>Ga0207695_10001124_pt1 | contig 46475 bp, 44 predicted proteins | sample KBSC54metaG_FD_184354 | JGI IMG/M metagenome (GOLD analysis project Ga0207695, IMG submission 184354) | Corn rhizosphere microbial communities from Kellogg Biological Station, Michigan, USA - KBS C5-4 metaG (SPAdes) (version 2) | ecosystem: Host-associated > Plants > Roots > Rhizosphere > Soil...
ACCGGCAGCATGCCGGCGCTGCGTACGGCTTCGAGCAAGGCATCGACGGTGCCGTCATCGGGCAGGTCGAGCAGGTGGCTGAGGTCGAGCACTACCGCCGCACGGGAAAACAGTTGCGGGGCGGAGCGAACACGGCGTTCCAGCTCGTCGCAAAGCGCGGCGGCGTCGACGCGCTTGATGCGCACACAGGCAATACCGACCTGGCCGAAGCGCAGATCACAGGCGTCTGAAGTTGTTTGATCCATTCTTGCATTCATTGGCGCCGCTCTCCGGCGAGGCGGCGCTGGTTGGAGTCGGGGGAGTAAGAGGATGCACGCTCGGCGAGCCAGGGCACGTCGGGCAGGCCGCCGTGCTCCAGGTAGGTCTCGCGTACATAGGCATAGCTGGGCAGGTCCTTGGCCAGCAGGCTCACTTGCGGGCCGTCTTCGCCCATGCGCTGCTGGCCCACTTCCTGGAAGCCGTAGGTGCCGTGGAACAGCACCACCACGTCATCGCGGGGTTCGAGGAAGACTTCACAGGTCAGCAGGGGCACGCGCACTTCGGCATAGCTGTTGACGTCGCAATAGAAGATGCGACCAAGGCCATGCCGCCGGTACGCGTTGGCGATCACGATGCGGTCGATGTACACGAATTGCGGATAGTGTTCGCCAAACCACACGTAATTGGGGCTGCTATAGGTGCGGCCCTCGCGCATGGCGATAAGGAACCCTGCCAGGTGTCCGTCGATCTCGGCCACACGGAAATAGTCCGCATGCTCGAAGAAGAAGCGCAGCCTTGTGGCGTCCAGGGCGAGGATGGAGCGGCCGGCGGCGTTGTTGAGCGCCAGTACGGCATCCAGGTCGTGCTCGCGCACGTCGCGGATGGCTAGGGCCATTCGTTGCTCCGCAATCTAGTGTGATCCAGGACGAGCCTGCTTGGGCAGCCCGCGTGACGAGGCATTATGACATGGTGCGCACGGCGACACATATCACGATGCACCATGTAAAACGTTTGTAAAGTGCCGGACTGCAGGGCCGTTTGCCCCCTTTGGCCAATGACTTCTCGCGCATTGCACCACGCCGTCCTGTGCCTAATGATGCCGGTATGCCATGGCATTCATTCAATCATCAGCGCGTATTGCGCTACATCGGGCTGTTCACCTACCTGTGTGTGGGGGTGCCGCTGTTGCAGAGCACCTGGGGCCTGGCCCTGGTCAATGCTTCCTGGAGCAAGAGCCCTATCATCCTGGGGTGGGTCATCAGCTATCTGGTGTTCGGCGCCAACTACCTCCTGCTGACCAGCCGGCTTGACTCGGGCATCCGCCTTACGAAGGTGGTCGGCCTGGTATTACTCACTGGCTCGGCGATCGCGGTGGGCTGGTTCAGCCAGAGCGGCCTCTCGGCGATGCTGATGACGGTGATCGCCATGGTCCTGCCCTGGCAACTGCCGATGGTCTCCGGCTTGGCCTGGATGCTGGCCCAGCACCTGTTGCTGATTCCGATCATCGCCTATTACCCGACCTGGACCTGGACGGGGGCGGTGCTTCAGGTGTGCGTCTATATGGGTATGTCGGTATTGGCCTTTTTCACTTCGGCCATCGCCAGCCAGTTGGTCGAGGAGCGCGAAGTGCAGCGGCGGCTCAATTCCGAATTAAGGGCCACCCGCGCATTGCTTGCTGAATCGACCCGCATTGCCGAGCGCATGCGTATCGCGCGCGAGCTGCACGACCTGATCGGCCACCATCTGACTGCTTTGACGCTCAACCTGGAGGTGGCCAGCCATTTGAGCAATACGGAAGCCTCCGAGCACGTGCGCAAGGCGCAGGCCACCGCAAAGCATCTCTTGTCGGATGTGCGCGAGGCGGTCAGCGAATTGCGCCAGGACGACGCGATCGACCTGACCCATGCCTTGCGCAGCCTGGTCGAAGGCGTGCCTGGCCTCAAGGTGCACCTGGAAACCCCTCCGCGCTTCAGCGTCGAGGATCCTCGACGCGCGCAGGTGCTGCTGCGTTGTGCGCAGGAGATCATCACCAATACCGCCAAGCACGCCGATGCGCGCAATCTGTGGCTGAATTTCGCCTACGCTGACGACAACCTGCTGGGGTTGTACGCTCGCGATGACGGTCGTGGCGCGGCCCAGTTCGAGCCCGGCAACGGTATGTCGGGCATGCGGGAGCGCCTGGCGGAGTTCGGCGGCAGCGTAACGGTGGATGCCACCGGGATGACCCGCGGCTTTGCCCTGAATATCCGCCTGCCGCTGGGCGAAGAGTCGTCCCTGGCCCATGCACCGGCGCGATTCGAGCCGCCGGCGCTGTCGGTGCCCCAGGGGTGGGTCCCATGAGGGGATCGCCTGGAATTGCCGCGTCGTGTCAGAATGTGCGACCCGGATGCAACATCGTTCTCCCCGTCGCCCATGATCGTGTGGGCTACTTACGTTTCGAGGATTCGCGATGATTTCCGTTTGTCTCGTTGACGACCAGAACCTTGTCCGCCAGGGCGTCCGTTCCCTGCTTGATCTGGCCGAAGATATCCGGGTGGTAGCTGAATGCGCCGACGGTGCGCAGGCGGTGCAGGACATTCCGCGCGTCAAGCCCGACGTGGTATTGCTCGATCTGCGCATGCCCAACATGAGCGGGCTTGAAGTGCTGCAGGCGTTATCGGCACGCAACGAGTTGCCGCCGACCATCATTCTCACCACCTTCGACGACGACCAGCTCGTGCTGCAGGGCCTCAAGGCCGGCGCGCGCGGGTATCTGCTCAAGGATGTGTCGCTGGAGCAACTGGTCGAGGCCGTGCGTACCGTTTCCGCCGGTGGCTCGCTGGTGGCGCCGATGGTCACCCAGCGCCTTCTGGCCGGGGTGGGGCGCATGCAGAACCAGTTCACCAGCCTTGAACAACCCGATCCGCTGACCGAGCGCGAAACGGAGATCCTGCGCCTGTTGTCGGGTGGTTACAGCAACAAGGAAATCGCCAACTCGCTGAAGGTGGCCGAGGGCACGGTGAAAAATCACGTGTCCAATATTCTCTCCAAGCTCGGCGTACGCGACCGTACGCGCGCAGTGCTCAAGGCACTCGAACTGGGCATCGTCTGAGGCCCTGATTGCACCATGGCGGCCCTCATGGTCCGCCATGGTGTTGGCAGTTCTCCGTCAAGCGCCCGAATGGCGCAACGCAGCACGGAAATCTCCTGCCATCTCATGCCTACGCCCCAATAGCGTTCCCGCCCGCAAGCAAGTACCATCGAGGGCTTAGGCGCTGGCCGACCCCCGTCACGACGCGATTTTTTGGGGATTAACCGTGACGGATCAGGTCTCCGGCGACGTTCTTGTGCCGCCTAGAGAGATGTTCGGAGAACCCTGGAATGATGCGTGTTCTAGAATTTATTGTTGCCCTGATCATCGTCGCCGTCGTTGGCGTCGTGGTGGGCTTTGTTATGCCCGGCAGTGGCCATGTGGAGCGGTCGCTGGTAGTCGGCAAGGACATGCGTCAAGTGTATGACGTGCTGAACAATTTCCGTCGCTTCCCCGATTTCTCGGTACAGCGTCAGTACGACCGCAACACCAAATACGATTTCGGCGGCAAGGCCTATGGCCCGGGCGCCGAGATGAGCTGGTCCAGTGACGACGACAAGGTCGGCAATGGCAAGATGACCATCGCCAGCAACGATCCGAGCTTCGACAAGCTCGATACGCAGACCAAGACTGCCAAGATCGTCTGGAACCTGGACAGCAGCTGGCGCGGTAACGACAAGCATTTCACCCTGCAGCTCGACCGCCAGGGCAGCCGCAACCAGCTGACCAAGGTCACCTGGTCTTATGACGTTGATTACGGTTTCAACCTGATCAACCGTTATTCCAACCTGTACATTCATGGCGATCCGGATGCCTTCATCCAGTTCAGCCTGAACAACTTGCAGAACGTGTTGGCCCAGGTGCCGAACATCGACTACAGCAAGTTGATCCCGTACGTGGAACAGACCCAGCCGACGGCTGTGCTGCTGGTCTCGACCTCGATCGAGCGCAAGGGCGGCCTGGACGCGTTGAACGACGCCGTCGACAAGGCTACGAGCGAGATCCAGGCTGCGGCCAAGAAGCTCAACGTCAATATCACCGGTCCGCGCATCCTGTTCACCACGAACTACGGCGACCAGACGTACAACTTCGATGTGGCCCTGCCGATCAGCGCAACCAGCCTGAATGTTGGCGGCCAGAATCATGACCTGACTGCACCCAAGCCGCCGCAGCTTGCCGATGGCGCGGCTCCGGCCAGTGCCAGCACCGCAGCCGCTCCTGCCGATGTGACCACCCCGGGCAGCAACGACCGTTACGGTCGCCTGATCGTCGACAACAATGTTCGCGGCATGCTCGCTTTCGGTGGCCCGGCATTGAAGGGTGAGTGGAACGGTACGTTCGCCGGTGTCCCGCAGACCCGCGACATGCTCAAGGCCTACTCGCAGACCCACGGCTACAAGTTCGACGACGTCACCAATCCGTCGTACGACATTCTTGCCAAGCCGGAAGAGAAGAAGGGCGACGAAGTCACCAGCTATGCTCGTTTCGATGTCTACCTGCCGATCTCCAACGCACCGGAGCAGACGCCGGAGCAGGAAGCAGGCATCAAGCCGCCGACGCTCGACGACAACCCGGCACCGGCTTCGTCCGGTACCTCGCCGGCTCCGGCCAGCACCGCTGCCCAGCCGGCCAAGTAAGTCCACTGGCAATGCGATACTCGAAAGCCCCTCCTTGTGAGGGGCTTTCTTTTGAGTCTCTCAACGGCTCTCGAAGAGAACTTTCGACCGCTCTTGGGGTACATTGCAAGGCGGTTGCGATCTTTCGCGCCGTCACGTTTTTAGCTTCCGTACGGACATGATCGAGACCGACAACCTCACCCGACGCTACGGCAACCTCACTGCGGTCGATGCGCTGAGCATCCGCGCCGAACCCGGCCAGGTGCTTGGCTTGCTCGGCCCCAACGGTGCGGGGAAAACCACCGTGATGCGCATGGTCGCCGGCTTTCTCGTACCTAGTGGAGGCAGCGCACGCGTATGCGGGCACGACGTGGTCAAGGAGCCGATAAAAGCCAAGCGCGCGTTGGGTTACTTGCCCGAAGGTGCGCCGAGCTACGGTGAAATGACCGTACGCGAGTTTCTTGTCTTCATCATGCGCGTACGCGGCATGAGCGCGGACCAGGGCTATCGCCGTTTCGAAGAAGTGGTCGGCTGGCTCCAGTTGGAAAGCGTGCTCGATACCTGCATCGATACCTTGTCCAAGGGTTTGCGTCGCCGCGTCGGCCTTGCCCAGGCGATCATTCACGATCCGCCGGTGTTGATGCTGGACGAACCTACCGATGGCCTCGACCCCAATCAGAAGCACACCGTGCGTCAGTTGATCGACGCGATGGCGCGCGAGCGCACGATTCTTATCTCCACCCATCTGCTCGAAGAAGTGCACGCGCTATGTAACCGCGTGGTGATCATCGCCGATGGCCGCCTGCTGGCCGATGCGACACCTGCGGAGCTGGAAGAGCGCTCGCGCTACCACGGCGCCGTTTCGTTCAGCGCCCCCGGTAGCGGCGTATCCCAGGAAATGCTTGGGCGCCTGCCGCAGGTGGCCTCCATTGAAGTCGATCCGCTGGACGGCCGTATCACGGTGTTTCCGAGGGCCGGCGAGCGCATTCTCGAGCCTGTTGAAAGCCTGCTGCGCCAGCAGGGGTTGGAGGTCTCGGAGATACAGCTTGAACGCGGTCGCCTCGACGAAGTGTTTCGGCAGATCACCACAGGTACGCATACGGGGCCACGCCAATGACTCCGATCGGTGCCGTCGCGCGGCGTGAGCTGCGTAGCTACTTCGTCACGCCGATGGCCTATGTGTTCCTGGTCATCTTTCTGGTGCTGTCGGGGATCCTCACTTTCTATAGCGGCGATTTCTACGAGCGCGGGCAGGCTGACCTGCAGCCGTTCTTTGCCATGCATCCCTGGTTGTATCTGATTCTGGTCCCCGCGCTGTCGATGCGCATGTGGGCGGAGGAGGCCAAGGGCGGCACGCTCGAACTGCTTTTGACGCTGCCGATCACGCTGGTGCAGGCCATGTTGGCGAAGTTCGTCGCTGCATGGCTGTTTATCGGCTTGGCATTACTGCTGACTTTTCCGATCTGGATCACCGTCAATTACCTCGGCTCGCCGGACAATGGCGTCATTATTGCGGGTTACTTTGGTAGCTGGCTGATGGCTGGCGCCTTGCTTGCCGTAGGTGCGTGCCTTTCGGCCTTGACGCGCAGCCAGGTCGTGGCCTTCATTCTTACGGTCGTAGTGTGTTTCCTGCTGATCCTTGCCGGCCAGCCACAGGTGCTGGATTTCCTGCAGGGGACGCTGCCGCGAAAGTTGATCAACGGGGTCGCACACCTGAGCATGCTGCGCCATTTCGAGGCGATCGCGCGCGGTGTGCTCGACGTGCGCGACATCTTTTATTTTGTACTCAGCATTGCCGCCTGGCTGACGGCCGGCGTGCTTGTACTTGATCTCAAGCGGACATCGTAGAGCGATGGCGAATTCTCGTTTCAGCCGTCGTACCACGCGCACTGCCGCCCTTGTGCTGCTGGTGATCGTGTTTATCCTGCTTGCACTGGTGGGCAGCCGCTGGATGCGTGCCGATCGCATCGACCTGACGTCCGACAAGCTCTACACGCTGACCAGCGGTACCGAGCAGATCGTCGACTCGTTGCACGCGCCGCTCAAGCTGACATTGTATTTCTCCGATCATGCCACGGCCGATTCGGCGCAGTTGCGCAGCTACGAGCAACGCGTGCGGGAAATGCTGCAGGAAATGGTCGCGCGTTCGCATGGCAGGATCCGGCTGCAGATCGTCGATCCGGTGCCGTATTCGGACGAGGAGGCCAGTGCGGAGGGCTATGGACTCAGCCCGGTCAATGTCGGCAACAACGGCGAGCGCGTTTTCTTCGGCCTGGTCGGCAGCACGCTTGCGCCAGGCGCAGACAACGAAGCGGATGGCGACAGTCGCCCAGGCGGCAAGACCCTGTCGATTCCGGTATTTGACCCGTCGCGCGAGACCTTCCTCGAGTACGACATCGCCAAGCTGCTATACGAACTCAACCAGCCGTCCAAGCCACATATCGGGGTGATCAGCAGCCTGCCGGTGCAGGGCAATCCGTTGATTGGCGAAGAGCCATGGACGGTAATGCGCCAGATCGGTCAGCTGTTCGACGTCAAGGCGATCGACCCTTCCAGGCTGCAACGCATCGGCGATGACATTCAGGTGCTGCTGCTGATCCATCCCAAGCACCTGCCCGACGATGCGCAATATGCCATCGATCAATATGTACTGCGCGGCGGTCGCCTGGTGGTGTTCGTCGATCCCGACGCGGAGCTGGACAACACGCCCTTCGTCGACAGCAACGGCGTGATGGACGATCACAACTCCGACCTGCCGCGCCTGTTCAAGGCCTGGGGCGTGCAGTACGACCCGCAAAAGGTGGTGCTGGATCGATCACGCGCACTGCGCATCGAGCTGGCCGATAGCAGCGCGCTCAATCATCCGGCGATGCTGGGCCTGACCGGGCAGGAGTTGAATCACGATGACGTGGTGACCGCCAGCCTGCAGCGCGTCAATGTCGCCAGCGTCGGCTACTTCGATCTCGCCGCCGACGCGCACGCGCGCCTGGTGCCGTTGCTGCAGAGTACGAACGATGCCGAAGTGGTGCCTGCGCAGCGTGTGCGGGAGTCGAGCCGTGATCCTGCGACCCTGCTGGACGATTACAAGGGCGACAACCAGCACTACGTGATCGCCGCGCGCTTGTACGGCGCATTTCCCAGCGCGTTCCCTGAGCGCGCCAAGGCGCCGGGGCATCTGGCCCGGTCCGGCGACAATGCGGAGGTGATCCTGGTCGCCGATACCGATCTGCTGACCGACCGGCTATGGGTGTCCTATGCGCAGAATCTGTTGGGCCAGACGCAGTTGAGTGCGATCGCCAACAACGGCGATTTCATCACCAATATCGCCGACAACCTGAGTGGCTCGTCCGCGCTGCTGTCGATTCATGGCCATTCCACCTCGCAACGACCGTTCACGCGCGTGCAGGCACTGCAAAGTGCCGCCGATCAGAAATTTCTTGCGAAGAAGCAGGAGCTGCAGCGTGAGCTTGCCGAAACGCGCAGCCGCCTGTCGGAGCTGCAGCCAGCCAAGTCGGGTCGTGCCGAGGCTGGCACGGCCGAGCAGAAGGCCGAGGTCGAGCAATTCCTGCAGCGCCAGCTGGAAATCAATAAAGAGCTGCGTAATGTGCAGCACCAGCTCAATGCCGAAATCGATGCGTTGGGGCTGCGCCTCAAGTTCATCAATATCGTGCTGGTACCGGCATTGATCGCTCTGTTCGGGCTGCTCTACGGCTGGCGTCGCTCGCGCCGCAACCGCCGTCGCGCGTCATAAGTGCGGCGGCAATCTGTCGCAGTAGGGTAACGCCATGCGAACGACTATGCTGCCCCATTGCCCGGCCCTGGCCTGATTACCGATGATGTCCAGCCTGCTCAAATGGATCGTGCCCTGGGAGTTCTCCTGGGTATTCCTGCTGACTTTCCTGGTTGCCAGCGTACTTTACCTGCGTGGCTGCCGGCGGCTCGATGTCAGCTTCGGAAGGCGCGTGGCTTTCTGGATCGGCATGGCGATCGTGTATGTATCGCTGCACACCTATCTGGACTATTTCGCCGAGCATGAATTCTTCATGCATCGCATCCAGCAGGTATTGCTGCATCACCTTGCACCGTTGTTGATCATTGCCTCTTATCCGGGTTCGGTATTGCGGGCCGGTCTGTCCTTGAACTTGCGCGTCCGCCTGCTGCGCCCGGTCCTGCGCTCGTGGCCGTGGCGTTTTTTCAGCGCGGTGTTTCTCAACCCGGCGGTGGCGACGATATTGTTTGTCGCCTTCATCATCGTATGGCTGATCCCATCGATGCAGACCCTGGCGATGCTCGATTGGCGCATCTATCGTTTCATGAACTGGTCGATGATCGTCAGCGGTTTCATCTACTGGTGGCTCGTGCTCGACCACCGCCCGCGCCCACCTGGCCGCATGACTGCCGGCATGCGCGTGCTGTCACCGGGCCTTACGATGAGCCCGCAGATTCTCGCCGGAGCCATCGTCACCTTTTCCAAGTCGGACCTTTACCCGATCTTCGAGATCTGCGGCCGCGCCTTTACCTTCAACGTGCTGACCGGCCAGCTGGCCGGCGGCGTGATCATGTGGGTGCCGGCAGCGATCATCGAATCGATCGGCGGACTGTTGGCGATGCGGCAATGGGTGAAGTTGTCGCGCAGTGGACGCATTCGCCGTAAGCCGCGAGTGGTGACGCGGCGAGCTGGCCGGGTGGCGACGTCGCCAGGGGTGTCTGGTCCGCAGGGTGAGGAGTGAAGGGGAGGGCTGGAGTGGATGGAGAGGAATGGGTGGAAGGAGTGAGTGGAGAGGAGTGAGTGGAGAGGAGTGAGTGGAGAGGAGTGAGAAGTGAGAGAGAGCAGGCATGCGCCAAGCTCGCCCTTTCCGTGCTTATCAACTCCCTGCTTCGAGAGAGAGCCAAAAGCACGTAACGTTGAAACTCGCTCCAGTCAGTCCCCTCTCCCCTGGCTCTGCCGGGGGAGAGGGTTAGGGTGAGGGGGCTTTAAGTCCTCAGGCTTACGGCGCCTCTACGAAACCAGCTTCTGCAGTGCGACGAAACGGTAAGGCGCTGGGTCCCGGCGTTCGCCGGGATGACGATGTAGGGAAGACTGCGGGAACACCAAAGCCTTTAGGCTAGCAAAGGTGACTTGCTAGCCGGCAGGCGAGTGAAACGCCCGCTGCGTAGGTGGCCACGCCGCGGCTGAGCACGACAAGTCCCCGGTAGAGCCGTCACCCGCCGTCCACCGCATTGGCCGGCCGAACAACAAACCCGACTTGCGACGAACTCCCATCCCCAAACACCAGCGTCACAACCACCTTGTCACCCACAGCCAGCGGCTTGGGCGCATTCATCATCATAAGGTGATAGCCACCAGGCGAAAGCTCCGCCTTGCCATGCGCCGGCACAACAAGGCTATCGACCATCTCCATGCGCCCCATACCGCCATCCGTGCTGCTCTTGTGCAACATGACGCTACCGTAGGCAGCACTGCTCGCGCTGCGCAACGTAACGGCCTGGTCGCCGTCATTGCTCAACGTAACGAACCCGCCTGCGGGAAGACTGGCTGGCAGCAGGCGAATCCATGCGCCGCTTGCCTTGACGTGCTGTGCCTCCGTGGCGCTACCAAGACCTGGAATCAGCAAGGCAACAAGCAATAGCGATCGCGGCATCATGGCGTGGTTCCCGGTTCGATCAACAGATGCAGGTCGTGCACCATGTCGCTCTGCGGATTGTTGGGCGTGGACAGCAGGCGAGCCTTGCCTTCCTGGTCGAACACGTAGATCGCCGAGCTATGGCTCACTTCGTAGTTGCCATCGCCTTTGTCAGGCTCTCGCGTAAAGGCCGAGCGATAGCGCTTGCTCAACGCCTCGATATCGCTCGGCGAGCCAGTCAGGCCGATGGCGCGCGGGTCGAAGGCATTGACATAAGCGTGCATCACATCGGGCGTGTCGCGTGCGGGATCCACGCTGACGAAAAGGATGCGCACGTTGTCGGCCAAGGGGCCGAGGCGTTGCATCACCACATGCAGTTGCGCCAGCGTCAGCGGGCATACGTCAGGGCAGTGTGTGTAGCCGAAATACAGCAACACCACCTTGCCGCGATAGTCCTTGCCGCTGACAGGCTTGCCCTGGTCATCGGTCAGGTGGAAATCGAGGTCCGGCATATGCCCCGTTACCTGGACCAGTCGCCAGGCAGCATCGTCCTGGTGCTGGCAGGCAGCGAGGCCAAGGCAGGCCAGCACGAGTGCCATCAGCAGGCTGAGGCGCGCGAGGTAAGGCTTCATGCGAACATCTATCATGAGAACATCGGCAGCGATCGTGATGCGTGAGCATACGACACGCTGCCGGTCGCCGCGTCATCTTCCAGAGATTCCCTGCCATGCGACAAACTGTCTCATCTTCTCTCGATAGCGCCTGGGCTGCCTGGCTGTTGGGCCTGACCGGTGCCAGCGCGGTCATTCTTGGCGCGTTCGGTGCGCATGCATTGCGCGATGTGCTCGATGCGCGTGGCAGCGAGCTTTGGCATACCGCGGTGCAATATCATTTTTGGCACGCCCTCGCTCTGGGGCTCGCCGTTTTCCTCGGCGGTCGTGGTGCTCGTTGGGCGGCGATCGCCTTTGCGCTTGGCATCGTGCTTTTCAGCGGCAGCCTTTATGCGCTGGCCTTGGGAGCGCCGCGTTGGTGCGGAGCGATCACGCCGCTGGGCGGCGTAGCCTTTATCGTCGGGTGGGTCGCGCTGGGTTTTGCCGTGCGCCGTCGTGCCTGATCGATCAGGCGCGTTCCACCCGCGCGGCGTAGCAGCCCGGGCGCGCCATGTGGATATGCAGATAGTCGATCGATGGGTTGTCGAAAAAACGCTCGATCAATGATTCCAGCTGCTTGCCTTCGATGACATCCGCGTCATGCATCATGCCGTGATGGTCGAAGCCGCGCACCGACAGGAGGCGCCGGCGCAATTGCTCCGGAATCTCGTCGACAGTGTCGTACTGCTGCTCTCCGGCGCGTACAAAGATGGCATGCGTGGAACGGTATGGTGAGTCCGCTGGCTGGTGTTCGTAGTTGACCAGGATTACCTCCTGGCCGATCTCGGCATCGGTGAGGCTGATGCGGCAGGGGAAGCCATGCGAGTCGGCGATATAGCGGCGTGCCTTGCGCGCCGCCAGATCCTTGTCGGACAGGGAAAACAGTTCCTGGAACGGTTCGGCGGGTAGGCCGGTAATACGAAACGACATGGACGTGCTCCTCAAGGCGGTTGCACGTAGTCTCCCTGCCGCACCGGGGCGCAGCCATCCGAATCTTGCGCGGGTCAGCCAGACAACAAAGGTACGATGACGTGCAGCACCAGGTCAGCGGAAAAATGCGCCACCATCGCGTGTTCCAGTCCGTATTTCCAATAGATGCCGCCGAAGAAAAATCCGACGATGGCGTTAAGCCCGATAACCCGAACGAGCAACATGGCAGACGGATGCATGCCGCTGGCAAATGCGGCGGGCAGGTGGCCTGCGCCGAACAGCAATGCTGCAAGGATGATCGCCACGACGAACATCCATCGCGTGGCCTGCCTATGGTGAAGAAAGGCAAGCAACCAGACGATAAGGCTGACCAGGAACAGCCGGCACAGTGTTTCTTCGACGATGCCACCATAGAAGGATGCCAATGCGCCGCGCCATGCCATGCCGACGGGAACGTTACCCGGATGCTTCGCCGTGAGTGCCGGCTCGGCGTGCAGGATCGCCACGACGATCACCGCGCTGATCGCGCCGAGCACCACGGCAGTCCACCAATGTCCTTGCAGCGCGGGGCGGCGATGTTCGACCCATGCCTGCAGCCATGGCGCGCCAAGGCCGTGGCGTGCACCCATCGTCAGGCCAAGCCATCCCAGCAAGAAACACAGCACGGCCGATTGCAACGCCTGGATCGCGACGATCTGCCATAGCGGAAGCGGCAGGCGTGCATATGCGTGGGCCATCATCGCCATTTGATAAGGCTGCACGAGCAGGTTCGCCACAATGGCCGCCAGGCCCAGATACAGCGCGAGCCACAGATGCGCACGCCGCTGTGGCAGTACGGGAGGAAGGGTGTTCATGAGAACTCCGATCAATCGTCGGTAGAGCTGGATTCGTCGTCCGCGACCGGTGTAACGCCGCCTGGCTTCAGCCTGCCGTGCTTGCGCAGTGCATCGCGCAGTACGAATTCGATCTGCGCGTTGACGCTACGCAGATCGTCATCGGCCCAGCGTTGCATCGCCTCGAGCACGGCGGCACTGATGCGTAGCGGGTAGGCTTTTTTATCGGCCGCCATTCGTCGTCTTGGCTGGTTTGCGGCGACTGGCCGCGCCCGTGATCAGGATGATGAGCATTACCACGCATGCAGCAGTCATGATCGCGGTCTCTTAGCTGTAGATGGTGCCGGTGTTGACCACCGGTTGCGTCGAGCGATCGCCGCACAGCACCACCAGCAGATTGCTGACCATGGCGGCCTTGCGTTCTTCGTCCAGTTCCACCACGCCTTGCTGGCGCAGTTTTTCCAGGGCCATGGCGACCATGCCCACCGCGCCTTCGACGATACGCTCACGCGCGGCCACGATCGCATTCGCCTGTTGGCGCTGCAGCATCGCCTGGGCAATTTCCTGTGCGTAGGCGAGGTGGCTGATACGTGCCTCGATGACGCTGACGCCGGCTTTTTCCAGCCGTGCCTGGATCTCATCGCGCAGGTGATTGTTGATCACTTCACCATGACTGCGAAGCGACGGTTTGCCATCGTCGTGAGAATCGTAAGGGTAGTTTTGCGCCATCTGGCGCAGCGCCGATTCGCTCTGGATGTGCACGAAGTTTTCGTAGTCATCCACGCAGAATACGGCTTCGGCAGTGTCCACGACCTGCCAGACCACGACGGCGGCGATTTCGATCGGGTTGCCATCGCTGTCGTTGACCTTCAGCTTGCCGCTTTCGAAATTGCGCACGCGCAGCGAGATGCGGCGGCGGCTGTAGAACGGGTTGGTCCAACGCAGGCCCGCATCGCGCGTCGTACCGGAATACTTGCCGAACAATTGCAGAACCTGCCCCTCGTTCGGCGCGACCTGGAAGAACCCCTTGGCCAGGAAAGCGGCGACGATATGGAACGGCACCCCCAGCAATACCGCGCGCGCATCGTGGTCGGCATTGAGGTAAAAAGCCGCGCCTACGATGCCCAGTACGATGCATAGCAGCACCATTGGAATGCCGGCGACGGAAAACCCTTCACGCTCGTTCATGACTACCCTCCCTTAGGTGGGAGAAGTAGATATCAAAAAGATATCAGTCTGCAAGTGCCGCTGGATTCAGATCGACGGTCCGGCCGGCGGCGGGGTGGAGAACAGTTCCCAATAAGCGTTTGCGTCCTGGATGTGCAGGGTGGCGAACACATTGCTGGCGTTGAAGAAATGCCAGGGGTCGCCGTCGCCCGAATCGATCGCGATGTGGGTGGTGTCGAAGCGGCGCAGGGCCGAGTCGTAGCTTTGCCAACGCCCACCCACCCACGCCTGCACCCAGGCATGTGGCAGGAACACGCGCGAGCTGCCGGCGTAGCGATCGGCATAGACCATGCCCGTCACCATGCGTGCCGGGATGCCCTGGGCACGCGCCAGCGCCGTCAACAGGATCGCATATTCGGTGCAGTCGCCCTGGTGGCTACCCACCACTTCCAGCGCGGAGGCATAGCCCACATCCAGGCCGTGCTCGGTAATGTAGTTGCTGACGAATACGCGCATGCGGCGCATTTTTTCCTGGTCGCTGGTGGCGTTGCCCACGGCTATCACGGCTAACTCGCGAATGGCCGGCGCATCCGATTGCACCCAAAGATTCGATCTGCGATCGGCATCGGTCGGTGGTGGTTGTCCCCCGGGATGTGAAACGCCGACATCAACCTGCCAGTCGCCGCTCGGCAGGTGCAGGACCCGTTGTTCATCGGTATTGATCAGCGGCTGGGTGATGTCGCCGGTGATATGGATGCGGTAGCGCAGGAACGAATCGCGCATGTATATCGGCAGCGGGCGCGGTGAATCGATCATGGCCGCGCGAAACATGTCCAGATCTTGCTCCGGCGCCAATGCGCAACTACGGTCGCAGGCCAGCATTTCGACCTGGCGTCCCATCATCGTCAATACACCCTTGCGAACCTGTCCGTCACGGTCGAGCCACAGGTCGATGGTCTGGATCCCCCTGATGGTTTGCAGGGTCTGCCGTTGGTGGCTGAGCGTTTCTGTCGTGCCCGGCAGTTCTACCGATTCGTAGCCCAGTACCTCGACCTGGATCGGCACGGCCTGCTGGGTGGCCTGGTCGAATACGCGTACCTGGTACCGCTGGCCGGTATGCCCGGCCTCAGCCAGCATCGTACGGCGCAGGCCTTCGGCCATCAGTGACCCCTGCGGCCAGTCGATACTCGACTGCTGTTGCATGCCACCGACATTGCTTATCACCTTGTAGGAACCGTCCGCCTGGCGGCTGCCATCGACGGTGCTGTCGATGGCCGACATCGAAGTGCGCGAGGCAAACGCCAACGGCTCCCCGCTCAGCGTTTCCACGCTGCGGGTCATATTGCTCATGGGGATGCTCTTGCCATTGCGGTTGAGCAGAATCGTCAGCGACTGGGTGGTAATGATCCGGTCGCTGTCGCGCTCATGCTCGATCAGCAGGTGACCGATCTTGCGCCCGGCAAGGCGCACGCTCATCCACGTTTCGTCGGATGTACCGACGTTGGCCTGGGCTGGCAGCCAGGCGGATACGCACCATAACAGCACCAGCAAAAGCAGGGCGGTCGTACGGCTACGCATGATGAGTGTCCTGGGGTGGGACAACTACAGTGAACGCCTGGAAAGGCCCGGCGTCAATCTGCCATGCAGCGTAATCCGATACACGAACGTTTCCATGGCCAATTGCGCTCCACTTACAATGGCCAATTGGACCACCGGAGAGATCAGATGAAGCCTTTCGGCACCCCCCATTCCGACCATGCCCTGCGCGTTCTGTTGCTGGGTTCGGGTGAACTGGGCAAGGAAGTAGCCATCGAGCTGCAGCGCTACGCCGTCGAGGTGGTCGCAGTCGATCGCTATGCCCATGCGCCGGCGATGCAGGTAGCACACCGCAGCCACGTGATCGACATGCTGGACGGCGCGGCCCTGCGTGCCTTGATCGAACAGGAGAAGCCCGACCTGGTGGTGCCGGAAATCGAGGCCATCCACACGCCGACCCTGGTCGAGCTGGAAAAAGCTGGCCTGAAGGTGATTCCGACCGCGCGTGCCGCGCTGCTCACCATGGATCGCGAAGGCATCCGCCGCCTCGCTGCCGAAGATTTGAAACTGCCGACCTCTCCCTATCGGTTCTGCGACAACCTGGACGAATACCGCGCGGCGGTTGCCGCCCTCGGCATGCCCTTCGTGATCAAGCCGGTGATGAGTTCCTCGGGCAAGGGGCAGAGTGTGGTCAAGCGTGAGGACCAGCTCGACGCCGCGTGGGACTATGCCCAGTCCGGCGGCCGCGCCGGTAAGGGGCGGGTGATCGTCGAAGGGTTTATCGACTTCGACTACGAAATCACGCTGTTGACCGTACGCCACAAGGACGGTGTCAGCTTCTGCGCGCCGATCGGGCATCGCCAGGAGGACGGCGACTATCGTGAGTCCTGGCAACCACAGCCCATGAGCGAGCTGGCGCTTGCCGATGCGCAGCGCCAGGCCGAGGCGATTACCGGCGCGTTGGGCGGCTGGGGCGTCTTTGGCGTGGAGTTTTTCGTCAAGGGCGACGCGGTGATCTTTTCGGAGGTGAGCCCGCGCCCGCATGACACCGGCCTGGTGACCCTGGTATCGCAGGAGCTGTCCGAATTTGCGTTGCACGCACGCGCCATCCTTGGCCTGCCCATACCGGTCATTCGTCAGCTCGGGCCTTCGGCATCCTGCGCCGTATTGGTGGAAGGGGAGGGCGCCGCACCGCGCTACCAGGGCGTGGCCGAGGCATTGACGGAGCCGGATACGCAACTGCGCATCTTCGGCAAGCCGACGGTAAAGGGCCGCCGCCGCATGGCCGTCACCCTGGCCCGCGACGTGGATATCGACGCAGCCAATGCCAAGGCGATTCGTGCGGCCAGGAAATTGCGCGTCGAACTTTGATTTATTGAAAGCATCAAGGCAGCGGCCGGGTATAGGCTAGTCCGATTCGAATCACCGCAACGGAGCGCAGTATGGGATTTGCACATTGGTTGATCGTGGTCGTGGAGACCTTCGCGGCCCTGTTTATTTTGCTGCTGGTGATTCTGGTCGCGGTCATCGCCGTGGTCTGGATGGTCGACCGCAACCAGGAGGCCAATTCGGTACTGCGCAACTTCCCGGTGATCGGCCACTTCCGTTACTGGTTTCTCCACCTGGGCGAGTTCTTTCGCCAGTACCTGTATTCCAGCGATCGCGAAGAAATGCCGTTCAATCGCGCACAGCGCACATGGGTCTATCGCGCCGCCAAGAACGTCGATAACACCAATGCCTTCGGTTCCAGCCGCGACCTGCGCGGCGAAGGCGTGCCGTTCTTCGTCAACGCGCCGTTCCCTGCGTTGGGCGAACAGGTGGTCGAACCCAAGCCGGTCACGATCGGGCCGTATGCACGCGAGCCGTACAGCCACTCGGCGTTCTTCAACATTTCCGCGATGAGCTTCGGCGCATTGTCGGCGCCGGCGGTGCGCGCATTGTCCCATGGTGCGGCGAAGGCCGGCATCTGGATGGATACCGGCGAGGGTGGCCTTGCGCCGTATCACCTCGAGGGTGGTTGCGACATCGTGTTCGAGATCGGCACAGCCAAGTACGGCGTGCGCACGGCGGACGGTAAGCTCGACGACGACAAGCTGAAAGCGATCTGCGCGCACAAGCAGGTAAAGATGGTCAGCATCAAGCTCGGCCAGGGCGCCAAGCCCGGCATGGGCGGCCTGTTGCCGGGTGCCAAGGTCACGCCGGAAATCGCCGCGATCCGCGGCATTGCCGTGGGTGAGGATTCGCAAAGCCCGAACCGTCACACCGACATCGGCAACATCTACGAGTTGCTCGACAAGATCGCGCATATCCGTGAGCTGACCGGCAAGCCGACCGGTTTCAAGGCTGTCTTCGGCGGTGTCGAATGGATCGTCGACCTGTGCGATGAAATCCATCGTCGCGGCATCGAGAGCGCACCCGATTTCATCATCATCGACGGATCCGAAGGTGGTACCGGCGCGGCGCCGCAGACCTTGATGGAAGGCGTTGGCCTGCCGTTGCACGAAGCGTTGCCTGCCGTCATCAACGTGCTCATCGAAAAGGGCCTGCGCGATCGCGTCAAGGTGATCTGCTCGGGCAAGTGCATCACCGCCTATGATGTGGCGTGGGCTATCTCGATCGGTGCCGACTTCGTCAATTCGGCACGTGGCTTCATGCTGGCATTGGGCTGCATCCAGTCACTGCAGTGCAATCGCAATACCTGCCCCACCGGCATCACCACGCAGAATCCGAAGTTGCAGCGCGGCCTGGTGGTCACCGACAAGAGCGAGCGCGTTTTCCATTACGCCCGCAACGTGATGCAGGAGGTCGGCATCATTGCCCACAGCTGCGGCGTGGACGAGCCGCGCCAGCTCGATCGCACGCATTGCCGTGTCGTTGGCGACGATGGCTTGTCGGTGCCGCTGATCAAGTTGTTCCCGTATCCGAAGCTACCCGAGAGCGCTGCGGCGGAAAAAGTAGCGGAGATCGGATAAGCGCGCTCAGGTCGCTTGCCGCGAGCGCATGCCGCGGTAAGCGTCCAGCCAGATGGAAACTTCATCGGCAGGCATCGGATAGGCCACATGAAAACCCTGCGCTTCGTCGCAGGCCATGCCGAGCACGCTATCGTAGATGTGCTCGGTTTCGACGCCTTCCACTACCACGCGAAAGTCCATGCTGCGCGCCAGTTCAGCCACCGAACGCACGATCGCTTCGTCATGACGGCTGGTGGTCATGCCGCGCACGAACGATTGATCGATCTTGAGGCTGGTCGCCGGCATTTGCCGCAACGCAGCCAGATTGCTGTAGCCGGTTCCGAAATCGTCGATGGCAATGCCCGTGCCCAGTCGGCGAATCGCGCTGAGATAGCGACGCGTGGTGATGCTGTGTTCCATCAGCGTGCTTTCGGTGAATTCCAGTTCGAGCGTGGTCAGGTCGACGGAGTGGCGTTCTGCTGCCTGGCGCAGGCGATCGACCAGGCCCGTACTCAGATCGGTATTGGAGACATTGATCGACAGATGGATCTGATGCCCCTGATTTCGCCAGACGGACAGTTGCGCCAGACTACGGTCGAGCACCCACTGGGTCAGCGAGTGCATCAATCCGGCGCGTTCGGCCAGGCCGATAAAGTGTGCTGGCGGGATCAGGCCAAGTGTCGGGTGTTTCCAGCGCGCCAGGGCCTCGACCCCGACGCAGCGACCGCTATCCAGGTCGACGCGCGGCTGGTAGTGCAGGTCCAGTTCGGTGTGATCGGCCAGTGCTGCGGCAAGTTCGGTGACCAGGAAAAACTCCTGGCGCTGCTGTTCATCCTGCGCGTGGTCGTAGACGGCCCAGCCGCGTGCACTCGATTGCGCCGCATGGGATGCGCTCATCACCAGGCGCAGTGGATCGCCGCCGCGCAACTCGCTCGCTTGAATCTTCAGCAAGCCCACGCCTGGCTGGATGGTCAGCGGTATCCCAAGGCAGTCGAAGGGGCGACGAAGAAGCGCCACCAGGCTATCCAGTCGCGCCGGGTCGATCAACATGTCGCGATCGGGCAGCAGTGCCGCAAAACGCGTTACGCCGACCTGATACAGGTGTACGTCCGCAGGCATCCAGGTCTGAGTGCGCTGCGCCACAAGGCGGATCAATTCGTCGGCATAGGTGTGCCCCATGGCCCGAATGAAGGCATTGAAACGCTGCACAGGCGCCACGTCGATGGCAACGACCCAGGCATGCGGCACGTCGCGCATGTGGGCGCGCATATCTTCGAAGAACGCATTGCGATGGGGCAACTGCGTGACCGGATCGGTGCGGCCCAGATAGCTGCGCAATACCACGCCCGCGCCGGCCAGTGCGGCGGCGTCGCGCAGTGCGCCACGTTCGCTTTCGCTCAATTGCGCGCGCGGATGGATGTCCATCACGCATAGCGCGCCGATATGTTGGCCGGTCAGCGTAAAAACCGGTTCGCTGGCGAAAAAGCGGATCGGTTCGGATGTCGCGACAAAGCCCAGGTCGGTCTCGCCGAATCGTTCGTCCAGGCGAGTGTCCAGGATCAACTGTCCGGTCTGATGCCGCGCCGCTTCGTTATAAAAAGGATGCAGCGCATGTGGATTGTGGATGGGGGCGGCGCCAGCGCTGGTGTACCAGTAGGTTTCACCGCTGCTGAGTACCAGCGATACCAGGGGAACACCCAGCGAGTGCGAGGCCAGGCGCACGACGGCGTCGAATCCGGGCACGGCAAAACCTTCCGCGGAAGTGCTTGCGGATAAGGGAGCGGCTGCGGACGGAAAATCCTGAAGCCCGGCCGCGTGCAACCCCGGGGCCGTGCCCGTGGTCGTGTGCATCGCGAATACCCCCTGACAGAAACGCGTAACGTCCTCAGCGCGAGACTACTGCGGCGGCGCCTTCGGGAGCAATCTTTAGAAGTGTTACAGGAAAGTAATTACGATCGATGGAGGCTCAATTATTCCATCGGCGCCCAGCCGGAGGTTCCACGCACCTGCAGCGGTCGAAACCGACGCTTGTAATCCATCTTCGGATGCCCCTCGATCCAGAAGCCAAGATAGACCCAGGGCAGGCCGCGTCGCTTGGCCAGGGCAGCCTGTTGCAGGATCGCGAATGTTCCCAGGCTGCGGGCATGTTCGTCGGGGTCGAAGAACGTATAGACGGCCGAAAGGCCATTGGTGCACACGTCTGTTACGGCGACGCCGACCAAGCGTTTGGCCAGACGCATTTCGAGAAACAGCGTCGGGCTCCAGGGCGCGGTAAGAAACCGGCGAAAATCGCTGGCATCGGCTTCGTCCATGCCACCGCCGGGATGGCGCTGGCGCAGATAGCGCTCATACAAGGTGTGGCGTTCGGCGTTGTAGCCGGCCATCGATTCACTGATGACGATATCGGCGTTGCGTTTCATGCAGCGCTTTTGCGCACGGTCGGGTGCGAAATGCTCCACGTCGATGCGGCAAGGCGTGCAGGCGCGGCAATGCCCGCAATGAGGCAGGTACAGATGCCCACCGGCACGACGAAAACCGCGCTCCAGTGCTGCGCCGTACAACTGATCCAACTGCGGGGCCGCCGGGTCGATCACCAGATTCTGTGCCGTGCGCTCGGCAAAGTAGCCGCAACTGTGCGGCAGGGTCTGGAACAGGCGGACGTTATCGGAGCGCATGCCCCGATTCTATGCCTGCTTCGGGGCGCTTTGGGTAGTCGGCCCGGGCCCGTAGAAACTTACAGGGACGGTGCTTTGCCGGCCATTCAGATGACGCCCATGTAGCGGAGCATCGTAATGACGAAGGCGCCGGCGACAGCCAGCAGGACGATCCGGCGAATGCGGGTAGCGACATCGCGGCGTTTGAGCTCCGGCGCCGGGTTGCGCGCAGCGGCCAGTTCCTCTCCATGGCGAATCACCGGCTCGATGCCGACCTCGCGCAGCGCGTTGCGGGCACGCGTGTAGTCGTCTGCATGGTTGACCCAGACCTGCGGCCAGCTGTCGCGGTTCTCCCGGCGCTGGGAGTAGCTGAAGCGCTCATAGCTGGGCCTGTTCCAGTTGGAACGGTTGTTCACCGTGGTTTCGATGCCTTGCTCCTTGAGCAGGGCGACGACTTTGTCGATGTTTTCCGGACGGGGAGAGGTATAGATCTGGCGCATGACAGCAGTTTACCGGTTGGGCTTTGGAAGGGCGTAAAGCCGGCCACTGTGTGGCCTGTAAAGAGACAGGAGTAAAGAGGGAAAGCAACAACCGTTACAAGTTCGCAAAGGCTTCCCTTTACCCTTTACAGCGCCACCGGTGCGGATTTTCAGGGCACGCAGCGGCCGGCTTTACGCCTTCAGGTTCATTCCCGCAGGCGTATCAGCCCTTCTTGCGCGCTGGAGGCGATCAGGCGGCCATCGCGGCTGAATATCTGACCACGCGCCAGGCCGCGAGCGCCCTGGGCAGTGGGGCTGTCGAAGGAATAGAGCAGCCAGTCGTCCATGCGGAAGGGGCGGTGAAACCACAGCGCGTGATCCAGGCTCGCCATCTGCACGTTGTGCGTGTAATAGGAAATGCCGTGCGGCAGCGTTGCCGTGCCGATCAGGTTGAAATCCGAGGCATAGGCGAGCAGGGCGCGATGCAGGGCGGGCGAGTCGCCCACCGGCGCGGCGGCACGAAACCAGATGTGCTGGATCGGCGGGCGCTTGACCGGTTTGAGCTTGTCCTGCGGCCAGACGTGGCGAAACTCGATGGGTGCATCGACACCGAGCCAGCGCTGGATCTTTTCCGGCAACTTGGCCATCTGCTCGGGCGACAGCGGCTGCATGGGCTCGATGTCCTCGGGCATGGGTACTTCGGGCATCGACGACTGATGCTCGAAGCCGCCTTCCTCGATCTGGAACGAGATCGAACCGTTCAGGATCGGCTGGCCGTGCTGGATCGCCACCACCCGGCGGGACGAGAACGTGCCGCCGTCGCGCGTACGTTCCACGCTGTAGACGATCGGTGCATCGATGTCGCCCGCGCGCAGAAAATACGCATGCAGCGAATGGGCGGTGCGCGACGCGTCGACGGTCTGCTGCGCCGCCGACAGCGCCTGACCGAGCACCTGGCCGCCGAAGACGAATTGCGTGCCGATATCGCGGCTCTGGCCGCGAAACAGGTTGTCTTCCAGGCGTTCCAGATCGAGCAGGTCGACCAGCTCGCTGACGTGCGCTTCTTTCATGACGGTTCGGTTCCTGCCGGTTACTGCAAAACGGGAAGTATAACGGCGCTGCCCCGGTCTCCCGAAAACGGCGTCATGGGCGGCGATGACTGACTCGTTCCAGCCCGCTGTCTTTCAGTACGGCATCCCATGGGAATTGCGGGCCAGGGTCCAGCTTGCGCGGCACCTCCTTGGCAGGATCGTCGCTGGCGGGCATCCGCGCGAGGTCCAGGTCTTCGTGGCCGGCTATCTGGTGCAACTGGGGGAAATCCTGCCTGAGCTGGGCCAGCAGGGCGCGCAGAGCGGCGATCTGGGCGGCGGTATAGGGCTCGGTCATGGTCTGGTGATGCGAGTCCCACCAGTTCGGGTAGCGGCCCAGGTTGACCAGTTCGATGCCGATCGAGTGGGGGTTCTGCCCGCGCACATGGTTGGCCACGCGCGTGGCCGGTACGTAGCGATAGATCGAGCCGTCGCGGTCGACGTAGTAATGGCCGCTCGCCCCGGTGCCGTTGTCGTAAAGCACGCGCTCGCCATACTCGCGTGCGGTCGCCAGGTCCGGCAGCTCGGTGCAGTGAATCACCACCAGCGTTACCGCCGAAGCAGGGCGCTCGGGCAGCTTTTCGATATAGGGCAGCGGTTGATCGTGAATGGTCAGCATGGGCAATAGCGTATCCGAGGCGGGCAGGGCGCGTGTTGCCGGTATCATGGTGGGGATACCGAAAAGCTTATGGAGACCGCGATGCGCGGCCAGATCATCCTTTCCCACGGTTCGGACTCCAGTCCGGACGCTACCAAGGTCAGCGCGCTTGCCGCGCTCGCCGAATCGTTAGGCTGGCAGACCCAGCGCCCCGACTACCGCGAGGACGACGCGTTGGGCCACGTCCGTTCGGTGGCGCCGCGTATCGCCCGGCTGCATGCGGCCGTCCAGGCTCAGGCCACGCCGCCGATCCTGGTGGGTTCAAGCATGGGCGCCTTCGTGTCGGGGCTGGTCTCGCGCGACCTGCCGGTCGCCGGCCTGTTCCTGTTGGCGACGCCGCCGGAGATCCCGGGCTTTGCCGACGGCTTCGATATGCGTCGCGACGTGCCGACGGAACTGATCCACGGTTGGCGCGACGACATCTGCCCGCTGGAGCCGATTTTCCGTTTTGCCGGGGAGCGCCGCGTGCCATTGCTGGTGCTGGACGACGACCATCGACTCAGCGACTGCATCGATGCGATCGCTGAGCAGTTCCATCTGTTTCTCGATCGCCTGGCGAAGGCCTCGTGAGCGCCTACTTCGCTACCTGCCCCAAGGGCCTGGAGTACCTGCTGCGCGATGAACTGATCGCATTGGGTGCATCCGACGTGCGCGAGGCGTTGGCCGGCGTGTACTTTGCCGGCGACCTGGAAATCGCGTATCGCGCCTGCCTGTGGTCGCGCCTGGCCAGCCGCATCCTGCTGCCATTGGCCGAGTTCGATGCCGCCGATGGCGACGCCCTGTATGCCGGCGTGCAATCGATCGATTGCACGCCGGCATACAGCGCGCACGCCACCCTGGCGATTGATGCGGTCACCGGGCAGAGCAAGCTGACGCATAGCCAGTTCATCGCATTGCGCGCGAAAGACGCCATCGTCGATCAGTTCCGCCAGCGCGACGGCAATCGTCCGGACATCGATACCGACGAGCCGGATGTACGCATCAACCTGCGGCTGCGTCGCGATCGCGCAACGGTCTCGATCGACCTCGCCGGCTCGCCGTTGCATCGTCGCGGCTGGCGCGAGTTGCAGGGTGAGGCGCCATTGAAGGAAAACCTCGCCGCCGCGATGCTGCTGCGCGCGCGTTGGCCGGAGATGTACAAGCAAGGCGGTGCCCTCCTCGATCCGATGTGCGGTTCGGGCACCTTGCTGATCGAAGGCGCACTGATGGCTGCTGACGTCGCGCCGGGTCTCCGTCGCGACTACTTCGGTTTTCTCGGCTGGCACAAGCACGATATCGCGCTGTGGCGCCGACTGCTTGATGAAGCACGCGAGCGTGCCGACAACGGCCTGCGCGCATTGCGCAGTTGCTTCTTCGGTTCCGACTCCGATGCACGCATGGTGCAGACGGCCAAGCGCAATGCGCAGGAAGCCGGTGTGGCTGGCTTCTTTACGCTGGACAAGCACGATGCGTTGCATGTCTCGCCGCCGCCGGGTGTCGAGCGTGGCCTGGTGATCACCAATCCGCCCTATGGTGAACGCCTGGGCGAGCGTGGCCAGATGCCGGCCTTGTATCGCGCGCTTGGCGAAATGCTGCGCGCCAATTTTGCAGGCTGGCGTGCAGCTGTGCTAGCTGGCGATGAGGAGCTCGGTCGCGCCATGCCGCTGCGTGCCGAAAAGCGCTATGCGCTTTACAACGGCGCGCTGGAAACCGTGCTGTTGCTGTTCGAACTGCATGCTCGTGACGACAAGCCGCGTGAGGCGAAGCCGTTATCGCCCGGTGCGCAGATGTTGAAGAACCGGTTGGAGAAAAACCTGCGTCATCTGCGCAAGCAACTGGAGCGCGAAGGTATTCATTGCTGGCGCGCTTACGACCAGGACCTGCCCGAATACGCCGCCGCGATCGATGTCTACGGCGATGCCGAGGGCGGTCAGTGGTTGCATGTGCAGGAGTATCGCGCTCCAGCCGAAATTCCGCTGGAAACCACACGCCAGCGCCTGCGCGAGATAGTTCGCGTTGCGGGCGAGGTGTTTGGCGTATCGCGCGAACGCATTGCCTTGAAGACGCGCGAGCGCGGCAAGGGTGGTTCCAAGTACGGCCAGTTCGACCAGCGTGGCGAGTTTGTGGAAGTGGAAGAGGGCGGCCTGAATTTCCTGGTCAACCTGCACGACTACCTTGATACGGGCCTTTTCCTGGATCACCGCTGGGTGCGTGGGCGCCTGCGTGAGCTGGCTGAGGGGCGTCGTTTCCTCAACCTGTTTGCGTACACCGCTACGGCCAGTGTCTATGCGGCAGCCGGCGGTGCGCGCGATACCACCAGCGTGGATCTTTCAGGAACATATCTGGAGTGGGCGTCGCGCAATCTCGCGCTTAACGGATTTACCGGTGCACGCCACCGCCTGATCCAGGCGGATACGTTGGAATTCCTGCAGCGTGAGCGAGATCACTTCGGTCTCATCTATGTTGATCCGCCGACCTTTTCCAACTCCAAGCGGGCCGACGATTTCGACGTTCAACGCGACCACGTCAAGCTGCTGGAAGCCTGCGGAGATCGCCTGGGCCGCGACGGCGTCATCGTTTTTTCAAATAATTTCAGGAAGTTCAAGCTGGATCGTGAGGCGTTGGAGCAGCGTTTCATCATCGAGGATGTCAGCCAGGCCAGCATCCCCTTCGACTTTGCACGCCGCAACGATATCCATGGTTGCTGGCTGTTGCGTTCACGCCAAGCTGACGCGTCGATTAACCCCTGGGACACGGCCCGCATCAAAAAGTAAACCCTTCAGTTCACATTAAGTGCCCGGGATTAGTATAGGAACGGTATTCACGGAGGTGTGTCATGACCAAGCGTTTCAGTGGTGCAAAGATCCTTGCCGTTAGCCTTGCCTTAGCGGGAATGGTGGCAGCACCGCTTACCGCATCGGCGCACGGCTGGGGCGGTTATCGTGGTGGTTACCACGGCGGTTATCACGGTTACTACGGCGGCTATCACCGCGGCGGTGGTTACTGGAGTGGCGGCCGTTGGGTGGCAGGTGCGATCCTGACTGGCGTTGCCGCTGGCGTGGTTGCCGATGCGTTGCGTCCGGACCCGTACTACGGCCCGCGCGTGGTCTACACGCAGCCGACGACGGTGGTGTATGACAGCGCGCCTGTCGTGACCCGTCGCGTGGTTGAAACCCGCACGGTGTACGAAGACCCGGGCTATACCCGTTATGTACGCGATGATGGTTATTGATCGAGTACGTTGAACAGAAAGGAAAAAGCCCGGCTCAGGCCGGGCTTTTTTTATGCGCGAAATTCATGCGTCCTACGGCTTGTTTCCGTTCGGTTCGGCACCATTACCATGCTTTGTCGCTTTTGCACTCAACTTGTCGAAGGTGGGCTTATCGATGATGCGGACCGATCGGAGTGCGCAAGGTGGTTGGTCGCGCGAACGTACCGATTCGCCGGCTTCGCCGCAGATGCTGCCGCCGATCGAGTTGAGCTTGTTCGACTCGTTGGCGCGGAATATCAGGCCCTGGCGCCCGATGCCGAGTCGGGGGCAATCGCTCTGTAGCTTCACCACATAGCGTTGCGGTCCGGTACGAACGATGGCGGTACGTGTGTCGACGATGTGCCATTCGTCGATGCGGTCGGGGCGGATGCATGAGCTTACCGGCCGCAACGGCGTGAACTGCGGGGGATGCGGGTCGGCAGCCCGGACTCCAGTGGAAACACTGAGGAAAAGCAGGGATAACAGGATGAGTTTCAAGGCGTTCATCGAATCACCTCATGGACAAGGGCAATCGGAGCCAGCGATCCGGCCCGATCATCTACCGCAGGTAACACTGTAAACCATCCGCCATTGGCGCATCACAAGATATAAACAGGGCCTCGGGCAAGGTGATAGACATGTCTTTTTACAGCGATGACGGTCTGGTGGTTGCGGAGGGCAAGGAGCGACCTGATCGCCACCAGCCTGACTCTGGGAGAACCCCATGAGCCCAGCCTCCCTGCAGGTCGCCACTGAGCTGTCCGAGCGTTATGAGCGGGTGCGCGGGTGCAGCATCGCGCTCACTGCGGGCCTTAGCGCCGAGGATATGCAGATCCAGTCCATGCCCGATGCAAGCCCGGGCAAATGGAACCTGGCGCATACCACCTGGTTCTTCGAACAATTCGTGTTGGGACTCGAGAGCAGTTATCGGCCCTACAACACGAACTGGCACTACCTGTTCAATTCGTACTATCAATCGGTCGGGCCGATGCACGCGCGCCCGCAGCGCGGCTTGCTGTCGCGCCCCGCGTTGGCCGATGTGCTGGCCTATCGGCAGCATGTCGACGATGCGCTGCAAGAGCTGCTGACAGGCGATATTCCCGCAGCGATATTGGCGACGATAGAACTGGGCCTGCAACACGAGCAGCAGCATCAGGAACTCCTGCTTGCCGACATCCAACACGCGCTTTCGTGCAATCCGCTGAAGCCGGCTTACAGCACCGCTATCGATGCGCCGTCGACGACCTCGGTTTCCATGACGTTTATACCGGGCAGCGATGGGCTGGTTCATATCGGGCATGTCGGCGATGGTTTCGCTTTCGACAACGAAGGTCCGCGTCATCGCGTATGGCTCGAGCCGCATGCGCTCGCCAATCGCCCGGTCAGCAATGCCGAGTACGCGTCATTCATCCATGACGGCGGTTATCGCGAGCCGACGCTATGGCTTTCCGAAGGCTGGGCGACGGTGCAGCGCGAGCAATGGCAGCGTCCGATGTATTGGCAAGACGATCTCGCCAGTGCGTTTACGCTGCATGGCGTGCGACCGCTGGATCCGCATGCGCCGGTTTGTCATCTCAGTTACTACGAGGCCGATGCATTTGCCCGTTGGGCAGGGGCACGCCTGCCGACCGAAGCGGAATGGGAAAGCGCCGCGGAGCGTTTGCCGGTCGATGGCAACCTGCTGGATCGCGCGCCGAAGTTGCCGCGTGCGTTCGGTGGCGACGGCCTGCTGCAGATGTATGGCGATGTCTGGGAGTGGACCTCGTCGGCGTACAGCAGCTACCCGGGTTTCAAACCGCTTCCGGGCGCCCTGGGCGAATACAACGGCAAGTTCATGAGCGGACAGATGGTGCTGCGTGGCGGCTCGCTTGCCACGCCGCGCGACCATATCCGCAGCAGTTATCGCAATTTCTTCCCGCCCGATGCGCGTTGGCAGTTCATGGGGCTTCGTCTGGCGCAGGACCGATAAGAGTACTGATGCATGAGCGTGCAGGCCTATGAACTTCGCGACGACGATCGTCGCCCCCCGATCAACGATGTCCTGGAAGTTGTACAGCGCGGCTTGCGCTTGCAGCCCAAACGTCTGCCGTCTTGGTTGTTTTATGACGAGCGCGGATCGCAGTTGTTCGAGGATATTTGCGAGCAGCCGGAGTATTACCTCACCCGCGCAGAAATCGATCTGCTGAACGTGCATGCCGGCGATATCGCCGAAGTGCTGGGTGAGGATGTGCGGTTGATCGAATACGGCAGCGGTAGCGCGATCAAGACGCGCATGTTGCTGGAGCAGTTGCATGCACCGGTATCTTACATGCCGGTGGAGATCTCGCCTGAGCCCTTGCGCCAAAGCGTGGAGCGCTTCACCGAGCTGTTTCCGACGCTGGCGATCCAGCCATTCTGCGCCGACTTCACCCGGCCGCTGCGCTTGCCGATTCCGCCGCGTGCGCCGCGCCGCAATGTGATCTATTTCCCCGGTTCGACCATCGGCAATTTCGAGGCGCGTGATGCGATCGATCTGCTGCGCAAGATGCGTAGCGAAATGGGCGAAGGCGGGGGTGTCCTGATCGGTGTCGATCTAAAGAAAGACCCTTCCATCATCGAGGCGGCGTACAACGACAAGGCCGGCATCACCGCGGCCTTTACGCTCAACATGCTGGTGCGACTCAACCGGGAAATCGGCAGTGATTTCGATCTTTCCGCATTCCGCCACCGCGCGCACTACAACCCAATGGCGGGCCGCATCGAGACGCATATCGTCAGTGCGCGCAGCCAGCAGGTACGGATAGGGCGCATGCACGTCGGCTTTGGCGACGGTGAGGCGATGCAGGTGGAATACAGCTGCAAATACTCGCTGGATGATTTCGCCGCGCTCGCGGCGCATGCCGGGCTGAAAGTAAAGCATGTCTGGCTGGATCCCCAGCAGCTTTTCAGCGTGCAGTTTCTTGTGCGCGCCTGAGTAGGCGACTCTTGAAGAACGTAAAGTCGGCCACTGCGTGGCCTGTAAAGAGGAAAGACTAAAGGGAGAACGCACAAAAGCCGCGAGCTATCCCATGGTGGCTTTTCCTCTTTACTCTTTACAGCGCCGAAGGCGCGACTTTACAGGCCACGCAGTGGCCGGCTTTCCCCGATCTACAAAAAATTCAGATGACGCTTCGAGATTATCCCGGGCGACGCGCACCCAATGCCACCAGTACATCCTGAGCACTGCGAATACGCTCGGTAGCGCCAGGCAATTCCAGTGTCACGCGCAGCTTGTCCTGGCCTTCCAGCTTGTAGACGCGGGGCAGGCGTTGGACCAGCTTGATGATGGTCATCGGATCGACTTCAGGCTTGTCGCGGAAAACGATGCGGCCACCGTTAGGGCCGAAGTCCAGTTTGCGGATCCCCAGCGGCGTAGCCATCAGCTTCAGCCCGGCGATGGCGAACAGCTGCTTGGTAGGGTCGGGAAGCAGGCCGAAACGATCGATCATTTCCACCTGCAGGTCACGCAGCGAATCTTCATTACGTGCGCTGGCAATACGCTTGTACAGCGTCAGGCGCGTATGTACATCCGGCAGGTAATCGTCGGGAATCAGTGCCGGCAGGTGCAGCTCGACCTCGGTTTCGTGCTCGCTGGTGAGATCGAAATCCGGCACCTTGCCTGATTTCAGTGCGCGAACGGCACGCTCCAGCAACTCGGTATAAAGGCCGAAGCCGATCTCCTGGATCTGGCCCGATTGCTCGTCGCCAAGCAGTTCGCCGGCGCCGCGAATCTCCAGGTCGTGCGTGGCCAGCGTAAAGCCCGCGCCCAGTTCCTCCAGCGAGGCCAATGCTTCCAGGCGCTTTTCCGCATCGGCCGTCATGGCCTTGCGGTCGGGCACGACCAGGTAGGCGTACGCGCGATGATGCGAGCGACCGACTCGTCCTCGTAACTGATGCAACTGCGCCAGGCCGAAGCGGTCGGCGCGATCGATGATGATGGTATTGGCGGTCGGGATGTCGATGCCGGTTTCGATAATCGTCGTGCACACCAGCACGTTGAAGCGCTGGCGGTGGAAGTCGGCCATGACCTGCTCCAGCTCGCGCTCGGGCATCTGGCCATGGGCAATACCGATACGCGCTTCAGGGATCAGCTCCTGGACCTCACGCGCCGTACGCTCGATGGTATTGACCTCGTTGTGCAGGAAGTACACCTGGCCGCCACGTTGCAGTTCGCGCTGGAACGCTTCGCGGATCAGCGCCGGCTCCCATGCCGAGATAAACGTACGTACCGCCATGCGATGTGCGGGCGGTGTGGCGATCAGCGACAGGTCGCGCAAGCCGCTCATCGCCATGTTCAGCGTGCGCGGAATCGGCGTGGCAGTCATCGTCAGCAGATCGACTTCGGCGCGCAACTTCTTCAGCTGCTCTTTCTGGCGCACGCCAAAGCGCTGTTCTTCGTCGACGATGACCAGGCCTAGATCCTTGAACTTGATGTCTGGCTGCAACAGCTTGTGGGTGCCGATGATGACGTCGATCTGCCCATCGGCGAGGCGCTTGAGCGCATCGTTGACTTCCTTGGTCGACTTGAAGCGCGACAGCACGTCGACACGTACGGGCCAATCGGCGAAGCGGTCGGCAAAGTTGCGGTAATGCTGCTGCGCCAGCAGCGTGGTCGGCACCAATACCGCTACCTGCTTGCCGGCGGTGGCGGCGGCGAACGCGGCGCGTAGCGCGACCTCGGTCTTGCCGAAGCCGACGTCGCCGCAGATCACGCGATCCATCGCACGCGGCGCGGCAAGGTCGCCCAGGACGGCGCCGATGGCGTGCTCCTGGTCGGGTGTTTCCTCGAACGGAAAGCTGGCGCCGAACTCCTCGATCAATTGGCGATCGATCAAAAGCGACTGGCCACCGCGCGCTTCACGCTGCGCGTAGATCGCCAACAGTTCGGCGGCGACGTCACGTACTTTCTCGGCGGCTTTCTTGCGTGCGCGCTCCCACGCATCGCCACCCAGCGAGTGCAGAGGCGCCAGCTCAGGGGCCGTACCCGAGTAGCGACTGACCAGGCCCAGCTGCGCCACCGGCACATAGAGCTTGTCGCCCTTGGCATATTCGATGGTGAGGAACTCGCCCGCCATGCCACCGACATCCATCGAGACCAGGCCCTGGTAGCGGCCCACGCCATGATCGACATGCACGATCGGCGCACCGATGGTGAGCTCGGTAAGATCGCGGATGATGCTTTCCGGATCGCGTTCCGCACCGCGGCGGCGTTTGCGTTCGGTGCGTACGCGCTCGCCGTAGAGTTCGCGCTCGGTCAAAACGGTGAGCGCGGGCTGGGTGATCGCAAAACCCTGTTCCAGCGCGGCCGTGGTAATGGCGAACTTGGGCGCGTCGCCTGTGGCAGGGACAAAGCTATGCCAGTTTTCGACGCTGTCCGGTTTCATTCCGCCGGAGGCCAGCGTTTCGATCAAGGCTTCGCGGCGGCCGGCCGAATCGGCGGCGATCAGGACACGGCCGGGATAGCTCGCCATGAAGTGGCGTAACGCCGTACCCGGTTCTTCGCCCTTGCGATTGATCTGCACTTCCGGCGCCGGCTGCGTGCCGGTGTTGACCGCATGCTCGTGCCCGCTGGGTACGACTTCCACGCGCAGACGCTTATTGAGTTGTTCGCGCAGTTGTTCCGGCGACAGGTAGAGTTCCCCTGGCGGCAGCACCGGGCGCTCGATGTCATGCGCACGCTGGTCGTAGCGTTCGCCGGTCTGTTGCCAGAACTGCTGGGCCGAGTCGAGCGCGCCTTCAGCGAGCAGGAACACGGCGGTCTCGGAGAGGTAATCGAACAGCGTTGCCGTCTGTTCGAAGAACAGCGGCAGGTAGTATTCGATGCCGCCCGGCGTCACGCCTTCCTTCATGTCCTGGTAAAGCGGGCAGCGACGGACATCGATCGGGAAACGTTCGCGCAGCTTGCCGCGGAAATCCTTGGCAGCCGCGTCGGTCAGCGGAAATTCCCGGGCCGGCAAAAGCTCCACGCGTTCCACCTGTTGGTTGGAACGCTGGGTTTCCGGATCGAAGCTGCGAATCGATTCGACGTCGTCATCGAACAACTCGACGCGATACGGCTCGTCCGTACCCATCGGAAAGATATCGATCAGCGCGCCGCGGATGGCGAAATCGCCTGGTTCGGCTACTTGCGGCACATTGCGATAACCCGCCGCCTCCAGGCGCCGCTGCTCGGCGCTCAGGTCGAATTTCTGGCCCTTTTTGAGCATCAGGCCCGAGCCGGTGATGTGGCTGCGCGGTGCAATGCGTTGCATCAACGTAGCCATCGGCACCACCAGCACGCCGCGCTCGACCGACGGCAATTGGTAGAGCGTGGCGATACGCTGAGAGACGATTTCCGGGTGCGGGCTGAAAACGTCGTACGGCAGCGTTTCCCAATCGGGGAAATGCAACACCGGCAAGCCGCCGGCGAAGATCCGCAGTTCGTCTTCCAGCGCATGCGCGCGCTGGGTATCACGCGTCACCGCCACCAGCAGGCCGCCATGTGAGCGCGCAGCTTCGGCCACCAGCAGTGCCCGTGCGGACCCATGCGGCGGGGTCCAGTAGCGGCGTTGCTTGGGTGTAGCGGGGAGGGGCGGGTGCGAAAGGATGCTTGGCATGAGGACGCGTATGAGATCGCTCGGGACGCTGCGAGCTGCCGCGTCGGGAAAGCGGGCTAGTTTAGCGCCTGGAAGCGACAGGCAGCGGAATTTGGATCAGAGCGCGAGCGAAATCTGCGCGGTTCCCGGCTCATCCGGCAGCAATCGCTGCACGAAGCCCAGTTCACGGCACAACTGCAACATGGGACGGTTTTCCAGCAGGACATAGCCCCAGATCTCGCTGAGGCCCCGGCGGCGGCATTCGTCGACCAGGTGCTGCATGAGCATCGCGCCCAGGCCAAGCCGGGTCCAATCCTGCTCGACCACGATCGAGAACTCGGCGCTGTCAGCGGCCTCGTCCACGTAGATGCGCCCGACGCCACGAATCTCGCCGGGGATCACATTTTCATCTTCGAGCACGTAGGCGCGTTCGATGGCCGGATCGATGTGGCAAAGACGCTGCGCCATCGGCTCGGGCAACTCGGACATGGAGTGCAGGAAGCGACGGCGGATGTCCTCTGGCGACAACCGCTTAAAGCAGCGCTTGATCGCCGCGACGTCAGCCACGTCGATATCGCGAAGGCGCAGCTCGCGCCCGTCATAGATGCGTACCAGCTCGCCCTGCGCCTGACGCACCAGCTGCAGGCGCGCGAATCGCTCGCGGCTGCGCGGGGGTAGCGGCGCTTGATAAGGCGTATCGGTCAGCTGGATGGCGGGGAGGGACATATCCATACTTTACCGTATTGTGTGCACTGCAACATGAACGGAAAGCCTTGAGAGTGCGTTCTGGAGATGGCGTTTTGCCGCAACTGCAGCATCCCCGTGGGTGGATAAGCCCGATCTTGGGGCAAGCCGCGTTGAGCTGGCGTCGTGCTGGCCTATCGCTTCACAATGCAAGGCCCACGACGGACGAGGCGGATGCATGGGCAAGGGGCTGAGTACGGAGCGGTTGGAACAGCTTTGCGCCGGATGGCCGGGCGTGACTCGCGACATCAAATGGGGCGATGCCCTGGTATTCAGCGTCGGCGGCAAGATGTTCGTAGTCGCGTCGGCGGAGCCCGGCCAAAAAGGACGCCTCATGTTCAAGGTGCCCGATGAACGCTTTCTGGAGCTGACCGATCAGGAGGGCATGGCGCCAGCGCCCTATCTGGCGCGCGCTCATTGGATCGCCGTGACCGATCGCCGTCGTTTCTCCACGACAGCGCTGGAAAAACTGATCCGCGGCGCCTATCTCCAGGTCCGGTCCAAACTCACCAGGAAAGCGCAGGCGGCTCTTGGCCCCGCGCCCTTCAAGGAATAAGCATGAAGCAACACATCGGCAGCTTTGCATTGCTGGTCGCCGACTACGATGAAGCGATCGCCTGGTACACCCGCGCGCTCGGCTTCGAGCTGGTCGAGGACACCGACCTGGGTGGCGGCAAGCGCTGGGTCCTGGTGCAACCGCCAGGCGCAAAGGAGACCCGCATCCTGTTGGCCCAGGCTGTGGGCGAAACACAAACTGCGCGTGTTGGCGACCAGTCCGGCGGGCGCGTCTGGTTATTCCTGCACACCGACGATTTCGATCGCGACTGGAAACGCATGCGTGAGCAAGGCGTGCATTTCCGCGAAGAGCCGCGATACGAACCGTATGGCACGGTAGCGGTGTTCGAGGATCTCTACGGGAACGCCTGGGATCTGCTGGAGCTCAAGCGCCAGGGCACGACCGGCTAGTCCGCAATATCCGGCTCGAAAAAACTCCATCGCACATCCGGGAAGGCCTCTTTCATGGCCTTCTCGGTGCGGTTGATGGCTTCGATGAAACTGCGTTGATCCGCTGCCGGCGCCATGCGAGCCTTCACGGCGACCATCACATCCGGGCCCATCTGCACGGTCAACAGATTGAGTACGGCATCGACCTCGGGGCGTGCGTTCAAGAAATCGATCAATGCCTCGCGCTGCTCCGGTTCCACGCCCTGGCCGATCAACAGCGCTTTCACTTCATTGGCGACCGCCACGGCAACGATGACCAGCAGGATGCCGATGGCGATGGTTCCCGCGGCGTCGAACAACAGGTTGCCGGTGATCATCGTGGCGACCACCGCGATAAACGCCAGCGTCAGGCCGAGCAGGGCGGCGAGGTCTTCGCCAAAAATCACCAGCAGTTCGCTCGAACGGGTTTCGCGAAACCAGCGCCAAAGGCTGCGCGAGCCGCGTGCCTTGTTGACCTCCTGCAGGCAGCCATGCATCGAGATGCCTTCAACCACGATGCTGAAAGCCAGCACCCCTACAGCAAGCCATGGCCAGCTCAACGGCTCGGGATGGCTGAGCTTGTGTACGCCCTCGTAGATGGAAAACATGCCGCCGACGCTGAACAGCAGCATCGCCACGAGAAACGACCAGAAATACATCACGCGGCCCCAGCCGAGCGGGTATTCCATCGATGGCGGTCGCTTGGCCTGCCGCATGCCGACCAGCAGCAGGCCCTGGTTGGCGCAGTCGGCCAACGAATGCACCGCCTCGGCCAGCATGGCTCCGGAACCGGTCATGACGGCAGCGATCAGCTTGGCGACAAAGATTGCGAAATTGGCGCCCAGAGCGAGCAGGATCGCTCTGAGCGAGTTGGCGTGTCCGGACATCGTGCTTTCCTTGAACGAACCCAATGGACTTAGCGGATACCCACGCCTACGCCCACACCGAAATTGACCTTGCCGCCCTGCATTTCAGCGGCAGACCAGATGTGCGACTGGGTCACGCCCACCAGCGGAAAGACGTAGCTGGCCTCGCCCACCTGGCCGGCGCGATTGCCGCTGAGATGGCCGGCAACCGTTATCGGCGCGCCTTGCGGGTAGTCGATGGATTCGACATAGCCGGACATCGTCGCAATAAAGCGTCCGTCGCCGCTGCCGCTCAGCTTGGGCCGCTGCGAGCTGTCCAGCGGATAGGCGAGGATTTCGATCTCGCTATGATCAGCCAGGTTGTTGACCTGCACGATGCGGCCACCCCAGATCACATCACGGCCGCTGTATTGCTCCGGCGTCTGCGAGACCTGTGCCGGCGCAACGACGACGTTGGCCGCGGTGGGTTTGTAGATCGGTGCCGGTGCGCACGCGCTCAAGGCCAGCAGCACGGCCGGAACAGCCAAACGAACAAGGAAAGGGATGTGACGCATGACCATATTCCTCTGGAGTTTATAGAGCCAAGCTTAGCGTTTACGACGTTTCCTGGACCAGCCAGTCGAGTCGTGCCTGGGCCGGGCGATCCTGCGAAAGCAATCTGCCCAGTGCCTGCATCGGTTCACGCAGGGCATCGTCGAGCTTCCAGGGCGCGTTGAGTATGACCATGCCCGAGCCGTTGAGACGGAGCGGTGAATCGTCCGGTCGAACCAGCAGTTCGGCACGTAGCACCCGCTTTACGCCGCTGTGCTGCAGCCAGCGGTGGAACGGCTGCACCTGGCTGCGGCGCTTGATCGGATACCACACCGCATAGATACCGCCCGGCCAGCGCAGCAGCGCGTTCTTGATGGCTTTCTCGATCGTGCGGTATTCGTCTTCCTGGGCTTCGAAAGGCGGGTCGATCAGCACCAGGCCTCGTTTTTCCTGCGGCGGCACGAAGCCCTTGAGTGCCTCGTAGCCGTCGCGCTGATGTACATGCACGCGTGCATTGTGGTGAAACAATTCACGCAGCCTCGTCGCCTCTTCCTGGTGCAGTTCGCACAACTGCGCGCTGTCGTTGTCGCGCATCGCCTGTGCCACCTGCAGCGGCGAGCCGGGGTAGAGCTTCAGGCCGTCCTCGTTGCCTGGAAGGTCGAGGATGGTCTGTAGCCAGCGCTGCAGCAGCGTGGGCAGCGCCGGTGAGCTGCCGTCGCCATGCATATCGGGAAAGAGCAGGCGCGAGATGCCATCCTTGTATTCGCCGGTCTTGCCGGCCTGCGTGCTATCGAGCGAATAACAGCCGCTACCGGCGTGCGTATCGATAAAGCAGAACGGCGCCGGCTTGGCTTTGAGTGCTTCGATCAGCGCAAAAAGCACGGCGTGCTTGAGGACGTCGGCAAAATTGCCGGCGTGGTAGGCGTGGCGATAATTCATGGTGTCAGCGCTTTGGTGTGATGTGCAGTATAGGGGGAGAGGGTCGGGGTCAGGGGGAGCAATAGGCGGCGCGAGGCGAGTCATGCCTCGGGAAACCCCCGTGGAGCCTCGTCCAGAGTTGAGTGCCTCGCGCATGCTGGCTATCCTCGTCGCATGTCCCGCCGCTCGCTCCAGCCCTTCCGCCGTTCCCGCCATGTGCTGGCATGGGCGCTTTGCGCATGGCTGGCGCTGGTGAGCATGGCCTGGGCGCAGACCGATTGTTGTACCGGCATGCATATGCCGGACAGTACGAGCATGCACGCTCATGGCCACGCACCGATGGCGGCTGCCGATTGCGCTTGCGTGCATGCACCAGCCACCGTGCCGCCGACGGTGGCGCTGGGCATGGTCTCCAGGCTCCCGGCACATCCGCTGGCCATGCAGGGGCATCGCTCCGCACCGCAACGCGCGCAGTCTCCTCCACTACGGCCACCGGCGAACGTTTTCGCCTGAATAACGGTATTCATGGCAACACGGCGTTGATCGTGTCGCCATGGATGAACATCGTTGTGGCCGAGCGTCCGTTGTCGCATGACCGGACGGGCGGCAGCTGGAGTGGACATCATGAGTAAGCAGGATCCGCGTGGCCTTTCGCTGCCGCGTCGGCGTTTCGTTCAAGGCCTGACCCTGGGCGGTATCGCCGCCGGGTTCGGGTTGTTTCGTAGTGGCGACGTTTTTGCCGCTGCCGGCGCGTCGCGCGCCCAATTGAGCGGTACCTATTTCGAGCTGGACATCGGCGAACTACCGGTGGATTTCACCGGACGCAAACGGGTGGCCACCGTGGTCAACGGCCAACTGCCGGCGCCACTGTTGCGCTGGCGGCAGGGCGATACGGTGACTATCCGCGTGCGCAATCGTCTCGCCGTTACCAGCTCGATTCACTGGCACGGCATCGTGCTGCCGGCCGATATGGATGGCGTACCGGGCCTGAGTTTTGACGGCATTCCGCCGGGTGGCGAATACGTCTATCGCTTTACGGTGAATCAGGCGGGCACCTATTGGTACCACAGCCACTCGCGTTTCCAGGAACAGACCGGCCTGTATGGACCGATCGTGATCGAGCCGCGCAATGAACGTCATGCGGTGCAACGGGAACATGTGATCCTGTTCAGCGATTGGACCGACACCGACCCTGAGCGCATCTTTGCCAACCTGAAAAAGCAAAGCGACTACTACAACATCGGCAAGCGTACAGCGGGTGACTTTCTGCGCGATGCCGGCCAGCGAGGCCTTGCGCAGGCGCTGGGTGAACGGCGCATGTGGAACCAGATGCGCATGGATCCCACCGATCTGGCCGATGTTTCGGCCATGACCTATACCTACCTCATCAATGGAAGCACGCCCGCCGGGAACTGGACCGGCTTGTTCGACGCGGGCGAGAAAGTGCGGCTGCGCTTTATCAATGGCTCATCGATGACTTTCTTCGACGTGCGCATTCCTGGCCTGAAAATGACCGTCGTCGCAGCCGACGGACAACCGATCGACCCGGTCACCGTCGACGAGTTCCGTATCGCTACGGCGGAAACCTATGACGTCATCGTCGAGCCGGCTGCCGATCGTGCCTGGACGATTTTTGCGCAAAGCATGGATCGCTCCGGCTTCGCACGTGCCACGTTGGCGCCGCGCAGCGGCATGGTGGCCGACGTGCCTGCGCTCGATCCACGCCCTTTGCTCGCCATGGGCGACATGATGGGGCAGATGCAGCACGGCGGCATGAGCCACGACATGCCTGGCATGGCGCCGGACCATGGCGACATGAGCCATGCATCGATGCGCGGCAGCGGGCCGGAAATCGATATGCGCGTCATGCAGCCGCGCAACAACCTGGACGACCCTGGAGTGGGCTTGCGTGGCAATGGCCGGCGCGTGCTCAGCTATGCCGACCTGCATGCGGTCGATGCGCCGATCTCGCCGAGGGTCGATCGCGAGCTTACCCTGCACCTGACCGGCAATATGGAGCGCTACCTCTGGTCGTTCGACGGCACGCGCTTCTCCGACACGGGGCCTATCCAGCTGCGTTACGGCGAACACGTGCGCGTGGTGTTGATCAACGACACCATGATGACGCATCCGATTCATCTGCATGGCATGTGGAGCGAACTGGAATCGCCCGACGGTGCGTTCCAGGTGCGCAAGCACACCGTGGTGGTACAGCCGGCGCAGCGGCTGGCTTATCGTGTCAGTGCCGACGCGATTGGCCGCTGGGCCTATCACTGTCATCTGCTCTATCACATGGAAGCGGGCATGATGCGCGAAGTGGTGGTGGCATGAAGCGCCTGTCGATAGCCTTCTTGCTGGGCAGCGTTTCGAGCCTGGTGTGCGCGCAGCAAACGAAGCCGGCAGACGATATGCAGGGTATGTCGATGGACGATATGCCTGGCATGTCCATGCCGCATCAACATCACGACATGCCGTCCGCACCGGCGCCCGCTTCATCGTCGGTGTTGCCGCCGAACGATCATGTTCCACCCCCGCCGCCCCAGCATGTCATGGATGCGATGACACAGCATCCGATGGATGACGCGATGGACATGCACGATACCGGCACGCGCGGCATGCTGCTGATCGACCGACTCGAGCGTACGCGCACCACGGGTGGCGACAACGCGACCGCCTGGGAAGGCGAGGGTTGGTGGGGCAGCGATATCGATCGCTTGTGGTTGCGCAGCGAAGGCGAACGCGAGCGCAATGCAACACACGATGCATACGTCGACCTCCTGTGGGGTCATGCCTGGACGACCTATTGGGATGGCCAGTTAGGGCTGCGCCAGGACATCGGCAACGGCCCCAAGCGACAATGGCTGGCCGTGGGCGTGCAGGGTCTGGCGCCTTACTGGTTCGAGACACAGGCGACGTTTTATGCGGGCGAACAGGGACGTACGGCGCTGCGCCTGGAAAGCAGTTATGACGTGTTGTTTACCCAGCGGTTGATCCTGACGCCCAGGATCGAAGTGAATCTCTACAGCCGCAACGATCCGCAGCGTGCGATTCGGGCTGGCCTGTCCGAAGCGGAGGCGGGTTTGCGCTTGCGTTACGAATTCAGTCGGCGTTTTGCGCCTTATATCGGTGTGTCGTGGACGTATCGACGTATCGCTGGCGCGCCATCCAATGTCTTGCTCGATACCGCCGCGCACGAAACGACCTGGGTCGCCGGCATTCGCTTTTGGTTCTAGATATTCAATGAGGGGAATGATCTTGAAAACATTGCTCGTGGTTTTACTGATACTTGCCGCGGCGGTCGCCGCCTTCGTGTATTCCGGCGTCTACGATATCGGCGCGGATCGGCCACATTGGGGTGTGACCACCGAGGTTGTCGATACACTGCGCGAGCGTTCCATCGCGCGTCAATCGACCGGCATCGTGGTACCTACGGATATCGATGCCGAGACGCGCATTCGTTCCGGGGCGCATCACTACGCACAGATGTGCGCCGCCTGTCATTTGACGCCGGGCATGCGTGGCACCGAACTGCGCCAGGGGCTATATCCGCAGCCGCCCGACCTAGCCAAGGTCAGCATCGGCGATCTGGCCAGGGCGTTCTGGGTGATCAAGCACGGCGTGAAGATGACGGCCATGCCGGCCTGGGGCGTCAGCCATGGCGACGACGCCATCTGGGACATGGTGGCCTTTATCCGCCGGCTGCCCAAGCTGGATGAAGATGGGTTCGTCGCACTGGCGGGCATGCACGGCGACGATGGCCACGGCGGTGGTCACCATCATCATGAAGAGGGGCATGACGACCATGACCATGACGATCATGACCATGATGCCGGCCACGACGAGCATCTCGCCTCACCGGCATCGGTTGGGCACTAGTCGACCAGATTGTGGCTTTCCGCGGTCGCCAGCAGGTCGGTCTTCGCCGGCTGACTGCTGCGGCGATGCAGGAAGGGATGGGCGAATACGGCGGTGAGAATCACCGCCACACCAAGATAGAACCAGGTATCGAGCTGGCGCTGCTCGCCCAGCAGCACGATGGCGAGCACGATGGCATAGACCGGCTCCAGATTGGTCACCATCTGCGTTTCGAAGGCGCTCATATGGCGCAGCGCAACCAATGCCAACGCGAAGGGCAGCAGCGTGCAGCCGAACGACAGCAGGAGCAACAGCGTTGCATCGTGCATGTCCGGCAGCATGAAAGCCGGCCCCGCATGCGGCAGGAACGGCGCAAGCAAGGTCAGGAACAGCGTGCCCGAGCCCAGCTCGATGCAGGTCACGGTCAGCGGATCGCCATGTTCGACCAGGCGTTTGTTGAGCGAGCCGAAGATGGCCACCAGCAACGCAGAGAGCGCACCCACCGCAATACCCAGCCGCATGCCCACCGGCACGCCGCCCACCACCAGCGCGACGCCGGGAATGACTACGATGCCGATCAGCAGCTCGCGGGGGTCAAAGCGGCGGCGTGCGATCCAGGGTTCGATAAAGGCGAGAAACACCGGGCCCAGCGCAATGCAGGTAGCGCCGACTGACGCATTCGATAATTTGATCGCCGCGTAAAACGTCAGCCAGTGCAGCGAGACAATCATGCCGATGCCGGCGTACGCCCAACGCAACCTGGCCGGCATGGCCTTGAGCCCGCGCCAGACCTTGGGCACCAGCAACAGCGCCGAGGTCACCAGCAAGGTGCGCCACCAGACCAGCGGCAGCGCCTGCAGGGTGATCTGCTTGCCGAGAATGGCGGTGAATCCCCAAAGCAGGACGCAGAAGTGGATTTGGAAGCGGGCTTTGGCGGCGGGCTGCACGGTGCGGCATCGTCGTGGCGGTGCCGCATTGTACGAGAGTAAGGGGCGCTGCCGGGTGGAAAGTGAAGCCGGCCGCGATGGGGCCTGAAAAGAGGAAAGGGTAAAGAGAAAGCTAAGCGGGCTAGCTCTCCTCTTTACCCTTTACAGGTTGCGAAGCAATCGACTTTACAGGCCCCATCGCGGCCGGCTTTACTCATCGAGCCTTCGGCTGCACCGGGGCCTTCACTTTCGTACCGCGCATCTGCTCAAGCACCCCCTCGCAGGCGTTCTCCTGGTTGCCACGGCTCGGAACCACCAGTGGTGCCAAGGCAGCGGCTGGCGCGGCGAATATACCCAGGGCCAAGGCGCCGCCGCCACGCAGGATCAGCCCGGCCGAATGCACGCCGATATCGGGATTTTTCAGTGTGCCTTTCACGTACAGCGGCGAGCGCAGCGAGAACACGCGAAAGCCCTTGGTGTGCGGCGTGACGTCCAGGTCCAGGCGCTCGGTAGCGAAATTGACGTTGCCATCGACATCGATGATCGCGTCTTCCGTATCGAGGACGAAAAGCTTGGTCTTGAAGACGCCATTGGTGGCGACCAGGTCCGATGCGGCGCAGTTGATCTTGACTGTCTTGTCACCGAATAGCTTGCCGATAACCACGTTGCCGATATTGAGACCTGCGGTTTCCAGCAGGGTCTTGCTGATCGCGCCGTCGTTCATCAGCAGCTTGAGCTCCCCATCGGCCGTGGCCAACAGCTCGGCTACCGAGTTGCCGTTCGAGCTCATCGCCATATCGCCGTTGATTTCGCCAAAGCTGGTATTCATCGCCTGGAAAGTCGGGAACAGTTCCTTCAGTTTCAGGTGGCGTGCTTTCAGATCCATTCTCCCGCGCATCGGGATCTGGCTACCATCCAGATGAATAAGACCGGTGACATTGCCGCCGGCCATGCCGAAACTGAGTGGATCCAGGTGCAGTTTTCCATCCTGCAGCACGATATGCGTGCTGAGATTGTCGATAGGCAGGTTGGCATCGCGGATGATGCGTGTGCCAGTGAAGGTGACATCCGCATCCATGGCCTTCCAGCGATCAGTGCGAAATGGCTCGACGGGTAGTGCCTTGTCCGCGGGTTGCACCGTGGTATCGCCGCGTTCCTGCTTCTGTTCTTTCGAGTCGGCGCCTACCAGCGATCCCAGGTCGGAGAATTGCAGCAATTGCGAATGCAATTTACCGGTCAGCTTCGGGCGCGGCGCGGCGGTGGTGAAATCCAGGCTGCCACCCAGGTCGCTGCCGCCGACGCGGCCACGGAAATTCTGGTAGCTGAAGTGGCTATTGCTCTTGTGCAGCTCGGCGACCAATCGGCCTTCCGTTGCATACGGCGGAGTATCGGGCAGCGTCAGGCCGGTAAGGGGATAAAGCTTGGCCATGCTGCTGCCGGAAAACCAAAGGCGCAGATCAAGTGCTGCAAGATGCATCGGATTGGTCAGGGTACCGACCAGCGCGATATGCGAGTCGCCCGCATGCACATCCGCCTGCACAGGGAAGGGTTTGTCGTTGCGCTGCAGCGCCAGCACGCCACCGGTCTTGCCGTCACCTGATAATGGCGTGCCCTGATAACTACCTTTGGCCTGCCAGGCGAACACGTAAGCGGAGGTCGGACGTGTCTTGGGCGCACTCTGGTCTTGCGCATTGGCCAGCGTTTTCCTGGCGTCGCCGCCGGTGGTTTTTTGCGCCTCGTCGCGTGCGCGCGCCGACTGTTGCGCCACGATGTCGTCATAGGGAATGGCTTTTTGCAACGGCTCGATATTGACCTCCAGCTTTACGCTGCTGGCCGCATCGTCGAGGGCGATATGGCCCCGATCGAAACCGATTGCGCCCAGGTCGAGCGTCCACGTCGAAGGGCCGGTGCTTTGCGGCAGCACAAAGTCCCACGTGGCGCGTCCTTGCTTGTCGCGCTGCAAGTCGATGTTCGGCTGCACCAGTTGCACAGTGGGTATGGTGATGCGATGAGCCAGCAAGCCGAGCGGCGACAGGCGAAAGCGCAGGGCATCAAGCGTTGCGAACTGCTGATTGTGGGCCCAGTCCGGATTGGAGACACGGATCTGTCGCGCCACAAACTCCGGCCACGGCACGATCGCCGATAGGCCACCCTGGTCCGGCTCGCGTTGCCAGTGCACGCTCAAGTCGCCCTGGATCTCGAACTTTCGCCCGATGGCCTGGCTGACTTTGTCATTGATAAACGGCTTGGCTCGGTTCCAGTCGAACGTGACGATCACGATGACGATGATCGCAATCAGCAACACCAGGATGCCTCCGATCCAGCTCAGCACTTTCGGGCCGCGCTTCATTTCTTGCCACTCCCATGCTTTGGCATGGATCTATGGATACCGCTTCCCATGCATACAGAGTGTCGTCGTCGGTGAGATTGCTCACGACATGTTCACGTCGTTGGGCTTGAGCAGCATGTAGCGCTTTGCCTCCCTCTCCCTGGCTAGCCGGGGAGAGGGAGGCGTGAGTGGCCGGCTGCTCGCGGGATAACCTCCTGCTTCAGCACGGCCTTCTATCAGTCGTCGCTATCGCCAAACTTCCAATAGCCCGTGGCTTTCACGTGCTCCTTGGGCAGGTCGCGATGTTCGCTCAGCCACTGGCGCATGTTGCGTGCACGCCGCGATTCGGTGGCTATCCAGTAGAACGCATCGCCATCGGGTGGCGTGAGTTGCTGCAAGGCCTGCTCCAACAACGTGCTGCTTGCTGCATCGCCACCCTTGCGCTCCAGCCACTGCACATCGAAATGCGCATTCGAGGCCAGGCTCTGGCGGTCGGCCGATTCGGGGATCTCGATCAGCGCTGTCACTTTGGCATGTGATGGCATCTCTTCAAGCCAGCGACCGATGGCGGGAAGGGCGGTTTCATCGCCGACCATGACGTAGTGATCGAAATCATCGGCAACGATAAACGAGCCACGCGGACCACCGGCGCCGAGGCTTTGCCCCACGGCCGCCTGGGCCGCCCACGTCGCTGCAGGGCCGTCGCCATGCAGCACGAAATCGATGGTCAGTTCACCGCGCGCTTCGTCATAGCTGCGCGGTGTGTAGTCACGCATGGGCGAAGGCTCACGGTCGGCGGGATACTCCAGGCCGTTCGCGCCAAGTGTCGGGCGCACGATATCGCCCTGGCTATTGGGAAAAAACAACTTGATGTGGTCGTCCGGCGCCGCACTGATGAAACCGGCCAGTTCGGGACCGCCGAGAACGACGCGCTGCATGTGCGCAGTCAGGCGTTGTACGCGCAGCACATCGAGCTGCCGCATCACCACCGTGTGACGAACCATGCGTGGTTCATGTCTTGCCATGAGTGCTCCTCAAGGGAAAGTAAGCAGCCGGCTACTGGCTCGAGTGAGCGATGGCATGGCGGGAGTGCTAGTAAATGAAGTCGCCATTGCGGCGAATCAAGCGGTAGCCAAGGCGCTCTGCAATCTGCCGCAATACGGCCAGGGCATCCATGTCGGAAGTCGGCGCGGCGGGGTGTGCCGTGCCAATCAGGCGCCAATGGATACGCCCATGCGCCTCGCTTCGTACCTGCACCAGGGCATGCTGTTCCAGCTCGCGCATGAAGCGATACACCGTACCGATGCTGGCGCGCGGATAGTGCTCGCGTGCCTGGACGAGCAATGCGACCGCGTCCACGGCGTCCTGTTGCGCCACCAGGGCGGCCAGTACGGCGCACCTGGGTGCGGTCATTTGCAGGCCGGCTGCCTTGCAGCGCTGCTGCCAACTATCCAGGTTCTCGCTATTCACGGCGTTGTCCGGTGACAATATCGGCCGCGGCCTTTTCGAGAATGGCCGCAACACGCTGTGCTTCCGCGCGGCTCCACTCGGTGCCGCGCATGAGCAGGGCATGCTTGAGGGCATGCATTGCCTGGCGGATGGCCGGCGGCATCGACATTTTCGCCGCCATGCGCGCGCTGTGCTCGGTGCGTTCGGTCATGGCCTCGACGGCGGCGCGGTTCTCGTCGAGATAGCGGCGCCCCTCGTCGGTGATTGCATAGAGCTTGCGCCCGCCTTGTTCGTTTTCTACCCGCGCATGCCCCATTTCTTCCAGCATCGTCAATGTTGGGTAGATCGCCCCAGGGCTCGGCGAATAGTGGCCGTGAAACATTTCCTCGATGATGCGAATCATCTCGTAGCCATGGCGCGGCTGTTGTTCGAGCAGGGCAAGCAGCAACAACTTCAGATCGCCATGACCGAACATCCGGCCACCACCGCGACGGCCGCCGCCGCGCAGTTCGTTCCAGTCGGCAAAGGCATCTCCGCCCGGGCCGCCGCGAAAGCCGTGGCGTGCGGCATGGCGTTCGGCATGCCGGTCGTGGTGCTCCTCGTGCATGACCCAGAGCCGATGGCGCATCGCATGAAATAACGAATGATGTCCACGCATGGTCGGAGTGCTCCGTACTATCTAAGATGTAATTACGATATATCGTAAGTGTATCTAAAGACAAGTCCCCGTGGCATGCTTCGTTCTGGCGAAGATGGGGCTGGAATAACGATGCCGCGCGAATACAGCATGGGTGGGCGAGCGGATAAGGGTGGGCA
>Ga0207695_10001125_pt1 | contig 46438 bp, 41 predicted proteins | sample KBSC54metaG_FD_184354 | JGI IMG/M metagenome (GOLD analysis project Ga0207695, IMG submission 184354) | Corn rhizosphere microbial communities from Kellogg Biological Station, Michigan, USA - KBS C5-4 metaG (SPAdes) (version 2) | ecosystem: Host-associated > Plants > Roots > Rhizosphere > Soil...
CAGCAGCACCGTCGTGGCGCCCGCCACCAGCGCCGCCAGCACCCACAGCAGCGCCAGGTCGGGGCGGAAGTACAGGGCGACCGTCAGCCCGACGCCCAGCAGGGTCAGCACCCAGCGCGCCGCCTTCGAGAGCGCCGGCAGCATCATGGCCGTGAACTCGCGCATCCCGATCAGCGAGCACACGAACACCAGGACCCCGAACCCGATGCGCTGCTGCCACAGGATCAACAGGGCGAGCAGCGGGATCGCGACGACGCCGCTGAGGGCGCGGCTGGCGAGATTGGACAGGGCCACCGGTCGTTCGCTGGGTAGGTCGCTCGGTCTTGGGTTGGTCGCTGTTGCGTCGATCGGCCGGCCGGACGCCTGGGTCGCCTGCCTGGCCTATCCGACGCTGCGGATCTGTTCGTGGGTGCGGCCGAAGCGGCGCTCGCGTCCGTCGTAAGACTCCAGCGCCTGCACCAGCTGCTCGCGCCCGAAGTCGGGCCAGTAAGTGTCGGTGAAGTACAGCTCGGCGTAGGCGGCCTCCCACAGCAGGAAGTTCGACAGCCGTTCCTCGCCCGAGGTGCGGATCAACAGATCCAGCTGGGGCAGCCCGCCGGTCTGCAGCGACGCCGAGAAGCGGTCCTCGGTCACCTCCTCCGGCCGCAGCACCCCGCGGGCCGCCATCTCGCAGAGCGCGCGGGTGGTGGAGACGATCGACTCGCGGCCGCCGTACGACAGCGCCAGGCACAGGGTCATCGAGCGGTTGCCGGCCGAGTCCCGCATCAGCGTCTCCAGCGGCTCGCGCACGAAGTCCGGCAGGCGATCGACGTCACCGATGGCGATCAGGCGGATGCCGTTGTCCATGATCTCGGCCCGCTCGTCGATCACGTAGTCGCGGAGCAGCTGCATCAGCAGCGCGACCTCTTCCGGGGGCCGGTTCCAGTTCTGCGACGAGAACGCGTACAGCGTCAGCGCCCGCAGGCCGAGCTCCCGGGCGGCGCGCACCACCTCTTTGACCGACCGGGCGCCCCGGCGGTGTCCTTCGATCCGCGGCAGCCCGCGTCTTTGGGCCCATCGCCCATTGCCATCCATGATGACGGCGACGTGACGGGGAAGCTGGGCGGGGCTCTTCATCTGGCCTTGGTTCGGGTACCACATACCCTAGCGCGATTCAATAACCTCGCCAACCGGTCACCGCCGGCGCTGCGCCCGCGCCACGCCGGTGTTTTCGTTGTCCGGGCCGGCTCGATGGACTACGCTTTCCGCATGAAGACGGCCGAGGACGTCGAGTCCTACCTGCTCAAGCTCGGTGTTCCCTACGAGCAGATCAAGCCCGGTATCTGGCTGCTGAAGCTCGACGGATGCGACAATTTTGTCGTTTCCATCGCCGGGCCGGTCGTGGCTTTCCGTGTCAAGGTCATGGACCTGCCGCCGAACGATCGCGAGGCGCTGTTCCGTACCCTGCTGACGCTGAACACGAAGGAGATGGTGCACGGGGCGTTCGGCCTGGAAGGCGACGCCGTCGTGATCGTCCACGCGCTCGAGATGGAGAACCTGGACTTCAACGAGTTCCAGGCGGTCATCGACGACGCCTCGATGGCGATCGCGCGGCACTACCCCGTGCTATCGCGGTGGAGCGCGCCGCCCGCCGCGCCGGCCCCGCGGGCCACGACTTAGTCCCGGTCAACCCTTTCGAGTTTCGAGGAACCCATGGGAATCTTTTCCAGACTCGGCACGCTCATCAAATCGAACCTGAACGATCTGATCTCCAAGGCGGAAGATCCGCAGAAGATGCTGAATCAGATCGTCGTCGACATGCAGAATCAGCTGGTCGAGGCGAAGAAGCAGGTGGCCATCTCGATCGCCGACGAGAAGCGCCTGAAGAAGCAGTGGGATGACCAGGCCGAGCTGGGCAAGGAGTGGGAGCGCAAGGCGATGCTGGCGGTGCGCGCCGGCGACGACGCGCTGGCCAAGGAGGCGCTCTCCCGCAAGGCCGAGCACGACAAGATGTCGACCGAGCTGGCCAAGCAGTGGCAGCTGCAGAAGGACGCCGTCGAGAGCCTGAAGGGCCAGCTGCGTTCGCTGAACGACAAGATAGAGGAGGCGAAGCGCAAGAAGGATCTGCTGATCGCGCGGCAGAAGCGCGCCGAGGCGCAGAAGGCCATCCAGGACACGATGCGGGGCCTGTCCGACACGAACGCGTTCGACAGCTTCGCGCGCATGAGCCAGAAGGTCGATCAGATCGAGGCCGAGGCCGACGCGTCGACCGAGCTGGGCGGCGAGCTGGCCGGCGATACCCTGCAGCAGAAGTTCAAGGCGCTGGAGAGTGGCGGCGGGTCCGACATGGCGCTGGCGGAGCTGAAGGCGAAGATGGGCCTCGGGCCCATGCCCGCCACGCGCGCCGCCCTACCCGAGGGCGAGGGCGACGCCAGCGGCGCCGCCGGTGGTTCGTCCGCCTCGGGCACCAAGTCGTAGCTGGGCGGGCGCGACCTTGGCCCCCTCCTCGGCAACTTCATCGCCCCGCGACGTCTGGATCGTCGCCGCGAAGCGAACACCCTTCGGCGCGTTCGGCGGAACGCTGAAGGATGTGAAGGCGACGGACCTGGCGGTGACGGCCGCCAGCGCGGCCATCGCGCAGTCGGGCGTGCCGGTTGAGCGGTTCGATCAGGTCGTGTTCGGCTGCGTGGCGCAGACCACGCCCGAGGACGTCTACTGCGCCCGCCACGTCGGTCTGAGGTCGGGGCTGCCGGTGGCGACGCCCGCGCTGACCGTGAACCGGCTGTGCGGCTCGGGCTTCCAGGCGCTGGTGACGGCGGCGCAAGAGATCCGCACCGGCGAGGCCGAGGTCTGCCTGGTGGGCGGGACGGAGTCGATGAGCCTGGCGCCCCACGTGGTGCGCGGCGCGCGCTGGGGGCTGGCGTTCGGGAAGGCGCCCCCCTTCGAGGACCTGTTGTGGACGACGCTGACGGACACGTACGCCGGCTGCTCGATGGGCGAGACGGCCGAGAACGTCGCCGCGCAGTACGGGATCACCCGCGCCGCCGCCGATGCCTACGCGCTGTCGTCGCAACAGCGGTGGGCCGCCGCCGATAAGGCGGGGCGGTTCGAGGATGAGCTGGTGGGTGTCGACGTGAAGACTCGCAAGGGGACGGTGCGCTTCGGGCGCGACGAGCACCCGCGTCCGGACACGACGGCCGAAGGCCTCGCGAAGCTGGGGCCCGTCTTCCGCCCCGGCGGCGCGGTGACGGCGGGGACGGCCTCGGGCATCGCCGACGGGGCGGCCGCGCTGGTGGCGGTCAGCCGCGCCTTCGCCGAGGCGCACGGCCTGCGTCCGCTGGGGCGGCTGCTCGGCTGGTCCGTCGTCGGTGTCGAGCCGAAGCTGATGGGGATCGGGCCGGTGCCCGCCGTGCGATCCCTGCTGGCGAAGGCGAACCTCGGCCTCCCGCAGATCGATCTGTTCGAGGTGAACGAGGCGTTCGCGCCTCAGGTGCTGGCCGTAGCCCAGGAGCTGGGGTTACCGATGGAGCGCACCAACGTGAACGGCGGCGCGATCGCGCTCGGACATCCGCTGGGTGCTTCGGGGGCCCGCATCACCGCTCACCTGCTATATGAACTGGGTCGCCGGAAGGCCAAGCTGGCCGTCGGCGCCGCGTGCATAGGGGGTGGACAGGGGATTGCAGTTCTCGTCGAATCATTGCTATAGGAAGAAATTGTCGTGACGACGACAAAGACGTTTCGTTGAACGGACTTCCGCCAGCGGCCTGCCGATCGCGGTGGCCAAGAGACCCGAGAGAGATCGGCAGACAGGACCATCGTCGAGGTGACGTATGGTTTCAGTACCGTGGGGAGGGCTCTTCCCGCTCTGACGCAAGGAAAAAAGACAACCGATGGTACAGCAGCAGAATCACACGACGGCTCGCTTCAACGGCGTGAAGGTCTTCTCCGCCACGATGGCGCAGGAGCGCGAGAACCTGGGAGAGAAGGTCACGGTCTGGGTGCGCGAGCATCCTCAGTGCAAGATCGTCGACACGATCGTCACCCAGTCCTCGGACGAGGCCTTCCACTGCCTCGCGATCACGGTCTTCTACCTCGAAGAAAAGGCGTAACCAGCACCGGACATGGGCGTCGAATTCGCTTCCTCCGCGTAACCACGTTCTAGGGAGCGAGTGCAAAAACGGGCGGCGCGAAGCGCGCGCCCGTTTTGCTTTTCCGGCGGCCGGCGCCCATCGCGAATGACTTCATTCGCGACGGGCCTGGCCTACCCCGAGCTGTCCGGAATCCGGTCGGCTCACTGGACCGACGGGCTCCGCGCCCAGGCAGTGCGCCTACCAGTCGCCGCGCCGTCCCCGGCCACCGCGGCCACCGCCACCTCCGCCGCCCTCGCGGCCACCGCCACCACCGTAGCCGCCCCGGCCGCCGCCGCCACCGCCGTAGCCGCCGCCACCACCGCCGCCGTAGCCGCCCCCACCACCGCCGTAGCCGCCGCCACCACCGCCGCCGTAGCCGCCACCGCCGCCCGAACGCGGGGTGCGCTCACGTGCCTCGCTGACGTTGATGGGGCGTCCCTGGATCGAACGGCCGTTCAGGGTCTCGATGACCGCCGAGGCGTCCTCCGCGCTGCCCATCTCGACAAAGGCGAAGCCGCGCGGCCGTCCCGACTCCCGGTCCATCACGATCTTCACCTCGACGACGTTGCGCCCGCCTTCGCCGAAGGCCTCGCGAAGCTCGGGTTCGGTCACGTTGTACGACAGATTGCCTACGTAAAGCCTCGTTCCCATCTCTGGTCTCCTTGGTTCACGGACAACGGCGCGGCAAAGCACCTACCGGAAATGAACTCGATTCGTGTCGTGCTGGGGCGCCGTACTGCTCTGCCGTGACCAAGACCGTTGAGACAGGGACGGAGCGGGCACCTTCTTACTTGTCCAGAATATCAACGGCCTCGAATTAAGTCGAGGCGATCGAAGGCGCGGCTCCGCCGGGCCCTTCAAACAGGGCCGAAAAGGTAGGTGGCAATCGTACTTGTGTTGCTTTGCGCGCGGCCGAAACCCTCCAATTCAATTCCGGAGGATTCCGCGCGCGATTTGCGGGATCGTTGTGGCGCGGTCGCGCGCTAGCCCGCCAGATGGCGGACGACCGCATCACCCGCGGCGGCGGTGGACGCGGGTGCGACGCCGGCCGCCGCGGCAATGTCGCCCGGCAGCACGTTCGCCGCGATGGCGGCGTTCACCGCCGTCTCGACGGCCTTCGCCTCGGCCTCCAGCGACAACGAGTGGCGCAGCAACATCGCGACGCTGAGGATGGTGGCGTAGGGATTGGCGACGCCCTTGCCGGCGATGTCCGGCGCCGAGCCGTGGATGGGCTCGTACAGGCCCCGCGTGCCGTCGCCCAGGGACGCCGACGGCAACATGCCCATCGAGCCGGCCAGCATCGAGGCCTCGTCGGTCAGGATGTCGCCGAACATGTTCTCGGTCACGACGACGTCGAAGTCCGTGGGGCGGCGGATCAGGTGCATCGCGCAGGCGTCCACCAGCATGTGCGACAGCGCCACGTCCGGGAACTCGTCGCGCATCACGCGGACGGTGACCTCGCGCCACAGGCGCGACGTCTCGAGCACGTTCGCCTTGTCCACCGAGGTCAGCTTCTTGCGCCGCCCCTGCGCCAGCCGTGCCGCCGCGCGCACGATGCGCTCGACCTCGGGCACGGTGTAGACGCACAGATCCGAGGCGCTGTTCTCGTCGCGCTTCTTCTCGCCGAAGTAGATGCCGCCCGTCAGCTCGCGCACCACGATCATGTCGACGCCCTTCAGCACCTCGGGCCGCAGCGTGGAGGCACCCAGCAGCTTGTCGTTGACGGCGACGGGGCGCAGGTTCGCGTACAGGCCCAAGCCCTTGCGGATGGCCAGCAGCCCCTGCTCGGGGCGGACCTTGGCGCGCGGGTCGTCCCACTTCGGTCCGCCGACGGCTCCCAGCAACACCGCGTCCGAGGCGCGCGCGGCCTCGAGCGTCGCGTCGGGCAGCGCCGTGCCGGTGGCGTCGATGGCGGCGCCGCCGATCAGGGCCTCCCGCGTCTCGAACTGGTGGCCGAAGCGCTTGGCGACGGCGGACAGGACCTTCAGGGCCTCGCTGGTGACCTCGGGTCCGATTCCATCTCCGGGAAGAACAGTGATGACGGCGCGCATGGGACGCGGACTCTACCCAGCGATCCGATCGAGTCAAGGCGCCAGGCGAGACCCGGTTCAGGCCGCCGCGAGGGCAGTCATCACTGGTTTCGCCCCGGCGTGCGGGGGGCATTTCCCGGGGGGAGGCTGGCTGCTCAGCCCCGCCAGGCCTGGGCGATGGGCACGCGGCGGCCGGGACCGAACGCCTTCCCGGTGATCTTCAGACCAGGCGGCATCTGGCGGCGCTTGTACTCGCTCAGGCGGACCCGCCGGACCACGTCCGCCACCACCACGGCGTCGAACCCCGCCGCCACCAGCGCGTCGCTGTCGAGGCCCCGCTCCAGGTGCGCCTCCAGGATGGCGTCCAGCAGGTCGTAAGGCGGCAGCGAGTCCTGGTCCGTCTGGTCGGGGCGCAGCTCGGCCGACGGCGGCTTCGTCAGCGTGGCCTCGGGGATGCGGGGGCGTTCGGCGTTCAGCGCGCGCGCCAGCCGGTAGACCAGCGTCTTCGGGACGTCGCTGATGACCGCCAGGCCGCCTGCCATGTCGCCGTACAACGTGCAGTAACCGGTGGCGACCTCGCTCTTGTTGCCCGTCGTCAGCAGCAGCCGGCCCTGCCGGTTCGAGAACGCCATCAGCATCGCCCCCCGCACGCGCGCCTGCAGGTTCTGACTGGTCAGGTCGGCGGCCTCCGCCGAGTCGGGGCCGGCCCCCCGCGCCAGCGGCGCCTCCAGCGCGGCCAGATACGCCGCGTACATCGGCTCGATCGAGACCAGCTCGAAGTCGATGCCCAGCGCCGCGGCCAGGGCGCGCGCGTCCTCCACCGAGCCGGGCGACGAGTACCGGGACGGCATGGCGACGCCCAGCACGTTGCGGGGCCCCAGCGCCTCGGCGGCGATGCAGGCGACCAGCGCCGAGTCGATGCCGCCCGAGACACCCAGCAGCGCGCGCGTGAAGCCGCAGCGGCGCGCGTAGTCGCGCGTCCCCAGCACCAGCGCGTCCAGCGCCGCGCGCTCGAGCGACGTGGGCGGCGACGCAGGAAGCTTCGGCGGCTGGTCCAGATCGACGATCACCAGATCGGGGCCCATCTCGCGCCCGGCCGCCATCCGCTGGCCCTTTCCGTCGAACACGGCGCTGGCGCCGTCGAAGATCAGATCGTCCTGGCCGCCCACCTGGTTGACGAACAGCAGCGGCAGGCCCCAGCGGCGCGCCGTGGCCGCCAGCATGCGGGGCCGCAACGATCGCTTCTCCAGCGTGAACGGCGAGGCCGAGATGTTGACGATCAGGTCGGCGCCTGCCTTCACCAGCCGCTCGACGGGATCATCGCGGTAAAGCCGCCGGGGCCAGAAGTCGCCGTCGTTCCAGATGTCCTCGCAGATCGACAGCGCCAGGCGGCGCCCCCGGAAGGACACGATCTGCGGCGCGGTCTCGGGGGCGAAGTAGCGCCACTCGTCGAACACGTCGTAGGTGGGCAACAGCGACTTTCGGCGCACCGCCGTCACCCGACCGTCCTCCAGCAAGGCGGCGGCGTTCGCGATGGGCAGCCCGGTTGGGTCGGGGGGCAGGATCTCCGGAAAGCCGACGATGATGCCCGGGGTGGCGGCCCCGTCCGGCCGGGGCGCTTGCCTGGCCTGCCAGGCCGCCAGCTCCCGCAGGCTGTTCTGCGCGGCCGCCAGAAAACCCTGCCGCTCGAGCAGGTCCTTGGGGGGGTAGCCCGAGAGCGACAGCTCGGGGAACACGACCAGTTCGGCGCCCCCGCGCATCGCGTCCGTGACCGCGGCCTCAATCAACTGGCGATTTCCGTCGAAATCTCCAATGGTCGGATTGATCTGCCCGAGCGCGACTCTCACGCCGGCCACTTTACGCGGGCGCCGCCGCGATTTCACCGGTCCGGTGACGGCTGCTGACGGGCGCGCTCGGGATTCGGTGCTACCATGAATGAGATGTCTACCGTCGGTGCGACGGTCGATCGGTTGCCTGGAGTCGATTCGCTTTCGTCAGTCCCCCGGCCACTCGAAATACCGCGCCAGTCCCGCGTCTACGTCAATCGAAACCTGCGCCTCGACAAGATCGAGATGGTGGGCTTCGACATGGACTACACGCTCGCCATCTATGACCAGGCGCGCATCGAGGAGCTGTCCATGCGGTGCACGCTGGACAAGCTGGTCCAGAACCTGGGCTACCCGGAGGAGATCCGGCACCTGAAGTACGACCCGGCCCTGGCCATTCGCGGGCTGGTCATCGATCGCGCCAACGGCAACGTCTTCAAGCCGGATCGCTATGGCTTTCCGGGGCGGGTGCGCCATGGGCTGAAGGACATCGACCGCGAGCAGGTCGCCTCGCTGTACCAGCGCGAGCGCATCATGCTGTCGACCCCCCGCTTCGCCTGGATCGACTCGCTGTTCGCGCTGCCCGAGGCGGTGCTGTACGGCGGGCTGGTCGACTACTTCGATCGGCGCGGCGAGAAGCTGGACTACTCGACGCTGTGGGCCCACATCCGCGAGTCCATCGACTTCGCCCACCGCGACGGCTCGATCAAGGACATCGTGCGCGCGCGCATGCCCGAGTTCATCGAGAAGGATCCGCACCTGGCCGAGACGCTGCACAAGCTGCGCTCGTCGGGGAAGCACCTGTTCCTGCTGACGAACTCGGCCTGGGACTACACCGATCCGGTGATGAGCCACTTGCTGGACGGGCAGCTGGCCGCGTATCCCTCGTGGCGCAGCTACTTCGACATCATCATCGTGTCGGCGATGAAGCCGGAGTTCTTCACGGGCGACAACCCCTACGTCGATCTGGCCAGCGACGGCACCCCGGTGACGCGGCCCTCGACGGGGCCGTTCGTGCGGGGCCGCGTGTACGCGGGCGGCAACCTGAAGCACTTCGAGGAGCGGGCGCGCATCGGCGGGGACAAGGTGCTGTTCATCGGCGACCACATCTACGGCGACATGCTGCGCTCACGAAAGTCGTCCAGCTGGCGCACCGCCATGGTCGTGCAAGAGCTGGAGCACGAGATCACGACCGGCGATCTGATGCGGCCGCGGCTGGCGGCGCTGGACCGGCTGGACGCGCGCCTCATCCAGCTGGACGCCGAGCTGAACGAGCGGCAGTCGGCGATGCGGGCGCTGCTGCGCCTGCACGGCGAGGAGGGCGCGCCCGAGGCGGCGGAGGTGCAGTCGGCGCGGAACGCGGTGAAGAAGGACATCGATCGCCTGCGCGCCGAGCTGAAGCAGACCTACGCCGAGCACCGCACCGCCGAGCGAGAGACCGACTTCGCCTTCAACCCGCACTGGGGCCCGATCTTCCGGGAGGGCTACGAGATCAGCAAGTTCGCCGAGCAGGTCGAGGCCTACGCCTGCATCTACACCAGCCGCGTCTCGAACCTGCGCTTCTACTCGCCCATGCAGTACTTCCGGGGTCCGCGCGACCGCATGCCCCACGAGAGATTCTGAGCGGCGGTCCGGCTACTTCCGGCGGCGCATGAGCGCGCCCAGCTCGGCCACCTTCATCAGGCGCGCCGCCGTGAAGTAGACCGCGGTCCCCAGGACGATCGGGACCACGACGGTCACGGCGCGGCCGGCGGTGTTGGCCGGGACGTGGGCGGTCAGCCAGCGGGCGGCCGGCCAGATCACGGCGGCCATCAGGGCGGCGGCGACGATGATGCGGCCGATGGCCCCGACGAGGGGCCGGTTGACCAGGTGACCGACGCTGACCTGGAACGCGATGATCAGCACCGCCAGGTTGGTGATGGCGGCGATCGACGTGCCGACCGCCAGACCCACGTGGCCGAACCGGCGGAACGTCAGGATGTTCCACACCACGTTGCACCCCACGGCCGCCAGGCTGGCGAACAGCGGCACCCGCGTCTTGCCGAGCGCATAGAAGGCGGGCGCCACCACCTTGATGGCCGAGTAGGCGGCCAAACCCAGGGCGAACCCTGACAGCGCGCGCGCCGTCTCCACCGTGGCGTGCGCGGTGAACCGGCCATGCTGGTAGATGAGCCCGATGATGGGCTGGCCCAGCACGGCCAGACCGACGGTGGAGGGAATGGTCAAGAACAGCACCAGCTGGATGCCCCGGCGCAGCGTCTGGCGCAACGCCTCGAAGTCGTTGGCGGCCGCGTCCCGCGCCAGATGGGTCAGCGACGTCGTGCCGATGGCCACGCCGAACACGCCGATGGGCAGCTGCATCAGCCGGAACGCGTATCCCAGCCACGAGATCGACCCCTCGGCGCACAGGCTGGCGAACGACGTGTTCACCACCACGTTGATCTGCACGGCGGCGACGGACAGCGTGGCCGGCGCCATCAGCGCGGCGATCCGCCGCGTGCCCTCGTTGCGCAGCCGCAGGTCTGGCGCGAAGGCCGGCCGCCAGCCCAGCTTCCACAGGGGCGGGAACTGAACCACGAGCTGACCCACACCGCCCACCAGCGTCAGCCCCGCCCACACGGTCACGGCCGTGCGCGGCGCGACGCCCAGCAGGAACAGCGCGCCACCGCCGACGATGGCCACCACGTTGAACACCGACGAGGCCAGCCCGGGCGCCGTGTAGCGCGACTCCGCGTTCAACGCCCCCATCGCCACCACCGCCAGCGAGATGATCGGGAGGTACGGCATCATGACCCGTACCAGATGCGCCGTCAGCTCGCGCTTCTCGGGTGAGAAGCCGGCCGCCACCACACGGACGACCGGCCCGGGCCACAGCATCCCCAGCAGCGCCAGGGCGCCGAGATAGAACGACAGGGTGGTGAGGACGCGATTGCCGAGCAGGAAGGCGGCGGGCCTTCCCTCTTGCTTCAGCGTCTTCACATAGGTGGGGACGAAGGCGGTGGACAGCGCGCCCTCGGCGAACAGATCGCGCAGCAGGTTGGGGATGCGGAACGCGGCGAGGAAGGCGTCGCTGACGCCGCTGGCGCCCAGGGTGACCGCGAAGATTTGCTCGCGGATCAGGCCCAGCACGCGTGACAGCATGGTCAGCGCGCTCAGGCGCCGCGCGCCGCGCGCGATCTCCCGGCCGGCGTCGCGCCGTGCGCCGGCCGGCGGGGCCGCGGGCGGCACCGCCGGGTCTGCGTCGCCTCCACTCACGGGGCCGTCCGCGCGCCGGGGACCACGGGCGTGGCCAGGATGGCGGCCGCCCGCTCGCCCAGCGGCGTCTTCTTGCGCGCCCGCATGCCATCCAGCAGCTGCCGATCGCTGGCCAGCGTGGGATCCAGGCAGTCCAGCATCTCGACCGCGTCGTCGGCGGGCGTGGCCGGCGCCACCACCATCCGGCGGGCCAGCTGCCGCGTCTGGTCCCAGATGGGCTCACGCAGCCCGCCCTTCGGCCAGACGGCTGGTTCCGCCATCGCCTCGCAGAGGGCGGCGACCGACGCCGAGGCCACGCCGGGATCCACGTCGCGCGTGCCCTGCGCGAAGCCGCCCGTGGCCAGGCGCTGCTGCGGCCGCGACACCAGCGCGGCGGCGCGCCGGATCGAGGGGGTGGGGTCCTTCAGCAGCCCGAGCAGATCTTGCCCGGGCCGGCACACCGTCAGGCTGTCTCCCAGCGCCTCCAGCGCGGCCAGGCGGGTCAGGGTCGCGTTCGCGGGCAGCAGCGCCGCCGCGCGCAGGGCGCCGCACGCCGTTCCGACCACGTCGGCGGGGACGTCCCAGTCGTCCAGCTCGGCGACGGTCGCCGGCGCCAGGATCTCCCCCAGCGCGCGCGCGGACGCCGCTGCCACCGTCGCGTCCGAGACGCTGAGCAACTCGGTGACGGCGCCGATGAGCCGCGCCCGGCCTGGCAGCGTCACGATGCCGGTCAGGGCCGCCTGGACTCCCTGGGCGTCGGCCCGACGCAGCGCCTCGGCCAGCCGCGCCGGCCCGATGCGCTCGGCCACGCGGCCGATCTCGGCGCGGTCCCTGCGCCGGACCGCGACCACCAGCTCTTCCAGCGGCACTTCCAGCATGCCGGTGCGCGCGTCGATGTGACGGCGCTCGGTCGCCGCGTGGGCCCCGGGCGCGCCGGCGGTCAGCGTCCAGCCCAGCGCCAGACCGGCGAACGCTCGCCAGCGACCACGGCGGGGTGACGGAGGGGCCTGCGTGCGCATGCGACCTTCACAGTTACCACCAGTCGGGGGCGACCGCCGCTTTTCCGGCACGACGGGGGGCGCGTGCGTGCGGTGGCGCCCCGCGGCCTCTCCCGCGATGGCGGGAGAGGCGGGGAGCATTGCCGCTGCTGGCCTAGACGGCGGCGGCGGGGGCGCGGCGCTTGGCGGGCTTCGCCGCGCCGCTGGTGCCGTTCAGGCCGCCAGCCGCGTGGAACTTCTTCGCCCCGGACTTCAGGGCGTCCGCCTTGTTCGTCTTCTCCCACGGGAAGTCGCCGTCGGTGCGGCCGAAGTGACCGTACGCGGCCGTCTTCTGGTACAGCGGACGCAGCAGGTTCAGCTCGCGGATCAGCGCGCCGGGGCGGCAGTCGAAGTTGGCGCGCACCAGCTCGGCGATGCGGTCCTCGGGGATCGTGCCCGTGCCGAACGTGTGCACCAGCAGCGAGACCGGCTCGGCGACGCCGATGGCGTACGCCACCTGCACCTCGGCGCGCTTGGCCAGGCCGGCCGCCACGATGTTCTTCGCGATGTAGCGCGCGTAGTAGCAGGCCGACCGATCGACCTTCGAGGGGTCCTTGCCCGAGAACGCGCCGCCGCCGTGACGGCCCATGCCGCCGTACGTGTCGACGATGATCTTGCGGCCCGTCAGGCCCGAGTCACCCATGGGACCACCGACCACGAAGCGGCCGGTCGGGTTGATGTAGTACTTGGTCTTGTTCGACACCATGGCGGCCGGGACGACGGGGCGGATGACCTCCTCCATCACGGCTTCCTTCAGCGTCTTGTACTTCACGTCCTCGCTGTGCTGGGTCGACACGACGACCGCGTCGATGGCCAGCGGGCGCCCGTCCTCGGCGTAGCGGACGGTGACCTGGCTCTTGCCGTCGGGGCGCAGGAAGTCGACCACGCCCTTCTTGCGCACGTCCGCCAGGCGCTTGGCCAGCTTGTGCGCCGTCTGGATCGGCATCGGCATCAGCTCGGTCGTCTCGTCGCAGGCGTACCCGAACATCATGCCCTGGTCGCCGGCGCCCTGCTCGTCGCGCGTGTAGACGCCCTTGCCGTCGACGCCCTGGGCGATGTCGGGCGACTGCTGCTCGAGGGCGACCATGATCCCGCAGGTCTGCCAGTCGAAGCCCATGTCCGAGTGGCTGTAGCCGATCTCCTTGACCACGCCGCGCACGATCTTGGGGATGTCGATGGTCGCGCTGGACGTGACCTCGCCGGCCACCATGACGAAGCCGGTCTTGGTCAGCGTCTCGCAGGCGACGCGCGAGGTCTTGTCACCCTTCAGCAGGGCATCGAGGATTCCGTCGGAGACCTGATCGCAGAGTTTGTCGGGATGGCCTTCGGTGACGCTTTCGGAGGTGAACAAAGACTCGGACATAACGACGGCTCCTTCTGGTGACGAACGACCGCAAGAACGGGTGAACGGGTGATCCCGGTGAAAAGAGCGGGCAGTTTCCCAGCGGACCCCCCCTTCGTCAACGAAGATCGGGGCCGCCTGGCAGGCGCGGCATGCCGCCTGCAGTGATCCGCGCCGTGAGCCCGATCGCCAGGCGCCCTCCCAGGCTTCGCGCCGTGCCGAACATGATGAAAGACCCGGTGGGGGCCGCGCGCCACGCCGGGCTTCGCCATGTCGACGACCGGGGGCCCGGCCTGCATCGCCGCGCGGTCGGCAGGACCCGGGGCCGCGGCGGCACCTGGGTGCCCACCTTCGCCATCGTCGACACGCGTGGTCGGCGGGTGCGTGACGCGGCCACGCTCGAGCGGGTCCGGAAGCTCGCCATCCCGCCGGCCTGGACCGATGTGTGGATCTGCCCCGAAGCGACGGGGCACCTGCAGGCGACCGGCCGAGATGCCCGCGGGCGCAAGCAGTACCGCTACCACCCGCGGTGGCGAGACGAGCGCGACAGCACGAAGTACGCGCGCCTCGCCGACTTCGGCCGGGCCCTGCCCGGGCTGCGGCGCCGCATCGCCGCCGACCTGCGGCTGCCGGGGCTGCCGCGGCGCAAGGTGCTGGCGCTGGTGGTGCGCCTGCTGGAGACGACCTTCATCCGCGTGGGCAACGAGGAGTACGCGCGGGAGAACGGCTCGTTCGGTCTGACCACGATGCAGGACCGCCACGTGGACGTGCACGCCGCGGACGTCACCTTTCACTTTCGCGGCAAGAGCGGCGTCTTTCACCGCATCACCGTCCACGATCGGCGCCTGGCGGCCATGGTGCGGCGCTGCCGGGACTTGCCCGGACACGAGCTGTTCCAGTACCTCGACGAGGGGGGAAAGCCGGCCAGCATCGACTCCGCGGACGTCAACGCGTACATCCACGAGGTGGCGGGGCACGAGTTCACGGCGAAGGACTTCCGCACCTGGGCGGGCACCGTGCTGGCGGCGCTGTCGTTGAGGGCAGTCGGCGCCGCCGCCCCGGCGCGCGCGCCGCGAGCGGTCGCGGGGAAGCCCCGGAAGCCCACGCACAAGGAGGTGGTGCGGGCCATCGAGCAGGTGGCCGAGCGCCTGGGCAACACGCCCGCCGTCTGTCGCAAGTGCTACATCCATCCGCACGTGATCGCGTCTTACCTGGACGGCACGCTGGCGCCCGCGCTGGCCGACGTCGGGGGCGCCGGCGACCTGCGCGCCGCGGAGGCCGCCGTGCTGGCCCTGTTGCGTCGCCGCGATCGCGACGAGCGCCGAGGCACGACGTTGATGCGGCAGCTGCGCAGCTCCCTGCGCGCGGCTTGACCCGTGCGGCGGGCCGCCGTGCGAACGAAGAAGGGGCGCCCGGCCGGACCTGCGTCACAGCGGGGAAACGGACCTCCGACCGATGTTACGGCGCGGTGGTCCGGCGCGGACCCGGTGTTAATCTCGAAGGGCGTGGAGCCGCTAAAGAAGTACCGCAAGTCGGGGCTCGAGCACTTCATCAAGTTCGTGCGCGAGCTGCCCGTGCTCTCGCCGAAGGCGATCTTCGCCAGGCTGGAGGAGCTGGGGTATCGCGGCCAGGCGGAGGCGCGGCGGGCCATGTCGTTGCTGGCGTACCGCCACGTCCGTCGCATCAAGCGGATCTACCTGGACGGCGCGAAGCGCGAGTCCCTGCTGCCGAAGATGAACATGCTGCTGGCGGGGCCCACCGGCTGCGGCAAGACCTTCCTGGTCGAGCTGCTGTTCCAGCACGTGCTGCGCCTGCCCACCGTCATCATCGACATCACGACGTACTCCGAGACGGGCTACGTCGGCCAAGATCCCAGCACCATCCTGACGCGGCTGCTGCACGCGGCCGACGACAACCCGCTGCTCGCCTCGATCGGCGTGGTGTGCCTGGACGAGTTCGACAAGATCGCGTCGGGGCAGAACAACGCCGTATTCGCCGGCGCGGGCACGACGAAGGACGTGACGGGGATGGGCGTTCAGCGCGAGCTGCTGAAGATGCTGGAGTCGTCCGACGTGGTGGTGCCGATGGAGATCACGCACTCGTCGTACGGAGACCATCTGGTGCTGTCGACCGCGGACGTGGCCTTCGTGGCGGCCGGGGCCTTCTCGGGCTTCCACCAGATCGTGCGCAACCGCGCCAGCGTCGATCGCATCGGCTTCGGCCGCGAGCAGGCGGGGCTGCATCCAGGCGCCGGGATCGCGGTCAGCTTCACCGCGGGCGAGGTCGAGAACCTGGCCAACCTGCAGACGTTCGGCTTCTTGCCGGAGCTGCTGGCCCGGTTCGGCCGCTTCGTCCCGTTCGAGGCGCTGGACGCGACGACGCTGATGGACATCCTTCGCACCAACGTGGTCGACAAGCTGGTGCGCGAGTTCGAGGACGAGGGGTTCGCGCTGGTCGTCGACGACGAGGTGCTGGGGCACCTGGTCGCCGAGGGGCTGAAGCGCGAGACCGGCGCGCGCGGGCTTCTGTCGATCCTGACCAGGCACCTGGAGGATGCGGCGTTCGATTCGTTCGCCGAGGTGCCGGGGGGCCGCGTGCACCTGACCCTGGACGGCGGAAAGATCCGCGTGCACCTGGACGCGTCCGCGGCCAGCGGTTGAGCGACGGCGGATCGCTATTGCAGATCTTGAACGGCGGTGACCTTGCCGTTCACCGTCGCGATGCCGCACGCGATCTTCGTGTAGCGCGTGTTGGTCATGTTGATGAAGTGACCGTGCATCTGGTAGCAGTCGCCGGTGCAGTCGGCCGTGGGCGGCGGTCCCTCGTCGAACATCTGCTGGATGCACAGGCTGATGACCTGCGCGGTCGAGCTGTAGCCGGGACACTCGTCCTGCGCGCTTCCCTCGGGCGAGCAGATGCCGGCGATGAACCCGGCGTGCGCGCCGTTGGCGGGATCGTAGGCGGCGTCCATGTCGGCGCAGCTCTCGCCAGCGTTCCAGCGGGCCAGGGGCGGCAGGCAGACGCAGGCGCGGAACTGGTTCACGCGCGTCACGCAATCGGCGTAGTAGTCCCCCGTGTTGGGCGCCGTCGGCTTGCAGCCGTAGTCGGGGGTGCATCCGGCGGCGCCGCCATTGCCCGCGGCCGCGCCGCCGGAGCCGCTCGCTCCCGCCGCGCCCGTCACGCCGCCCGAGCCCCGCGCGCCCCCGCCGTTGCCCCGCCCGCCGGCGCCCCGAGCGCCGGCCGCGCCGGTGACGCCGCCCGTGCCGGTGGCGCCGCCGGTGCCCGCCGTGACGCCACCGCTGCCCGCCGTGACGCCACCGCTGCCGGCCGTGACACCGCCGCTGCCCGGCGCGCCGCCGGTCGCTGTCTGGCCGCCCGTGCCGGGTGCGCCGCCGGTGCCGCCCTGGTTGCCGGCCGGCGAGCCGCAACCGATCAGCATCGCCGCGAGCGCGAACCCCATCGATGCGACCTGACCAGTCCGGACCCGCATGAACGTGTTGGGCATCAAATGCGACCCCCCTCGTCATTATATCTGCGCTAGCATCTGCCGTCTGTGGCGCGGGCGACGGGGATGGTGGTGCTCCCTCTCCCTACAAAGGATTCCATCGACATGGCGATGACGACGACGAACAGCGGCCTGCAGCTCGAGGACACGACGCCCGGCACGGGCGCGACGGCCGCGGCAGGGAAGACCTGCGTGATGCACTACACCGGATGGCTGTGGAAGGACGGCGCCAAGGGCAACAAGTTCGACAGCTCGCACGATCACGGCAGCCCGTTCTCGTTCGGGCTGGGCAAGGGCCAGGTGATCAAGGGCTGGGACGAGGGCGTCGCCGGCATGAAGGTCGGCGGCAAGCGCACGCTGGTGATTCCGCCCGAGCTTGGTTACGGCGCGCGCGGCGCCGGTGGCGTCATCCCGCCGAACGCCACGCTGCTGTTCGAGGTCGAGCTGCTCGATCTGAAGTAGTCGCCGTCTTTCGCGCGTTCCCGGGGCCGGCCGCCGAGCCGGCCCGGGCGCTTCCGTGTTCTCGCACTCTCGTTCTCGCACCTTTGCTCAGGGAGACGGAATGACCCCCGCTGTCGCCTCGCTGTTCCGCCGATCGCGCGTTCTCCTGGCCACCGGCGCCCTGCTGGCGCTGCCCTTCGCGTTCGCCTGTTCGCCCTCCAGCTCCAGCGCCGGCGGGTCGGGCGGCACGACGGGGTCGGGCGGGGCCTCTTCCGGCAGCGGCGGCGCCACCGGCACGGGGGGCTCCTCCTCGTCCTCGGGGGGCGCGTCGGCGAGCGGCGGCGCGACCGGCACCGGCGGAACCACCGCCAGCGGCGGCACGACCGGCAGCGGCGGCGTCACCGCCAGCGGCGGCGCCAAGGGGACCGGCGGCGCCACGTCGTCGGGGGGCGCCGCCAGCGGTGGCGCGACGGGAAGCGGCGGCGTGTCCAGCGGCGGCGCGATGGGGACGGGGGGCGCTGCCGGCGGGGCCGGGGGCGCTGCGCCGTCCGCCGTCACCATCCCCCGCGGCGGCCGCTGCACGGCCCCGGCGACCGCGAGCGTCGCCGACACCACGGCGGCGTGGATGAAGTGGAAGAAGGACATCGTCACCAGCGACGGCGCGGGCACGAACGGCCTGCGCCTGCTGCGCCCCAACTCCTCGGGCGCCGTGGTGAACTCGTCGGTCTCCGAGGGCAGCGCCTACGGCATGTTGATCTCGGTCTACATGAACGACCAGGACAGCTTCGACAAGTTCTGGAACTACACGCAGCAGTTCCTGGACGCGAACGGTCTGATGAACTGGTACATCGGCCCCGATCGCTCGGTGCTGGGCACGGGCGGCGCGACGGACGCCGACGAGGACATGGCGTTCGCGTTGCTGATGGCCGACAAGAAGTGGGGCGGCAAGGGCAGCCTGTCGAAGAGCTACCTGGACCTCGCCACCGCGCAGATCAACCTGATCTGGAAGTACGAGGTCGACCATACCATGGGCGACGTGCCGACGCCGGGCGACCAGGGGGGCGGTGGCGGCTCGGTGATCAACATCTCGTACTTCGCGCCGGCTTTCTACCGGGCGTTCGGGCGCGCCACCAACCAGACCACCAACTGGAACAACACCGTGGCCACGGTCTACAAGGTCATCAACGCCACGCTGAACGCCACGAACAAGAACCAGTCGAACGGGCTGGTGCCCGCCTGGTCGACGCCGGCGGGCGTGCCCATGGGGCGGCCGGGCACCAGCGATCCCACGTATCACCAGCTGGACTCGTGCCGCACGCCGTTCCGTCTGGCCCAGGACTACTGCTGGAACAACGAGACGATGGCGGCGGACTACCTGAAGAAGATCAGCGGCTTCTATCAGATGAAGGGCGCGTACAACCTGGTCGACGGTTACAACCTGGACGGCAGCGAGCATCCGGGCTCCGCGTCGGTGGGCAACCAGGCGGCGGCGTTCGTGGGCCCCGCGGCCGTCGGCGCGATGTCGTCACCCGACTTCGCGATGCTGCGCGACCAGGGCTATGCCGACGTCGCCACCGACATGCTGTTCGCCGGCAGCCAGTACTACCAGGAGTCCTGGACGGTGCTGTCGCTGATCATGATGACCGGCATGATGGACGACCTGACGCTGCCGTGACGGCGGCGCGGGGGAAGCCTCAGCGGTTGTAGGGCTCGCCCTTGATGATGGACAGCGCGCGATAGAGTTGCTCGCACAGGACGACCCGCGCCAGACGATGCGGAAGCGTCATCGCCGACAGCGACAGCTTCCGCTTCGCGCGCGCCACGGCCGCCGCGGGCAGGCCGTCGCTGCCGCCGATCAGGAAGGTGACGGCGCGCTGTCCATGCAGCATGCCGTCGGAGATGAAGCTGGTCAGCCGGGCGGTGTCCCACGCCTCGCCGCCGACCTCGAGCGCCACGATCTCTCCGCTGGCGTTCGCCAGGCGCCGTAACAGGGCAGCGTCGTCGTCCACCTCGACGACCTCGATGGGCAGGTGGCGCCGCACCCGATCTAGATAGTCGTCGCACGCGGCGCCCAGGTGCCGGTCGCGCATCTTGCCGACGGCGAGGATGACCAGCTTCAACGCGCCCCCGGCGCAGCCGTCAGAGGTTCCCGTAGAGCGCGTCAGGCTGGGCCATGACGGACTCGGGCGGGATCTTCAGCGGCAACCGCGGCGCGTCCACCCACAGGCTCTCGAGATCGTAGAACTCGCGCACCGGGTGATAGAAGACGTGCACCACGACGTCGCCGAAGTCGAGCAGCGTCCACCGGCCGCTGCCCGTTCCCTCCTGGCCCAGCAGCGAACGCCCGCGCGCCTTCATGGCCTGCAGCACGCCCTCCGCGATGGCGTCGACGTGGCGATCACTGCGCCCGCTGACGATGGCGATGAAGTCCGTGTAGCTGGCCATCGCCGAGACATCGATCAGCACGGGCAGCAGCGCCTTCTTGTCGAGCGCCGCGTCGATGGCCACCTTGGCCACCTCCAGCGATTCGCCCGACTGCCGTGCCCTGCCGGCAGACGCCGCCTTGGACGGCGCCAGCGATTCGACGCGACCGGGGGCTCGCCTGGGCGCGCCCGCCTTGCCACCGCGACCGGCCTTGGCCTTTCTTGCCGCCGCCGCGTCTGTCGCCTTGCCACCCGCCTTGACGCCCCCTTTGCGGGCGGTCTTGCTACCGCTCGCCGTGGGCTTCTTCGCGCCGGTGCTTCGGCCTGATGTCGCGCTCTTCTTTTTCGACTGTGAGGGCAATGATGCTCGCGGGCTGGGTGGGGCCTTCGTCGTGCGGCTTGCTAGCGTGCCGGCGACCTGATGCGGCTCATGGTACCAAAGATTGGTCGCCGTTCCAGCGCTGCTCGAAGCGGGCCAGCAGCGTTCGCAGGTAGCCCCCGCCCAGCTGGCCCAGCCGCTCCTCGACGCGGGAGGCGGCGCGATCGATCCAGCGCGCCTCGTCCGGTCCCAGCGGCGTGTCCTCGGCCGCGCGCGCCGCGTCCGGCCGTCCGCCCGAGGCCACGTACATCTCGGCGGCCTTCTGCACGCGGCGGGACACCCACTCGGGCGCCTCGCCCAGTGACCGGCCCAGCAGCTGCCCGCCGTCGCGGAAGGCGTCGACCAGCGTGGTGCGCTCGCAGTCGCGGATGGCGTCGAACATCGCCTGCCGCAGCCGCATCGCCGCGTCGCGATCCAGGCCGGCGCCCACGTGCAGCTTCGCGCAGAAGTGATCGAACAGCGTGCCGACCTGGAAGGTGGTGGCCATCTCCTCGGCGCGGCGGCCCGCCGCCACCAGCAGGAAGAACTTCCGCCAGGCCAGCTTGAACGCCAGCAACGTCGCCGCCGTCATGGTGACGTTCCGCGCCGCCGTCCCCTCGCGCGGGTCGGCCAGCAGCTCGGCCGAGGACGGCAGGATGTCCACCCGCCGCCGCTCTGCCAGCTGCATCAGCATGCCCGCGCGTACGCGGCCGGCCAGGTAGTCGTCCATCACGGGCAGCGGCACCAGCCCGCCCACGGCCGAGGCCAGCAACGAGCGCCGCACGATGAGGGCCCGGTTCGGCTGCAGGTGGTCGATGCTGGCGCCGTCCCGCGCGTCATCGCGCGCCGTCGCGTTCGGGAACGCGATCAGCTCGGCTTCCTCGCCGGGCCGCTGGGGACGTTGTTCATCGCTCACGATGGATCCTGTGCTTCGCTGTCGGCGTGGTTCAGTCGCGCGCCCCGTGCGGGCGGGCAGGGGCCCGCGGCAGGCCACCCAGCATGGCGCGCTCGTCGGGGATGGTGCGCTGGCGCGGCGCCAGGTCCTCCGCCTCGGGCTCGGCGATGGCGGGGCTGCTGCCGATCTCCTCGATCGAGATCCGCGCGTCGACGGCGCCGTGCATGGGCGTGCCTTCCCCTGGCTCTTTTCCGTCTGCCGCGGCGGCGCGACGCATGGTGTACGCGCCGTGGATGTCCGCCAGCAGCGGAATGCCCAGCTGCTCGTCGATCATGATGGTTCCTTCGACCTTGTCGGCGACCAGCGTCTTTCGCCACGCCTGCCTATCGCCTGCCTCCAGCTTGGTCAGCGGCGCGGCCGGGTGTGCGGACTTGGTCAACTTGTACACGTGGACCTTCCGGCCCTCGAACGTGTCGGCGCCGAAGTCGTCCACGGTGGCCACGTCGCGCAGCAGGTCCCACGCCGCGTAGGGGCCGCCGACACCTTGCGCCAGCAGGCGCAGGGGCTCGGGATCCTCGGCGGGGCGTCGAATCATGCGTCCATAGCGTAGCGCGATCGCCAGCTCGTGCCCGTGAAGAACGATCTCGCGCCCGCCGTCCTTGTCGTTCAGATCGACCAGGCGCCAGTTGCCCTGGTCGTCCATCCAGATGTCGGTGTCCGTGGTGACGTTCTCGGGGGCGCCGCCGTCCAGGCCGGCCGCCAGGTGCACGGTGCTGCGCAGGTGAGCGCGCCCCAGCTTGCGAAATCCCTCGGCGAAGCGCTGGCTTTGCAGGGCGTTGTCGACCGCCACCCCGGGCGGTGTCAGCACGCCACGCTTCTGCCGGCAGCCGCCCGCCACCGTCGCGGTCACGGCCGCAACCAGCAACGCCGCGCGCGTCGCGGCCCGGGCCCTGGGGAAAAGTTTCGCAGACACGCCTTCCCAACCTTAACATTGAGGGCCCACCGGGACCGGGACGAAACTTGGAAGCCTTGACCGACCTTCTGTCGACACCGGCCGCGGTGGCCGTGGCGGCGGTGTGGGGCGCCATCTGGGGCAGCTTCTTCAACGTGGTGATCGCGCGCTTGCCCCGGGGCCAGTCCATCGTGCGGCCCGCGTCGCGCTGCATGAACTGCGGCACGCCGGTGCGCGCCTGGGACAACGTCCCGGTGCTGTCGTACCTGTGGCTGCGCGGCCGCTGCCGCACGTGCGGAACGCATTTTTCGGTGCGGTATCCGCTGGTCGAGGCGCTGACCGCGGGGCTGGCCGCCGCCATCTTCTGGAAGTTCACCGGCAGCGACGTCGACGAGGCGACGGCCCTGCGCCTGGGGCGCTTCGCCCTTTACTTCTCCTGGACGGGCTCGCTGGTCGTCCTCAGCTTCATCGATCTCGACACGAAGCGCCTGCCCGACATCATCACCATCCCGGGCACGTTCGTCTTCTTCGCGGCGGCGTTCGCGGCCCACGACGTCCGCTGGACCGACCGGGCCATCGGCGCGGCGGCGGGCTACCTGATCATCCGCTTGATCGCCGACTTCTACTACTATGTGCTGAAGCGCGAGGGGCTGGGCCTGGGCGACGGCAAGCTGCTGGCGATGATCGGGGCGGTGATGGGCTGGCGCGCCATCCCGGTCGTCCTCTTCCTGGCCGCCATCATCGGCAGCATCATCTCCATCCCCCTTCTCCTCCTCCGCCGCGGGGGGACCTCTTCGCCTTCGTCTTCTTCGTCCTCTGCCGAGACATCATCGCCGTCGGCGTCTCACGCGCCTGAGGGGGACGGAGATCAATCGTTCGCTCGTATCGAAGTCCCCTTCGGGCCGTTTCTGGCGATCGGCGCGCTGATCTATCTGTTCGCGGGGCCGCTGATCTGGTCGATGCTGATGCCTTCGGGGTAGATCGGCGACGTCGGCTCTGGGCGCGTCGCTTCCTTACGCTCACGCTCGGGGGGCGGGCGGGAGCAGGGGGTTCCCCCCCTCGGGTCGCTAGATGTGGAACCCTGAGAGGGTTCCACGCCTCCCGCGATGAGGCCGGTCGAGCAAAGAGCTCGCCCGTCCTCGACGCGATCCTACGTCGGCGGTGCTCGCCGCCTGCGGCGACTGCGCTCCGGCGACGCGTCGCTCGCTCGGGCTCCGGCTAGCAAGCGTCCCCGCAGACGGGGACGCAGCGCCTGCGCACGCCCCTCGGAAGGGAACCCCCTGCCCCCGCCCGCCCCTCGAATCGACCGCTCCACTGCGCTCCCGGGTCCGTCAAGCATCAAACCACGCTCCGTCGCAACGGCGGATCAAGCCTCAGCTGAGAGGCGCCGAACGAGTTCGCGGCTGCACTTGTGAGAGCATGACCAGATGACGACCGAGCGTCCTGTCCCAAGCGCCGAAGAGGTCTGGCAGACATACGATCGCATGGAGGCGCGTTTGACGACGCCTTTGACACAGCGAATGCTCGAACTTGCTGACGTGGGCCCGGGGATGCGTATCCTCGATCTGGCAACGGGACGCGGTGAACCGGCGATCCCGGCGGCGCACCGCGTGCGGCCGGGTGGATCCGTCCTGGGTATCGACCTCTCGCCAAGCATGCTCGCCATGGCGAGACGACGGGCCGCTGAGGAAGGGGTGACGAATCTCGAACTCCGCGCGATGAGCGCGGCGTCGCTGGGAGAGCTTCCGGCCGGGCATTTTCACGCGACGCTCGTTCGCTGGGGGCTCATGTACATGGACTCTCCCGTAGCAGTTCTCGCTGGCGCGCGCCGCGCCACCATCCCGGAAGGCTCGCTGGTCCTCGCAGTTCTCGCCGAGCCAGAGCGCTGCTCGTATTTCTCCCTGCCTCGTCGCGTGCTCGAAAAGTATCGACCGCTGCCGCAAATCGAACCCGCATCACCGGGGCCCTTTCGCTATGCCGACGTCGAACGGCTGCGCTTAGACGTCGAGTTGGCTGACCTGACGATCGAACATGTTGAGGAATTGGTCGTACCGGTCATGGAGGCGAAGACCACCGACGAGGTCATCACGTGGGTGCGTGCCTTCGGTCTGACGCAACTTCTCAACGAACTGCCAGCGTCTGCCCAGCAATCGTGGGAGGATGAATTCGCCAGAGAGACGGAGGCGCTCCGCTCCGACGGATACATTCGGCTCGAATGCGCGACTCGCATCGTCGTCGCCGCCGGAAGAGTCGCGACTGTCCCCGCTTCTCTGGGTGTGTGAGCCGCGTCGATGGCGCGATGCTCGATTGCCTGAAGAACGCAGGAGCGTAGTGCAGCGCAAGCATCGAGCGCGGGCAGGGATGGAGGGGGTCGTTCCCGAGGGGCCTACGTAGGCGCTCCGGCCCCGTCTGCGGGGCCGGTTGCCAGCCGGAGTAGGAGGGCGAGACGTGTCGCCGGAGCGGAGCCTTCCACGGAACGTGGAAGGCGAGCACCGCCGACGTAGGAGCCCGACCCGAGGGGGCGACCCCCTCCGTCCCTGCCCGCCCTCGAGCGTAAGCGTAATGGAGCGACGCCCCCAACGCGAAGCCACCGATCCCTACCGACGGGAACGCAGTGACCGTCCCCTGATCCTCTGATCGCTGACCTACCCCGACGATCTCGACGACGACGAAGAGGGCGGCGGCGGCAAAGCACCCGACGTCCCCGAATTCCCCGAACCTGCCGAGCCAGGTTTTCCGAGGCGGGCGAGGATCTCGTACGACATGTGGTCGAGCTTCTCGTGCAGGTGGGCGATCTCGAGCTCGGCCTTCAGGTTCACCTCGTATTCGATGTCGGCGCGCACCCGATCCTTGGCCACCTGCCGGTTCTGACTGAGCAGAACGAACACCGACAGGATGATGGCCTCCAGCGACACCGCCATCGTCAGCAAGCCGAACGGGTAGGGATCGAAGATGGGGACGTCCGGGATCAGGCCCATGTTGATGACGATCCAGGCCGCGAACAGCAGGCAGTGCAGCATCAGGAAGACGATGCTGCCGCTCCACGCCGCGATGGCGTCCGCCGCCCGCTGGATCGTCGTGCGCTGGTCCTTCGCCGCCTGGTTCACGTTGCGCGACGCCGTGTGCCGCAACAGGTCCGCCGTGACCCGGGTGCGCCGGCCCATCGCCGTCAGCAGCTCCAGCGCCGCCGCCGGCTGCAGCTTCAGCAGGTGATCCAGATCGCGCCGGTCGACGTGCAGCGCCTCCAGCGCGCGCGTCACGATGACCGAGGCCGTTCGCGGGCCGCTGTCCAGCAGCGACAGCTCCCCGAAGAAGTCGCCCTCGCTGGCCGTCTCGAGCACGATCTTCTCGCCCGTGTCGTCCTTGAAGAAGACCTCGACCTCGCCCTTGCGGATCACGTACATCGAGTCGCCGGGGTCGCCGGTGTTGAACACCGTCTCGCCCACGGCGTAGCGGACGATGTCCAGCTCGGCCGCCAGCAGGTGACGTTCGTCGTCGCTCAGCAGCTGGAACAGCGGCACCTCGGCCAGAAGGTCGGCCGCGAAGCTCTCGGACTCGTCACCCATGCGCCGGGACGTCTCTCCGCACGTCGTCGATCAGGCCCGCCAGGCGCGACTCGACCAGCGTCTGGATCTCGCCCAGCCGTTCCGGTGAATCCGCCTCGAAGCGCAGCACCAGCACCGGCCCCGTGTTCGAGGCGCGCACCAGGCCCCACCCGCCGGGGAAGGTCACGCGCGCCCCGTCGATGTCGACCACCGGATAGCCGGCGCGGAACGCCGCCACCGCCCGCGTCACCACCTCGAACTTGATGTCGTCCGGGCAGCTCATGCGGATCTCGGGCGTGTTGTGCAGCACCGGCAGCGTGTCGTACAGCTGCGCCAGCGTCTGCGGCGACTGCGTCAGCAGCTCGACCAGGCGCACGCCCGCGTACACGGCGTCGTCGAAGCCATACCAGCGGTCGGCGAAGAACATGTGCCCGGACATCTCGCCCGCCAGCGCCGCCGACTCCTCCTTCATCTTCACCTTGATCAGCGAGTGGCCGACCTTCCACATCACGGCCCGCCCGCCCATGCGCCCGATCTCGTCGTACAGGGCCTGGCTGCACTTCACCTCGCTGACGAACGTGGCGCCCGGCTTGCGAGACAGGATCTCCTTCGCGAACAGCATCACCAGCTGATCGCCCCAGATGATGCGCCCCTTGCCGTCGACCGCGCCCACCCGATCGGCGTCGCCGTCCAGCGCGATGCCCAGCTCGGCGCCCGTGGCCAGCACGCGCTCGCGCAAGGCGACCAGGTTCTCGGGCACCGTGGGATCCGGATGGTGGTTGGGGAAGCGACCGTCGGGCTCGCAGTACAGCGCCTCGTAGTCGATGCCCAGCTTGTCGAGGATGGGCAGGATCGACAGCCCGCCCGTGCCGTTGCCGCCGTCGACCACCACCTTGAACCGCCGCGCGCCCAGCGAGACGTTCGCGGCGACGGTGTCGACGTAGTCGGGCAGGATGGCGTGGTCGCGCACGGTGCCGGGCCGATCGCCGACGCGGAAGCGCCGCTGCTCGATGATCGTCCGCAGGCGCTGGATGGCCGCGCCGTGGATGGTGCTGCGGCCCTGCACGATCTTGAAGCCGTTGTCCTCCGAGGGGTTGTGGCTGGCGGTCACCATGACGCCCCCGTCGGTCTTCAGGTGGAAGACCGAGAAGTACAGCCCCGGGCTGTGCAGGATGCCCACGTCGATGATGTCGATCCCCGTCGACAGCAGCCCGGCCCGCAGCGCCGCGTGGATGCGGGGCGACGACACGCGGCAGTCCCGGCCCAGGGTGATGGTTCGCGCGCCGTCCTCGCCCAGCGCCGTGCCGATGGCGCGGCCCAGATCGGTCACGAAGTCGTCGGGGAAGTCCTTGTCGGCGACGCCCCGGATGTCGTACTCGCGAAATACGCGCGGGTTCACAGCAGATCCTTTCGTCCGGCGGCGGCGGCCGCGTCCACGATGCGCCGAACCTCCTGCGCGTTGTCCTTGTGCGTGACCAGGATGGCGTCGGCGGTGGCCACGACGATCAGGTCGCGCACGCCCACCACGCCCACGAACGGCGCGCCCGGCTCGGTCACCACGACGCTGCCCGTGGTCGCCTCCACCGTGGCGCCGCCGATGACCACGTTCCCCGCGGCATCCAGGGGGCTGATGCTGGGCAGCGCGGCCCAGCTGCCCACGTCGTTCCAGCCGAAGGACGCCGCCACCACGCGCAGGCCCGAGGCCTTCTCCATGATGCCGTGATCGATCGAGATCTTGGGGCACTGCCCGTAGCTGGCTTGCACGGCCGCGCGGAAGTCGCCCGCCGCCAGCGCCCCGTCCAGCACCGCGCCGAGCGCAGGCAGGTGGCGGCGCGCCTCCTCCAGCATGCGTCCAGCGCTGAGGAAGAACATGCCCGAGTTCCACAGGTACGCGCCCGAGGCCACGTACGACTCGGCCACCTCGCGGGTCGGCTTCTCGACGAACGCGTCCACCGCGAAGGTGTCGGTCGAGCCGGCCACGGGCGCGCCGCGCCGGATGTACCCGAACCCGGTCTCCGGGTGGGTCGGCTTGAGGCCGATCGTCACGATCGACTCGCCGGCGTGGGCCAGCGCCGTCCGGATCGCGGCGGCGAAGGCGGGCTCGTCACCGATGTGGGGATCGGCCGGCAGCACGGCCAGCAGGGCGCCGGGGCCACTGCGGCGGTACACCTCGGCGGCGCCCAGCCCGACGGCCGCCGCCGTGTTGCGCGGCTCGGGCTCGACCACGATGTCCCCGGGGGGCAGGTCGGGCAGCTCGCGGCGGATCTGCTCTTCTTGATCGGCCGCCGTCACGATCAGCGTGCGTCCCTCGCCCAGCAGCGCGCGCGCGCGGCGCACCGCCGCTTCCAGCAGCGATTCGCCGCCCCCCAGATGCAGCAGTTGCTTCGGGCGCTTGCGCCGGCTGGCCGGCCACAGCCGGGTGCCGCCGCCGCCCGCCAGGATGACCGCGAAGGTTTCGGCTTGGGGCATTTTTCGAGGCGCGGACGAATTAGGCTGGGCAGTCATTTCGAGGGCCGGAAATCTAGCAGCCCATGTTCGGCGGCGCGATACGCGGTTCATCCCGGCCGCGCTTTCCCGGCGGGCGGGGAAGGCGGCGCCCCGCCGTCGCGAAGCCGCGGACATTGGTGATAGGCTGCGCCGCGGTGACGGAGAGCGCGGTTCACAACACGGGCCCTGCCCGTGGCCGGCTGGACGACATTCGCCGGGCCCTGGCGGCGACCGCCGATCCGGTCAGCCGGGGACGCATCCGGGCCCGCCTGGCCGACGCGCTGCTGGCGTGCGGAGACCTGTCAGCCGCCGCGTCCGAGCTGAAGCAGGCGGCGGCCGAGGCGCCCCCGTCGGTGGCGCTGATGTTCGGCGTCAGGACGCTGGCCGCCCGGTTGCCCCCGGCCGAGGCTGACGCCTTCCTGGACGCGGTCGACGGCGAGCAGGCCGCGGCAAGGCCGGGCCGCCGGCGTCCAGGCGGCCGAGCTGTTCCGGGGGCGCAAGCCAGCGCCGAGCTTCCCCACGACGACACCCAGCCGATCATCATCCCCTTGCCGCCGCCGGCGAGCTTCGTGGCCGCCCCTGTGCCCGCCCAGTCGGGCGCGCCGGATCGCCTGGATCAGGCCTTCGCGGCGCTGGCCGCCGGCAAGCCGGTCCGGGCGCGGCGGCTGGGCGAGGAGGTGGCGCGCGCGCGCGGCCGGGGCGGACCCGACGAGGACGCGAAGACGGGACACGCCCGGCTCGACCGCCTGCAACGTCTGGTGGAAGCGATCGCCGAATCGGGGGCGCGCCGGCAGGCCCTGTTCCTTTCGCGCACGCTGGCCGAGATCCCCGGCGACGGAACGGTCACCGCCCGCGCCGGCGAGAGCCTGTCCGGTCTGGTCGCGAAGGCGCTGGAGACGAACGACGTCGAGCTGGCCTTGCGCTGGGGCGCCGATCTGGGGCGCCCGCTGGCCAAGGTCTCGCGCGGCGAGGCGCGTTCGTTCGTCGGTCCCCGTGACTCGTTCGAGAAGCGCTTCCGCGGCGCGCAGGCGGCCCTGGCCGTGCTGCAGAGTGATCGAGAGCGGGCGGCCGCGCTGGATCCGTTGCTGCCGCTGCTTTCGGGGACGTTCGCGGGAACGGCGGCGCTGGCGCTGGCGCTTCGCACGGCGGCGCGCGGGGCGGCGACCGGCGAAGGCGTCCCCGTGCGGCCCGCCGAGCTGTGGCGCACGGCGCTGGATCAGGAGACGACCGCGCGCGGGCGCGCCCGCCTGGGCCATCGCTGGCTGGACGAGCTGGAGGCCGATCCGGCGGCGCCGTTGATCGCCGACTCGCTGGCGCGGCTGGAGCAGGCCATCGCCGAGCTGCCGCCGGTGGAGACGGCGTCGCTGCGGCGGCAGCGCGCTGAGGTCCTGCGCCGCCGGGGCCGTGACGCCGAGCTGGTGCGCGCGCTGGAGGCCGATGCCGCCCTGGCCGCGGGCGCGGCCCGCGCGGCGCTGCTGGCCGAGCAGGCCACGTTGCTGGAGAACCTGTCCCAGCCGGAGCGCGCGCTGGAGATCCGGCTGGGCGCGCTGGAGGACAGCCCCGGCGATCTGGAGCTGCTGGAGCCGGCGCGCCGCCGGCTGGAGGCGATGGGGCAGGGTGAGCGGTCCCTGGATCTGGTGCTGGTCGCGCTGCCGTACATCAACGAACGGCGCGCCCGCGTGGCCGCCCTGCGCGACATCGCCACGCTGGCCGAGACCGCGGCAGAGGACCGCGCCCGCGCGGTGGTGGCCTGGCTGGAGCTGCTGACGCTGGAGCCCGACGACGGCGCCGCCTTCGAGGCCGCCGAACGCCTGTTGCGGGCGCTGGGCGAGCAGCAGCGCCTGGGCGAGCTGCTGGCGTGGGCGGCGGGCCGATTGCAGTCGGGGGCGCAACAGGCGCAGCCGGGCCTCGCGGGAGAGGACTCCCCGGCGGCGTCGCCGGCCACGGCAGAGCGGGCGCAGCCGTCGCAGGCTGCAGAGGCCGACCTGGCGTCGCGCCTGGGCGTGTTGTGGCGCCTGGCCGAGCATCGCCGGCAGGAGGGGCGGTATCCGGCGGCTCTGGGACATTATCGCGAGATCGTGGAGGCGCGCGGCCGCCGCAAGGAGGACGCCAGCTTCGGCGAGGAGTGGCGCTGGCGCGACAACCGCCTGGCCGTCGAGACGGCGCGCACGCTGGCCGCGCCCGACGGCGAGACGCGCGCGCGCGCCCTGGCCGATCGGGCCCTGGTGCTGATCGCCGCGGGCAAGCTGGACGACGCCGAGCGAGATCTGACCGCCGCGTTCGATCTGGGGCCGGCCACCGGCGACGTGCTGGCCGCGCTGGAGAAGCTGTACGAGCGGCGCGACGACTGGCGCGGCCTGCGGCAGCGCCTGCAGTCGCGCGTGGGGGCCGCCGCGGGGCCGGTGGCCGCGAAGATCTGGTCCGCCGTGGGGCGCGCCAGCGAACGACTGGGCGACGTGTCCGCCGCCGAGTTCGCCTTCACGCAAGCGCGCGGCGCCGACGAGACGGATCGCGCGCCGCTGACGGCGTTGCGGCGGCTGGCGGCGGCCCGGCGCGACTGGGCCGCCGTGTCGGCGCTGCTGGAGAAGGAGATCGAGCGGGTGCGCGGCGGCGAGCGCGTCGAGTTGCTGGTGCAACACGGCCTGCTGCTGGCCGAGAAGCTGGGGCGCGCCGAGCGCGCCGTCGAGGTGCTGGACGTGGCGCTCGGTTACCAGGCCACCAGCAGACCGGCGCTGGAGGCGATGTTCAACGCCGCGCTGGCGGCGGGCGCCTGGGAGAAGGCCGGCCAGTCGCTGGAGGCGCTGCTGTCGACGGCCACGGTCCCCGACGCCGCCGAGCGCTATCACCGCGTGGGGCGCGTCGCCGAGGACGGGGGCAAGATCGACCGCGCGCTGGGGTTCTATTCGCGCGCCTACGCGCGCAACCCGTCGTACCGGCCGTCGCTGGAGCGGCTGTCGGAGATCTGCTTCGACCGCCAGCAGTGGGATAACGCCTGGAAGGCGACCGAGCACCTGCTGGACCGTCACGGCGCCGATCTCGAGCCGTCGTACAAGGCCGAGCTGGCGCTGCGCTCGGCGCTGGCCGACCTGCACATCGCCCAGCGCGTGGTGGCCGCTGCCCGCATCGCGACCATGCCGGGCGTGCCGCCGTCGGGCGCCGGGCTGCGCGACGTGGCGGACAGCTGGGCGTCGATGCGATTCGATCAGCATCTGCTGGCCGGCGTGGACGACGAGCGCCGGGGGCGCGTGCTGTCGCGCCTGAAGGAGATCTCGGTCCTGACCGAGCATGACACCCACCACCCGGCGCGCGAGGCCGCGCGCGAGACCTGGGCCGCGCTGGCGATGGTCGAGCGGCGGTTCGCCGACGCGGTCGAGGCGCTGGACGCCTTCGTTGCCGACGACACGCTGGAGCCGCGGCGGCGCGCGCTGTTCGCCGTCACCGCGGGCGACATCCTGCTGAACGAGCAGGGCGATCTGACCGGGGCGGGCCTCCACTACGCGCGCGCCCGGGCCCTGAATCCAACCGAGGCGCGCCTGACCCGCACCGGCGTGGTTCAGGTCGCCGTCGAATCTGCCGAAGAAGCGAAACCGAAGACGCCCCCGTCCAACCAACCGTGAAAGGATGATCCCGTCATGCTGAAAACTGTCACGAAGGCCTTGTGTTTGCTGCCCCTGGGCGCGGTGCTGGTGATCGGGCTCGCGTCCGTCTCTGGTTGCGAGGACGGCAGCAGCAACTGCCCGTCGCTGCCGGCGGGGACGGGCGGCAAGGGCGTGGCGGGCCAGACCGGGACGGGCGGAACGGGCGGCGCGGCGGGCGCAGCGGGCGGCGCGGCGGGCGGCGCGAGCGGCACGGCGGGCGCGGCTGGCGGTCACGCCGGCAACACCGCGGCCGGTGGCGCCGGCGGCGGAGCGGCCGGTGGCGCCGCGGGTGGCGCGGCGGGCGGAGCGGCCGGTGGCGCCGCGGGCGGAGCGGCCGGTGGCGCCGCGGGTGGCGCGGGCGGCGCCTGAAGTTCGGCAGCGCGCGCTCGACGAAACAGCTAGACGCGGCCCGACGTCAGTCGATCACGACGGCCGCGTCTCTTCACTCTGCCGAGGTGGGCGCCGGTGCGGGCTCGCCCTGCAGCAGGGCCGCCAGGCCGTCTTCCTCGACGATCTGGGTGCCCAGCTTGCGGGCCGCGTCCAGCTTCGTCTTCCCGACGTCGCCGCCCACCACCAGGATGTCGGTGTTCTTCCCCACCGAGGTGACGAACGTGCCGCCGGCGGCCTCGATGTCCTTCTGGATGTCGCCGCGCGGGCGCGACAGCTTGCCGGTCACGCACACCCGCTTGCCCGACAGGGGGCCCTCGGCGGCCGGCCGCGCCAAGGGCTCGTGGGGGGCCACGCCGCGCTCTTGCAGGCGCGCCAGCACGCGCAGGTTCGCGTCGTCGGCGAAGTAGGCCGCCAGCGCGTCCGCGATCACCGGACCGACGCCGTCGATGGCCGCCACCGTCTCGCGGCGGCCCTCGGGCGTGGCCGTCATCAGCGCCTCGAACGTCTGGAAGCGCGCGGCGATGGCCCGGGCCGCCACCGCCCCCACGTGCGGGATGCCCAGGCCGATCAGCAGCCGCGACAGCGTCATCTGCGTGCGCGCGCGTCCGATGGCCGCCACCAGATTCTCGGCTGACTTCTTGGCCATCCGCTCGACGCGCGGGCCCTCCCCGTCGCCGGGCGGCACCAGCTTCTCGACGGTCAGATCGAAGATGTCCGCCACGTCGCGCACCAGCCCCTTGCCGACCAGCTCCTGGGCCAGCACCTCGCCGATGCCTTCGATGTTCAGGGCGCCGCGGTGGCAGAAGAACTGGATGGCCTTCCAGACCTGATCGGGGCAGGCGCGGTTCAGGCAGCGCAGCGCGACCTCGTCCTCCTTGCGCACCAGCGTCGAGCCGCAGGAGGGGCACTCGGTCGGGATGGCGATGGCGGTCTCGCCGCCGGTCCGCGCCGCCACCACCACCTCGATCACCTGCGGGATGATCTCGCCCGCCTTCTCGACGATGACCTGGTCGCCCACGTGCAGATCCAGGCGGCGCACCTCGTCCCAGTTGAACAGGGACGCCCGCTTGACGGTGGTCCCCGACAGCTCGACCGGCTCCAGCATCGCCACCGGCGTGACCGCGCCCGTGCGCCCGATGTTCACCTCGATGCCCAGCACCCGCGTCGGCGAGCGCAGGGCCGGGAACTTGTAGGCGATGGCCCAGCGCGGGAACTTCGCGGTCGTGCCCAGCAGCCGGCGATCGGCGAAGGCGTCGACCTTGATGACCAGCCCGTCCGCCTCGTAAGGCAGCTGGTGGCGCGCCGTCGCCCAGCGCAGCACCGCCGCGTGCAACGCCGCCTTGTCGGTCACCACGGACACGTCCGGTGACGTCGGAAAGCCCAGCGTTCGCAGCCAGGCCAGCGACGCCGAGTGCAGCGGGTGCAGCCGCTCGCCGTCCATCAGCTCGTACAGGATCACCTGCAGCGGCCGCCGCGCCGCCTCGCGCGGGTCCAGCAGCTTCAGCGAGCCGCCGGCCGCGTTGCGCGCATTCTTCCACAGCTCCTCGCCGGCCGACGTCCGCTCGGCGTTCACGGCGTCGAAGTCCTTCTTGCTGATGAAGGCCTCGCCACGCACCGTGATGCTGGCCGCCTCGTTCAGGCGCAGGGGCAGCGAGCGGATGGTGCGCAGGTTGACGGTGATGTCCTCGCCGGTGCGGCCGTCGCCGCGCGTGGCGCCCTGCACGAACCGCCCGTCCTCGTAGCGCAGCTCGATGCTGATGCCGTCGATCTTCGGCTCGACCACGAACTCCGGGACGTGGCCGTCCAGGCCCTTCACGACACGGTCGAAGAAGGCGGTCAGCTCGTCCTCGTTGTACGTGTTGTCGAGCGACAGCATGGGCGCCTGCCGCACCACCTTGGGGAACGCCGACAGGGGCGCCGGCGCGACCCGCTGGGTGGGTGACTCGGGCACGACCCAGTCCGGGTGCTGCGCCTCCAGCTCCTTCAACGTCCGGTAGAGCGCGTCGTAGGCGACGTCCGAGATGCGCGGCGCCATCTCGACGTAGTAACGCCGGTCGTGCTCGCCCAGCTCGTGAACCAGCTGCAGGTAGCTTTCGCGGGTGGCGCTGCTCACGACGCCCGTCGGTCCCCCTGCAGCAGGCCCACGACCATGGTGACCGAGAAGACCATTCCCGAAAAATACGTCTCGATGGCCTCTTTCACGAAGAAGAAGACGTCCTGCATCTCGCCGCCGCGGCCGCCGGCGATCTGCTTCCAGGTCGGCAGCGGACCCAGCTCGACGATGGGCGCGAAGAAGAACTCGCGCGCGCTCTTGAACAGCAGCTCCCACCGGATCGTCTCCAGCGTGACGTTGACCAGGCCCGCGGTCTCCAGCCAGCGGGTGGCGGTCGCCGGGTCGGGCAGGGTCTTCTCGTAGGCCTGCAGCGTCGCCAGCGCGTCGTGCTTGCCGTGCTCGCGCAGAACGTCGCGGTACAGATCCAGGAACTCGGCCCACGAGCCGCGCAGGGGCAGCGTCACCATGACCTTGCCCCCGGGCTTCACCGCGCGCGCCAGCTCGGCCACCGCCTCGGCCGGCTTGGGCAGCTCGGCCAGGGCCAGGTTCGAGTAGGCCAGGTCGCAGCTGCCCGCGGGGACCGGCAGCGGCGAGACGTCCCCGGCCTGAAAGACCACGCGCGAGCCCGGCAAGGGCTCCGCGTTCGCGACCTCGATCATCGCCGGGGACGGATCCACGGCCACGATCTTACTGTCGGCGTCCAGGCGCTCGGCCACGGCGCGCGTCAGCTTCCCCGTCGCGCAGCCGTACTCGAAGGCCGTCGTCTTGGGCCGGCGGGGCAGCGCGCGCAGCAACGGCTCGGCCGCGCGCAGCGGCCCCAGCGGCCACACGTCCGCGTCATAGACCGACGCCAGCTTCTGCTGCCGGGGCGAGGGCCGCTTGATCACTGTGTCTTCACCGGGGCAACGGCTGTTTCATCTGGCAAAGCGGGCTCGCACGGCACGGGCGTGCCCGTCCAGCCCTTCGACCTCGGCCAGCCGCTCGATGTCGGCGGCCTGCTCGGCCAGCGCGCCCGCGTCGTACTCGATGATCGACGTCCGCTTGACGAAGTCCGCCACGCCCAGCGGGGACGCGAACCGCGCGCTGCCCGACGTGGGCAGCACGTGGCTGGGCCCCGCCAGGTAGTCACCCACGGACTCGGGCGTGTAGTGGCCCAGGAAAAGGGCGCCGGCGGTGGTCACCCGCTCGGACAGCGCGCGCGCGTTCGCCATGGCGATCTCGGCGTGCTCGGGCGCCAGCTGGTTCATGATGTCGATGGCCTGATCCGCGTCGTCGACCACGATGATGGCGCCCTGGTCCGCCAGGGAACGCTCGGCGATGGCGCGCTTGGGCAGCGCCGCCAGCTGGGTCTCCAGCTCCGCCGCCACCCGCTCGGCCAGGGCCCGTCCCACGGTGATCAGCACCGGCACCGCCAGCTCGTCGTGCTCGGCCTGCGCCAGCAGATCCGCCGCCAGGCAGCGCGGGTTCGCCGTGTCGTCCGCGGCGATGACCACCTCGGTCGGCCCGGCGATGGAGTCGATCCCCACGTCGCCGAACACCAGCCGCTTGGCGGCCGCCACGTACGCGTTGCCCGGGCCGACGATGATGTCGACGCGGGGGACGGATTCGGTGCCGTACGCCATGGCGGCGATCGCCTGCGCGCCGCCGATGGTGAACACGCGGTCGACGCCCGCCACCAGCGCGGCGGCCAGCGTCTCGGGCGACGGCCCGGGCGTCGTCATCACGATCTCGCGCACGCCGGCCGTGCGGGCGGGCACCGCCGTCATCAGCACGGTGGACGGGTACAGGGCCTTGCCGCCCGGCACGTAGATGCCGGCCAGCGCCAGCGGCGCCACGCGCAGGCCCAGCCGCACGCCGCCCGGCTCGCGCAGCTCGAAGGACTGGTAACGCTCGCGCTCGTGAAAGGCGCGGATGCGGGCGGCGGCGCGTTCGATGGCCCCGCGTGTCCGGGAATCTACCCGGCTGGCGATCGACTCCCACTCGGCCCGCGGCAGCTCCAGCGCGCCCAGCGTCCGCTTCTCGAACCGCTCGGTCAGCTCGCGGATGGCGGCGTCGCCGCCCCGGCGCACGGCCCGGATCACGTCGCGGGCCGCCGTCTCGATGTGTTCCGGGATGGCCGCCGCGCGATCGACCAGGGCGCGCACGCGCGCCGCGAAATCAGCGTCCGACTTCCCGATAATACGAATCATCGCGGGAGCATAGAGCTTTTTGCGGCGATTGCCACGGGGCGGGCCCCCGTTCGCGACATTTCGATCCGGCTCCGGTGAATTTCCGCTGCATGTAACCGGTCACAGCCGGCGGGAGTTCTAGAGGGGAGGCCAGCGATTCCGGGCGTCGAACGTCGGGAGCGCTCCCGATGCCGGGGGGACGCGGGGGGCGGCGCGATTGATGCAAAGTCGCCCGGGTGACATCCGGGAGGGTGCTGGTTGAAAGATTTCTTGATGGAGGACCTTTTCCGACACCTCCAACAAACGCTAAGGACTCTTCTCCCCGTATGAACATCTCCGAGATAGCCGAGCTGTACGAGCGCTACGCGCCCGCGATCTACGCGCGGTGCCGGCGCCTGCTCGGCTCCAGCGCCGCCGGCCGGGACGCCTTGCAGGAGTCCTTCGTGCGCGTGCTGCAGCGCCACCGCACGCTGGAACCGGGAGAGCAGACGCTGCGCTATCTGTACAAGACGGCGACGAACGTCTGCATCAACCAGCTGCGGCAGCGCTCGGTGCGCGATCGGGCGGTGGCCCAGCTGACCGCCCAGCTGGCGGCGCGCCCGTCCCGCCAGCCGGCGCTGGCCGATCGCGAGTTCGTGAAGCAGCTGCTGGATCAGTGCGACGAGACCGCGGTGGGCGTGGCCGTCATGCACTTCGTCGACGGCATGACCCAGGTCGAGGTCGCCGAGGCGCTGGGCATCACCCGGCGCACCGTCTACAACCGCATCCGCCAGATCGAGCGGCTGGCCTGCGCGCTGATGGACGACCCGCTGGAAGTCTCCGCCGCCAGCTGAGCCTCGCCTCCGGCCGTCGTCAGTCGGTCCCGCCGTCGGCGGGCGCGTTCATGGCCCCGCCCGTGATCCATCCGCGAACCAGCGCAATGACGCATGCGGGGAGTGGCACCGGCAGGATATCTCCTTGCGGCATCCGTGAACCCGCACAGGGGTGATCGCTCTCCAGCTTCTGCATCAGGTAGCTGGCCTGGGCGTCGCCAGGGACGACCAGCGTTCCCCCGCAGGATTCAACCGCCGGCGCCGGATGATTGACCAGATCACGCCAGGCGGACCCACTGGACAGATCGAGGTCGTCCACCCCGCTGTGACAGGTGACGCAGTTGTCCGAGAAGATCTGCTGGATCGTCTCGAAGGGGGGCGGAACCATCATCGCCGCCGCGGTCGAACAGATGGCGGCCCGCGGGTCGACGCGCTCCATCGGCGGACCGTCGCTGGCCGCTGCGTCGCTGGCCGCTGCGTCGCTGGCCGGCGGACCGGTCGCGTTCGTCGAGCAAGCCGCGCAGCCGGAGATCAGAATCGCCAGGAGTCCTCGGCCAGCCGCCCCGAACACCGGGGCGGTCAGGGGCAGGCCCGCGCGCCGTTCAGCTGGGCAGGCCGGCGTCGCGACGTAACCCCTGGCGGATGTTCTCCAGCGCGGCATCCGTGAAATCGTAGCGGGCGCGGCAGAACTCGCATGTGACGTCCGCCGCCCCCTCCTCGCGAATCAGGGTCAACAGGTCGTCCTCGCCCAGCAGGGCCAGCGTGGACGCCGCCCGCTCGCGCGAGCACGGGCAGTGAAAGCGCAAACGCAGCGCACCGGGCAGCAGGCGCGCCAGGCCCACGTCGTCGCCCAGCGCGGCGGCGATGATGGCCGCCTCGTCGGCGTCGTCCGGCAGGTCGCGCAGCGCCCCGGCGCGCAGGCGCGCCCGCGCCTCGGCGACGTAGCGCGCGCCGGCTTCTTGCGGCAGCGCCTGCACCAGCACGCCCACCGCCATGGCGACGCCACCGCGCGCGTCCAGCCGGGTCTCGCAGGCCAGCGCGCTGTCGATCTGCTCGCTATGGCAAAGGTAGTGCTCGACGTCGGTGTCGATCTCGCCGTCGACGATGGGCGTCTGGCCGCTGAAGTCGTGCCCCGGGCCCAGGTCCCGCACCACGTTGACGACGCCGCTGCTGCCCACGGCCCGGGCCACCGCGGGCGTGGCGACCGCGGCGCGACTTTGCAGCGCGAAGCGCGGGTTCGTCACGAACACGCGCGCGGTCCCGGCCGACCCGGCGTCGACCGTCAGCGTCCCCAGGGGGCCGTTGCCCAGGATCTGCAGCGTCACCCGCTCGTCGTTCTTCGTCAGCGTGGCCAGCAGCAGCCCGGCGGTCGCCGCCCGGCCCATCGCCACCGCGGCGACCGGGCCGGCGTCGTGCCGGCGCGCGGCCTCGCGCGCCACCCCGGTCGCGATCGCGACCACGACCCGCGCCGCCCCGTCGTCGACGATCGCGCGGACCAGGCGATCTCCCGCGGGGTCCGCCGGGCCGTCCGGGCGGTGCTCATCGTCCGTGGCCATCCCTCTTCCATGACGGCGGAACGCGAACCCGTCAAGCGAGGCGCGGAAAAGCCCGCTGCCGGAACCAGCAGCCGGGCTTTCCCGCGGCGGCAAGGCGGTTAGGCTAGGTGGAACCCGGGCCGCGCCTGCGCCGCCGGACAGGCCATGCCCCCTCGCGAATCCGTGTTCACGCTCGCCAACCTGCTCAGCCTGTCCCGGCTGCCGCTGGCCGCGGCGTTCGTGTGGGCCCTGAACGCGCGGGCCGGCTGGGGGCCACCGTTGCTGGTCCTGTTGCTGGCGGGCGCCAGCGACGCGCTGGATGGGTGGTTCGCGCGGCGCGCGGCGGTTCGCGCGTCCGGGGGCGACAAGGTCGCCACCCCGGCGGGCATCGGCTCGTGGCTGGATCCCATCTGCGACAAGCTGTTCGTCTCGACCGTGCTGGGCGCCCTGTGGTGGGTGTACCGGCCGCCGCTGGCCTGGCTGGCCCTGATCCTGGCGCGCGAGCTGGTCCAGCTGCCGCTGTCGCTGGTGTACGTGGCCATCCCCGCGCTGCGCCGCTGGCTGCGCTACGACTTCCGCGCCAGCGTGCCCGGCAAGGCGGCCACGATCTTGCAATTTTGCGCGATCGTGGCCTTGATCTTCCGTAGCCGCCTCAGCCCGGCCCTCGCCGTGGCGGCGTTCGTCATGGGGATGATCGCGCTCATCGACTACGTCTGGCGCGCCGTGCGCATGGGCCGGCAGCGGCTGGACGCACGCCGGCCGCCGCAAAAGACGCAAAATGCAGACGATCGGCGGATTTCGTGAGCCGGGCGAGCTCGCCGAAGCACCCCATGCCCGGGGGAGCGCACGCGGTGAGCGCGAAGGTGCTGAAGAGCGAGCTCGACTGGCCAGACGACACGGCTCCGCTGGCCGCGACAGTCGAGTCGCGCTCCGGTCGTGCCCCCGTGGCGCGCGAGCGGCCAGTCGACGCGGCGGCCCTGTTCCATCGCCATGCCTCGTACGTGGCCGGCGTCGCGACGCGCCTGCTGGGCCGCGATCACGAGGTCGATGACGTCGTCCAGGACGTCTTCTTGATCGCCCTGCGCGGGCTGCACGCGCTGCGCGATCCCGAGGCCGCGCGCGCCTGGCTGACGAAGGTCACCGTGCGGACCGCGATCCGGCGGCTGCGCTGGCGCCGCCTGCGCCGCACGCTGGGCATGGACCCCGCGACCGGCTACGACGAGCTGCCGGACCATTCGCTGGCCCCCGAGCAGCGGGCGATCATGGCGCGCGTCTACGCCTTGCTGGATGGCGTGCCCGCGGCCGACCGGGTGGCGTGGACGCTGCGGCACGTGGACGGCCAGCCGGTCGACGCGGTGGCGCGCCTGTGCGGGTGCTCGCTGGCGACGGCGAAGCGTCGTATCGGCCGGGTGGACCAGGCGGTCCGGCGGGAGCTGTCGTCGTGAAGCCCGGCGAACTGCCGGAGGAGCTGCGCGTGAAGGACGCGTGGACGCCCGCGCGCGAGGCCGCCGTGTGGAACCGGGTCCTGAAGGCGCAGCAGCAGCAGGAGGGCGCGCGCGCGGCCGGGGTGGTGCTGGGATTCTTCTGCCTGGCGGCCTTCACCGCGCTGGGGATCTTCGGCCTGGTGCGCAGCCGGACCGCGGTCATCGCGCTGTCCGGCGACGAGGCGGCCGACGACACGACGCTGGCGCTGGGGCCGGGGCGGGTCGCCGGCGGTGCGGCGCGCGGCGACGAAGCCGCGCCCGCGGGCGGTGAGCCTTCGGCAGCGCCTTCCGGGACGCCGCGGGGCGACGTGAGCGGTTCGTCCGCATCCGACCCGGCGGCGGGTGACGCCGCGCCGGGCGAGCCCCCACCGATCGCGGTCAGCGGGCGCAAGCTGCGGTTTCGCGACGGTTCGATCGCCATCTTGCAGTCGGCGGAGACCGTGCTCGAGCCCGTGTCCGTGGAGAACCGCCGCATCGTGAACGTGCTGCGCGCGGGCGCGGCGCGGTTCGAGATCACGAAGCGGCCCGGGCGGCTGTTCCGGGTTATCGCGGGCGATGCCATCGTCGAGGTGCTGGGCACGAAGTTCGAGCTGGCCCGCGTGGGCAGTCGCCTTCGGGTCGGCGTGCTCGAGGGCCGGGTGCGGGTGAGCTGGACCGGCGGCGAACGGCGCCTCACGCGCGGTGAGTCGGGCGTGTTCCCTCCCGAGGTCGCGTCGCGCCGGCGGCCGAAGCCCGAGGAGGTGGCGGCCGCCGAGCCGGGCCGCGCCGACGAGACGCCGCCCCCGGCGCCCGCCGCACTCGCGCCGTCGACGGGCCCTCCGTCGCCCGCCGCGCCGAGCCGCGCCGACGACGAGCTGGGGGCCCTGCTGCGCAAGGCCGACCTCGCGCGCGCGTCGGGACGGGCGCTGGACGCGGCGAAGGCGCTGCGCGCCGCGCTCGACAAGGCTCCCTCGGATGCGCGCGCGCCCCTGGCGCAGTTCCGGCTGGGTCGCCTGTTGCTGGAGGACATGGGCAAGCCGGGCGAGGCCGCTGTCGCCTTCGCGCGCGCCCGGGCGCTGGCGCCCGAGGGACCGCTGGCGCCCGATGCGCTGGCGCGCGAGATCGAGTCGCGCGCCGCCGCCGGCGAGCGGACGACGGCGCGCACGCTGGCGCGCGCCTACCTGACGCAGTATCCGAATGGCAGCCACGCCGCGTGGGTTCGTCGCTGGGGCGCCCCGGAGTGAGCCTGGCTTTTCCGCTGCTGGTGATGCTGCTGGCGGGGGACGCCGCGGCAGGCGCCGGCATCGAGGCAGGTCCGGCCGAACCGGAGGCGGCGCCGGCGCTGTCGTTCCAGTTCGTCGGCTGCCCGGACGATCTGTCCCGCGATGTCGAGGAGCTGGTGCGGGCCGACGTCTCGTGGGCGCCGGGCGATCCGCCGGCCGCGCTGACCGTCCGATGTGAAGACGCGCGGGTCACGCTGCTGCTGGCGGGCGACGACGCGCGCGTCACCGAGCGGAGGCTGGAGCTGGCGACCACGCCGCGCGAGGCACGCGCCCGCACCGCCGCGCTGATCGCGACCGAGCTGATCCTGGTGGCCCGCCGTTCGCCGCCGCCGGTCCTGCCGGTGCGACGCGCGACCAGCCCGGCCCCCAGGGACGAACCGGTCGCCAACCTGACGGCGGCGCCCAGCGACGAGCACCCGCCGCGCCGTTCGCCGCCGGTCAGCCACCGGCACCCCGCGCTGCTGGCCGTCATCGGTTCGTCCTTGCAAGGCGTCGCGGCCGGCGTGCCGATGTTCGACGCCGGCGCGCGCGGACGCTGGCCGCTGGCGGGGGCGTTCGATCTGGCGGCGGACGCCAGGGCTCTGTACCAGCGAAGGACCACCGTCTACGGGACCTCGCAGGGGCTCGGCGGTCAGCTGTCGCTGGTGGGCGAGGCGCGCCTGGGGTTCGACGGTGGGGCGATGCGGGCGGGGCTGGGGGTGCGTGCCACCGGACTGCGGGTCACGGGCGCGCCCGCCAGCGACGCGACCTCTCACCCGGGCGCGTGGGGATCGTCCGTCGGGCCGATGGCGCGCCTGGCGGTCTCGGGCGAGCGCGCTCATCTGGTCGGCGAGCTGGCGCTGGAAGGCGGCTGGTGTGGGCCGGACGTCGTGGGAACGGCGGCGGGAGGTTCGCCCATCGGTGTGGGCGGCTGGTGGGCGGGCGTCTCGCTCGCCGCCGGCTGGCTGGCCGGTGTAGACTGACCGACCCCCCGCCGGCGCGTGACGCCGCGTCCCCCAGCTCCGGAGGAATCGAGATGACGAGCCCCCATCTTGTCAGGCCCACCGCGCGCCGTTCCGCCACCGCTGCGCGAAGGCCAGGTCACTGGTCGCTGTCCGTGGGCGCGCTGGCGCTGCTGCTGGCCGGCTGTGGTTCGACCGCGGGCAGGGGCGGGGCGCCCGACGGCGGAACAGGCGGGGCCGATGGTTCACCAACGGGCTCCGGCGGCAGCACGGCGGGGTCAGGAGGCCGCGCCGCTTCTGGCGGCGCGCCGGGCAGCGGCGGCATCACGGCCAGCGGCGGCTCCGGGATGGAGACGGGATCGGGAGGGAAGGGCGGCGGCGGTACGCCGGGAGGCACGGGCGGCGTCGCGGCGACGGGCGGCGCGGCGGGACGGGGCTCGGGCGGGCGCGTGGGCGGTGGTGGCGCAGGGGGCGGAGCGGCGGCGGGCGGAAACCGGGGCACCGCCGGAAGCGGCGGCGCCTCCGGCAGCGGCGCGACTTCGGGCGGCAGCGGCGGCGGCACGGGCGCCGGCGGCGCCAGCGGGGTCGATGCGTGCGGACGGCCCAGCGCCGTCACCGTGCCCGACGGCTACACGAAGCTGGTGTGGCACGACGAGTTCGACGTCGACGGCGCCCCCAGCAGCGCGAACTGGGGCTACGAGCAGGGCTTCGTTCGCAACGAAGAGCTGCAGTGGTACCAGCCCGACAACGCCACCGTCGCGAACGGCATGCTGACGATCACCGCCCGGCGCGAGACGAAGGCCAACCCCAACTACAAGTCGGGCAGCAGCGACTGGAAGACCAGCCGCCAGAACGCCGACTACACGTCGACCAGCATGACCACCAGCGGCAAGCAGAGCTGGCAATACGGCCGCTTCGAGATGTGCGCGAAGATCCCGATCAGCAGCGGCATGTGGCCCGCGTGGTGGACGCTGGGGGTCAGCGGCGAGTGGCCGTCGAACGGCGAGATCGACATCATGGAGTTCTACAAGGGCAAGATCCTGGCGAACGTGGCCTGCGGCACCAGCACCGAGTGGCAGGCCAAGTGGGACTCGGCGACCAAGTCCGTCGACGCCACCTGGGCCGCCAAGTTCCACGTCTGGCGCATGGACTGGGACAGCACGCAGATCAACCTGTACGTCGACGACACGCTGATGAACACCGCCAAGCTGTCCGACATGTTGAACTCCGACGGAAAGAGCCCGTTCATGCAGAAGGCCTACATGATCGTGAACCTGGCCATCGGCGGGCAGAACGGCGGCGATCCGTCGGGCACCACCTTCCCGCAGGTGTACCAGATCGACAATCTGCGCGTGTTCCAGTAGGCCGGCGCCCTGACGTCCCGCCGCGTCTCTCGGCGCGCGGCCGGGCGTCAGTTCAGCAGGCAATCGATGGTGGCGTCGATCGATGCGTTCGCGGCGACGGCGCAGGTCGCGTCGTTGCATAGCGACAGCAGCGTCGTGTCGATCGTCGACTGCTTCGTGCACACGTCGGCGTCGAAGGTCAGCCGGTAGCAGGGCGCGTTCGCCGGCGCGCCCGTGGCCGGCGCGCATTCAGGCAACTTGCGGCGGGCATCGCCGCCGGAGTTCGCGGGGACCGTCACCACGCAGTCGTGGCCCTTCGCAGGATCCTGGGCGTCGACCAGCGCGATGTCGCCGGCCACGCAGGTGTCCTTCAGGTGCTGGTTGATCTGGTCGGCGATCCCCTTCATGGCGGCGCCGAAGTCGTCCGCGCAGATGGGGTAGAAGACGCCGTTGTCGCCGAAGGTCTTCACCCACTGGTGGATGCGCACGGCCGGATCGGCATACTCGGGCATGCCTTGGTTCTGCGACGCGTGCGTGCAGGAGTGGTCGACCACGGGATCTAGCTCCCCGTTCGCCGACGGGTTCGCCTGGCCGAGCACGCGATACAGCGACTGACCATCGTCATCCACGGTCGGGCCGGCCAGCGCCGCCACCAGCACGTCGTCGGGGTTGCGTTTCAGGCTCTTCATGAACGACGTCAGGTCGGCGACGGTGGGCCACAGGTGGCCCATGGTGGGGTCGGGGCTGCCGTCGGGGGCGTGCACGTTCGGGTCGGTCTTGCCGTCGTTCTCCGCCGAGACGCAGTTCTGCAGGGTCACGCTGCCGTTCGGGGCGTCGTGGGGCGGCGCGTGGCCGTCGCAGAGGTGCCCGAACTCGTTGCAGCGGTAGGACTGCAAGGCGCCCAGGCCCGCCGGATCCGCGGACGAGTTGACGCCGGGATCGAGCAACAGCGAGTTGCTGGCCACCGAGCAGTCATCCTCGTTGGTGACCATCACGACGGCCAGCAGGGCGTCGTCGCGCAGGAAGCCGCCGTTGTCGGGATCGTTGGGCTGGCTGCCCTTGTAAAGGGCGTAGTACACGGACTCGAACTGGCTCTCGAAGCCGCAGCCGTTGTCACCCAGCAGCGCCATGCACTGGAACGCGTCGCGGATGTCGCCGTCGTAGTTCGGGTTGGTGCCGGCGCCGTCTCCGTTGGCCAGGAACGTCTGTCCGGCGTGCAGCATGGTGCAGGCGCCGTGTCCGGCGCCGCCCGGGCCTTGCAGGAACTTGCCGCCGTCGTCGCCGGGGTAGTTTCCGGACTGGCACTGGGGCACGTTCAACCAGGCGCCGCCCCCGAACGACGAGGACACCACCGCCACGTGCAGGTCCGGCAACCGTCCGCTGTCGGGGTTCGCCAGCGCGTCGATGAAGTGGCCCAGTTGCTGCGACAACTTCGTTTGCAGCGGCGTCATGGAGGGCGAGTCGTCGACCATGAACAGGATGTCCAGCTTGCGATTGACCGACTGGGAATAGCGGTGCTTGTCCAGCGTCAGCGTCGAGGGCGACGGCTCCGCCAGACGATGATCGGTGCAGGCGGACAGCGCCGGCGCCAGCAGCGCGGCCAGGACCAGGCAGGGACCAAGGGCGACGGCTGACGGGAGATGAGCTCGCTTCACGGGAACCTCCAGCGCCCAACTGGCGCGTGAGGGCATCGAGCAAGGGCGAGGCCAGGGTCTGCTGGCGGAAAACCGGGTCGGAACAGCGTCAATCGCAAACTGGGTTGGCAGCGGCGGGCAATGTCGTTGTGACGCCCGGCCCCCCGGGCGTGTCGCAATGACCGGATCGGCGTGGCACGATAGCGAGGAGGTCAAGATGAAGAAGATCGACGCAATCGTGAAGACGTCCCGCTTCGAGGAGATCGTCGACCGGTTGCGGCTGATCGGGGTGACCGGCCTGACCGCCGCCGAGGTGCACGGGATCAGCCCCAGCGCCACGTCGTCCGGCATCTTCCAGGGACAGCGCTACGTGAACGCCAGCGCACCCCGCTATCAGATCACGGTGGTCGTGGACGACGGGGACGTCGCGTCCATCGTGAACGCCATCCGCCAGCGCGGACAGACCGGCTCGCCAGGGGACGGAATCATCACCGTCACGGACACGCTGGAGGCGATCCGCATCCGAACGGGCGAGATCGGCGTCGACGCGCTGACCTGACCGCCGCCGTCGGTTCCGGACGCAACGACGTGACGCTGGCCGTGACCTGCGGCGCGGTCCCGGTGGGCCGCGCCGTGATCGCTGCGACCGTCGTGCTGGCTGTACCACGGCATGCCCTCCAGCAGGCAGGGGGGTAGCGTTCGGTTTTGGAACACGTTAGGGTCCGGGTTTCGCGTCGGGTTCCTCACCGATTTCACGGGAGAAAGTCATGAAGCTGAAGCTCATCCACGTCACCCTGGCTGCCTCTCTGGTGGTCGGACTTTCCGGACTTTCGTGTTCTTCGTCCAGCAGCGACAACGGGGGCGGATCGGGGGGGAATTCCAGCAGTGGCGGCTCGACCGGCTCGGGCGGCTCGGGTTCGGGGGGCTCCGGTTCCGGGGGGCACGTCGGTTCGGGCGGCTCCGGCTCCGGCGGGACCAGCTCCTCGGGCGGCTC
>Ga0207695_10001126_pt1 | contig 46415 bp, 41 predicted proteins | sample KBSC54metaG_FD_184354 | JGI IMG/M metagenome (GOLD analysis project Ga0207695, IMG submission 184354) | Corn rhizosphere microbial communities from Kellogg Biological Station, Michigan, USA - KBS C5-4 metaG (SPAdes) (version 2) | ecosystem: Host-associated > Plants > Roots > Rhizosphere > Soil...
CTACTATGAGAAGGGGGCCGCCGCGATGGCGCCGAGATGATCGCCCGACGGACAGCAGATCGTCTTCGGCGTGAGCGGTGGCTTCTCCTCCCGCGGCATCACTGGCCGCATCGTCGAGATCAACGCCGACGGCTCGAACCCCCGGGTGCTTACCACCGGCGTAGGAGCGGCGTTTCCAAGCTTCTCACCGGACGGCGGGAGACTGGTTTTCCGGGTGTGGGGCAAGGCGGACGGCGAACGGGGCCTGCGCATCCTGACGCTTGCGAGCGGGGCGGTGAGCCGCCTCACGGAACGCGATTACGACACCTTTCCCGGATGGTCGCCCAGGGGCGATCTGATCGCATTCACCAGCTGGCGGAATGACGACTTCGATATTTATACCGTTCATCCAGACGGCACGGCGCTCAGGCGATTGACCACAGCGCCGGGCAATGACGCTCACTCTTCGTGGTCGCCCGACGGGGCCTGGCTGATGTTCGCCAGCTCACGGCTGGGATTCAAGGACGAGTCTCCGCTCTCCGACGACCAGTCCCAGCCCTATGGCGAAATCTTCGTGATGCGCGCGGATGGGTCGGGACAACGGCCGCTCACCGACAACCAATGGGAAGACGGGCCTGGCGCCTGGGCCCCATCGCCAGGACTCCCCTCGCCAAGGCCAAGCGCCACGGTCGAGCGAGGTCACCGGAAATAGGTCGGCGGTCCACGCTCTGATCGCGCTCTACGGCCGGAAGGTGGCCAGCAGGACCATCAGCTCGGGCTCGTCCACTTCGCGGGCGGCCGCGGCGGGGGGCAGCCACAGCTTTTCCCGCTGGCCGGCTTCCAGGAAGGCGTCGGCCTCGCTCACCACCTGCAGGGGGAAGACCGCCACCCGGACGTGCTGCAGCCGGCCGTTCTTCAGGCGCTTGTCGTAGGCGTAGCCGCCGGAGGGGCGCTTGCCGATCTTGCCGCGGACGCCGGCTTCCTCGAAGGCCTCCTGGGCGGCGGACTTCCAGGCCTTCTTGCCCTTGATCGGCCAGCCCTTGGGGATCACCCAGCGGCGGGTCTCGCGGCTGGTGATCAGGAGCACCTCCAGCTCGCCGGCGGCGTTGCGGCGCCAGGGGAGGGCTGCGAACTGCGCGCGCGGCTCGCGGTCGGGCTCGCGGTTCGAGGGCTTTTCGGAGGGGCGCTTGGCCATGCTCAGCCCCAGGCCCGGTCGGCCAGGCGGGCGAGCGCGTAGAAGCCGGCGCCCAGCAGGCCCGCGGCCGGCATGGTGATCACCCAGGCCCAGACGATGCCGCCGGCGATGTTCCAGCGCACCGCCGAGACCCGCCGGGCCGCGCCGACGCCGACGATCGCGCCGGTGATGGTGTGGGTGGTGGAAACCGGCACCCCGATGTTGGTGGCGAAGAACAGGGTCAGCGCCCCGGCGCTTTCCGCGCAGAAGCCCTGCTGTGGCGAGAGGTGGGTGATCTTCGAGCCCATGGTGTGAACGATCCGCCAGCCGCCCATGAGCGTGCCCAGCGCCATGGCCGCCTGGCAGGACAGCACCACCCAGAACGGCACGTGGAACGCGCCGCCGAGCTTGCCGTGGGCGTAGAGCAGGACCGTGATGACGCCCATGGTCTTCTGGGCGTCGTTGCCGCCGTGGCCCAGCGAGAAGGCGGCGGCGGAGACGAACTGCAGCTTGCGGAACACGCCGTCGGCGAAGGCGGGGGTGGCCTTCACGAAGGTCCAGGAGACGATCAGCACCAGCACGAGCGCCAGCGCCAGACCCAGCGCCGGCGAGACCACGATGCCGCCCACCGTCTTCCAGACGCCGCTCCAGACCACCGGGTCGAGCCCCGCCTTGGCGACGCCGGCCCCCAGCAGGCCGCCGATCAGGGCGTGGGACGACGACGACGGGATGCCGCCCAGCCAGGTGACCACGTTCCAGGTGATCGCCCCGCCCAGCGCCCCGAAGATCACCGCGTCGGAGACGATGCCCGGCGAGATGATCCCCTTGCCGATGGTCTGGGCCACGTGCTGGCCGAAGATGGCGAAGGCGATGAAGTTGAAGAACGCCGCCCAGATCACAGCGTAGCGGGCCGGCAGCACCCGGGTGGAGACGATGGTGGCGATGGAGTTGGCCGCGTCGTGCAGGCCGTTCAGGAAGTCGAACGCCAGGGCGACCGCGATCAGCACGATCAGCAGGAGGCCGGGACCCGCGAAATCCATCCTAGAGGTGCTCGATCAGGACGGCGCTGATGCGGTTGGCGACGTCCTCGAACCGGTCGACGACCTTTTCCAGGTGGTCGTAGATCTCCGCGCCGACGATGTAGGCCATGGGGTCCTTGCGCGCCGGGCCCTTGTAGAGCGCCGAGATGCCGGCGTCGTAGAGGGCGTCGGACTGATCCTCCAGCTGGGTGATCTGCTCGGCGATGGCGTTCAGGCGCGCGGCGTTGTCGCGCAGATGGCGCAGCAGCGGGACCGCCTCGGCGGTGAGCTCGGAGGTCTTCACGATGATGTCGCCCAGCCGGACCATGTCCGGCTGGAACTGCCGCTGTTCGAACAGGATGATCGCCTTGGCGGTCTTGTGCATCTGGTCGATAGCGTCGTCCATCGAGCTGATCAGGTCGCGGATGTCGCCGCGGTCGAAGGGGGTGATGAAGGTGCGGCGGACGGCCAGCAGGACATCGCGGGTGATGTCGTCGGCGTCGTTCTCGTGGGCGGCCACCTCGGCGCAATAGCGTGGAACCTCCTCGCCGCCGTCCAGCAGGCAGCGCAGGGACGCGGCGCCGGCCACCAGGGTCACCGAATGCGCCTCGAAGAGGTCGAAGAACTTGCCCTCCCGGGGGAGCAGGGCCTGGAACCAGTTCAGCATCGGCGGTCTCCGCGAGGTCGGCTCATGCGCCCTTGGCCACGGTGCGCAGCCGGGTGGGCAGGAGCGCGCCCTTGGAACCGAGGACCGGGTAGGCGGCGCCCTCGATCAGGTGGGAGTTCACCTGCTTCAAATCGCGCAGCGCGTCCAGGTGCAGGGAGCTCGTCTCCACCGTCGAGACCGTGCCCGATTGCAGGCGCCGATAGTGGGCCGCGACGGCGTCGGATTCCACGGCGCGGAAGGCCTCCTTCTCGGCCACCAGGCGCCGCGCGGCGTCCTCGTCGCCGCTGACGAACAGGGAGGCTGCCAGGCGCACGTTGGCGGTGACCCGGTCCACCAGGCCCACGAGGTCGGCCTCGCCTTCCGGCGAAAAGGCGACGCCGCGCTGCAGGCGCCGCTTGGCGACGCTGAGCAGGTTGCGGTCCACCAGGTCGCCGGCGTGCTCCATGTTGGTGGAGAAGGCGAGGACCTGCGCCAGGCGCTCGGCGTCGGCGGGCTTCAGCGCGGCCGGGGCGATGCTGGGGGCGATGGAGATCAGATAGGCCTTGATGGCGGTGTTCAGCCGGTCGAGCACGTCGTCCATCTGCTTGATGGCCTCGATGCCGCTGCGGGTGGGGGCGGCGATGGCGACGCGCAGGCCGGCCAGCATGGCTTCCAGCGTGTCAGCCATCCGCAGCGCCTCGCGGGTGGCCGCGCCGAGGGCGAGCGCCGGGGTCTCGCGGATCGCCGGGTCGAGGTAGAGCGGCGCGCCGGGTTCCACGCCCTCATGGCGCTGCGGCAGGAGCCGCACGATCAGCCGCGCGTAGGCCCGGATCCACGGCAGCACCGCGACGGCGACAGCCAGGTTGAAGAGGCTGTGGAAGTTGGCGAGCGCGCGGGCGGGCGTCGGCCCGAGCTGGCTGGCGTATGGGGCCAGGAACCGGAACGCCGCGATGGCGGCGGCGACGCCTATCACCCGGGTCAGGAGATTGCCGAACGGCACCCGCTGCGCGGCGGGGTCGGACCAGCTCGCGCCCTCCAGCAACGGGTTGATCGCCGAGCCGAGATTGGCCCCCAGCACCAGCGCCAGCCCTGTGTCCAGCGGCAGCATGCGCATGCCCACCATGGACATGGCCAGGAGCACGGTCACTACGCTCGAATGCGCCGCCCAGGTGAAGAGCGCCGCGCCGAGCACGGCGAGCGTCAGGAAGCCGCTGGCGTGCGTCAGCAGCCAGTGGGCGCGCGGATCGGCCACCACCGGGCCCAGCAGACTGAGGAACTGATGCAGGGCGGTGAGCATCAGCCCCAGGCCGATCAGCACCCGGCCGAAGTCCCTGATCCCCTCCTGGCTGCGCCGAAAGAGCACGACGCCGGCCAGCACCAGCAGGGGCGCCACGGCCACCACGTCGAAGGACAGCACCTGCACCACCAGGGTGGTGCCGATGTTGGCGCCCAGCATCACCGCCAGCGCCGGCGCGAGCTCCACCAGGCCGCCGGCGGAAAAGGCGGTGAGCATCAGCCCGGTGGCGGTCGAGCTCTGCAGGGCGAGGGTCACCGCCGCGCCCGCGCCCAGGGCCTTGAAGCGGTTGGAGAGCGCCGCGGCGAGGAAGCCGCGCAGCTTTGGGCCGAAGGTCCGCTGCACGCCGGTCTGCACCATGTGCACGCCCCACAGCAGGAGCGCGGCGAACCCGGCGAGGTCGAGGAGGACGAGGTAGAGCGAGATGGCGAAACAGCTCCGGAACGGGGGACTCAGGACCCGCAAGGGGGGAGCCCAGGATGATCCGCGTCCTGATGATTGCAACCCGGAATGGCTGCTCGCGCGGCGGCGGCGACATTGTCTTGCCCGCCGCCACCCGGCAAAGTCCGCGGCTGCGTCATGAAGGGGTCGAGATGCCAGGGGTGATCGCGCTCGGCGAGTGCATGGTGGAGTTGTGCCTGACCGACGCGTCGGGCGCCCAGATCGGTTCGGCCGGGGACACCTTCAACACCGCGGTCTACTTCCAGCGGCTGGGTCAGCCCACCGCCTACGCCACGGCGATAGGGGCGGGCGACCCGTTCAGCCGGGCGATCCTGGCGAAGATGGCCGACGAGGGGCTGAGCGCGGACCTCGTCGTGCAGGCCGAGGGCCGCCTGCCGGGACTCTACGCCATCGAACGCGACGCCGACGGGGAGCGCAGCTTCTACTACTGGCGCGGCGAGGCGCCGGCGCGGGACTATTTCAACCTGGTGGATCGCGCGGCGCTGCGCGCGGCGGTGTTGCGGGCTGATCTTGTCTACCTCTCGGCGATCAGCCTGGCGGTCATCGGCGAGGCGGGACGCGCCGCGCTGGCGCCGCTGCTGGGCCAGGCCAAGGCGGCCGGCGTGCCGGTGGCGCTGGACACCAACTACCGGGCGCGGCTGTGGCCAGGCGCCGACGCCGCCCACGCGGCCATCGAGGCGGCGATGGCGTCCAGCGGCTACCTCTCGATGAGCGCCGAGGACGTGGCGGCCTTCGGCGGCGGTGACGCGCTCACCCTGGCGCAGGCCTGGGCCTCGCGCGGCGTCGAGGTGGTGCTGCGCCACGCCGACCGGCGGGTCGAGGTGCTGACCGGCGCGACGGTGGAGAGCTTCCCGGCGGAACCCGCCGTTCGCGTGGTCGACACCACCGGGGCCGGCGACAGCTTCAACGCCGGTTACCTGGCCGCGCGGCTCGAGGGCCGCAGCATCGCCGAAGCGGTGGCCGCCGCCCGGCGGCTGGCCGGGGTGGTGGTGCAGCACACCGGCGCGATCATCCCGCGCGCGGCGATGCCGTAGCTGTAGGGCGGGGCCGGGCTCGCGCAATCGGCGGCGGCGGATTGTTGAGCCGGGGCCGGAGTTCCGGCGGCGGGTCGGGGATCTCGAAGCCCTGCTTCACCCGCCGCAGGATTTCCTGGGAGGCGGCGAAGTCGCGGGTGGGATCGCCGGCGAGAACCAGGAAGCTGGCCTCGTAGCCCGGGGACAGGCGGCCGATGCGGCGGCCGGGGAAGATGTAGCGGGGGGTGGCGTCGCTGAGCGAATTGAGCGCCTCGCGCGGGGTCAGGACGCCCAGGGTGATCAGATAGGCCGCCTCGTCGGGGGCGTCGCCGGGTTGCTGGTCGGTGCCGATCAGCAGCGGGACGCCGGCGCGCTTCAGCGCCAGTAGGTTCGCCCGCTGCATGGCCTCGACCACGGCCAGGCGGGCCGGGTCCTCGCGGTTGTTGATGAACGCCAGAGAGGCCGTCGGGACCACGACGATGCGCGCGCGCGCCGCGGCCCGGGCGTCCGCGGGCGTGATCCGGTAGGCGTCGAGCGGGCCCTTGGCGCCATAGTACCCGGGCATGTGAGCGGCCTCGTCGACGCCGGCGCGGACGATCGCGCGGAAGTCGGCGGCGGTCTCAATGTGGGCCGCGACGCGCAGGCCACGGGCATGGGCGGCGGCCACCAGCGGCGCGACCAGAGCGGGGTCCATGCCCCGGTTGCCGCGGAAGGCCGGGTCGTCCTTGCGGCGGGCGTATTCCTCCGAATAGAGCAGCATGATCTTCACGAACTGGGCGTGCTGGGCGACGAGGCGGTCGAGCACCGGGGCGATGTCCGCCGGCGAGGTCACATAGTGGAAGGCGTCGCCCAGGAAGTCGCCGGGCGCCATCTGCGGGTAGACGCGGGGCCGCAGCACATCGACGTAGAGCGCCTCGGGATGGCCGCCCGGCGCGGTGATCGCCCCCATCGACAGCACCGCGTCGATCTTGCCCGGGCCCTGCAGCGCGCGGCGCAGGGCCGGCGCCGCCGACGCCAGGATGGTCGGGTTCATCAGGTAGAAGACGCCGGAGGCTGTGGCTCGCAGGCTGACGTCGGACGCCCGGCCCGCCATGTGGTTGTGCGCGTCTGCGTAGGGCGGGGTGACATAGGCGCCGGCGAGGTCGACGCTGCGGTCGGGCCTGCGCGCCGGGCGGGCGACGAACATCCCGCCGCGGACGTAGCGGGCGCCTTCGACGAAGGCCGAGCCGTTCCACCAGCGGCCGTGCGTGTAGGCGACCGTGGGGCCGTCCTTGGGCGGACCGGCCGGCTGGGCCGCCGCGGCGGCGCCGAGCAGCCAGGCCGAAAGCGCGAAGAGGGCGAACAGGCGACGCATTAAGAGGGGTCCTTCCAGTCGAGGCCGGAAGGGTGGCTCAGGACGGAGAAGCTTTGCGAAAAAAGCCGCCGACGAGCGGTTTCGGCGACGAGCGGACCGCTCAGACGATCAGCGGACGCAGCGCCTTCACGCCCGCGCGGCTCACCGGGATCCGCTGGCCGTCGGCCATGTGCGCCAGCATCCGGCCTCCGCCGGCCGGCTCGGCGCGTTCGAGGTGCGCGAGCTGGATGATCGCCGAGCGGTGCACGCGGATGAAGCGGGCCGGATCGAGCCGGCTCTCGAATTCGCCCAGGCTCATGCGGACCAGATGACGGCCCGCAGGCGTGGAGACCTCGGAATAGTCCTGGGCGCCGGCGATGGTGACGATGTCGCCGACCTCGACCGGGCGGAAGCCGTCGCCCTCGCGCACCAGGTAGCGCTCCAGCGGGCGGCGGGCGGGGTCGCCCTCCGCCGGGGCCGCCTCGGCCGGCCGGCGGTGCAGCGCGTAACAACCGGCCGCGACGGCGCCATAGAGGATCAGGCCCTGGAACACCTGCCAGGTGAGCCCAGGCCCGCGGAACCCGATCGGTTCGAACCCCTGTCCGCGCGCGGCGCGCACGATCGCCAGCAGCAGGACGACGCAGGCATACCAGGCGAGCGCAAAGGCCGCCGCCAGCAGCGCATGCAGCACCGCCTGCACCGGCGGCGGGCGGCGCATCACCTGGGCCGGGAGGATGAAGCGCGCGGCCAGGGCGAGGGCGATCAGCGGCGCGACGTTGGCCGCGCCATCGGCCACGGCGTCCCCGAGGGCGGCGCCGGCGGTGCCCACGAACACCAGGGCGTAGGCCAGCCACAATCCGCCGGCGGCGGCGATCCACAGCAGAAGGCGCCAGCCCTCGCGGCTGGACCGGCGAGCGTCTTCCGGGAAGAGGAACATGGCGGTCATGGCGACAGGGGAATGGCCGTGAACGGGAGGAGGGGAAGACTATATCATTTTCGCCGGCCGCGAGCGGTTTGGAACCGTACGGCCGCGGGATTCAGACCTCATGGCGGTAGACCAGGAACCCCGACCTGGCGGCCACCTGGTCGTAGAGGCGCATGGCGGTGTCGTTGGTCTCGTGGGTCTGCCAGTAGACGCGGGTCGAGCCGGCCGCCCGCGCGGCCTCGTACACGGCCTCGATCAGCGCGCGGCCGACGCCGGCGCCGCGGGTTTCGGCGGTGGTGAAGAGGTCGTTGAGGTAGCAGATCGGGGCGTGCATCGTTGTGGTGCGATGGAAGATGTAGTGGACGAGGCCGACCAGGGCGCCGTCGCGCTCGGCCACCAGGGCGTGCACCGGCTCCGCGGGGTCGAAGAACCGCGCCCAGGTGGTCCGGGTCATCGCCTCCGGCAGGGCGGTCTCGCCGGCGCGGCCATAGAAGGCGTTATAGCCGTCCCACAGGGGCCGCCACGCGTCCAGGTCGCCGGGCGCCACCTCGCGGACAATGACATCCCCTGCCACCGCTAGAGGTTCACCACGCCGCCGGCCTTGATGTAGCCGTCGACGACGTCGCCCAGCACGGTGAGCGGCACGGCGCCGGTCTTGACCAGCAGGTCGTCGAAGATGCGCAGGTCGTACTTGGCGCCCAGCCCCGCCTTGGCCCGGTCGCGCAGGCGGTTGATCTCGGTATGGCCGACCTTGTAGCCGCAGGCCTGGGCGGGCGTGCCGGTATAGCGGTCGATCTCGCTGGTCATCGCCTCGCGGGTGCGGCCGGAGTTCTCCACCGCCCACTGCACCGCCTGTTCGCGGCTCCAGCGCTTGGCGTGCAGGCCGGTGTCGACCACCAGGCGCACGGCGCGGAACTTCTGGGCCTGCAGGTAGCCCAGGCGGCCCGCCCAGTCGTCGTCGTACATGCCGATCTCGTCGGCGAGTTGCTCGGCGTAGAGGGCGTAGCCTTCCACATAGGCGTTGAAGCCGGAGAGCAGGATGCGGATCAGCGGCAGCTTGCCGGTCTCGGTGAGGTAGGCGCCCTGCCAGGTGTGGCCGGGAATGGTCTCGTGATAGGTCAGGCTGGGCAGGGAGAACTTCGGCCAGTTCTCCGTCGATTTCAGGTTGATGTAGTAGGTGGACGGCCGCGAGCCGTCCAAGGAGCCGGTGTTCATATAGCCCTGGCCGGCGCCGTCCTGGATGTCGACCGGCACGCGCTTCACCACCACCGGCGCCTTGAGCTTCAGGGTGAAGGCCTTGGAAAGCTTGGGCCGCACGCCGGCGATCAGGCCGTTGAGGTAGGCGATCAGCTGCTCGCGGCCGGCGTCGGTGTTGGGGAACAGGTACTTCGGGTCCTTGCCCAGCGCCGTCATCCGGTCGCCCACCGAGCCTTGTGTCAGGCCCTGGGCCCTGAGCAGGCCGTCCATGCGGGCCTCGATGGCCTTGTTCTGCTCCAGACCCATGGCGTGGACCTGCTCGGCGGTGAGGTTGGTCGTGGTGCCCTCGCGCAGCAGCCAGCGGTAATAGGCCTCGCCGTTCGGCAGGCGCCAAACCCCGGCGTCGTGGCCGGCCTTGGCCTGCAGGCCCTTGAGCGTGGAAAGCTGGTCGGCCAGCGCCGGATAGACCTCCTTCTCGACGAGGGCGGCGGCGCGGGCCTGGTAGTCGCCGGAGAGGTGCGCCTCTGCGACCTTGCGGCCGAGCGCGGTGGCGAGGCGCGCCTTGGCGGCTGGGATCGCCAGCAGGCCCTCCTGCTGGCCGATGGCGTTGGCCAGGATGAAGTCGGGGGCGACGACGCCGAGGCCGGCGTCCTTCTTCACCCGCGCGGTCTCCTGGCGGATCACGCGGGCCATCTCGTGGACGCGGGAGAGGTAGGCCTCGGCGTCGGCGGCGTTGTGCACCTGGTGCTGGCTGTCGAGGAACTCCGGGATCGCCGAATAGGCGCCCGACTGCTGGCTGACCACATAGGGGCTGGCGCTCTCGCTCATCGCCGAGCCCAGGGTGTTCTCGCCGTAGTCGAAGGGGGCGGCGTCGCGACCGAGCCCGAAGGCGTACTGAACCACGGCCTTGTTGAGCCGCGCCGTGGGGGACAGGCCCGCGTCCGGGAAGGTCTCCAGCTTCGCGAGGCCGGCGCGGCACCAGGCGCGGTCCTCGGCGATGTGGGCCATGGAGGCGTCGGAGAGCTTCGACTTCAGCGGCGCCCGCTTGCCGGTGTCGAGGCCCAGGCTGGTGGCGCCTTCGGGCGAGGTGGTCAGGATGTGCTCGCTGACCGTGTCGAAGTAGCGGTTGAGGGCGGCGTCGCCTGGCGCGGCATGGGCCGGCGGGGCGGCGCCCCTGGGCTTCGGCGCGGCGGCGACGAGGCCGCTGGCGGCGGCGGCGGCGAGCAGTTGGCGGCGGTCGAGGCTCATGGACTTCCCTGGGATGGAGGCGGTGCGCGACCCTAGGGTGCGGCGGCGCGGCCGGGCAAGGCGTGGCGGATTAACAAACGGACAGATTGCGCCGCGCTTTGGCCCCGGCCCGCGTTCATCATGTTTCTGAACGAGAGGTTAAAGCTGAGCCGGCAAACTGGCGCGGTCGTCCTCGAAAGGGCCGCCGATGCCCAGCTTCCAGATCAGCTCCGTCCACGCGCCGCCGCCCGTCGCGGCGATCCGGCCGATCGAGACCCCGAAGCCGCCGAAGGCCCAGTCGGACCACCATCCGGTCAATCCGCCCACCTCGTCGCGGGGGCCGGCGGTGGTGCTGTCCGGCGCGCTCGCCAAGCCTCCCGAGCGCCACGGGCAGCAGGCGCGGTCGGAAGACGCGCCGACCGGTCATCACGTCAACCACGTGATCTGACCTAACCAGTCGCTCCCCCGAAAAACGGGGGGCTGTCAGCGGACCGCTTGGATGCAGAGCCGAGCGGAGGAGCAATAGAAGTCCAGGATGTAGGGGCCGACAGGGTGCTGCCGCCGGAAGGTCGGGCCTTCCTGGCGTCGCAAGCGTCTGAGGCGCGACCAGGGCAAGCCTTCGGGAAGCGAAAGATGAGCGCGCAGCGTCTTTGCGCGCCGGTGGACCTTGCTGAGGGATCTCACGAGCCGCCCTCGCGCGCCCTCCGTCTCGGCGCGAGGGCGCCGATCCACCTCCCCAGCGTCGCGGGGGAGGAACTTAGGAGCGTCCGTCTGCCTCCCATCAGAACAGCCCGAGCGCCTTCAGGCTGGCTACGCCGTCGCGGGCGGCGATGAGGTGGTCGTGGACGGCGATGCGCAGGGGCCGGCCGGCGTCGACCACCTGGCGGGTCATGTCGATGTCGGCGGCGGACGGCGTGGGATCGCCCGACGGATGGTTGTGCACCAGGATCACGGCGCTGGCCGAGAGCTCCAGGGCCCGGCGCATGACTTCGCGGGGATAGACGGGCGCGTGGTCAACGGTGCCGCGGTTCATCACCTCGTCGGCGATCAGCTGGTTCTTCTTGTCGAGGAAGAGGACCCGGAACTGCTCGCGGGCCTCATGCGCCAGGGCCGTCTTCACATAGGCGAGCAGCGCCGACCATGAGGAGATCACCGGCCGGCGGACGACGCTCTCTCGGGCGGCGCGCAGGGTGGCTTCGTGCAAGAGCTTCAGATCGAGCGCCAGGCTCTCGCCCACCCCCTTGACGGTGCGCAGCTCATCCGGCGTCGCGCCCAGGACGCCCCCCAGCGAGCCGAAGCGGGCGAGGAGCTGCTTGGCGAGCGGCTTCACGTCCCCGCGCGGGATGGCGCGGAAGAGGTAAAGCTCCAGGATCTCGTAGTCGGGCAGGGCCGCCAGGCCGCCGGCCACGGCCCGCTCGCGCAGCCGGTCGCGGTGGCCGAAGTAATGCGGCCGCGGCTTGGGGGCCCGGCGCGCCTGCTGCCAGAGGTCCGGCTGGCCCGAGGCGTCCTCGACGGAAAGCGGAATGTCCATGCGGGAACAATGTTCCCTATCCGTTCGCGGTTGGCAAGGTCCAGCTTCTAGGCCCCGGTCACCTTGATGTCGTTGTCGCTGGAATTGCGGTCGATGCGCTTGTTGTAGGGGTCGATCCCGGCGAAGAGCGGCTTTGCGGCCACCGTCACGACGTAGGTCTGCACGCCGGAGCGGATCGGAAGGCGCTCCATCGCCAGCACGTTCCTGGCGGAGAAGTCCTTCTTGCCCGGCTCGGCGGTGAAGACGCCGACGTCGACGGTCTCGCCCACCAGCGGGGCCTCGGTCTCCTTGCCCTGGCCGTTGGCGTAGAGCTTTTTGGCCTCCACCGTGAGCGTCACGTCCCAACGGCCGTCGGGGCGCTTCTTCGCCACCGCGGTCTTGGTCTTCAGGTCGTAGAGGGTGATCCTCTCGAAGAGGTCGGTGATCAGCTGCTGCTTGTCGGCCGGCGCCTCGGCGCGGAAGTCGTTCACCAGCTCCAGCGCGTTGGGGTAGGGCGCGGGCCGGAAGGCGTGGGCGTGCAGGAACTTGCGCAACGCGCGGTTCACGGCCTCCTCGCCGATCTCGTCCTGCAGGCGGTACATGACCAGCGAGCCCTTGCGGTAGTGGATGTAGGGCTGGTTCTCCACCCGCTCCAGCGGCAGCTCCTCCAGCGCCTCGCCGCCGCGGGCGCGCAGGTAGCTGTCGAGCTCGTACTTCAGGAACTTCCGGATCATGTCCGGCCCGTACATGTGCTTCATCACCATGAGCGCCGAGTACTGGGCCAGGGTCTCGATCAGCATGGTTCCGCCCTGCTCGTCGGCGCCGACCACCTGGTGGCCCCACCACTGGTGGGCGAGCTCGTGGGCCCCGACGTAGGTGACCATGTCGATGCGCGAGGGGTCGGAACTGGCGTCGGCGATGAACACCAGGCCTTCGGACCAGGGCACGGTGTTGGCGAAGGATTGCGCGAAGGCGCCGGCCGGCGCCGGGAACTCCAGGAAGCGAAGCTGGCGGAACTGATAGGGGCTGAAGTTCGGGTCGTAGTAGGCCAGGCCCGCGTCGGCGGTCTTGATCATCCGGTCGACGTTCCAGGGGTGCTTGGGGTCGTAGTAGACGCTGGTGGCGACGTCGCGCTGGACGACGGTCTTCACCGCATAGCGGGCCGACTGCAGCGAGAAGAAGTGGTTGATCGGCGCCTCGGTGACGAAACGCGACGTGCGCCGGCCGTTGGCGACGCTGGTGGAGACCCGGTAGCCCGGCGCGATGGGCGTCTGGTCCGCGACGGTGCTGAGCGTGATGTCGGCGTTCACCCAGTCGGAGTCGCGGCGCAGTTCGCTGAAGCGGGCCGCGGCAGGATCGCCCAGCTTGGGTTCTCGCAGCTCCGGCGTCAGGCCGTACTTGCGGCGCTTGGCGCGGTCCTTGAGCAGGCCCTCGCGGTCGATGCCCAGCAGGGGCGCGATCTCGAAGTTGTTGAGGAAGGTCCCGTTGTCCACCACGCTCAGGAGCTGGCCGCCGTTCTTGAAGCCGCGCTGCTCGCGCACGGTCTCGAACGACAGGGTCCGCGCCTCGCCGGGCTGCATCGGCACGTCGAACTCGAAGATCCGGTAGTTGAACCGGCCATAGGTCGCCTTCAGGCGGGCTCCCTGCAGGGCCAGAGCGCGGACCTGCAGGTCGCGGTCGAGGAAGCGGACGTGGACGTCGGTGAGGGCTCCGCCCGTGCGGTTCTCGATCCGGTAGACCCCGCGGGTCACCACCTTCGGCGCGTGCGGATAGAGGTCGACGTCCAGCTTCACCGCCGTGATCGTCGGCTCCGGCAGGTCGTGGAAGCGCCAGAGCGTCTTCTCGTATTCGGCCTGGTAGCGCTCGTCGTCCAGGTGGGTGCGGTAAGGGTTCCAGACGTTGGTGTTGATGAAGACATAGACGCCGGAGCCCACGAAGACGGCCACGGCCAGCGCCAGCACCACGCCGGCGGGCCCTTTCAGGCGGCGCGGCAGGCGGCGCAGGCGCGGCTGGAAGCGGGTCTCGGTCCCGCGCGGCCACAGGCCGTAGGCGCAGATCAGCAGGATGAGCGCGAAGGCCGACCAGTAGAGCCTGAACCAATAGGCGCCGATCCAGAAATGGCCCTGGCCGTTCATGTCGGAGAGCGGCACGGACGGGCCGCTGGCGTACTGGTAGAGGTTGTGTTCGAAGCCGAGGTTGCCCAGCACCAGGCTGGAGATCAGCCACAGCACCATCACCCCCCAGCCGACGAACTTGTGCGGGCTGACGGCCTGAACGAAGATCGCCAGGATCGCGATCAGGATCACGTCGATGGCCTGCGGGAGCAGCCACCAGAGCAGGTACTCGCCGATGTCGTAGTGGTAGTAGCCCTTGATCGTCTGGATGATCATGGCCACCAGGATCGAGACCGCGAAGGTGGAGACCAGCACCAGCGAGATCGCCAGCGTCTTGGGCAGGATGAAGGCCCAGTCCGGAGCCGCGGTGGCGTCGATGATCTCGCCGGTGCGCCGCTCACGCTCGCGCCAGACCAGCTCGCCCGAATAGTAGATGGCGATGATCACGCACATGGCCGAGAACACGCCGTTCAGCGCGGTGATCATCACCCGGGTGACGGGATAGGTCCGGCCGCCGTAGAGGCTGACGTCGGTGATCAGCCACAGGTTGACGATGGACAACAAGGCCGCCAGCGCCAGCAGGACGAAATAGGCGGGGCTCTTGAACACCTGGCCCATATCGAGCCGCGTGCGGGCCCAGAGCTGGGCGCGGGCGGTGGCGCCGTTGAACACCGGCCTGGGCAGGGGACCCGCCTGCGGCTCCGGCGCCGGGGCGTCCTGCGCGGCCACGGCCAGCTTCTCGGCCCTGCGCTGCTTGCGCGACGCCTTGCCGGTCTCGAAGTGGAAGAGGCGATAGGCCAGGCCCAGGAAACCGAAGCTGATGGCGAGCCACAAGAGCTTGTTCCACAGCACATAGCCCTCGATGGCCGGGAGCAGGCTGTTGCGTTCGCTGGCGGTCCAGTAGCGGGTGGCCAGGCCGAAGGCGGCGATGCCGTTGGGCTCCCATAGCGCCGCGGCGCTCTCCATGCCCTGGCGGTTCAGGACGAGGCTGAAGATCGAGCGCAGGATGATGAAGCCGACAACGCCGACATAGGCCCACATCATCGAGCGGGTGACGGTGGCGAGCGCGAAGAAGATCGCCGAGCTCAGGAGCAGCACCGGCAGCGCCAGGAAGAAATAGGCGAAGAGGTAGGCCTGGGGCATGAAGGGGCCCAGCGTCTCGCGGTCGACCCAGGGCATGACCGAGCCCAGCAGGAAGCCCAGGGGCACGGCCAGGAAGCTCAGCGCCGCCGCCAGGTAGGCGCCGGTGAAGCGGCCGAACAGGTAGTCGAACTTGCTGACCCGCGTGGAGTAGATCAGCGGCCCGTAGCCGGTGTCGTCGTCGCGCACGACCACATTGGCCACGAAGGCGGTGGTCACGAACATGTAGATGACCGCGAAAATCAGGCTCGACTGGGCGATCACCCAGGGCGCGTTCTTGTGGACGTTAGACGTGCTGCCGAGCTGGATATTGTCGGAGGCGACCGAGCCGAACGCCAGCAGCACGAAGAGGATCGCGGCCACCCAGAAGATCGGCTGGCGGGTCTGGTAGCGGAACTCGAAGCCGGCGATCTTGAGGAACATGGGGCGGGTCCTCACGCCGCCTTGCGGGCGGACGCGAGGGTGGAGAAGTAGACGTCCTCCAGGCCCCCGGAGACCGGTGCGAAGCCGTCACCCGGGTCGGTGTCGGCGGCCACGTGGATCACGGTGCGGCCGGCGAACAGGCGCGTGGAGATCACCTGGTAGCGCAGTCGGGCGGCTTCCAGCTCGGCCTTGTCGATGGTCTTCATCCAGATCCGGCCCTTCAGCGAGGCCATCAGGTCGGCCGGCGCGCCCTGGCGCACGATGCGGCCGTCGACGATGATCGCCATCGCCGGACAGAGGTCGGCCACGTCCTCGACGATGTGGGTGGACAGGATCACCACCACGTTCTCGCCGATCTCGGCCAGCAGGTTGAGGAAGCGGTTGCGCTCTTCCGGGTCGAGTCCGGCGGTGGGCTCGTCGACGATGATCAGGCCGGGATCGCCGATCAGCGCCTGGGCGATGCCGAAGCGCTGGCGCATGCCGCCGGAGAAGCCGGCCAGCGCCTTCTTGCGCACGGCCCAAAGGTTGGTCTGGCCGAGCAGGCTCTCCACCGTGTCGCGGCGCGCCTTGGGGTCGGCGACGCCCTTCAGCACCGCCATGTGGTCGAGCATGTCGTAGGCCGAGACCCGCGGATAGACGCCGAAATCCTGCGGCAGGTAGCCCAGGGTGCGGCGGAGCGCCTCCGGCTGGGCGATGACGTCGATGTCGCCGAAGCGGATCGAGCCCGAGGTCGGCGTCTGCAGGGTGGCCACCGAGCGCATCAGCGTCGACTTGCCCGCGCCGTTGGGGCCCAGGAGGCCGAACATCCCCTTGGGGACCTCCAGGCTCACGTCATCGAGCGCGCGGACGCCATTGGCATAGACGTGCGTCAGATCCTTGATCGAAAGCAATGTCCGTCTCCGAGACTGTGCGCGGCACGCTGCATCGGTTCCGCCGCCTCAGGCAAGTGAGGGAAGTGTAACCTGCTGCCGATCGGCGGCGGTTGGCCCACGGTTTGCGAGTTACGGCCATAACTGCAACGAAATGGCACAAGGATACGAACTCTCATGAAACCCCTGCACCTCGCAGCCGCGGCCGCCACGGCGATCGCCCTGCTGGCGGGCGGCTCGGCCTCGGCCGCGGTCTACAGCCTGAACGACTACTCTGCGGCGTTCTCCCCGCCGCTGGGTTCGGTGACGGTTACGGGCCAAGGCACCCAGACACTCTCATTCGACGTGAGCCTGGCCGACAACGTCTATTTCCAGCAACTGGGCAACGGCGGCCTGCACGACGCCTTCTGGTTCGACCTCTCGGGCCTCGTCGGCGGCACGTCGGTGACCTACAACATCACCGCGCCGAACGGTCCGGCCGCCGGCGCGGACTTCCCGACGGGGGGCCTCTTCACCGGCGCCAACTTCTCCAGCGCCGGCTATGGCCAAGGCACGCTGATGGGGGCGCACTACGCCGTCCAGGTCAGCGACTCCTCCAAACCCATCAACTACTACCACGGCGACCTGGTCTTCACGGTCACCGGCGGCGCGGGCTCGCACCTCGACGTGGCGGCGATCACGGGCAAGGATTTCGCCGGCGCGGATCTTCGCGAATGCTCCAATGCCGACTGCACGACGGTGCTGGCCACCGGTCCGGTGGGCGCGACGCCCGGCGTACCGGAGCCCGCCACCTGGGGCATGATGATCCTCGGCTTCGGCGGTGTCGGCGCGCTGATGCGCCGGCGTCGCCCGGTGATGGCCCTGGCCGCCGCCTAACCACGATCCACAGTAGCTTTGACGACGGGAAGGCCCGGCTCGCGCCGGGCCTTTTCTCGTTTGCCCACGCCGGCGAGACGCAGGCCTAGACGAGCGCGGGCCCGACCTTCGCCAGGTCGCCACGCCAGACGCGCCGGGCCCTGGCCATGTCCCGTTGGGCCGCCGCCCGCTCGCCCTGATTGGCCTCGGCCTGCGAGAGGACCTTCAGCGCCAGGGCGTCGTCGGGCCAGCCCTTGAGGCTCGCCCTGGCGTCGCGGGCCGCGTCGTCGGGCCTGCCGGCCGCCAGCTCGGCCGCGGCCAGGCTGCGGCGCACGGGATACCACCAGGGCGGCGGGTCGAAGTTGCGGGCCACGGGGAACTCCTTCTCCTGGCGCTGGGCGGCGCGGGCGAAGAAGTCGGCGGCCTTGGCCGGGTCGTGGCTGAGCAAGGCCGCGCGGCCGTTCAGCACGTCGGCGGCGATGCTGGCCAGGGTCTGGTTGCCGCCCTCGCCAGCCTTCAGCGATTCCACCAGGAGGCCGAGCACGCGGTCGGCCTCGCGGCGCACCCCGGCGGCGTCGCCCTGGGCGGCGTAGGCCTCGCCCCTGGCGTAGTGGCGGTAGATGCGCACCAGGCGCGGATCGGCCGGCGCGTCGGCGGCGGCCAGCATCCTCGAAGGCGCGAAGCGGCCATAGGCCACCAGGCTCTTGGCCGTCGCGGTGGTGCGGCGGTCCGGCGCTGACTCGTTGCGGGTCAGGCCCGCGGGCAGGGCGACCGGCGTCCGGTCGCCGGCGGGGAAGGCCACCTCGGCGTGGTCGGCGTACTTCACGGCCAGCCGCCCGTCCCCGGCCATCAGGGCGCCCGCAAGCCCGAAGGTGTAGTTGTGCAGGTAGTACATCTGGGCGCTGAGCGGACCCGGATAGGCCAGGCGCTTTTCGGTGTCGGCGTCCACCTTCAGGGCCTCGGCGTCGACGATGGCCACCTGCTCGTAGCGGCCCACGTGCATCAGGGTGTGGGCGGCCATGTGCACCAGGTGGCTGGCCCCCGGCGCCAGGCCCGCCAGCTTCTCGGCGTAGGGCAGGGCGTCGGCGGGGTGGCCGGCGAACTCCGTGGCGTGGATGTAGTAGTGGATGGCGGCGGTGTCGTCCGGGTGGCGGCTGAGCACGCCGCGGATCAGTTCGGTGGCGCGGGCGACGGCGGCCGGATTGCCGCCGCGGCCGGGGATCATCAGCGCCTGGGCCGCGAGGTTTGCGATCTCGTCGTCGGCCGGAAAGCGGCGGGCCAGGTCGTCCATGGCCTTGCCGTAGGCGAGGTCGCGGACCAGCGGCCGGTCCTTCTCGTAGCGCAGGACGAGGGCGTCGATCAGGGCCGCGCCGCGCGTGTCGCCGGGCTTGACCAGGGCCTTGGCGCGGCGGGCGTGGACCAGCGCCGCGGCGGTCTGCTCCTCGGTGATCCCGTAGTTGAGGGTCGGGCCCAGCGACAGCGCCACGCCCCATTCGCAAAGCGCGCAGGCCGGATCGAGCGCGGCGGACTTGGCCAAGGCAACGATGGCCTCGTTGTGGTTGAACGCGTGGTAGAGGTTGAGGCCCTCGTCGTACCAGGCCTGCGCCTCGCGGCTGGCGGTGTCGGCGGGCGAGGCGCCGTTGCCGACGCCCTTCAGCATCACCGCCTGCACGGCCCTCGGCGTGGCGTCGTGTTCGGCGCCGCAGATGTAGCCGATGCCGATCTGGGTGGCGTCGGCGCCCACGGCGCCGGGTATGGCGAGGATGGGGACGGCGAGCAGGAGGGCGGCGAGCGCGGCCGAGGCGGCGGCTTTCATCGGTGATCCTCCCCACCCATTCGGCGGGAAGGTCGGGCGTTTTCGCAAGCGCCGCAAGGGCGCCCCAGCGTCAGGCCGGGATCCAGATCCCGTGCGCGAGCCGCTGCACGCATTCGGTCTGCCACGGGAAAATGCGAGGTGCGTAGGCCCACTCATAGGTCTGCTCCGCGCCATCCGGGTCCCGGCCCACGACCTGGAAGACGACCGCGCCGGCAAAGCCGCTGGTCGAACGCAGGGCGGAGATCGGCAGCTCCTTGATGGCGACCAGGACTTCGCCGCGGTCGCTCAGGAGGCGCTCGACCGCCCGGCGGCCGCGGGCCCGGTGGGCGAACTTGATCCGCCAGAGGTTCCAGCCCGAAAGCGCGATCACCAGCGTGCTGCAGGCGACGGAGAGGGAGGCGAACGGGGCCGGCGTCATGGCGGCGATCCCTAGGCGCTGATGACCGGCGGCTTGAACTGGCCGGTGGGCGAAAGCGTGAAGACCTCGTAGCCGGTCTCGGTGACGCCGATGGAGTGCTCGCACTGGGCCGACAGCGACTTGTCGCGGGTGACCGCCGTCCAGCCGTCGGCCAGCAGCTTCACCTGGTGCTTGCCCAGGTTCACCATCGGCTCGATGGTGAAGAACATGCCGGGCCGCAGGAGGTCGCCCGTGCCGCGCTGGCCGAAGTGCAGGATGTTGGGCGCGTCGTGGAACACGCGGCCCACGCCGTGGCCGCAGAAGTCGCGCACCACCGAGCAGCGCATGGATTCCACGTACTGCTGGATCGCCCAGCCGATGTCGCCGGTGCGCGCGCCGGGCTTCACCGCCGCCAGGCCGCGCTCGATGGCCTCGTAGGTGACGTCGATCAGGCGCTTGGCCCGCGGCGCGATGGCGCCGACGCCGTACATGCGGGACGTGTCGCCGTGCCAGCCGTCGACGATGACGGTGACGTCGATGTTGGCGATGTCGCCCTCGCGCAGCACCCGCTCGCCGGGGATGCCGTGGCAGACCACGTGGTTGGCGCTGATGCAGACCGTCTTGGCATAGCCGCGGTAGCCCAGGCAGGCGGGGATCGCCCCGTGGTCGAGGATGAACTCGCGGGCGAGCGTGTCGAGCCGGTCGGTGACCACGCCGGGGACCACCTGCGGGGCCAGCATGTCCAGGCATTCGGCGGCGAGCCGGCCGGCCCGGCGCATGCCCTCGAAATCCTCGGCCTTGTGGATCTTGATCTGGCCGGTGCGGTACTCGGCTTCGGTCTCGGCGAGGAAGGCGGTGTCGGTCATGGGACGGCGTTTTTCGCGGCTTCGGGGACAGGCCCTTAAGTCGCAACGATAGCACGAAAGTTCAACCGGCGGTTACCGGGGGGGCGCCGCGCCGCGCGGTCAGCCCTGGCGGGTGTTGCTCCAGATCACCTGGCCCACGCCCACGAGGGCGAGGATCGCGCCATAGAGCGTCCACTTCGGGTCGCCGACCATGAAGCCCACCTTGAACGCGAGGTTCATCCCCTGGAGCATCCAGACGCCGCCCATGGCGACGCAGAGCAGGCCCAGCAGGGTCGAGACGATCCGCATGACGATGTTGAAGAGGTTGCGCATTCCGGTTTCCCCGTTCGGTGTCGGAAGGACGAGTGTGCGCCCAAGCTTCACCGTTGCGCCAGCGCCGGTTTGGCGGGCCGCGCGGCCTCGTCAGCCGCCTCTCTCTCATGAGGTTCGCAGACAGGCGGGCGCTTAGGCCGAAACCGGCGACCGCGCCGATTGCTAAGGCCAACCCCATCCAAACCCGTAGACGATTTTCGATGCAGTGCGGCGGGGCAACCGAAAAGGGCGGCCCACGGAGGCCGCTACAATGAAGCAGGTCGTTTCGCTAGCATTCGCCTGCGCGCCGGCTGTAGCTCACCAAGTCCGGCTTTCGGCTCCCAAATCCCACACTCTGCCGATTTGAAGAGCTTCACCTCGACGGGCGGATGCCGGTCTTCCTCTCGCTGTCGCCGCCACCGGGACGCGAGCGTCTCGGCCCGTTCCACGTCGTCGGCGCTGAAAAGGCCGAGGTAGACCTTTCGCACCTGACCTTGGCCAATCAGGTCCGTCAGATGGTCGTCTACCTCCGACAATCCATGGCCAACGGTGAAGAGCGCGGTCTCCGCTTCGGCGCAGGCTACTCCAAACTTCTTGAATGCAGCCGTCAGATAGGTGTTGGCGCGGATTTGGCCGCGCTTTTGGATCGATGTGCCTTCGGAGATGAAGACTGGTAGCTCGCCGGCGTCGAGGTGGTCGCGGATCACGTCACGGAGGCGTCGCCCGTGTCGCGCCTTATCAGCTTCGATCTTGATGATCCGACTCCTGCTTCCCTGCGGACGCTCATAGATGTGCATCCCTCCATGGACGTAAAAGACATGCGAACTCTCAGTCACTCCATCCCAAACATAATCAGCATCAAATCCATCCCAACAATCTAAACCTGCATTGAATTGAACCAAGATCCAATACAAAATCAGATCGTAGTTTGTCGTGAAGATTGTTCCGCGACGTGGATCGGTCGTCTTCCGAAGGAAATTACTTAGAAAATGCGCACATGAGAGGCGTGCCTTCTTGCTGATTGCTTTCGGGATTGGGTGCGTGAGTGTAATCGTCTTGATGAACGTTTCGCGCAGGCGGTCCCGTGTGGCCGAGTCGCCAGCGAGGCGCATTGCGTGCTCGAAATCGCGGGCGCCAAGTTCATCCAGCAGGTCCCGGATCGTCTCATCGACCTCGGAAGCCCGTGTCAGCAAACTCTTATATTTGAAGCCCTCGTAGGCGAGGATACTGAAGCCATTGCCCAACAGGAGATTGCGCCTTTGGTCCTCCGTATCTGAGAGGGCGCGCTCGAAGCTGATCCATTCAGGTTCCAAAGCTGTCTGCATGGCACCCCTCGCCGTCGCACAACGCGCGGATCAGTGGCGCTTCCCCGCCGCCTCCGCTGGGCCATCCGTGAATATCGCCACGTGACGCCCGGTCATGAGATCATGGTCAGATGACCACCTATATCAGCGGCATGGCTGACCCGTACCAATTGGAAAGCGTCGAAATCTTCCCGCTCCGCTACACCGTGGCGGACCTTCGAGCCGTGCCCGAGGAAGAGGCCGTCTACTTCCTAATGTGCGGGCAACTTCAGAACGACATCGTCATCCTCATGAGGCAATTGCTTCAGGCCCGCATCGTGAAGGGCGATGAGCAACCGGTAAGGCTCGTCACGGCGACCTCGGCGATGCTGAACATGCGGATTCTGGCCGCCCGGCTGGCCGAGGGTTGGCCGTTGATCAAGGATCGGTTCGGGCTCGTCTTCAACGAGTACGAGGCGGACATCACTGACGAAGCGAAGGCAGACTTGGTTTGGCTGCGCCGGTACTTCAGCGACAAGAATCGATTGCGAGACGTGCGCGACAAGGCGGCGTCTCACTTCGATCCCGAGATATTCCGAGATGGGTTCCGCAAGCTCGATGACGCCGAGCCGATGATCGATTTCCACGCCCATATTGAGGGAAACACGATCTACTTCTCTGGCGAGGCTTTAATGCTCTCGGCGCTCGTCCATCTATCAGGCGAGGACGATGCGGCGACCGCGTTGGATGCTCTTGGTGAAGAGGTCCTCGATGTGGCCCGCCGGTTTGGGACGGTCGTCCGAGCCTATTTGCAAGCTTTCAGTGAGCGCCATTTCGCGGAGAAGCTCAGTGAGTTGGACAAGGAACGGATTGTGGTCGAGGGACAGCCGCGCCTCTCCTCGTTCGCGTCGCCTGTCTATTTGGCCAACTCGCTGTCCGACAACGCCAAGCGCCTATTGACGGGGACATCCTCCATCGCGATTTCGCACGGGACTAAACCGACCTAGCGGCTCCGCGCCAAGGAAGGCGCGAGCCAATCCGCACGCCGCTGGCGGATACGTCACAGCCGTAAACGAGCACTTCGACCCCGGCCTCTGCGGCATGGTCCAGAGCGGCGGCGAAGGTCGGATCGAGTTGGTGACAGGCGGCGAACTCGCTGCAATCGTTTCGCTGAACGACGAAGAGCACGACGGCGCGATCACCGAGAGCGACCATCGCCTCAAGCTCTCGAAGGTGCTTGGCCGATCTCGCAGCGACGCAGTCGGGAAACTCAGCGAGGCCGGGCGTGCGCATGAGATGCGAGTTTTTTACTTCGAGCCAACAGCGCTGGGGACCTTCGTCTTGTGCTTGACCTTTCTTCACCTCCAGCCAGCAGGCCGCGCGGCCGGGCGCCTGCAGCAGGAAGTCCACGCGGGAGCCCACGCCATAGGCCACCTCGCGGCGGTGGGTGGCGTAGCCGGTGAGCTCGGGGATGGCGTCCGCGGCCAGGGCTTCGGCCACCAGGCGGTTGGGATGCATGGTGTTGATGCCGACGAGGCCGCCGTCGGCCTCCACCAGCTCCAGGGTGTGCGGCAGCTTGCGCTTGGGATCGTCCGAGCGGGAGACCCAGGCCCGCAGGCCAGGCGTGTTCAGCCCCAGCATGGCGCCGGGGTTCGGGCAGTGGGCGGTGATCTCAGTCCCGTCGTCCAGGGCGATGTCGGCGAGGAAGCGCTTGTAGCGCTGCACGAGAACGCCGCGGGCGAGAGGAGATGGAAAGTCCATGAGCCGGTGGTCGGCCACTCGGTGCGAACGGTCAATCCGCGAAGGCGCCGGAAACGAAGAAGCCCCGGCTCTCGCCGGGGCTCCCAGGTCGCCCCAGGGAAGGGCGTGGAGAGAACGTCTAGGCCGTCGCGGCGAGCGTACGGCGCTGGCGGCGCATCGCCGCGCCGATACCGCCGAAGCCCACGATCATCAGGGCCCAGGAGGCCGGTTCCGGCACCGCGCCCACGGACACGTTGTCCAGGGCCGGGCCGAAGGCGGTGTCCGTCGCCGAGGCGAAGGAGAGCGTCGTCGAGTTGGTGTTGGCCGTGAACCGGTAGACATAGGGCAGCCACCCCATGTCGGTGCGGGTGTTCACGCCGGGGACCACGGTGAAGATGTTGGCGGCCGTCTGGCTGCCGTCCGCCGAGGTGATGGCGAGCTTCGCGGCCGGGCCGCCGTCCGGGTTGCCGGCCAGGAAGAAGTTCACCAGGTAGGACTGGCCCGCCACCGTGTCGAAGGTCTGCGAGATGCTGCCGTTGGCGTTGCCGGACAGGTCGATGCTGCGGGCGCCGTCCTCGGGCTGCCAGTAGCCGCCGATGTAGTCGATGCTGTCGCCGCCCACGACCCAGCCGTCGATCGCCGTGCTGCCGCCGGCAAGCGTCGTGAAGCCCGTGCCCGGATCCACCGAGGCGAGTTCGAAGCTGCCATTGGTGAAGGCCGCCGCGCCGGCGGACCCCGCCACGCCGCAGGCGCCAGCAAAGGCCGCGGCCAAGAGGGTCTTCCGCATGATGTTGGACATAAACCAGCCTCCCCAAGTGGGCGCGAGCCCCTGGACGGCCCACCTGGGACGCCACTCGATATTAGGATTTTATAAATAACTTCAGGCCGCTCCCGAAGCCAAGCAGTTTCCCCCCTGGCGGGAATTCGGCGGCCGCCGGCGCCGCCGCCTTGACCCGCGCGCCGCGGACAGGACATGACGGTCCCGATGGCCGAGATATCCAAAGAACGCGTCACCGCCGCGGTGCTGATCATCGGCGACGAGATCCTGTCCGGGCGGACCCAGGACACCAACCTGCGCGACATCGCGCGCTACCTGGGCGTGCACGGCGTCGACCTGGCCGAGGCGCGCACGGTCCCGGACACGCACGAGGAGATCGTGGCGGCCCTGAACGCGCTGCGCGCGCGCTATGACTACGTCATCACCACCGGCGGCATCGGCCCGACGCATGACGACATCACCGCCGACGCCGTGGCCGCCGCCTTCGGGGTCGAGCTCCACGAGCACCCGGACATCGTGGCGATGATGACCGCCCGCTGGGGCGGGGAGCTGAACGCCGCGCGGCGGCGGATGGCCCGGGTGCCGGTGGGCGGCGACCTGGTGAAGAACCCGGTGCAGGGGCCGCCCGGCTTCACCATCGGCAATGTCTTCGTCCTGGCCGGGGTGCCGCAGATCATGCGCGGCATGCTGGAGGACGTTGGCCCGCGGCTGAAGGGCGGGGCGGTGACCGTCTCGCGCACTGTCCGCGTCGAGGGGTCGGGCGAGGGGGTGATCGCCGCGCCCCTGGAGGCTGTGGCCAAGGCGCATCCGGGCATGTCGCTGGGCAGCTATCCGTTTTTCGGCGCCGACGGCTATGGCTCGAACCTGGTGCTGCGCGGGCGCGAGCCGGGGGAAGTGGCGGCCACGGTGGAGGAGCTGGTGGCGGCCCTGCGGGCGGCGGGGGTGGCCAACGTGCGCGAAATCGATACAAGAGCCTGAAGCCGGCTCGGCGCCTGGGCCGCGGTTTGTGTCGCTGGGCGCCGTCCGCTATGGAATTCCCATATCATGTTATCCGGAGTCTCCCTGTGATCCTGAGTGCGATGATTGCGGCCACCCTCATGCTGGCCGACACCACCCCCGCCGCGGCCGCCGCGGCGACCACGGCCCACCCCGCCCCGGCGGCGGCGCCCGCGGCTTCCACGGCGCCTGCCAAGAAGCCGAAGGACAGGCTGATCTGCCGTTCCGAGGCGGTGACCGGCAGCCTGATGCCCAAGAAGACCTGCTACCTCGAGTCCGAGCGCGCCCAGATCAGGCAGGACCAGCGCCAGAACCTCGAGCGCATGCAGAACAACCTCGGCCAGACCACCAACTAAGGCGCTCCGCGGCCGCAGGGCCGCGGGATGCGGTGCGCAGGTGGTGTGAAGCGCCGGCCGCTGCCGCGGGCGGCGTTTCGCCACACCTGTTCGCTGAACCTAATCATGTCGATTAATCACGCCTTCGTCTTTTGGCGCCACAGTCCAGCTTGAATGAGCAATTCCGGACCGCTTCGGCGGCCGGATCGGAGCTGGGCCTTGGCCGAGACCTATCGCAGCATGCGCGCCCTGGAGCGTACGGCGTCCACCAGCCGCGTGCTCAATCTGGCGGCCCTGGCGGTCAAGCACGCGGACAACCCCGAGCACCAGGCCCAACCGCTGTTCCTGGCGCCGGCGCTGAACGCCGCGGTGATCCTCAAGCACCGGCTGCGGGCCAACGAGATCCAGACCGTGGCCACCCGCTATCGCACCGCCACCAAGCTGATCGTGCCCTTCGAGCGCTCCGACCTGAGCCTCGGCGGCCGGTCGCTGTTCGTCGGCGACCGCGGTTGGATGGAGAGCCTGCAGGAGCTGGCCGGCACCTCCTACGACCTGGGGCGCGACGCCGGCGTGCTGGAGGCCCTGGACGAGCTTCCCTCCCTCGATCCCTTCCTGCTGCGCGAGCACATGAAGCGGCGCGGCTTCCAGGTCGCCGAAACCCATTTCGAGATCTCGCCCGGCGACCTGGAACTGATGACCCAGTTCGTGGGCGGCGAGATCAGCCGGCTGATCGAGCTGGCCTACAAGGGCCGCAGCGCCAGCGAGGCCAACACGGGGCGCCTGGTGGAGGCGCTGCTCTCGACCCGCAACGACGAGCGCCTGGACCCGCTGCGGATCACCCTGCGGCTGGAGGGCGAAAGCTACCGCGAGGGCATCTTCGCCTGGAAGGGCTTCCTCTATTACAAGTGGATGCTGAACAGCCTCTGGCCGAGGCTGCGCCAGGTGCTGCTCGAGCTGGGGACGGTGAAGACCACCGGTCCGCGGGACGTCGAGCTCGAGGGGCTGGTGCGCGCGCTGAAGGCCCGGCTGCACGACAGCATCGAGCGGCAGGTGAAGGCGGTCTCCGACTATCTGCGGGTCTATGACGGTGTGTTCGAGGAACTGACGCGCGACGGCAACGCGACGGCCTTCCGCGACTTCCTGCTGAGATCGCCCGAGATGCTGATGGCGCTCGGTGAGGGCACCGGCGTGGTGAGCCACATCGCCTCCTTCTGGCGTTTCCGGTTCCCGAAGGGCAAGCCCCTGGAAGCCCCGGTCGCCGAGCTCCTGGACATCCTGCAGGACTTCGAGGCCGGCCTGGGCGGCGACGCGCCCGCCCTCGCCGCCTGAGGCCTGCCCCTATCGACCGGCCTTGCCGCGTCGTCTAAGCCTGGGGCCATGGGGACTTGGCGGAACCGGTAGACGCAAGCGACTTAAAATCGCTCGGAGCAATCCGTCCGGGTTCGACTCCCGGAGTCCCCACCAGCGGCGCACCTGCGCCGGCCGCGGGCTTTGGAGGGGATGCATGGAGATCAGCGATTTGTCCCGGCGCAGCGCCATCGGCCTGGGCCTCGCCGCCGCAGCCGGTTTGGGGGCGGCCGGCCTGGGGGCGGGCTCCGCCGGCGCGGCGGGCAAGGCGCGGTTCTTCCGGCGCACCGGCCTGCCCGTCGGCTTGCAGCTCTACACCCTGGGCGCAGACCTGCGGGCCGACATCGACAGGATGCTGCGGCAGGTGGCGGCGATCGGCTACCGCACCGTCGAGCTGGCCGGCTACCTCGGCCGAACGCCGCGTGAGCTCCGGGTCAGCTTCGACAAGGCCGGCCTGAAAGCGACCAGCAGCCACGTGCAGGCCAGGGGCTCCGGCCCCGAGCCGACGCTCGCCGACCTCGACCGGCTGGTCGCCGACGCGCGGGTGATCGGCATCCAGCACATCGTCCTGCCGAGCGCGCCGACGCCGGAGCGGATCGACGCCAGGCCGCGGCCGGGGGAAGGCGTGGCCGAGCGGTTCGCGCGGGTGAACGCGCAGCTGACGGCGGACGACTGGAAGGCGGTGGCGGACCTCTTGAACGCCAAGGGCGCGGCGCTGAAGGCCGCGGGCCTGACCATGGGCTACCACAACCACAACGCCGAGTTCGCGCCGGTGGGCGGCACGACCGGCCTGGAGATCCTGCTGAAAGCCACCGACCCGGCGCTGGTGTCTTTCGAGATGGACGTGGGCTGGGTGGTGGCGGCCGGCGCCGACCCCTTCGCACTGCTGAAGGCGCACAAGGGCCGCTTCACCCAGATGCACGTGAAGGACGTGAAGGCCACCACCAAGCCCAACTTCGCCTTCCAGCAGGACCCCACCGAGGTTGGCAGCGGGATCGTCCCCTGGCCGGAGCTGCTGCCGGCGGCCTACGCCGAGGGCGTCCGCGGCTTCTTCGTCGAACAGGAGCCGCCCTTCGCCCGGCCGCGGATCGAGGCGGCGAAGATCAGCTTCGACTATCTGGACAAGGTGGTGGCCTGAACCCCTCCGGCAGGCGCGCGCCGAACATCGGCATGGACAAGCCGCGGCGGCGACGCCAAAGAAGGGACGCCGCAGCTTGACCATCGGCCGCGGCCGCCCGCCCTCATGGCGGGTGACGAAAGGCGCGCCGAAGCCCTCGGGCTTAATCGGGAACGCAGTAGGCGGCTTTCGAGCCGGCGATCTGCGGCTGTCCCTGCAACTGTGAGCGGTGAGCGCATACGCGATGGGGTGAGGCCCTAGGCCCTCGCTCCAGCCACTGGGCGAAAGCCTGGGAAGGTCCGCGTATGAGGCTGTGACCCGCGAGCCAGGAAACCGGTCGGCGCGTGTCGCTCGAGCTTTCGGATCAGTGCGAATCCGGGGCGCGGAACTCCGTCTGAGCGACGAGCAGCAAGCGGCGGGAAGCCGCTTCGACCGGTCCCGGGGGCGTCTCGCGCGTCAGCGCCCCGGCCCGTCGGCCGGTGGGCTCTAGGGTCCGCCGGAGGCTTCCCGCGTGTCGTTCAGACGCCGAGCAAGGGGGCCTTCGATGCCCAGATACTACGCCTGCGCCAGTCTCCTGGCGCTTCTCACAGCCACAGCCACAGCCTCGGCCGCGTTCGCCGCCGAGCCGCCCGCGCCCAACACCGTCGACGACCTGGTGGTCACCGGCACCCGCGACATCGAGGGGGTGAGCGCCGACAAGGTCGCCGGTTCGCTGACGGTGATCACCGCCCAGGCCATGGAGGACCGGCAGATACGCATCGTCTCCGACGTGCTGCGTGACGTGCCCGGCGTGGCGGTGAGCCGTAACGGGGCGGTGGGCGACCAGACCCAGGTGCGCATCCGCGGCACCGAGGGCAACCACGTGCTGACCCTGATCGACGGCATCAAGGCGTCGGACCCGTTCTTCGGGGAGTTCGATTACGCCACCCTGCTGGCCGACGACGTGGCCCGCGTCGAGGTGCTGCGGGGCCAGCAGAGCGCCATCTACGGCTCCGACGCCATCGGCGGGGTGATCAACTACATCACGCCGACCGGCCGCCAGGCGCCGGGGATCCGGCTGCGCGCCGAGGGCGGGTCCATGGGGACCTATTCCGCCAGCGCCCGGGCGGCCGGTTACGAGGGCGGCCTCGATTACGCGCTGAGCGGCGGCTACCAGTCCACCGACGGCTTCGTGGTGGCGCCGGGCGGCAGCCGCGACATCGGCTCGCAGCTGGGGTCGCTCGCCGCCAAGCTCGCCTATGAGGTCACCCCGCATCTGCGGCTGCGCGGGGTGGCGCGCTACACCTCCACCGACGCCGACACCAACGGCCAGGATTTCAACCCGCCAGGGTTCGCGACGGACTCGCCCGGCAGCTCGACGCGGGCGATCAGCCGCTATGGCTTCCTGGGCGCGGACTACGACCTGCTGGATGGCCGCTGGACCCATAGCCTCTCGGTGCAGGGCGTCGACGCCACCCGGGACAACCGGACGAGCTTCGTGCGCGCCGGCGGCGACAAGGGGACCCGGCTGAAGTGGTCCTACGCCACCACCTTCCGCATCGAGAGCGGGGCCGTCACCCAGAAGCTGACGGCGGCCTACGACCACGAGCGGGAGACCTACCAGAACACCAACCCGCCGGGCGTCTTCGCCGCCGACACCACCAGGCGGGCGGTGACCAACGACGGCTTCGTCGGTCAGTACGACCTGACGGTGGCCGACCGGGCCGGCCTCGGCGCGGCGGTGCGCTATGACCAGAACCAGTTCTTCGACAACGCCACCACCTATCGGGTGCAGGGCTTCTACCGACTGGGCGACATGCTGCGGCTGCGCGCGGCCGCCGGCTCGGGGATCAAGAGCCCCAGCCAGACGGAGCTCTTCGGCTTCAACGCCAGCGCCTTCCCCTTCGTCGGCAACCCGAACCTGAAGCCCGAGCGGTCCGAGGGCTGGGAGGCCGGCGCCGACCTCACCCTCGCCGAGGGCCGGGCGCGACTGGGGGCGACCTGGTTCGATTCCACGCTGAAGGACGAGATCTTCAGCGTGTTCGGCGCGCCGATCGCGCTCTGCGCGCGGCCGGGCCTGCCGGCGCCGACCAGTTGCAGCACCACGGGCAACCGGGCCACCAACTCCACCCAGCGGGGCCTCGAACTGTTCGCCGACGCGAGGCTGTCGGAGGCCTTCAGCCTGGATGCGGCCTACACCTATCTGAAGGCCCGCGAGGACGGCGTCGAGGAGATCCGGCGCCCGCCCCACATCGCCAGCGCCAACCTGACCTGGCGTGCGCCTGGCGGCCGCGGCAGCGCGACGCTCACGGTGCGCTACAACGGCGAGATGACCGACAGCGACTTCTCGGCCTTCCCGGCGCGGACGGTGAGCCTGAAGGCCTTCACCCTGGTGAACCTGGCCGGCGCCTGGAAGCTGAACGAGACGGTGGAGCTCTACGGCCGGATCGAGAACCTGGCCGACCAGCGCTACCAGGAGGTCTACGGCTTCAACACGCCGGGCCGTGCGGCCTATGGCGGGGTGCGGCTAAGGTTCTGATCATGCGACCCGCGCTCCGCACCGCCGTCCATTGCCTGGCCGCCGCCGCGCTCGCTGGCGCGGCCCTGGCTGGGCCGGCGGGCGCGGAGCGCGCGGCGCCGCGGCGGATCATGTCCACCAATGTCTGCACCGACCTCTTGCTCCTGCAGATCGCGCCCAAGTCGAAGATCGCCTCAGTGACCTTCATGGCGCCGCAGGGGGCGAGGGCGCTGTTCCCCGGGCGGGCGGACGGCATCCCGCTCAACCACGGCGCGGCGGAGGACGTGATCAATCTGAAGCCGGACCTGATCCTCGATTCCGGCCTCTCCTCGCCCCTGGTGCGGACCCTGGCGCGGCGGGTGGGCGCGCGGGTGGTGGATGTGAAGAACGCCAACAATTTCCAAGATATCCGTGACATTGTTCGACAGGTAGGCGAGGCGGTGGGGGAGCCCGCGCGGGCCGAGGCCCTGGTCCGCCAAATGGACGCCACCCTGGCCGAGCTGGCGGCGCATCCGCCGCGCCGCCGGATGCGGGTGGTGGCCTGGAGCGGCGGCTCCGCCGTGCCCGGCAAGGGCAGCCTCACCGACGCCATCATCACCGCCGCGGGCGCCGTGAACATCGCCGCCCGGCCCGGCGTCGCGGAATCCAGCTTCGGGGTCGAGGAGCTGCTGATCGCGAAGCCCGACGCCCTGCTGTTCGGCGGCGCGACGCTGGGGCAGCCGTCGTTGCTGAGCGACGAAGGGCAGCACAGGGCGGTGCGCGAAGCCTACGCCGGACGGCGCATCGCCTACAGCGACATCGCCCACACCTGCGGCCTGCCGCAGTCGGCGCAGGCGGCGGTGGACCTGCGCCGGGCGCTCGACGCCTTGCCAGCCCGGAGGCCGGCGCGATGACCCGGGCTGGAAGGCTTTCAGGCGCCGTCCTGCCGCTCCTGGCGGCCGCCCTGCTGCTCGCCGGCGCCGCGGTGGCGTCGCTGTTCCTCGGCCGGGTGAACGTCAGCCCCGCCGACATCCTGGCCGGAATCGCCTCGCCGCACGGCAGCCTGGCGGGCTTGGTGGTGATGGAGCTGCGCCTGCCACGCGCGGTGCTGGCCATCCTGGTGGGGGCGGCGCTCGGGCTGTCGGGCGCGGTGCTGCAGGGGCTGTTGCGCAATCCGCTGGCCGACCCGGGCCTGCTGGGCGTCTCCAATGGCGCGGCGGTGGGGGCGGTGATCTCGATCTACTTCGGCCTGCAGCACGCCTTCCCGCTGTCGACACCGCTCCTGGGACTCGTCGGGGCCATGGCCGCAGGCGCGCTCACCTTCGCCTTCGGGCGGGGGAGCACCATGACCCTGATCCTGGCGGGGGCGGCGGTTTCCAGCCTGATGAGCGCCTTCCTGGCCCTGGCGCTCAACTTCGCGCCCAGCCCCTATGCCGCCTACGAGATGAGCGTCTGGATGCTGGGTTCGCTGGCCGAGCGGAGCTGGGACCATGTGCTCCTGGCCGCGCCCTTCATCGCGGCCGGCATGGCGATCCTGGCGACCACCGGCCGGCTGGTGGACGCCCTGGCGCTGGGCGAGGTCCAGGCCCAGAGCCTGGGCTTCCGCCTGGACCGGGCCCGCGTTCTGGCCCTGCTGGGCGTCGGCCTGGCGGTGGGGGCGGCGACCTCGGTGGTGGGCTCGGTGAGCTTCATCGGCCTGGCCGCGCCGCACCTCGTCCGCCCGTTTGTGGGCTACGAACCCCGGCGGACGCTGGGGCCCTCGGCCCTGCTCGGCGCGACCCTGCTGCTGCTGGCGGATATCGGCACACGCGTGATCCACACCAACACCGAGCTCAGGCTCGGCGTGATCACCAGCCTGATCGGCGCGCCGTTCTTCTTCTGGCTGGTGATGCGGTTGCGCAAGGTGGCGCCATGACGAGGCTTGCCGCGGAGAAGGTGACCGTCCGGAGGGGCGGCCGGGCGATCGTCGACGCAGTCTCCTTCGACCTGGAGGGCGGGGCTTTCGTGGCCCTGGTGGGGGCGAACGGGGCGGGCAAGTCGACCCTGCTCTCGGTGCTGGCCGGGCTGATCGCCCCGGACGCCGGCAGCGTGCGACTGGACGATGCGCCGCTGGAGGGCGTCGACGGCCGCGAGCTCGCCCGCCGGCGCGCCTACCTGCCGCAGAACCCGCGCGCCGAGTGGCCGATCGCCACGGAGCGGCTGGTGACCCTGGGCCTGACGCCGCACCTGCCGGCCTTCGGGGGCCTGCCCGGCGGGCTGGAGCCCCGGCTGACCCGGGCCATCGAGGGATGGGACCTGACCGCCCAGCGCCTGCAGCCGGCCACCACGCTCTCCGGCGGCGAGCTCGCCCGCGCCATGCTGGCCCGCGCCCTGATCGGCGAGCCGCAGCTGCTGATCGCCGACGAGCCGATCTCCGGCCTCGATCCCTGGCACGCGCTGGACACCATGGGGCGGCTGAAGGCCCTGGCCGCCGAGGGGCGGCTGGTGGTGGCGGCCATGCACGACCTGACGCTCGCGGCGCGGTTCTCGACCCACCTGATGGCGCTCAGGGACGGGCGGCTGCTGGCCTTTGGAGCCACGGCGGCGACCCTGACGCCGGACCTGCTGCGGGCCGCCTTCGACGTGGAGGCGACGGTCAGCGGAGCCGGCGAGCAGGCCTACGTCGATTGCGTGAGGCCGGCGGCCGGCGGCTAGGTCGGTGGGCGGTGCTCCGGCCCAGGCGCATCGCGGCGATCAGCCTGGTCGTTGACGCTCGGCGCCGGATAGCGGAAGCCGTCACCTTGACCCTCGGACGCGGCGAGCTGGCGTTCGGCGAAGGCGAAGTTGGCGACCGCATCCAGCCAGTTGGTCAGGAAGCCCTTCCGGTCGTTCTTGTAGTCCAGGTAGTAGGCGTGCTCCCACAGGTCGCAGACCAGCAGCGGGAACAGGCCGTCCTTGATCAGGGTGTCGTCGGCGTCATGGGTGGAGATCACCTTCAGCCCCTCCGAGCCGGTGACCAGCCACGCCCAGCCGGAGCCGAAGTGGTCGGAGCCTTCGGTGACGAAAGCCTCCTTGAAGGCGTCGAGGCCGCCGAAGGCCTGGTCGATGGCCGCCTTCAGCGCGCCGGAGGGCTCGGCGGCCTGCGGCGTCATGCAGTCCCAGAAGAAGGCGTGGTTCCAGGCCTGGGCGGCGTTGTGGAACAGCTGCACATCGCCCTTGGCCTTCGCCTCGCGGACCACCTCCTCCAGCGAACGGCCGTCGAGGCCGGCCTTGGCGGCGAGCGCGTTGGACTTCTCGACGTAGGCCTTGTGGTGCTTGTCGTGGTGGGTGCGCAGGGTGTCGGCCGACATCGTCGGCTCGAGCGCGGCGTAGTCGTAGGGCAGCTTGGGCAGGATGAACATGATGGGCGCCTTCCGTCTTTGGGACGGTCAACCGGCGGACTGACGGCGCTGTTCCTCGCAGAGCGGCGCTCTTCGGGACCCGTTCAGCGCCGCATGGAGATCAGTTCCAGCTCGCGGCCCTCGGGATCGAGCACGAAGGCGACGCGCATCCCCGGCGTGTCCCAGGGTTCGCGGTGCGGCGTCGCGCCTTCCTGGACCGCGTGGGCGTAGGCTGCGTCCACGTCGCGCACGAAGAGGCCGAGCGGTCCATGCGCTGTGCCCACCGTCACCTCACCGCCGCCCTTGGGCCAGTAGAGGATCAGGGCGAAGCCGCTGTCCTCGCCCGGCCGGCGCATGACCAGCTCGGTGATGTCCGGAAGGTCGATGGTCTGGGAGACGGCGAGACCGAAGGCGCGCTCGTAGAAGCCGCGCATGGCGGCCAGGTCGCGCACCACGAACTTCACGAAGCCGAAGCGGGCCGAGACGGCGGGGCTAGCGGTTTGCGCGGGGGCGGTCTGGGTCTCGCTCATCGGACGTCTCCTCTGGTCAGGCCCATCCTGCGCGCGATGTGGCGGCGGGGCTAGGTCCCGCGAAGGTCGGCCAGCGCGGCCGGCAGCAGGCGGGCCACGATTGCGGCGACCTCGGCCTGGCCGGCCGGCTCTTCGATGAGGTCCTGGCGCACCTCCAGCTCCAGGTAGTCGAGGCCCCGCCCGCCGGCGTGGTGCGGGATGGTGAAGTCCACCTCGTCCATCCGGTAGGGCTGGTTGTCGCCCACCAGGGCCTCGCCGAACTCGGGCCGCAGGCGGGCCAGGACCGCTCGGGAATAGGGGCTGTCCTCGGCGTGCAGCACGCCGAAGCGCCAGGGGCGCGCGAAACCCTCCATCGCCGGCGTGAACGAGTGCAGGGAGACCAGCGTGGTGGGCAGGCCCAGGGCCGCGCGGCGGTCGAGCTCGGCGGCGATGGCGGCGTGGTAAGGCGCGGCGATGTCGGCGATGCGCGCCAGGCGCTCGGCGGGGTGGAGGTCCTGGTTGCCGGGGATCGGCGCGCCGTCGCTGACCGCCGGGAAGGCGTCGGCGCGGGCCGGGTCGCGGTTGCAGTCGACCACCAGGCGCGAGACCCGCTGGCGGATGAAGGTGGCGCCCAGCAGGGCGGCCAGCCGCTCGCCATAGGCGGCGACGCCGATGTCCCAGGCGATGTGCCGGTCGAGTTCGGCGGCGGGAAGGCCAAGGTTCGTTAACCTGGCCGGTATGAATCGCCCGGCATGGTCGCCCAGCAACAGGAACGGCGATCCGGCGCCCGGATTCACGGCAATCCACGGCGGCCCTTCGCCCTCGGCAAGAAGCCGCGTGGACCCGTCCCCGGAATCGCTCGAACGATCAGCCAATGCCCGTCGTCTCCATCCGCCACCGGACCACCTACCGCTACCGCAACCCGGTGGCGTTCGGCGAGCACCAGATCATGGTGCGGCCGCAGGAAGGTCCCGACCAGCGCCTGCTCCTGGCCGATCTGGACATCGGGCCGGAGCCCGCCGTGCGGCGGCGCCTGGCGGATGCCGCCGGCAATTGCGTCGAGGCGGTGTGCTTCAAGGGCCGGTCCGACCGTCTGAGCTTCGAGAGCTACGCCGAGGTCGACCACCGGCCGAACCCGCCCGCCTTCGACGAGGAGACCGAGACCCTGGGGCCCGGCGAGCGGTTCCTCTACGAGCCCCTGGAGATGGCGGACCTGGCGACCTCCATCGCGCGCCGGTTCGAGGATCCGGCTGGCGAGGTCGAGGCCTGGGCGCAACGGTTCGTGCGGCCGGTGGGCGCCACCGGGCTGAAGGCCCTCTTGAGCGGCATGACGCACGCGATCCATGAGGACTTCTCGTACGGCGTGCGCCTCGAAGGCCCGCCGCAGTCGCCGCTGGAGACCCTGGCCCGCCGGTCGGGCAGCTGCCGCGACTTCGCGGCCCTGATGATGGAGGCGGCCCGCAGCCTCGGCCTCGCGGCGCGGTTCGTCTCCGGCTACGTCTATTCGACCACGAGCGGCCCGCAGCGGGCGGGCGGCGGCCACACCCACGCCTGGGTGCGGGTCTATGCGCCGGCCTGCGGCTGGGTGGAGTTCGACCCCACCAACGGCATCGTCGGCGCCCGGGGCCTGGTCCGCGTGGCGGTGGCCTGCGACCCGCGCCAGACCGTGCCGCTGCACGGGACCTGGGCGGGGCGCTCGGGCGACTACCTCGGCATGGAGGTCGAGGTGGATGTGAGCGCCCATTCGGACTCGGATTCGCAACCGGCGCCGCGGTTGCGGGTTGCGCAGGGAGGCTGAACCGCCCAGGACACGCCCATGCGCATCCGAGCCGGCTACGAGATCACCTACGAGTGTCCGCAGCCCACGCCGATGCTGGCGCTCTTGAACGTCCACGCCTCGCGCTACCAGGACCTGGAGACCCCGGACACCATCCGGATCGACCCGCTGGTCCCGCTCAGCCAGTACCATGACGGGTTCGGCAACCTCTGCAGCCGCTTCGTCCTGCCGGCGGGGCGCACGGTGCTGTCCGCCGACTTCGTGGTGCGCGACGGCGGCGAGCCGGACCCGGTCAGCGCGGACGCCCTCCAGCATCCGGTGGAGAACCTGCCCAACGAGGTGATCGTCTACCTCCTGGCCAGCCGCTATTGCGAGACGGAGCATCTGTCGGACCTGGCCTGGTCGCTGTTCGGCGACATCCCGCCCGGCTGGGGCCGCGCGCAGGCGATCGTGCAGTACGCCCACGAGCGGATCGGCTTCGGCTACGAGCACGCCCGCCCCACCAAGACCGCCTTCGAGGCGCACGAGGAGCGCCTGGGGGTCTGCCGCGACTATGCGCACCTGGCGATCACCCTTTGCCGCTGCATGAACATCCCGGCGCGCTATTGCACCGGCTACCTGCCCGACATCGGGGTGCCGAAGGTGGGCGAAATGGACTTCAGCGCCTGGTTCGAGGCTTATCTCGGCGACCGCTGGCACATCTTCGACGCCCGCCACAACAAGCCGCGCATCGGCCGCATCCTGATGGCCCGCGGCCGCGACGCCACCGACGCGGCGATCACCACCAGCTTCGGCCCCAACACGCTGGCCGGCTTCAAGGTGATCGGCGAGGAGCTGCCGTAGGGCGCTGCATCCGTTCGCCCGGGCAGCGGCGACTAGCGGATGACACGGCGCCGCACGCCCGCCGCGGCAACATTCGTGTAACGTGGGTGGGCGATATACAGCGTAAGAGCGGTGGACGGCCGCGATCCGCCACGACCTTTGAGGGGCTGAACTTATGAACGGTGCGAAACTGGGCGTCCTGGCGCTGCTGGCGAGCGCGGCGGCGATCTACGGGTTCACCGGCGACGCCGCCACCAACGCCACGGCGCACGCCGCGCCGGCGTCGGCGACCGCAAACGCGCGGGTCGACAACTTCATGCTGGTGGACGCCGACATGGAGGCCCACGAGCTCTACCGGCTGGCCGACGCCAAGGCGGTGGTGATCGTCACCCAGGCGAACGGCGACGCGGTGACACGGGCGCTCGCTCCGAACCTGAAGGCCCTGAAGGCGGCCTACGCGGCCAAGGGCGTCGAGTTTATGATGCTGAACTCCAACCTGAAGGACAGCCGCGAGGCGATCCAGGCCGAGGCCCAGAAGGCCGGCTTCAACACCCCGATCCTGATGGACTCCTACCAGCTGGTGGGCGAGAGCCTGGGGGTCACCCGCTCGGCGGAAGTGGTCGTGGTCGACCCGAAGACCTGGACCGTCGCCTGGCGCGGCGCGCTCGCCGACGGCGCCGCCGCCAAGGCGCTCGACGCGCTGGCCGCGGGCCAGCAGGTGGCCATGGCCGCCGGGCCCGCCAGCAAGGGCGCGGCGATCGCCTTCCCGGCGCGGGGCGTGAGCAAGGTCTCCTACGCCAAGGACGTGGCGCCGATCCTGGAGGCCAAGTGCGTGGCCTGCCACGAGGAGGGCGGCATCGGCCCCTTCGCGATGAAGGACTACGCCACGGTGAAGGGCTTCGCCCCGATGATCCGCGAGGTGATCCGCACCGACCGGATGCCGCCCTATCACGCCGATCCGCACGTCGGGAAATTCTCCGACGACAAGCGGCTGACCGCTGACGAGACCAAGACCATCGTCCACTGGGTGGAAGCCGGCGCGCCGCGCGGCGACGGTCCCGACCCGCTGGGCGCGGTCAAGCACGTGGCCCAGGAGTGGCCGCTGGGCAAGCCGGACCTGATCATCGACGTGCCCGCCTTCACCATCCCGGCCTCCGGCGTGGTGGACTACCAGCGTCCGGCGGTGCCGGGCACGCTGACCGAGGGCAAGTGGGTCCGGGCCTCGACGGTGAAGCCGGGGGCGCGCCAGGGCGTGCACCACCTGCTGACCGGCTGGATGGCCGAGATGCCGGCCAACGGGAAGTCGTCGGAGACCAAGTGGGCGGCCTCGCTGGGCGCCGGCTATGCGGTGGGGGCGGAGTCCTCGATCGAGCCCAAGAACGCCGGCGTCTACCTGCCGCCGGGCGGCGCCTACGGCTTCCAGATGCATTACACGCCCTACGGCAAGGAGGTCGTGGATAAGAGCCGGGTTGCGCTCTACTTCTACGACAAGCCGCCGGAACTGGTGATGCGCTCGGTGGTGGTGATCGACCCGACCATCGAAATCCCGGCGAACGAGGGCCGCCACAAGGAAGTGGCCTATGTGCAGTTCCCGCACGACGCGCTGCTCTACTCGGCCTTCCCGCATGCGCACTACCGCGCCTATTCATCTGACCTGTGGATCGAGTACCCGGACGGAAAGCAGAAGCTGTTGCTGAGCCTGCCTCGCTACGACTTCAACTGGCAGCGCAGCTACACCTTCGCCGAGCCGATCAAGGTTCCGGCCGGCTCCCGGCTGATCGCCCACTACGTCTACGACAATTCCAAGCGCAACCCGTCCAACCCCGACCCGTCGATCAAGGTCTCGTGGGGCGAGCAGTCGTTCCAGGAGATGCTGTTCACCTCGCTCAGCTTCCGCTGGGTGGGCGAGACCGCCGCGCACCGGGTGAACTACGACGAGGAGATGGGCCGGACCCGCCTCTTGGGCATGATGGACGACAACATCGACGGCAAGCTGCAGAAGTCCGAGCTGCGCGGCCAGATGGGCAATGCGCTGCTCAAATACTTCGACGTGCTCGACAAGAACCACGACGGGGCGCTGGACGCCGACGAACTGGAAGCGGCGCAGAAGATGGTGGGCGGCCGCCGCTCGGCCGCCGCCGCGCCCCAGGCAGACCCGCAGGCCGCGGCCTTCAACGCCAAGGCCGGCGGCCAGTAGCGGCCGGCCTTCTCGAACGGACTGGAGGACGCCGGGCCCCGCGCCCGGCGTTTTTTCATTGGGGTGCGAGGCTGGCGAGGCGGCGCCGGTGGTCCCGGCGCAGAATCAGCACGATCCCCGCGGCGACGGCGTAGGGCACGATGAGCAAGGTCAGGCCCAGGTGGAAATCTCCGGTGGCGTCGCGGATCACGCCCCAGGCGAAGGGCGCCAGGAACGAGCCCACCTGGCCGACGCCGTTGATGGCGGCCACCGAGACCGCCAGCGCGCGCGGATCGATGATCTCGCCAGGCGCGGTCCAGAAGGCGCCGGAGATCGCGAAATAGGCGGCCATGAAGGCGAGGTAGGTGGCGGAGACCACCACCGCGCCCTGCGCGAACGCCAGGATCCCGAAGCAGGCCGCCACCAGCAGCAGGGGCACGGCCAGGTGCAGGTAGCGCTCGCGCCTCAGGTCCGCGTGCCAGCCGATGAAGATCATGCCGGCCGCGCCGGTGAGGCCGCCCGCCGCGGTCAGCAGGCCGACGCCCCGGATGCTGAAGCCCGTCGCGACCCGCAGCACCTCCGGCGCCGACAGGCTGAAGGCGTAGTAGGAGCCGAGGTAGAGGAAGTTGACGGCGGTGAAGCCGAGCACTCGCGGGTCGAGCAGCGCCTTGAAGAGGTTGTGCGCGCGCGGCGAGGTGGCGAGCGCCCGGTCAACTGCGAGACGGGCCTCCAGCCACTGCTTCTCGCCGGGCGTCAGCCAGCTAACGGCCTCCGGCCGGTCCGGCAGAGCGAACAGGAAGATGAGGCTCATGGCGACCGCCGGCAGGCCTTCCACGAGGAACAGCCACTGCCAGCCGGCGAGGCCAAGCCGGCCCTGCAGGCCCAGGAGGGATCCCGCCACCGCGCCCATCACCACGCCGCTCAGCGGCGCGGCGATATAGAAGCGGCTGATGGCGCGGCCGCGATGGTGGGCGGGGAACCACTGGTTCAGGTAGTAGATCACGCCGGGGAAGAAGCCGGCCTCCGCGGCCCCCAGCAGGAAGCGCATGACGTAGAAGTGCATGGGCGTGCGGACGAACATCATGCCTGCGGCGATCACGCCCCAGGTGAACATGATCCTGGCCAGCCAGCGCCGCGCGCCGAACCGCACGAGGGCCAGGTTCGAGGGCACCTCCAGGGCCGCGTAGCTCACGAAGAACAGGCCCGCGCCGAAGCCATAGATGGTCGCCGAGAAGTGCAGGTCGCGGTTCATCTGCAGGGCCGCGAAGCTGATGTTCACCCGGTCGATGAAGGCGATGCCGTAGCCGAGCGCGATTAGCGGCAGGAGCCGCCAGGCGACCTTGCGGACGGTGACGCGCTCCAGGGCCTCGTCCGGTGGGGTCAAGGCCATGGTCTCCTTGGGCCTACTCGGCCGCCCGGTCCTGGGCGTAGCCGAGGCGTTCGTTGAGGCGCTCGATCACCCGGATGGCGGCGTCGGGGACCGTGGTGCCGGGGGTGAAGATCGCCGCCACGCCCATGTCGTTGAGCGCGGCGAAATCCTCCGGCGGGATGACGCCGCCGACGACGACCATGATGTCGGCGCGGCCGAGCTTTTCCAGTTCGGACTTGAGTTCCGGCACCAGGGTCAAGTGACCGGCGGCCAGGCTGCTGGCGCCCACCGCGTGGACGCCGTCGGCCACCGCCTGGGCGGCGGTCTCGGCGGGGGTCTGGAACAGATCGCCAATCTGAACGTCGAAGCCGAGGTCGGCGAAGCCCGAGGCGATCACCTTCTGGCCGCGGTCGTGGCCGTCCTGGCCCATCTTGGCCACCAGGATGCGAGGCTTCTTCCCGTCCGCCTGGGCAAAGGCGCGGGCCATCTCCTGGGCGCGGCGGGCCTGGGCCGTGACTCCGCTCTCGCGCAGATAGACGTCCTTGACCGCGTCGGCGTGGGCCTTGTGGCGGTTGAAGACCTTTTCGAGCGCGTCGGAGATCTCGCCCAGGGTGGCGCGGGCGCGGGCGGCGTCGACGGCGAGCGCGAGCAGGTTGCCGTTTCCCGCCGCGCCGTTGGTGAGCGCCTGCAGGGCCGCGGCGGTGTCGGCCGGGTCGCGATCGGCCTTCAGGCGCTTGAGCTTGGCGAGTTGCTGCGCGCGCACGGCGGTGTTGTCCACCTTCAGCACCGGGATGTCGTCGGCGACCTCCGGGCGGTAGCGGTTGACGCCGACGACGCTCTGGATGCCCGCGTCGATGCGCGCCTGGGTGCGGGCCGAGGCCTCCTCGATGCGCCGCTTCGGCAGGCCGTCCTCGATGGCCTTGGCCATGCCGCCAAGGGCCTCCACCTCGGCGATGTGGGTGAGCGCGCGGGCGGCGAGGTCGGCGGTCAGACGCTCGACGTAGTAGCTGCCGCCCCAGGGGTCGATCACCCGGGTCTGTCCACTCTCCGCCTGTAGAAAGAGTTGCGTGTTTCGGCTGATCCGGGCAGAGAAATCCGTAGGTAAAGCAAGGGCTTCGTCCAGGGAGTTGGTGTGGAGGCTCTGGGTCTGGCCGCCCACCGCGGCCATAGCCTCGACGGTGGTGCGGGCGACGTTGTTGAAGACGTCGTGCGCCGCGAGGCTCCAGCCGGAGGTCTGGGTGTGGGCGCGCAGGGACAGCGAACGGGCGTCCTTAGGATCGAACTCGGCCTTCATCAGTTTCGCCCAGAGAAGGCGCGCGGCCCGCTGCTTGGCGATCTCCATGAAGGCGTTCATGCCGGCGTTCCAGAAGAACGACAGACGGGGCGCGAAGCTATCCACCGGCAGGCCCGCCGCGACGCCCGCGCGAACGTATTCGATGCCGTCGGCCAGGGTGTAGGCGAGCTCCAGGTCGAGCGTCGCCCCGGCCTCCTGCATGTGGTAGCCGCTGATCGAAATCGAGTTGAACCGCGGCATTTCCCGGCTGGTGTAGGCGAAGATGTCCGAGACGATCCGCATCGAGGGCGTCGGCGGATAGATGTAGGTGTTCCGGGTCAGGAACTCCTTCAGGATGTCGTTCTGGATGGTGCCGGAGAGCTTGGCGTGCGGCACGCCCTGTTCCTCGCCGGCCACGATGTAGAGCGCCAGGATCGGCAGGACGGCGCCGTTCATGGTCATCGAGACGCTCATCTTGTCGAGCGGGATGCCGTCGAACAGGGTGCGCATGTCGAGGATGGAATCGATGGCGACGCCCGCCATGCCGACGTCGCCCTTCACCCGCGGGTGGTCGCTGTCGTAGCCCCGATGGGTGGCAAGGTCGAAGGCGATGGAAAGCCCCATCTGACCGGCGGCCAGGTTTCGGCGGTAGAAGGCGTTGGAGTCCTCCGCCGTGGAGAAGCCCGCGTACTGGCGGATGGTCCACGGATTGGTGAGGTACATGGTCGGGTACGGGCCGCGCAGGAACGGCGCGAGGCCGGGGTAGCCGGCGAGGGTGTCGAGGCCGGCGGTGTCGGCGGGGCCGTAGGCGGGACGCACCGGGATGCGTTCCGGCGTCTCCCAGGGCTCGCCGGCCTGCAGGGTCTGTGGCGGCAGGGCGTCGAAGGGCAGGGTGGCGAAATCGGGGAAGCGGCTCATTCGAACGCCTTCGAGATCCGCATCGGTTTCAGCGGAGCGCACGCGCTGTCGGGGCCGGGCAGGCGGACGTTCGGCTGGGCCTTGGCGGAGCGGGCGGCGGCGAGCTCCACCTCGACGGGCGTTTCGTGGGTGGGCGGGAAAGCGGTGACGCCGATGATCTTCGGATCGGGCCGCGCGGCCTTGGCGGCCTCCACCTGGCGGGCGACGTTGCCGGCGGTCAGGGCGGCGACGATCCCGCCGGCCGCCTCGATCGCCTGGAAGTCGTTCCAGGCGGCGCGGGCGATCTGGTCGGTGAGCGCCTCGACATAGCCGGAGCCCGCCGCGGGATCGGCGACGCGGCCGATGTGGGCCTCCTCCATCAGCACGAGCTGGGTGTTGCGGCTCTGGCGCCGCGCGAACTCGGTGGGGAGGCCCAGCGCGTCGGTGAAATTGCCGAGGATCACGGTGTCGGCGCCGCCGACCGCCGCCCCGAAGCCCGCCGCGGTCAGCCGGATCATGTTGGTCCAGGCGTCTTTGGCGGTGAGCATGCGGCGGGAGGAGCGGGCCTCGATGCGGGCTGTGGCATCGGCCTCGCAGGCCGTCGCGATGCGGGCCCAGACGGCGCGGGCGGCGCGCAGCTTGGCGATGGTGACGAAATAGTCGCCGTCCGCGGCGAGGCCCAGGGTGATGCGGCCGAAGGCCTCGGCCATGGGCAGGCCGGCGCGCACCAGGGCCTTGGCGTAGGCCACGGCCGCGGCGGCGGCGAAGGCGACCTCGGCCGCCTCACCCCCGCCGGCCTCGTGGACCACCCGGCCCGAGGCCAGGAAGAGCTGGGCCTGCGGATAGGTCTCGGCGAGCCGCGCGGCGACGTTGGCCGCGGCGATCAGCTGGGCCTCGATGGGGCCCGGGCTCGCGCCGGCCTCGGCGAAGGCGCTCAGAGGATCGAGGTGCAGGCGGAGGAGGGCGGTGGGCGCGGCCTTGGCTGTCGCGCCCAGCCAATCGGCGGCCTGCGGCCCCAGGAAGCCCGCGTCGAGGGCGACGGGCGCGAACTCCAGGATCACCCCGTCCAGCGCCCGGGCGAGGTCGGTGGCGGAGCCGATCGCCGTCCCGGCCGCGCCGGTGGGATCGATCCGCAGCACCGCTCCGGCGGCGCCGCCCCGAAGGTCTGCCAGGATCTCGGCGTTGGCGCGGGCCGGGTCGGGATGGGCGGTGAGGGTGGCAACCTCCCAGGCGCGGTCGGCGGAGACGGCGCGGGCGGGCGCCGTCGGCGCCCGTGCGGGGGCGTAGAGCGGCTCGATGGGCAGGCCTTCGACGGTCACGCTCTCCAGCGAGCCGAACGGCGCCTCGCCCAGGGTCTTGTCCACCAGGGCGCGCCATTGCGCCTGCGTCGCCGGGGGAAAATCCGCGGCGAGCTCAGGGGCAAGCGCCGGGGCGAAGGCGGGGGCGTCGGCCATGGCGGGAAATGGTCCCGCATCGCCCCTGGCGTCAAGTTCGCCCGCGGTGGAAGGGGCTTGCGCGGCGCGGCGCGGGCCTAGAGCGTGGCCGCATGCAGGTGACGGTCGTCGAGACGAGCCTCGGCTCAATTCCGCTGTGGGCGCCGCCCGGCGCATTGGCCTCGGCGCGGCCGATGGTGCTGGCGATCACCGGCGCCTGGGCGGAGCCGCAGGACATGATCAAGCTGCCCGCGGTAGTGGCGCCGGCTTGGGACGCGGCGGTCATGCGCCTGCCGGGCAACGGGACGCCGCCCCTGGCCGAGACCTCCATCGCAGCCTGGGCGCGGGCGGTGGACCAGATGGTGGCGCGCGCCTTCGCCGGGCGGGCGGTGGTGCTGGTGGGGCTCTCGGTGGGGGCGCTGGTGGCGCTGGGCGTGCGGACGTCCCAGGTGCGCCGCGTGCTCGCGCTGGAGCCGCCGCTGGTGATGAGCAAGCTCTGGCCGATGGAGCCGGTGCTGCGTCGGCGCTGGCGCGAGGACCCGGCGGCGCGGCCCTTCATCGAGCAGGTCTTCGGCGTCATGGGCGAGGGGCGTGAGGAGCGGGCCTATTTCGGCCTGTTCGCGCCGGGCGCGCCACCGGCCGAGGTGGTGGTGGGCGAGACGCCGCTCTATCCGGTGCGCCACACCGAACGGTTCCCAAGCTTCGTCGACGGGCCGGAGCGCGCCTGGCTGGCGGCGCAGCCGGGCGTCGAGGTGCACGTAGCGCCGGACGCCGGCCACAACATCCACGTCCATGCCCAGGGCTTCCTTCGCGACACCCTGATGTCGGCGCTGGACAAGGCCCTCGCCGCGGCGGAGCCTTCCGGTTGAACGCCGCTCATTTATTACGTACTTCGTAAATTACACCGACCGAGGATTTCCATGGCCCTGCCGCCTGTCCTGCGCGACCGCCTCCGCCTGCCGGTGATCGGCTCGCCGCTGTTCATCATCTCCAACCCCGACCTGGTGATCGCCCAGTGCAAGGCCGGCATCGTCGGCGCCTTCCCGGCGCTGAACGCGCGGCCGGCCTCGATGCTGGACGAGTGGCTGCACCGGATCACCGAGGAGCTGGCGGCCTGGGACCGCGACCATCCGGAGACGCCCGCCGCGCCCTTCGCGGTGAACCACATCGTCCACAAGTCCTCCGACCGGCTGCAACACGACGTGGAGGCCACCACCAAGTGGAAGGTCCCGATCATCATCACCTCGCTCGGCGCCCAGGAGCCGGTGAACGCCGCGGTCCACTCCTACGGCGGGACGGTGCTGCACGACGTGATCAACGACCGCTTCGCCCGGAAGGCCATCGAGAAGGGGGCCGACGGCCTGATCCCGGTAGCCGCCGGGGCCGGCGGCCATGCCGGCAGCCTGTCGCCTTTCGCCCTGATCCAGGGCCTGCGGGAATGGTTCGACGGGCCGATCGCGCTGTCGGGCGCCATCGCCCACGGCCGCTCGATCCTGGGCGCCCAGGCCATGGGGGCGGACCTGGCCTACGTGGGCTCCGCCTTCATCGCCACCCAGGAGGCCAACGCCGACCCGGCCTACCAGGCGATGATCGTCGCCAGCACCGGCGAAGACATCACCTACACGAACCTCTTCACCGGGGTGCACGGCAACTACCTGACGCCGTCCATCGTGGCCGCGGGCCTGGATCCGGCCAACCTGCCGGTGTCGGACGCCTCAGCCATGAATTTCGGCTCCGGCGGCAACCAGAAGGCCAAGGCCTGGCGCGACATCTGGGGCTGCGGTCAGGGCATCGGCTCGGTGAAGGCGGTCCCCAGCGCCGCCGAACTGATCGCCCGGCTTTCGGCCGAGTACGAGGAGGCCAAGGCCGCGCTCGCCGCGAAGACCGCGTTCACCGCCGGCCGGGTGCTGCTGGCGGCGGAATAGGAAACCTCCCCTGAAGCGAAGACTTCGGGGGAGGGGGACCACGAAGTGGTGGAGGGGGCGTCGCCAGCGCACGGGCCCAACGCCCCCTTCCGTCGCCTTGCGACACCTCCCCCGCAGGCGGGGGAGGTTTGGAGCCGCCGATGCCGGTTTTGTGACCTTTAGTTTTTCTGTTCTGAGCTTGAGCTTATTCCCACTCGTGCAGTAGGAATAAGACGCCTAGCTTGGCTCGTGTTCCGCCGAGGGACGGGACGCG
>Ga0207695_10001127_pt1 | contig 46364 bp, 40 predicted proteins | sample KBSC54metaG_FD_184354 | JGI IMG/M metagenome (GOLD analysis project Ga0207695, IMG submission 184354) | Corn rhizosphere microbial communities from Kellogg Biological Station, Michigan, USA - KBS C5-4 metaG (SPAdes) (version 2) | ecosystem: Host-associated > Plants > Roots > Rhizosphere > Soil...
AGATCACTTTGCGTGTAAAACCACAAGGATGTCTGAGTGTTAGCTTCGCCAGAGTCCACCGCTGTACACAGCGATAACCCCAGCCACACATCCTCGCGGCTTTCCGACTATTTAGTTGCCAAAGAGCTTACTCCATCCCGATGACGGGACGAAGAAACGACCGAAACCGCTCTGAACGGCCTCGTGCGTAGGCAGCAAATCACACCGGTGATTAGCGACCCCAATCGGCTGTTGGAAAGTTATGTTGCCTTGAAGGCAACTAGCAGTTCGAATCGTCTTTGCCGAAGTTCAAATCACCTCGACCGATTCGAACCGGAAGGAATGTCCATCCGCCGAACGAAAGGATAATATGCCTGCCTGACCCTATTTTGTCAACTCGAAAGAATTCATTTTTGCATGTTGGATTTCAAACGCATGAACCACATTGGCGCAATTCGAATCGATCATGTGGCCATCGACATCACCAACGTCGATCGCTCTAAAGCATTTTACGGCGGCGTATTGGGCCTGCAGGAAATCCCGCGCCCGGAGAGTTTCGATTTTGGCGGCGCCTGGTATCAGATCGGCCCGGAGGTGCTGCACCTGGTCAGCCGAACAACCGCATATCCACCCGCGCCGCACCATTTTTGTCTCTGGGTGGAAGACATCAGTAGCGCGGCAAAGGTCATCGAATCGGCCGGCTACGAAATCGTCTGGGACACGCGCTACAAGATCAAAGGGATCGACCGCTTCTTTGTCCGCGATCCGGATGGCAATCGGGTCGAGTTGCAGGGGCCGGAGCGCCAGCAAAAGCAATGACCAGGTCATGCGATCGATGACTTACCGTCGTTTCGCGCGTCCCGCACTTTTCTGGGGTGCTTTGCGGCGCGGCTTTGCTTTGATTTGCGCCCTCTTCTGAGGCCGTTTGAAATCCTGATCGGCATCGATGGTTTGGGTCGGTGTCTGCCGTTCACGCTCGCGGACGACCAGGCGGACGGGAACCTCCGCGTAAGGCAGAATTTCGCGAAGTCGATTGACAATGAACCGCTGATAGGAGTCAGTGAAATAAGCCGGGTTGTTGACGAACAGCACGATCGTCGGCGGCGACACTTCGGTCTGGGTCACGTAATAAATTCGCGCCCTCCGGCCGCTCGGCGTGCTGGGCTGCCGCTCGGCCATGATCTGCCGGATTGCTTCATTGAGGCGATGCGTTGCCACCCGCGCGTTGGCCTGATTGAAAAGGCGCTGGGCGAGATCGAGCAGGCCCTGGATGTTTCGGCCTTCCTTGGCGGTGATGAACGCGATCGGCGCGAATTCCAGGTGGCGCAATTCCTGATCGATGTACCCGCGATACTTCTCCATCAGGGCCGTGTCATCTACGCGATCGGAATCGCGTCCCGCGTTGCCCAGCCGGCTCCGCGCTTCAGTTCGCGTCAGGTCCCACTTGTTGACCACCAGAATGACCGGCTTGAATTGCTCGCCGATATATTGAGCCAGCTTCTTATCCGGCTCGCTCAGCGGCTCGGTCCCATCGATCAGCATCAGCACGACATCGGCCCGGCGGATCGAGCGCTCGGCTCGGTGAAAGCTGTAGAATTCAATATCATTGGTCACCATATGGCGCTTTTTGCGCACGCCAGCCGTATCGATGACGACAAGAGTCTTGCCTTCTTTCTCGAAACGAACATCGACGCTGTCGCGCGTGGTGCCAGGCAACTCAGACACAATGACCCGGTCCCCCTGCCCTTCGTAAAGTTGCGCGATCGAATTGACTAGCGTGCTTTTGCCGGCGTTTCGCTTGCCGACGATGGCCATTAACATCTGCGGTTTTGGCGGCTCGGTCGGTGCAGATGACAGATCGAGATTCGATTCGATCGAAGATATAACCTGATCGATGTTGCGCCCGGTGAGCGCCGAAACTCCGATCGGCGTGCCAAGACCAAGCCGGGCGAAATCGCCGAGCATCGTATCTTTGTTGGGGCCATCCGCCTTGTTGGCAACGAGGATCGTTTTGATCCCCCGCTTTCTTAGAAGTGTCGCCACTTCCTGGTCAGCAATCGTCAACCCTTCCTGGCAATCTACGATGAAAAGAACGAGCTGCGCCTGGGTCATCGCCAACTCAATCTGGTGGCGGATGTGATCGGTCAAAGCATCGGGATCGACAAACCCGTATCCGCCGGTATCGACGACGTCGATGTAACGGCCATGAATGGGTATGGGCGTGGAAACGCGGTCGCGCGTTACGCCGGGCATGTCCTGAACAATGCTGATGCGCCGGCCGGCGAGGGCATTGAGCAGGCTGCTCTTGCCGACATTCGGGCGGCCGACGATGGCGACGGTTGGGAGCGAAGGCATTGGCCTATTCTTAGGCCGATGTCAGACAATTGCAAAACTGTCCTGCCTTCGCCGCCGCTCCGCATGTTTAGGCAGGATTTGCCGGATGTCCTCCAAAATCATCGCGCCGCGCGAAGCAACGCAGTCTTGTCGCCGGTCAGTTCCACAACCGTATGGCTCTCTTCCAACAGCCAATTGAGGCGCTGCGGATCAGACATCGAAGACCATATACCGCGAGAAATGGTCAGCCCCTTGGGCTCCTTGCCCAGGCGTGTGACGGTTCGTTGGAGCGATTGATTGGAGATCCTTCGTGCCTGACCTAAATCGATCAGGTGAAAGGAGATGGCTCGGCCAATCTGCTGTGCATCGAAGCAGAAGAACGAGGCATCGGCTGGAACCAAGGTATCAACGCGAACGGACGTATTGCTCTGGGCAGAACTCATCGCACGCGCTCCCTTCAAAGGCTGCAAGGACGTTAGGCGGCCAGTTGACAAAAGGCGAAGCTTAACGCCGCCATGCAAGCACTCGGGGATGAGCAATGCTCGTGCCCGCTGTGAAATTCAGGTTTTGCCCAAGTCAAAGATTGCTAAATAGGGTCCTTTGTTTGCTCGCTCCACCTTTCCAAATTCACAACGAGCCGAAATTTTGACTTACGAGGAACCTTCCATGGCAAGCGTAAACCTGAAACCCGTCAGCGAACAGGTCATCGTCATTACTGGCGCATCCAGTGGAATAGGACTGGCAACTGCGCGACTTGCCGCGTCAAAAGGGGCGAAAGTGGTGCTCGCTGCGCGGAACGCCGAGAGCATCAGACAGATCGAGCAGGAAATTCAAAGCTCGGGTGGCGAAGCCCTGGCCGTCGTGGCGGATGTTGCCAAGCAGGAGGACGTCGAGCGGATCGCGCAGGAAGCGATTCAGCGGTTCGGCGGATTTGATACCTGGTTCAACAACGCCGGCGTTGGCATTTATGGAAAGGCCGAGCAGACGAGCATCGATGACGCGAAGCACATGTTCGACACCAACTTCTGGGGCGAAGTGTATGGCTCACTGACCGCATTGAAGACGCTCAAGTCGCGCGGCGGAGCTTTGATCAACATGGGAAGCCTGGAATCGGACCGGGCGCTGCCGCTCAATTCGATGTATGCCGCCAGCAAACATGCGGTGCTTGCCTTCACCGATGCTTTGCGGATGGAAGTTGAAAAAGAAGGCGCGCCAGTCTCCATCACGCTGATCAAGCCGGCGGGGATCAATACGCCATTTCCGGAGAATGCGCGCAATTTCATGGATGAAGAGCCCGCGCTTCCACCGCCGGTTTACGATCCGCAGGTGGTCGCTCGCGCGGTCGTGTATGTCGCGGCACATCCGGAGCGTGACATCATCATTGGCGGCGGCGGGAAGTTCATCAGCTCAGCTGCCAAGCATGCACCGCGACTTACCGATCGCATGATGGAATGGACAATGTTCGATCAGCAGAAGAAGGGTCGCTCGGCGAAGCGCGAGCGGTCAGATGGCTTGTGGAATGCTTCGCCCAATGGTGCCCGTGAGCGCGGGAGTCATGAAGGCCACGTGATGAAGAGCAGCCTTTACACGCAGGCGGCGCTGCATCCGATGATTACGGGCCTGATCCTCGGAGCGGCCGGAGCGGCATTGGTCGGAACGATCGGTTTGGCGGCAAGCGATGCTCTAGGGACGTGAGTTCAAGCTGCCCCGACAGCCAGCGCTTCGCGCGGCGACGCGAGCCGCAGGCGGAAACAGGAACCGGAGCCGGGCGTGCTGGTGACGTCGATGCTGCCGCCATGAACTTGCGCGACGTGTTTGACGATTGACAGACCCAAACCCGTTCCGCCCATTTCGCGCGAGCGCGAGCGATCGACGCGATAGAATCGCTCAAAGATACGTGGAATATCGTCGGCGGGAATGCCGATGCCATTGTCTTCAACTTCGACAACGATCATTTCATCGGGCTCCTGTCGAGCCGATACTCGAACCGTCCCGCCTTCGGGCGTGTACTTGATCGCGTTGTCGATCAGGTTGCTGATGGCACGCTCGAGGTAATCGGCATTTCCCAGGACGCGCGGAAGATCCCGGCTGATTTCAATTAAAAGTGTCTGGGATTTCTTTTGCGCTGTGGGTGCTAGCAAATCTGCAACGCGCCGCACGAGACCGACCAGATCGACACGCACAGGCCGAGGCAATTCCGGCAGGCTTTCGAGGCGCGACAGTTCCAGAAGATCGCTCACCAAATTGGTGAGCTGATCGACATGCTTTCGAATGGTGCCGAGGAATTTCGGGCCGGCCACCGGGTCGGAAAGCGCGCCATCCATCAGCGTTTCTGTAAATCCTTTGATTACGGTCAAAGGCGTGCGAAGCTCATGACTGACGTTGGCGACAAACTCCTTGCGAAGCTCCTGGTAGCGAACCGATCGCGTCGTGTCGTGCGCGACCAGCACAAGTCCCTGTGGCGGCCCTTCGCTGGGAAACGTACAAGCGGAGACTTCCAGGTAACGCCCCACCGTGGGACTCACCTGAAATGTGCGGCGCTGCCCATCGCTTAGAACTTCGGTCGTGGCGCGCAAGATTGGTTCATTGCCGACAAGTTCGAACAAAGCTTGACCTTGTGCGCCTTCTAGAGGGAAGCCGAGAAGCTCCGAGGCCTTTTCATTAACCAGAACAATGCGCTGGCGCATGTCGATGGCGATGACGCCGTCGCTCATGCTCGTCAGAATCGCAAGCAGCTCGGCATGATCCTTTGTAGTCTGATCGAGCAGTGAAGAAATTGAGTCTGCCATAGCATTCAGCGCGGCGGCGAGTGTCGCGATTTCCCCCGTCCCACTTGATAACATGCGATAATGCATGTTCCCCGATGCCAGTCCCTTGGCAAAATCTGCAAGCTCGCGGACCGGAGCTGTATGCCGGCTGGCGAAAATGTATCCGAGCCCCGTCGCGAGGATAATGACGGCCAATGAAACCGCCGCCAGCGCTCCATAGAGCAGATGCAACTGGCGCGACAAGTCGGCCAGGTGCATCGAAAGGCGGACGAAATACGGCTGCCCCTGCGGGCTCTGGAGACGTCGGGCTAGATATAGAAAATCGACCCCGACGGTTGCACTGTGGCGAATGGATTCCCCCTGCCCGGCCACATCGGCGCGCATCACTTCGTCGCGATGCCGATGATTTTCCATGTGTGCGGGATCGGCTTCGCTGTCGCCCAGCACTCGACCACTGTAGTCGATGATCGTGACCCGGCAGCCAAGCTTTTGTGCCAGGCTGTGAACTTGCGGCTGGATGTGATTGACGTTTTGGCCCGAAATCTCCGGGCCGATCAAGTCCCCTACCAGGCCCGCTTCGTTTCCAAGCTGCTGACGGATGTTTTGTAGATATGATTTTCGGATGCGCCAACCGGCGAAACTTCCCACCGCACTGATGGCGACACACACCAACAGCAGATAAGGCAAAAACAGGCGTCTGAAAAAACGACTCGTCAGCAAAGCAGATTGCCCTTGAAAAAAGCGACCTGACACCGCACGGGTGCAGGGCCAAACCGGCGTCAAGCGATATTATGTACCGGCTGGCCGGAATTTGTAACCAAAGCCGCGAACCGTTTCGATCTGGTCACCCGCCGCGCCCAATTTCCTTCGGATCGACATGATGTGGACATCTACCGTGCGATCGAAGACGGCTGAATCATTGGTCGATGCCGAGCTGATGATTTCATCCCGATTAAAAACCCGTCCCGGCCGGCTGACTAGCAGATGCAGGATGCGGAATTCGGTTGCGGTCAGTCCTACACGGTTACCATTGACCGTGACTTCATGCCCGAGCAGGTCGATTTGAAGCTCGCCGCTGCGCACGACGGCCGGCTGTTCATGTTGTGCTGTAACCCGTCGAAGAACGGCCTTTACTCGGGCCACAACTTCTCGCGGACTGAAAGGCTTTGTGATGTAATCATCGGCCCCCAGTTCCAGGCCAACAATACGATCTGCTTCGGTCGCCTTGGCCGTCAACATGATGACCGGCATCCGCGCGGTGCGCGGGTCAGCGCGAAGCCGCTGGCAAACCTGGAGCCCGTCAAAGCCCGGCATCATCAGATCCAGCACGACCAGGTCCGGCGCATGCTTACTGGCCACTTCCAATCCCGACTGGCCGTCCGTGGCGGCGATGACTTCGAATCCCTCTTTTTCCAAATTGTAACGTACCAGATCGATCAGGTCGCGCTCGTCGTCGATCACCAGAATCGTGCCCTTGGCCATGATGGGTTCCTTCGCGGGCGGCTGCGCGGACGTCGCCACGCGCCGGATTGTAGTCGTCAGTGTGCTCATGTGCGTGCATCTCCATTGCTTGAGATCAGCGGATCCTCAGCTTGCTCGGGTGGCGCGGGCATGCCGCGCTTGTGCCGCACGTCGCGGCCTTGAATCCAGTAAATGACTTCCTCCGCAATGTTGGTTGCGTGATCGCCGATGCGTTCAAGATTGCGCGCGATCAGAATCAGCGACATGCCCTGCTGTATCTTTCGTGGGTCGGCCATCATATGGGTCAGCACCACGCGGAAAATCTGGTCGCGAAACGCATCGACCTGCTCTTCCTGCTCCAGCACCGCATCGGCCAGCGCACAATCGCGCTGGCTCATGGCCGACAGGCTGCTGCGCACCATCGACTGCACCACATTGCCCATGATGCTCAAATCGACCAATGGCGCGATCCTGGGACCGCCCAGGGCATGATGACTGTTCTGGCAGACATTGATGGCCTGGTCGGCGATGCGCTCCAGTTCCCCACCGATGCGCGAGGCCATGAACAAAAACCTGGCATCGCGCGCGACCGGCTGCTGAAGCGTCGTCAGACGGATGGCCGTTTCGTCCACTTCCACCTGAATCGCATTGACCTTCTGCTCGCGCTCAAAGCACTCGCGCGAAAGCGATTCATTGCCCTCATCGTAAATGCGCTGCGCCGTCTGGATCATGCTTTCCACAATCGAGCCCATCATCACGATGCGCTTGAAGAGCTCTTCGAGTTGTTCATCAAAATGTCGCATGGCAAATGCCTCGAATTGAGGCCAGTTAAGAATCAGCCGAATCGGCCGGTGACGTAGCTTTCGGTTTCCTTCAGATGCGGGTTAACGAAAATGGCGTTGGTCGGCCCGTATTCCACGAGCCGGCCCATGTACATGAATGCGGTATAATCGCTCACACGCGCCGCCTGCTGCATGTTGTGCGTCACAATCACGACGGTGTATCTGCCGCGAAGGGCATACATGAGCTCTTCGACCTTTCCTGTCGCAATCGGATCAAGAGCCGAGCAAGGCTCGTCCATCAGTAGAACTTCCGGCTCGGCAGCGATGGCTCGGGCGATACACAGCCGCTGCTGCTGCCCGCCCGACATGCCCAGGGCGCTAGTGTGCAGGCGATCCTTCACTTCGTCCCACAGTGCCGCCGACCGAAGCGATTTTTCGCAGACTTCATCGAGCACTCGACGTCGGCGTTCGCCACCAATTCTTAACGCGTATACGACGTTCTCGAAGATCGACATCGGAAATGGATTGGATTTCTGAAAAACCATCCCCATCTTCTTGCGAAGCCGGATCACATCGACCTTGCGATCGTGGATATCCTGCCCCTGAAAGCGGATACGCCCGTCGACGCGGACGTTTTCGATCAGGTCGTTGAGGCGATTGAAGCTGCGAAGCAGAGTAGATTTACCGCAGCCCGACGGGCCGATCAGCGCCGTCACTTTGCCGGCGGGAATCTGCATGGTGATTCCGTGCAGCGCGCGATGCTTGCCGTAATGAAGCTTGAAATCTTCGGTGCTTAGAACGTGCTGCTCGGCCGCCAGCTCGGCATGAATCGCCGGCCCCTGAGGCGATTGCTCGGTCGGTGTGGCCGTAGGCAGATGCACCGCGTTTTGCCCATTTCGTCCTGGTGCGGCATCGGGGTTGAGCGATCGCAATACCGGTTGAATCGGAGGGATTGCAGTCCCCGGTTGTGGAGGCTCCCGGTTGGCGCGGGCACGGTCGCGCTCCGCGGTCGGTTGTTCAGTTTTAACCATGTGACTTCTCCGGTGATTGCTATCTCGCCGCGCGCGCTCCATAGCCGCTGGCGCGCATCGTCAGGCGAACCGTCACGTTCAGCACAAAAATCAAAGCCAGCAGAACCAGTATCCCAGCCCAGGCCTTGCGATTCTCTTCCTTATAAGGCTCCATCGCCGCGTGATAAATCTGCACAGTCAAGGACGGAAACGGTCGCGAAGGATTGGATTCCAGAAATCGGCTGCCCAGCGCGGTAAACAACAGCGGAGCCGTCTCGCCCGCAACTCGGGCGATGGCGAGCATGATGCCGGTGATGACGCTTCCAAATGCCGCAGGCACGACGACACGAAGAATCGTCCGCGCCTTGGTTGCGCCGAGTGCCACCGATGCTTCGCGATATCCGCGCGGAACCAGCAGCAGCATTTCCTCGGTCGTCCGCGCCACGAGGGGAATCATGATGAAGGCCAGCGCGGCGGCTCCCGCCCACCCGTTATAAGTTCCCAGCGGCACAACCAGCAGCTCGTATCCCAGAATGCCCACGACGATGCTCGGCACGCCTGTGAGAACGTCCGCGATAAACCGCACCGGCCCGGCAAGCCACGCCCGGCTGCTGTATTCAGCCAGATAAATGCCGGTCAGCATGCCGATTGGAATGCCAATCAAGCTAGCCAGCGCGATCATGATGATGCTGCCGACGATTCCATTTTGTAGACCGCCCGGGAAACCCAACGCCCCAGCCGGGACGGGCAATTGCGTGAATAGCGCGAAGTCTACAGATTTGTATCCGAGAGAAATCAGGTACCCGCTGACCATTCCCAGCACGGCCAGAATGACTGCTGTAAATAGGATGCAAAGCCCGAACATCAGGTGGCTTTTGCCGCGAATATATGCACTGGCAATTTGCATCCGGACTGGGCTCACTAAACTGCCGGTCGCGCCGAGCGACCGACGATCAGGTAACGGGCGACTACGTTAAAAAGCAGCGACATCACAAGCAGGATCAAGGCGACTTCCACGAGCGCCGACCGCTGGATGTTGCTGTTGGCTTCAGCGAATTCGTTCGCAAGAAGGCTCGACATCGTCTGTGCTGGAGCGAACAGCGAACTGCTGATGCGATTGGCGTTGCCGATGACCATCGCCACCGCCATCGTCTCCCCCGCCGCCCGCGCCAGGCCGAGCATGATCGCGCCGAACAACCCTGTTCGCCCGTAGCGAAGCATCACCTGGCAACTTTGCCACCAGGTCGCGCCTAGAGCCAGCGATCCTTCGATCTGCACCCGTGGCACAGCGCGCAGCACATCTCGCCCCAGCGACGTAATAATCGGCAGAATCATCACCGCCAGGATCAGCCCGGCGCAAAGCATGTCGCGGCCTGTAAGTCCCTGGTCGGTATGGAAAATCCGCAGGAAAAAGACTTTTCCTGCAATGGCATTCAGTGCCGGTTCAAGATGATCTTGAAGAAATGGGGCCAGGACGAACAGGCCCCAGATGCCGTAAGCGATACTCGGGATGGCGGCCAGGAATTCGATCAGGAAGGATACCGGGCCAAGCAGCACGCCAATCCATGGGCCGATGCGAACGATAAATAATGCTGCCCCAATGCTCAACGGTACCGCTACGAGCAATGCGATGATCGAACTGACCACTGTTCCGTAAATGACAGGCAGTGCGCCGAACTCCGGCGGAAGGGTGACGGTCACCTCTTCCCCATCGGCATCACGAACGATATTGCCCTGCGCGTCCCGCTTCACAACCTCACGTTCATTGGGGCGCCAGGCGGAACTGGTCAAAAAGTGAATCTTAAAGGCACGGATCGAGGGCATGGCGGCGGTAACCAGCACCACCACCAGCGCACCCAGCATAATGAGAACGAAGACCGCTGCTCCGCGCGCCAGCAGGGCAAACAACATGTCGGCCCGCGACTCGGCGCCGCCCTGCTGGACGATGGAGGCACCGCCCTGTGGCAGGCGACCTCCATCGCCCGGCAGCGACGGGCTTTGCATTGGCGACTGAAGTGTGCCGGAAACTGCCGACATAGATTTCACCGCGTCTTATTGAGCAGCCGACAGGACGAATTTTTATCGACTGGCGGTGGCGACTGGATGGCCCGACCAGGTCAGCGAATTAATGGCCGATGCCACCTTCTTCTGCACGCCGGCACTCAGCGGAGCGTAGTCGAGTGAGGGAGCGAGGGTTTCGCCTTCGCTGGTTGCCCAGCGGAGGAAATCGGTCAGCGCTCGTGCCTTCTCCTGATCCTTGAGGTAATCCAGATCCTTGTAGACGATGATGTAGGTGAAGGACGAAATCGGATAGGCCTTCTCGCCATGCTGGTCCCAGATGTTCACCGCCAGGCCATGCGACATTGCATTCAAGGCCCCTTCGCCGGCCATCGAAACTGATTCAGCGCTGGCCTTGACGAAATGGCCATCGCGATTCTTGAGCGTCGCGAATGGGATCTTGTTTTCCAGGGCGTAAGCGAGTTCGACGTAACCCAGCGCGCCGTGAGTCGTCTGAACGATCTGCGTCACTCCGGCATTCTGCGGCCCGCCTGTTCCCGAAGGCCACTCGACTTGCTTCCCTGAACCGATCTTGTTCTTGAAAGTCTCGCTCTGCGTGGAGAGATAGTTGGTGAAGATGTAGTTGGTGCCGCTGCCGTCGGTGCGATGGACGGTGGTAATTGCCAGATCGGGGAGTGCCGCGCCAGCATTGAGCGCGGCAATCCGCGGGTCGTTCCACTTCTTAATTTGGCCAAGATAAATGTCGGCCAGGATCGGCCCATCCAGCTTCAACTCTCCGTTGAATCCTGGCAGGTTGTAAGCCAGGACGACTGCGCCGGCGACCGTGGGAATCTCCACGATCTTTTCTGCGCCGCCGGCTGCTTGTAGTTCCTTCTTGCTCATCGGGGCATCGGAGCCGGCCCAGTCGAAGGTCTTGTCGGTGATGCCCTTGATGCCGCCACCGGAACCGATCGCCTGATAGTCAATCTTCACATCGGGATGGGCCTTCTGATATTCAGTAACCCATCGCTGATAGATGGGCGCGGGGAAAGTCGCGCCGCCGCCCTGCAATCGCACATCGGCATGAGCCGCGCTACCGAGGACGAACGCTAATCCGGCTGCCGCCAGAAGTGATTGAATCCGCATAAGGTTTCTCCTTGCCTGTGTGTTTGTTCAGGCACACTTCTAGGGGGCTTGGGTTCAGGAGAAATCGGCGGATTGTGAATGTTTGGTTAAGACATGGGTGTCGGCTGCAAATCTTCTAAGCCTTTATTTCACAATCATTACAACGCCTTCATTCACCATTTTCCGGCGCAATCTTTGCAGAACATTAATTAAGATCGATTGGCAATCGAAAGGAGCTGTTGCATGAAGCGTCTGATCACCTTGACCGCGGCGATCTGCCTCGGTGTGGCGGGACTCTCACTGGTGGCGTGCGAATCAAATAATTCCGACAATCTTCCACCGGGAGAAAACGGCGTCACCGCCGGCGGAAACGGCGCCTTTGGCGAAAACCCGGGCCGGCCGGGCGATTACAACAACCAAAGCGTTGATACAAATCACAACTCAAACGACACGCGTTGAAGTCTGCTCCAAAAGGTAGGCGCAAGATAAAACACCGGGAGACGGTTTTCAGGGCCGTTCTCCCGGTGCGGTACCGTAGGCTCGTCTTCGTAGCCTTACAGCAGCAACTGGAACTGCATTACGAAGGAAACTTCACTTCGACCATTCGGGCTGGTCAACGTATCGCTGGCTCCGTCGTCGATCGGGATTCCATTGGGCAAATAGATGACTTCGCCAGTCAGCTTCGCGCGATGGCCGACAAAGTAATAGTTCACGCCACCGGTGATCACGCTGAAGTAGTTGTGACTACCCGCGGCCGTACCGGCCAGGTGCATGTACTCGTAGCGTCCGAATGGCTCCAGGTGATTCTGAATGATGTACCCGGCTTCGCCCAGCAGCGAGTATTCGTTGGTCGCATGATTCAGCACCGCGGCGGTCGGAGCCGAGATGCTCGCGCCCGTCGCCGACTGGGTCGCAATACCAAAATTGTGATTGGTGTAGCGATCGACTAACGCGCCGTAGAAGTTCAGACCCATCGGATCGGCATATTGAGCATCCGCGACGGCAACCGTCTGACCGGAATGTCCACGTTCCGAATAGTCGGTGCCGAGGCCGAACACGAGCAGCGGGTCTTTCACGCCAACCGCGCCAACCTGACCGTAATCCTGCCATCGGCCAAAGAGCTTGAATTCGGCGCGACCGGCAACGCCGTAATCGAATGAGTTTGTAGGAATGTCCAGAAAGTTAGTGTTGGCCGACCGCATCCCGTGGTTAACACCGACTTCAGTGCGGATGAAACTCTTGGGATCGTAGATGACCGTGACGCCTTCCGTGAATGCGTCACCATTCGCAAAGACGTCGGCGGTCAGCGATCGCTCGGCTGATTGCTGATATCGCGAGCTGACGACCTGGTCGTGCAGCAGCGGGTCCTTGATCTGGCCAGCTTTGAGATAAAGGTGTGTGTCCGGGAATTTGTACTTCACCCATGCTTCTTCAAGGATCGGTACGCCGCCGAGACTGTTGGTGACGGTTCCGATTTTCTGACCGGCTGAATTGGTCACCGTCGCGTTTCCGCTGGCGCGGGCCGTGGCCCAGTTGAAGAAGTAAGTGAAATCGGGGCTGAACATATTGCCGTCCAACCCGATTTTCATTCGCCGGATTTCAAAGCCGTTTTCAATGTCGTCGCGATTGCCCGGCTTCAGATCCTGCCGCCAGAGGGTGACGTCACGAATCTGAATGTGATACCAGGGACGCAGTACGAAACGCCCATCATCGCTTTGAATGGTAAAGCGGTCGTTGGTGTAGCCGGACGTGAGATTGCCGATGTCGAGGAAGTTATCGTGGTGTGCGGCGTCCAGCTTGATCTGCGCTTGCGTTTCGGCTTGCTCCTTCTGCCGGGTCGCTTCATCCAGGCGTGCTTGCGATTCTTTTTGTTGCGTTTCCAGTTGATCGAGGCGAGCGCGTAGCGCCTGAATCTCCGCGCCAAGATCCTTGTCGGACGACGGCGAACTGGGGGCCGTTGTTGGGCCAACTGCCAGCGCAGTTGCAGCGCTACACAGCGTCAGGACGGTAGCCGCCGCCCTGGCAAGCCGATTCATCTGCTTCACTTTTGCTCCTTCCCTTGTGAGGGATGTGTATCGAACCACTCCAAACCCTTGAACCCTGATGACACAGGTGCGGGAATACTATTTGGGCCTGTGATGCGACAGTGAGTTATATATGAAGAGATTGTTAACGAGGTTTCGGGGCGGAAGGGATTTCGCTCAAGTCGATTTGCTCAAGTGAATTAGCAACGAAGTGCCGAGCGATTTGCTGGATACAACTCTGTCGGAAAGTTTTCAACAGGGCGATGAATTGTGAAGAATTATCGCCCCGTCCAGACCGGCGCGAGCCAGGCAATTGGCTGATTAGGTTTGGGCTTTGGAGCATCGCCACCGCCCGCGTCCCAGACGCGGACAAAGAAATATTTGCTGGTCGAATCGTGAATCGTCGGCTTCCACGAAACCTGATGCGATGGCGTCGGCACCTCGTATGTTTGTGCAACCACGCCACCATCTTTCACGATATCGATTTTCGTTATCGCGTCTTTGGGATTGCCCTCATCCGGATCGCTGATCGAAATATCGAATGAAAAATCCTCGGGCCGATTGAGTGTCGAGCCCATGATCGATCCGTTGACGGAATATCGGCACTGAATGTCGTTATCGAGCGAGGCGTAAGTTCGACGATTCTTCATCGCATCGAGAATGGCGACTTTAGTCTTCTCGGTGGCCAGCACGAACGTGCGCGATTTGTGGCGCTTGACACCAGTGAGGCCATGATTGTCGTTTCCGCAGACGGGCGAAACCTTCCAGCCTTTGTCCAGGGCGTTGATGAACGCGGGATAATGAATCTTGTCGTTGGAGTTGATCACCTCGAGCATCGTGATGATGTCGGTGACCTGCGGATCGCGATAGGCCCAGTCGTTGTACTGATGGGGCCCCGGATGATTGAAACTGGCGACGACGGGGCCATCGCCATTGGGCTTGGCGGTCTTGAGCCATTTGTAGAGATAAGGCAGATCGATGCCCGGCGCCATGGCATTGAGGTAGCTGTCGGTGTTGAAGACGTTGAGATGCCCGACGCCGCCCGGCCCGTTGTTTTCCGAATGCTCATATCCAGCGATCGCGACGAAATTGGCATCGGTTGCTTCGGCGGCGGCGCGCTTGGTGGCCAGCCAATTGGTATTGTCAGGGCTGGGTGGCTGGAGATTGGCCTCCTGGGAGTGATCGCTTGTAATATAAAAGTCATATCCGTTGGCTTTGGCCAGCGCAAAATGGGCTGAAGGTGGTCCCTGGACTTTCTCCCAATCTTGCTTGAGCACCATTGACTTGGAAGGAAACTGCGCACCGCTCGGATCGACGTAGAGCAGCTTGGGCTTGGTGCCATCAGGGAGCGGCTTGGGGTTGATCCACTGCTCGCCATGTGACCAGGTGAACGACGTGTGCGAATGGGTGTTGCCGGCGTAGATGTGATAGACCGGACCGCTTTCGGTTGGTTGCGCCGTTGGAGAATCAGCAAAGATCCATGGCGCGAGGCACAAAAACGAGATCAGTACGATCAATCCGCGAGGGTTCATGGCTCATCCGCCTTCGAGGCATCGGATTTGTGACCCCCACTAATGCTCGCTACGCCCAAAACCGCTTGACGTTTTTCTTGATGAATGCCAGCCCATTTTGCGCCAGGTATTTCTCATCCGGAAACATATTGCGCCAGATGCAGGTCGCCCCGGCAATCTCCGGCAGCGCGCAGCCGAACGCCTCGATCATCAGCCAGCCATCGTATTTAATCTCGGCCAGCGTCTGGAAGGTGCCCTCCCAATCGACGTGCCCTTCGCCGGGCGTCGAGCGATCGTTTTCAGAGATATGCACGTGAGCAATGCGCTTCCCGCCCGCGCGGATGGCGGCAGGGATTTTCTTTTCTTCGATGTTCGCGTGAAAAGTATCATAATGAAGCTGGAAGCTGGGATGGTTCACTTCATCCACAAATTTGGCCGCCGATTCGGTATCGTTAATGAAGTAATGCTCGAAGCGGTTGAGATATTCCAGGGCCATCTTCACTTTGGCCTGCTGGGCGTAGGGCGCGACCTTTTGGAAGACTTCCACCGCCCGCTTCCATTCATCGTCGCTTCGCCCTCGTCCCACGAGTCCGCCGACGGGACTGCTGTAGGGTCCCATCATCATGTTCGAGCCGACCATGACATTATGGTCGATCATTTTCTTAAGGTGATCCACAGCCGCCTCGCGCACTTTGGCGCTGGGATCAAGCGGATTGGTTTCTTTTGATACAATTACACAGGTTGTACATTCCAGCCCAAGCTCGCGCAAACGCGAGCCTAGCTTGCGATAGCGAGGCTCATCGGGGCCGAAGGTGGGAATCTCAACGCCGTCAAATCCCCAGGACTTAATCTGTTCCAGGAGCTTGTCGTGTTCGGGGCCGATGTTGGCGCCCCACAGCAGGAGGTTGATGCCGTATTTCATGGCCGGCATCTTAACCACTGGGCGGCTTATCGTCGCTTGTCCAATGGTTGCTGGCCCGCATTTTTCCGGATGGCGTTGGCCGCCGCCCAGAGTTGATGCTCTTCTTCGAGGAATTTCACGATTGAAGTGGTCGTGACGCCAAGCAGCTTCCCCACGTCTCCCACCGATCCATTTCGCGCCTGAAGTAGATCTAGCACGAGCGACGCAGTGCGGGCATAATGCTCATTGCGATGCGACACCGCCAGCCGGCCAAGCTGCTTGACCGCCTCGATCCAGGCGGGCGGCTCGAACCAGCGCAGATCCACCGGATAACGAATGTCGGTCGCGAGGCGCAACTTGAGCCGTCGAATCGCTCGCAACTTATTTTCCTGAAGCGAACGCGATTCACCCGCGACGACCTGAATCCCGGTTGGCTCATGCGTCAGCCGAATGGAATTGCTGGTCTTATTTCGCTTCTGCCCACCCGGCCCCGGCCCGCGAAAAGCATCGAAATGACAGGAGGACAAAAGCGCCTGCTCCGAAAGGTCCAGCCAGCGCGGCGGAGAAGGTTCGTCCGTCTTCGTCCGGCCCGGCCCGAGGCTTGGATCAATCTGATGTTCCACGTCGCTCATTACCCATCATGTTATGCGCGCCAGACCAACGTCATTCCAGGTCACGCTATTTCGCGCCGCGATTCGCCCATTTTGCGAAGGTTTGATTGGTCAAGAGTTCTCGCGCCAGCTCCTGATACCCTTGCGTCAGCGGATGGCTCGCATCTGCATACATTTCACTCGGCAGCGTATCAGGAGTGACATACTGCACCTGGTTTTGTGCCAGCCAGTTTTGCACTTGGGTGATCATCGCCTCAAAAGTCGCCTGTTGCTCCGGCGCGATCATGTGGCGATTGAATGGGCCGATGACGACCAGCACATCGTTGTCGTGATGCTGCAGTAGACGAACGACATGCTGAAATGCGTTCCATTGCAGCGAGTGATCGAGATCGACCCAGTCGAAGTGGGTCGGCTCGGCGCCGCCGGTGGTCCAGGGCTTATGCCTTCGGCTCGAAGGGCCGCGATCAGGGTCGTTCGCGAGCTCAGAGGGAATGCCCTGCTTTAGCACCTCAATCGGATTTCGATACGCATTTGGATAGCTCGGCGGATTACTGCCATCATCCTGCAGCGTCCATTCCGGCAGGCTGTGCTGATCGAAATAGGCGATCTGCAGATGATTGGTCCATGCAAAAAACTGCACGTGCGAATCGAGAAAGGCGCTGATGCGCTCGGATGCATCGGCACTGTAAGCCGGGATGCGCGGCATGAACTGCGGCACCAGCCGGGAATGATTGAACGCCTGCGGCTTGGGCTCGCTCAGGTCCGCTCGCGGGCTGCTCATCCAAAGCAGATTGCAGTGAAGGATCACCCTTTTGTGCTGCAGGGTCTGCGCGTAATTTCGCATCAGCCCTTCTATCGCCAGCGGGAAAAGACCATTTACGCCGCAATTGAGATAGGTGTTGTGCCGGGGCGATTGCTCGGTGAGGAAATGTGAGAGCGTTCCATCCGGCCGAACATATTCGCCCCAGATCACGGAGTCGCCGACGATGTAGATGTTGTTCTGACCCGAGGTCCGCTCGAGGCGGCGTTGATAGAGCCAGTAATCTTTGCTGAGCGCGTACGGAATGCGGTAATCGGGGCCGGGATGGAAAGGCTCATACGTTTTCCAAATCCGGGGAACTGACGTCACAACAAGCGCAACCAGCGCAATCACGATCAGCCATTGCCGGGCGCTGAGCCGCATGGCGGTGGCGCCAAACTCGAAGCCGCCGGGCGGAGTCTTCTCTGCTTTGGCAGGCGGCGAGATTGTTTCGATTGGCGCGGGCATATCAGAACTGGAAGTAGATAAACGCCCCGCCGCCGGACGTGCAGAGCGTCAGGTAAAGGACCATGAAGGTGGCCAGGCCGACGCGCAGCGAGCTGAATTTCAGCAAGTCCTGCACGCGCGATTCGTAGATGATTTCATAGAGCCACACGAGAAGGATCAGCGCGAGCGCCAGTGCCGGCAGGCGCGGGTCGTGCCAGGCGGTGGTGAAAATGCGCGTCACAATCAGCTTCGCATCGTCTAATGATGCGGCTCGGAAGAAAATCCACGCGAAGGAGACGTAGAGGAAGACCCACGCTCGCTTCGCATAGATCGGCACGCGATCCCGGTAAAACTTCGAGCGCTCCAACTCGCGCGTGAGGATGACGCCAAGACCATGCAACCCGCCCCAGATGAGAAACGTCCAGGCCGACCCGTGCCAAAAGCCGGACACGAGAAAGACGATCAGCAGATTGCGATAGGTGAACAGCGTCCCGCCCCGGTTACCGCCCAGGGGAATGTAGAGGTAGTCGCGAAACCAGGTCGATAGGCTGATATGCCAGCGCGACCAGAATTCACCCAAGCCCGAAGCGAGATAGGGATTTTTGAAATTGAGGACTAAATTGAATCCCATCATTCGCGCGAGGCCGCGGGCCATGTCGGTGTAGCCGCTGAAATCGAAGTAAATCTGCCAGGCAAAGGCGAACGTGGCCATGGCGAGTCGTGCGCCGCCGAAGGATTCGGGATTGTCGTAGACGCGATCGACGTAAATCGCCAGGTAATTGGCGATTGCCACCTTCTTGAACAAGCCCACAAGAAACAGCGAAAGCCCATCCGCGATATTGCCCAGCTCAAAGGGCGGCGCCTTTTGAAACTGCGGCAAAATCTGCTTGGCGCGCTCGATGGGCCCTGCCATCAGCTGCGGGAAGAAGCAGACAAAGGTCGCAAAGCGCAGGAAATTCCTTTCGCGCTGTACCCGGCCAAAATAAAAGTCGATCGTGTAGCTCATCGACTGGAAGGTGAAAAACGAAATGCCGACGGGCAGGATGTACGAGAAGCCGTGCGGCATGAGCGTCGATGGATCCGCAAGTTTGAACGAGAGGTTCAGCCAGTCGAAAACGTGATTGAGGTTTTGGACGACAAACCGCGCATATTTGAAAAAGAGCAGCAGCGCCAGGTTGTTAAAGATGCTGATGAATAGCCAGATGCGCCGGCTGGCGAGCCGCGCCCCCGCCGCCATGAGGAAAACCAAAACGGAGAATGCTGCGAAGGTTGGTCGAAGCGACGGTGGGCCGAGGAGTGCGCCGCAAACTAAAAGAATTGTCAGCACGGCCGCGGCCGCAAATGCTGCGCGCAAGAATGGATCGGTGGGCCCTCTCGCGATCCGCGAAGAGATTGGCGTCGGCTGCTCCGCCAGCGGGCAATGATCCATCAGCGCGACCAGCAGGTAATCCAGCGCCGTCGAATAGATCACCAGCAGCAGGTAGTACGGATTCCACCAGCCATAGAAAAAGTAGGAGGCGAGAAGAAGCCAGGGAATCCACAGCCGCGTCTTGCGCAAGCTGAAAAAGACCGGCAGCACGACCAGCATGAACAGCAGGAACGGCCACTTGAAAAAAAGCATGCTTCAGACCTGCTGACGTGCTATCCAAATACCCCGCGGGCGCCGTTGCATTTATTGTGGTTAGCCGCGACGCGAAGCGGAGCGCTTCCCGAAAAGCGCTCCGCTTCGCGTCGCGGCTAACCGGTTCAATTCCCTATCATCGCGTTTATTCATCAACCGAATCAGCGACGTAGCCCTTCCCAGATAGAATTTATTTTAGCGCCTGCGCCACCTGCTGCGCCGGCGCTCGGCGTACACATCTAAACCCGCAGAAATCGGTGGCGAAGCAGGCATCCGTATTTCCCGTGCGCTGCCCCTGACGGAATGTGACGCGGCATGCCTCGGCTGGCGCGCTCCAGTTACCGCCCCGCATGGCGCGCTTCACATCTTTCTCGGGATTGGGCGGCCCCTTGGGATCGACCGCCGGGCTTTCATTGTAATAGGTCGCGCTATAAACGTCCTCGCACCATTCCGAAACATTGCCATCCATGTCGTAGATGCCCCAGGCGTTGGGCTTCTTCTGGCCAACGGGATGCGTCTTTTGATCGGAGTTCGTCACAAACCAGGCATATTGCCGAAGCGCTTCAGGAGAACCGCCGGTGTAGAGCGAATCGCTTCCAGCGCGGGCGGCATATTCCCATTCAGCTTCCGTGGGCAGGCGATATCCATTGGCCGAGTAATCGCAATCCCACTCGGTCGTTTTCTCGTTGTAGCAGGGAGTCAACCCTTCCGCGCGCGAGCGCTCATTGCAATAAGTCTTCGCATCGCGCCAGCGCACGCGCTCGACGGGAGTTTTCGCGTTTTCCTGCCAGTGCGAAGGATCGGGAAGTTGAAGCTTGGCAAACTGGTCGTGCGTCACTTCATACTTGTCGATCCAGAATGGGCTGACGGTGACCTTGTGAGCCGGCCCTTCATCGGGGTTGCCCTCGTTGGTGCCCATCGTGAAAGTGCCGCCGGGCAGCGAAACCATTTCGATGCCCGATGCGGTTTTCTCCGCGGCCTGCTGCGCCGCTGCATTGGATGAAGAAGCGGATGCCCCTTTCTTGCAGCCGCTGAGCAGCGCCAGGCAGGCGATTGCCGTCAACATCCCGGCAGATAAGAGTCGAATCACGTCGCTACTCCTTGCCCTGCTTGGCGGGAATGAACCAGGCCGGCTCTTTGTTGCTGTCGCCGGTCTTGGTCAGTTGCTCCACATCGGCCGGGCCACACGTTTCCAAATTTACGACGCGCGGATGATCGGCCGGCACCGCGAAGATGTTCCAGTCGGTGGCATACACGCCGATGATTTCGCAGGCCGCCTGGAAGGTGCCTTTCTTCTGTAAATCACCTTCGCCGTCCGGCCCGCGACTGAAGCTGACAAACTTGCCATCGGGCGACCAGGCGATGTGATAGACCTTGTTCTTCTCATCCTGAATGCGCATCTGCCAGGGACCGACCGAAGGGTTATCCGAATCGGTATCGATCGGCGCGGTGTCGATCTCATGATCGCCCGATCCCCAAGCGATGTGCTTGCCATCGGGGCTGATGCTCGGCCGGCAGCCGGGGATTTTGAGATTGATGATCTTGTCGCCATCCGCCTGGATCAGCAGGATCGCATGACTGAATCCCATGCCGCCATGAACGGTTGAGACGATCCATTTGCCGTTGGGCGAGAAGCGCGGGTGGTACAGGTGCCGGAGATTCGCGCTGTTAACGTGCGGCTCCGTTTTGCCGGTGTCCAGGTGATAGAACATCATCCCCTTGGTGTAATAGTCGATCACCGCAAACTTCTCGTACTCCTGCGGCAAATACCCCAGCACCTTCCCATCCGGCCGCCAGAAAGGCTCGCGCGCCTCATCGGCAATTTTTTTGCGGTGCGTGCCGTCGATATCCATGATCCACAAGCTGCGCACGGCCGACCGCCCTTCGCCGGCATCGACGTTAAACGCAATCTTCGTCCCGTCCGGCGAAATCTGCGGATAATGCTCGTTGATATTTGGCGTCTGCGTGAGATTGACCTTCCCCGAGCCGTCGGCATTCATGATCCAGATGTCGGAGTTGCCGTTGGCGTAAGCTTCCCACGCAATTTTGAAAGGCGTTGCCTTGAGCTTCTGCTCCGCGGTCGGCTGCGTCGCCGCCCGCGCCGAAGCAGAAAGTGCGACCGCCACCATGACAATCGCGCAAACCCCAATCGAACGCCCAGGCCGCCTGAGCCGATGGCTCTTGGATGACGTGAACATAGGCAGCAAACTAGCCCATATCAGGCGGATGTTCAAGGATTTTCATTCAAATCATTTAGAGGAGCATTGATTCCCATTGATTGTCTACGCCGCCCGATCCACTTGCTTGCTCCCCTGCCCAGCCACGCGAGAAGGGAAGATAAAATCCCTCCACCCAAGACATAAAGCACCCACGGCAGCAGCACATCCGCCAACATGGTGTTCCCACGAAAGTTGTTGTCGTTCATGTTGGCCAGCAGGAAGATAGAGACGGCCAAGGCGCCAAATGCGGAATCGACCCATTTCGGCAAATTACAGAAAAAGCCGATAAAAAAGGCGCCGACGAAAATTATGCCAAGCGCAATATGATCGATTGGGCGCGGGTATTGGGTTGGTGTTAGGCCTGTAGAATTCCAAACCATCGCTGCAATGATCAGCAGACTCGCCGGAAGCCACCATCGCCGCGGGTAGCGCACATGTGCGGGATTCAAATAATCGATCGTCTTTGGCTTGTCGGGGGGATTCACGTGCAAAGTTCCCGTATCATGCGCCGCACAGCGTCTACCGCGATGTCTCCTCTTTCGCTCCGGCTCTGCCGCTCACGGATGCCACGATGGCTATGAGGTTTGCCGGTTCGACGGGCTTGGCCATGTGAACCGTGTAGCCGGCGTGCAACGCTCGCGCCCGGTCTTCGGCTCGAGCGAAGGCGGTTAGCGCGACGGCGGGCAGATCTCCGCCGCGGTTCGCGCCCAAAGAACGGACCTGCGTGATGAATTCATATCCATCGACCAGCGGCATGCCGATGTCGCTGACCAGCACGTCCGGCTTTTCTTGTTCCAGAAGCTGCAGGCCATCGATTGCGGAGCCGGCGGTGATCACAGTCGCCTGGCGTCGTTCAAGCAGGCGTCGAAGCAGGTCGCGCGCGTCCGGCTCATCGTCAACCACCAACACCTTAAGTCCCGACAACGATTCACGTCCCAGATCCGGCGCTTTGGAAATCGCATCAGGGGGTCGAAGTCGATGATCCGATTGATGATCGATCCGCGCAGCGGCGGGAAGCAGAATGGTGAACGTGCTTCCCTGATGCTCCCCGGCGCTGTGAGCTTCGACGGTGCCGCCATGCAGTTCCACCAGGTTCTTCACGATTGCCAGACCCAGTCCCAATCCACCCTGCGGCCGGGTCGTCGAGCCATCGGCCTGCCGGAATCGCTCAAAAACGTGGGGAAGAAAGTCCGGCTTGATGCCCAGCCCGGAGTCGGACACGCTGATCGCAACTTCCGATTTGCGGCGCTCCGCCCGAACCTCCACATGCCCACCGGCCGGCGTGAACTTGATCGCATTGGAGAGCAGGTTCCAAATCACCTGTTGAAGGCGATTGGCGTCGCCCGCAACATGATTGCTCCCGCGGCCTACAACTTTCCGCAGCTCTACTCCTTTGGCCTTGGCCGCGGGTTCGACCGTTTCGATCGCGGCATCGATGAACGTCGCGACGTCAATCATCTCAAATTCCAGGCGCAGCTTGCCGGAGATGATCCGGCTCATGTCGAGCAGGTCCTCGATCAACTGCACCTGCACCCGCGTGTTCCGCTCGATAATCGAAAGCCCCTCTTCGATCATCTGCGGATCGGGCCGCTGACGAATGAGTTGGGACCAGCCAAGAATTGCATTGAGCGGCGTGCGAAGCTCGTGCGAAAGAGTGGCCAGAAATTCGTCCTTCATCCGGCTCGCCTGCTCCCCTTCGGCCTGTGCCGCGCGGGCGAGCGCTTCGGCGCGCTGCAAGGCATCGAGTTGCTCGCGCATCTGGTATTGCCGTTCGCGCCCGCGTATCGCCGACTGCACCGTGCTGAGCAAAGTGCGCAGCGCGACCGGTCGCTCGAGAAGCGTGACATTGCGCAAAGACTGAAGCGCCTGCTCCCCCGCGACGGAAAGCATGGATCCCGGAAGCAGCAGTACGGTTGGAATATCGGACCATGCCGGTTGCGCATCGAGCGCACGCAGCAGCTCGCCAATGGCCTCGTCCATCAGCGCGTGCTCGGTCATGACCAGCGCCATCGCCCCCCGGGCCACTTCCATCGTCAAACGATGAACATCGGCGCATGCCAGACACGCGATGCCGTGGCGCTCCAGAAGCGACCGCGTAATCTCGGCATCCCGCGCGGTGGGAGGCAGTATCAGGACTCGCCTCTCGAGATCAGTGACGTGGTCGCTCATCGGGGCTGTCTTGCTGAGTGCTGTCCGATTGTGACTTCAACTCGACGGGAGTCCCGGTCAGGATTCCCCGGAAGCGCCGGAGCGGCTCGCCCACGTGAATCCCGTTTTCATCAAAAAAAAGCTCCCGAATCGTACCTTCATGGGATCCACTCCGCTTCTTGACCACGGAAACGGCTTTGCGAACCTCGCCGGCGTATTCGAAGTAACGGAGAAGCACGACCGAGTCGGCAAGGTAGCTCGTATCCACCGGCGTCTGCATCCCCGATCCCATCAGTCCATGTTGAGCAACGACCATCAAAGTGGTGGCCCCCTGGCGGCCGAGATAGCCCAGAAGCTCATGAAGCTGCGAGGTGAGGAACTGCTCCTCGGGCATGGCATTCAGATAGCCATTAAGGCTGTCGATAACAATAACCTTTGCGTTTTCTTCCTCTACCGCCTGGCGGACAAGGTGAGTGAATTCTCCGGGCGAGAGTTCAGCCGGATCAATCTGCGTGATCCGGACTTGTCCGGCTCCCAAGCCTCGATTGAGCTTGATCCCCAGCCCCTTGGTTCTTGCTTCGAGCGTCGCAATGCTTTCGTCGAACGCAAAAATCGCCGCGTGATCCCCTCGCTCGGCCGCGGCAACCGCATACTGAACGGCCAAAGTGGATTTGCCCGACCCCGCCGGTCCAATCAATAACGTGCTGGTCCCACGGTCGGGCCCTCCGCCAAGGAGCGCGTCCAACGCCGTGATGCCGCTTTTGATCTGAGAGCGGTTGAACGGTTCGCTATGTTCTGCCGCAACCAGCCTTGGATACACCTCAAGGCCATCCGCCTTGATGGTAAAGTCGTGATACCCGCCGCGAAACGCGGAACCGCGCAGTTTCTGGATACGCAACCGCCGCCGTTCCCTGCCATAAAGTGGGGCAAGCTGTTGCAGCGAAATGACACCATGCGCAATACTCTGAAGTTGAAGATCATGTCCTTCGGATGTTCCATCATCCAGAAGCAGCACGGTGCAGTGGCGCCCGATGAAAAACTGCTTCAGCGCAAGGATTTGCCGGCGGTAGCGCAATGAGTTCTGGGCAAGCAGCCGCATTTCCGATAATGAGTCAAACACGATACGCGAAGGGTTAAAGCGGTTCACGGCATCGAGCACCTTCCGGGTCGTTTCGCTCAACTCCACTTCGGAGGGGTGATACATCGTCACCTGGGGCTGGTCGGGCGCTTCACCATTTTCCGAAATCAATTCGATGATCTCGATGCCTTCCAGCGACCAGCCATGGGACGCGGCCCCCGCCGCGAGCTCTTCTTTCGTTTCAGAGAGGGTAATGTAGAGGCACTTTTCCTTGTTTTTATTACCTTCGCGAAGGAACTGAATCGCCAGCGTCGTTTTGCCTGCGCCGGGATCACCTTCCAAAAGATAAAGCCGATCCGGAATGAGTCCGCCGTGAAGAATGTCATCCAGCCCCGGTACGCCTGTGGATGATCGCTGCAAGCCGGGTTTAGTTGTCGTTTCCACAGATCTCCCAAGTTAGCCCTGCACTGACGTCAATTACCGAATCTCCGAATAAAGCCTGTAAAATCACCGATAAAGTGTACTACTTTTGTGGTTTCTGTCCGTTCCTTCTCTATTTTCCCTGCTTTTTACAGGGTGTCGGGGATAAAACGCTACGGAGAAAAGTGACCGGATTAAATCATGGATATGAGCGGCGCAGTCACCCGCGGGGCAGCGCCTGCTTGAGTGTCAGGACTGGCTCAAACAGATCGCCTCTTTCAGCGACGCGCTGGAGCACCTGCGGCGCGGTGAAGACAAGGGAAGCGGTGTCTTTGCGCTTGAGCGCGGTGCTGACTTCCTCCCATGTGATCGGCGTCGAGACGGTCGGCTGCGATCGCGCGCGAAGGGAGTAGGCGCAAACAGTTGTCTTATGCGAATCATTCTGGCTCCAGTCGATCAACACCTTGCCGACGCGCAGGTCCTTGCGCATCACCGAGGTCACCTCTTTGGGATTTTGCTTCTCCAGCATGAGGGCGACGGCGTGGGTGAACTCCTTGGTCTGGTCGAAGGTCACCGCGGAATTGAGCGGCACCCACAGGTGCAGCCCCTTGCCGCCGGAGGTTTTGGGGAAGCTTTGAAGATTGAAATGGTCCAGAAGCTCTTTCATTTTCAGGCCGAGCCGCAGGCAATCCAGCAAATCGGCCGGCGCGCCGGGATCGAAATCAAAGACCATTGAGGTGGGCTTCTGCGGCGCCTGCGCCTTGCAGAGCATCGCATGCAGCTCGAGCGAGGCGAGGTTGGCCAGCCAGGCGAGCGTGCGGGAATCACTGCAAACACAATAATTGATATATTCGCTGCTGGAGTCGCTCCAGATGCGCGCGGTCTTGGTCCAGGAGGGGCGATGCTCGGGGCAGCGCTTTTCATAGAAGAACGGCCCTTCGCTGCCATTGGGATAGCGTTTGAGCGTCAGCGGGCGATTGGCCAGGTGCGGGAGCAGCACCGGCGCGATGCCGAGGTAATAATCGATCACATCCCGCTTGGTGAAGTGCGCCTGGGGATAGAGAACCTTATCGAGATTGGAGAAGGCAAGGCCTTTTACCTCGCCGAAGGCCGCAATGGGCGGCGCCTTCTGTCTCCCTCTCCCGGTACTCCGGGGGAGGGCTGGGGTGGGGGTCGATTTATCGCGAGGTCGAAAGGTCTGTACTGCGCTTGTCGAAGAGCCCCCACCCTTACCCTCCCCCGGAGTACCGGGAGAGGGAATGAGGGGCTCGCTGCCGATTGAGTCACGCGTCCCCTTAGCCTCCGCTACGCCTTGTGCGGAGCGCTCTTGCGCTTGCGCACCGCGGCCTTGTGACCGGGGTGCGTTTTGCGCGCCGCTGGTTGCCGGCCGTTTCCGTTTGCGCTGCGCGCCTTGGCGTCGGCGAGGCTCGCTTCCAGCGCCGCCATCAGGTTCCCGACGTGCGCGGGGCGATTTTGCGTTTGCGGCGGACTGACGATTTCTTCGCCGTGCGCCTTTCGTTCGATCAGCTTGAGGAGGCATTCTTTATACTCGTCATGATACCGATCGGGCTCGAACTTGCCGGCCAGCGATTCCACAAGCTGCTGGGCAACGGCCAGCTCGCGCGGGCCCACCTTGGGCGGCTCCCCGGGCAGCAGATGCTCCGCCGGCACCACTTCCTGCCCAAAGTGCATCGTATGCAGGCAAATGATGTTCCCCATCGGGCGGAGGGCCGCCAAATACTCCTTATCGTGCATGACGAGCTTGGAAATCCCGACCTTTTTTGATTCGGTCATGGCATCCAGCAGCAATCGGAAAGGCTTCACTGCCGTATTCTGCGGCAGAACGTAATAAGGGCGATCGAAGTAGATGGGATCGATATCATCCAGATCGACAAAGTCGGTGATTTCGATGGCTTTGCTGCTTTTGGGGCCGCAGGCGTCGATTTCGTCGGGCCGGATGATGACGTACCGGTCTTTCTCAAATTCGTAGCCTTTGACGATGTGCTCCGGATGGATCTCGCGATCCTCCGCCGGGCAAATGAGCTTGCGGCGGAGGCGCACGTGATCCTGGTCGTGCAGCATATGAAACGCCACGCGCTGCTCGCGCACGGCGGTGTAAAGGCGAATCGGAATGCTGACCAGCCCAAAGCTGATCGCGCCGCTCCAAACGGGTCTTGCCGCTGCCATGTTTAACTCCTCCTGCGCGAAGTAGTCGACGAGCGCTCTTTGCTCCCTCTCACACTACTGCGGGGGAGGGCTGGGGTGGGGGTTTCTTCAATCGAGCGCGAATGGACCCCCACCCTTTCCCTCCCCCGGAGTACCGAGGGAGGGGATTTGGGAGCATCGTTCGAGGCGTCGCGCACTTGTTCCTTCACAATTTCGGTTGCGGACTTGTCCCAACGCAGCCCCTTGTAGGCCGCCTGCTGGATCATCCCGCCTTCGGGCCAGCGGCGGTATTCCACTTCCGCCACCAGGCGCGGCTCAACGAAAATCACGTCACGCCGCGGCACTGCCTCCCCAAAGGGGCTGGTCGTACGCCGGATCTTCGACAACTCCCCCACGAGTCTTTCATGCTCGGCTTGCGAAAACCCGCTGCCCAGTCGGCCGGCATACCGCAACCGGCGCTGCGCCCCCTGCCCTTCGTAATATCCCATCAGCAATGAGCCGATGTGACTCGGCAACTGCTCCTGCGGGATCCATCCGCCGATGACCAGCTCCTGTCCAAAAATGACTTTGATTTTGCGCCAAGCGGGCGAACGCCGCCCCGGCTCATATCGGCTGTCAAGCTGCTTTGCGACGACACCCTCCATGCCGGTCGCCTGCGCCGACTGCAGCATCGACCGCCCTTCTCCGACAACGGCTGGTGAAATCGCCCAGGACGGGCCTTTCACCGTTAATGATTCAAGAATCTCTCGGCGCTCCGAAAGCGGCAGCGGCATCGTCGATCGCCCCGCTGCGTACAGCACATCAAACAACATGTAATAAACCGGCACCGACTCCAGCAGCCTTGGCTGCGGATTGCGCACGTGCATGCGATTCTGGAGGCGGGCAAAGCTGGGCATCCCATCATCGCCCAGCGCGACGATCTCGCCGTCGAGGATGACCTTCTTGCCGATTGCTTTGGCGATCGAATGGAGCTCCGGATAGCTCGCGGTGATATCCAGCAGATTCCGGCTCTGCAGGCGCGTACGGGAGCCCTCGCAGAAACAGATCGCGCGCACGCCATCCCACTTAAACTCGAAGGAATATTTTTCTGGATCAGATGGAAGGTCAGAGAGCTGTGCCATCATCGGCACAACCGACGAAGGAAACGCGCCCGCGCGCGCAGCGCGCAGGGGAAGAATCGAGGACGAGCGGGTCATGAATTAAAAATCGTCCGTGACCAGTCCACATCCTGGGTCTCTCTTCCTGCTCGCTCCGTCGTGACTTTTGGAAAAGCGCAGCCGCGATCTACAAGCATCAACGCGGCAGCAATTTTTAAACTGCGCCGCCTCAATGATTTGCCCGTTCATCCTGAACGAAAACTCGCGGAGCCCTTCCGTAGAGGAAATGCTTCAAAGCAAGAAGCGCGCCGGTTTGCACGGATTCATGTAACGTCTGAAGTGACGCCTCAACCGGCTAATTGGGCTGGACAAGATGACGAAAGAAATTGCGGCGATGCAAGACAACTTGACCACCAGCCAGTGGCACGGCGGTTGCATTGTTCGGTAAGTAGGATCACTGGTGCACACGGGGAGCGGATTTATTGGAGTGAGCGATTTTATGCGTCTTGTGGAAATCCTCGATCATCTTGAGCCCAGCATTCGCCTTAGCAACGGCCGCGACATTCGTACGGCTGACGAACTGTCGCTTCAGGTCGCTTACGACCAAGGAGCCTATGCCGCTGAAAAGCGCCAGGGGCAATTGATCATCTATAAGGTCCGCGATGACGGGGTGCGGCGAAAAGCTTATCGACAGGTGAACTAGGCGAGGCGGGGCTGGCTCAGCAATTGTGTCGCGTTTGCCCGCGACAAACTGAACCTGTCTTGTCACCACGAAGATTTGACGCCAAAATAGATGGGAAAACAAACGGAGCCGGGCACTTGATCGCCCGGCTCCGCGTGCATGAGGCGGAGATCCTGATTATCCGTTCACAGCGTTAATCAGCCGACCTTGGGGCGTATAGAAGATGTTGCTGCCGGCGGGGCCGAAGTTGTAGATCACTGAGCCGCAGATGAAGTCCACCTGGAAGTGGCCGCTCGGCACCTTGATGGTGATCGTGTGAGTGCCGGGCCCATAGGTCCCGCCACCCTGCTGATAGACCTGCTGCTCATAAGCATCATTCGCATTGAAGTAGGCATCGGGAGCCGTGTAGCTGACCAGATGGAATTGCTCGGTCATTCCCGCCTTCACGGTGAACGTGACGCTGATCGTATCGCCGGCGTGCACGTTGCCCGACATCGAGCTGAAGTGTCGGCCGCAGTCGGTGAAGTAGTAAGAGCTGAGGTCATCGACGCACGGGCAAATCTGGAAGTTATCGAAATTGTTTCCGCTCGAAGAGGAGCCGGCTGTCGCGTTGATGGTGTAGAACGTGCTGACGGTCGGCAGCGTGCGGACATAAGCGCTGGGAGTCACTTCCTGCACGAAATAAACACCCGACGAGAGGTTGCCAAAGCTGTAGGCGCCATTGGCCTTGGTGACCATCGAGGCGATGGCCGCGCCGTCGCCGCTGTCGAGTGTGCCGTTGTGGTTCTTGTCGCTGAAGAGTTTGACGGTGACGCCGGACATGAGCGTGTCATCGACAGTGAATCCGTCGCCGGTCAGATCCTTGTAGACCGCGCCGCTGATGCTGGACATGCTGTTGACCACCTGCGAGAGCGGCGCTGAGGTGCTGGCGTTGGCGGTCGAGTTCCCTGAGAAGGCTGCGGTAATCGTGTGAGTACCGGCCGTCAGAGAGCTGGTGGTCCAGGTGGCGACGCCGTTGGTGACGGTGGCCGTTACCACTGCGCTGCCACCATCCATGAAGGTGATGGTGCCATTGAGCGGCGAGCTTCCGGCGCCGGCGATGCTGACGGTCGCGGTGAAGGTGACGGATTGGCCGACCACGGATGGATCGATCGACGAGGTGACGACCACCTGCGTGTTGACCTGGTTGACCTGCTGATTCAGGCTCGCGTTGCTGCCGGTGTAATTGGTATCGCCGAGGTACGAGACGCTCAGCGCATGGCTGCCGATCGCAAAGCCGCTGGTGCTGATGGATGCATGGCCGGTGGCATCAAGCAGCGCGCTTCCAATCTGCGTGGTGCCATCATAGAAGACGACCGACCCGCTCGGCACGGCCGACGCGCTTCCGGTGACGGCGGCGGTGAGCGTGACTGGCTGACCGTTAACGCTCGGATTGGCCGAGCTGCTCAGCGAGGTGGCGGATGCCGCCTGCACGACCGTCTGCGTCAGGGCATAGCTGCTGCCGGCGAAATTCGTGTCGCCACTGTAGAAGGCCTGGATCTGATGGCTGCCCACGCTCATCCCTGAGACATTGATCGAGGCCATGTCATTGCTGTCGAGCGGGACGACTTGAAGCAACGTTGCGTCTTCATAGAAGCTGACGCTGCCGGTCGGCATGCCGATGATCGGCGAGATATTCACGACCGTCGCCACGTAGGTGACGCTGCTGCCGAAGATGGATGGGTTGGCCGACGAGGTCAGCCCGGTTGCGGTCTGATCCTGGCCGACCGATTGATCGACCGCCTGCGAAATGCTCGGCAGGAAGTTAGCCGTGCCGACGTAATGCGCGGTGATTTCGTTGTCGCCGATGTTCAGGCTCGATGTCGTCAGCGACGCATATCCGCCCGAGAGCGTGCCGGAGCCGATGAAGGTCGTTCCGTCATAAAAATTGACGGTGCCATCAGGCGTGCCTGAGCCGGGGCCGACGACTGTTACCTGTGCGGTGAACGTGACCGATTGGCCCATCACCACCGGCTGCAGCATCGAGGTGATGGTGGTCATCGTCTGAGCTGCGGTAACGATCTGGTCGTAATTGGTACTGCTCGCGGCGGCGAAATTGGTATCGCCGCTGTAGACAAAGTGGAGCAGGTTATCGCCGGTGCCCAGCGAATTGATTTGCCAGGTGGCGATGCCGTTCACGAGAGTTTCCGTCGCGCCGACGACCTGCGTGCCTTCGAGCAGCGTCACGGAGCCGCTGGGAGTTCCCGCGTTGCTGGTGACGGCGGCCGTGAAAGTCACCATCTGTCCAAAGACGCTGGGGTTTATGTCGGATGAAAGCGTTTCCGTCGCATTCGCCTGGTTCACCACCTGGCTGAGCGTCGCGCCACTGGTGAGGAAAGTCGAATCCCCTTCGTACACCGCGTTGATGACATGGGTGCCTGTGCTCAAGGCCGAGTCATCGAAGGTCGCGACGCCATTGATGAGGGTCGCGCCACCAAGATCCGTGCTTCCATCGAAGAACTCGACGGTGCCGGTCGGCGTGCCCATGGCCGGGCTGACTGGCGTGACTGTTGCGGAGAAGGTGATGAGCTGGCCATAAGTCGAGGGATTGAGCGAAGAGGTCAGCGATGTCATCGACGCCGCGGGGTTCACATGCTGGTTCAGTACGGAACTGCTGCCCAGGATAGTAGAGTCACCATTGAAGATCGCGACGATCATGTGATCGCCTTGCGAAAGGCCAGAGACGGTGATCGTCGCTTGGCCGCCTGTGACTGACTCTGTGCCCAGCGTCGTGCCCGTCGTCGAATCGAAAAAGGTAACCGTGTACGTGTTGTCAGGAATCGTGCCGCTGTCGGGCGCGACGGTCGCGGTGAACGTGACCGGCTGGGTGAGCACCGAAGGATTGGCCGAAGAACTCAAGCTCGTGGTCGTGTGAACGGTCGTCACGGTGGCGTCGGGAATAGGAACATCGGCAGCAAATTCCGAAGTGCCGTCGGTGACGTCGGTCACGGTCGCCGACAGGAATTTCTCGCCAGCCGGCGCAGTGTTGATCACACCGGTGAACGTCGCGCTCGGATCGGTCACGGTAATTGTCGCGCTTCCGAGCCAGGTCTTGCCTTCGCCGTAGCCGTTCAGCGAGGAAATCGTCGAGGTATCGTCGGCGTTGGAATAGAAATCGACTGTGTAAGTCGTTCCCGCAACCGCATTGGGAATCGTGAACGTGACGGTCAGCTGTGCGCCATCATTCTGCACGCTGTTGTTCAGGACCGGGAAGCTCACGTCATTGTTGGCCTGGGCATCGAACGGATTGTTCGGATCGAAGCCTGAAGTAACGACGCCGTCATCATTCAGATCGATGCCGAGATAGCCGTTGGAGAAGATCGAGTTGTTCTGAATCGCGTTCCCGGCGCCCTCCATAACGCCCACGCCGTTTACCCCGTTGAAGGCGATGGTGTTCTGCGTGACCACGTTGTTGTTGCCGGAGATCAGAACTCCATCGCCCTGATTGCCGCTGTTGGCGAAAGCATGGCCATTCACGTCCGTGCCGATGAAGTTGCCCTGCACGAGGTTATTGTTGCCAAAGAATGCGGTGTTGCCGGCGATATCGATGCCGACGCCCACGCTGGAGGAAATCACGTTGCTGAGAATTTGAATATTGCTGCCCCAGGCATCGATGCCGTCGCCCTGATTGGGCAGCGCGACGGTGCCGGTGACGTCGGTGCCGATGAAGTTATTCTGCACGACATCGCCAGTTGAGGTGTCAGCACCGATCTGAATTCCGGAGCCAACCGCATTGCTGATGATGTTTCGCGAGGCGGCGGTCGGACCGCCGATGACAACGTTCGAAGAGTTCAATACGAAAATGCCAGTGCCGAAGTTGGCGAAGCTTGCATCGGCACTCGTTCCATCAACATTGGTGCCAATGAAGTTGCCGGCGATCGTGTCATTCGAGCTGGCCTGAATTTTAATTCCATTGCCCTGCGTGGCGGAGATGACGTTGCCCGCGCCCGAGGTGCTTCCGCCGATCTGCAGGCTGCCGCCGCCGGTGACGAGAATTCCATCGCCTACATCGCCCAGCGCATTGCCCGAGACATCGACGCCGATGCGGTTGCCCTGCACGAAGCTGGCGGTGGTGTTGAAGAAGGTGATGCCCACGCCGCCGTTGCCGGCGATGATGTTTCCGGTGCCTGCTGCGCCAATGTGAACACCGCTGACGGCATTCACGTCAATGCCATCCCCGATATTGCCGGAAATCAGGTTATCGAGCACCGAGACGTTGTTGCTGTCGATCACCAGTCCGACCTGGTTGCCGTTGGCTCCAGCGCCGCTCGCATCACCGAGCACGTTGTTCTGCACGATGCTGCCATCGGAGCCCGCGCCCAGGTGCAGGCCAAAGCCGTTCGTGTTGCTGTTGCCGACGAAACCAAAAATCGCCAGGCCCTGAACGGTGGCTTTCATGTCCACTTCCAGGCCGATCATGTTGCCCGTGCTGGGTCCGACCAGTTGCACCAGCGGCGAGCTGCTGTAGCCCGGCTCGGAAGTGCCGTCGATCGTTACGCTCTTTCCGCTCACGCCCATCGCATCCTTCAGCGCCGGCAGAGCCGAACTGACGGGAATGGACTGCACGCTTCCATCGGAAGCGAGATTGAACTGAATCGTGTTGGCCTGATCGGTGCTGTTGTTCACCGCGAGGATCGCATCATTCAACGAGCCCGTGCCGCTGGCGAGCGTGTTGGTGACCACAACCGTGGTGAAAAGCAAGCGTTTTTCCAATTGCTCGATGGCGTTCGTGCATGCGGCACGCAACGGCTCGTGGCTGTTTCGGGTGTTGCTGACGAATTTGCGGCTGAATTTCGAGCGAGTGATCCCCATCGAGCGTTGCATGTTGCCTCTCCTGCTAGCGTTTGCGTGTTATTGGAAACGACAGAGCCAACCCAGACTTCCAATTGATCGGGCATGAGGGTCAAGTCGCGCCAACATTTGCGGACTTCGGCCCCGATTTATCGGAATAGTCGATTGGCGATTGGCTTGCGGAAGTGGCTTTATTATCAGCCGAGACGGAGGTTCGAATGCTCAGCTATGCGCGCCCTGCCGACTGTTCGGCGGGCTCGCAACGTTCTGCTCCTGGCTCATCATATGTGAAGGCTTGGTTATCGGTCAGATCTATTGAACCTTGCCTTTGGTCCCTGTGAATCCCAAATCCTCGGCCCATTCGAGAAACCGCAAATGCCACGTACCAAATGGAATGCCATTGCGCGGCTTGATGCCATTGGCGTGCCCGCCGTGGCCATAGATGTGCAGCTCGACGGGAATCTTCGCGTTAAACAGCGCATCGTAAAATTGCACCGTCTGTCGCGCATGAAACGCATCGTCAATTCCCGCGCTGGTGCAGAAGGCCGGCGGCGCATCTTTGGGAACTTTGCTCAAATCCATTCGCGCCCAACCCGCATAGACCAGCACCACAAAATCGGGCCGGCAGCTTTCGCGGGCGATCGGATCGGAGCTGTTCGGATCGCCCTTGTCATAATTGAATTCGATCCAGGCGCACTGCTCGCCACCGGCTGAGAATCCCATGATCCCCAGCCGATGCGGATCGACGCCCCACTCCTTCGCATGCGCGCGGATCACGCGGAAACATTGCTGAGTGTCGGCCAATGCATCAACCGACGAACTGTAGGGTCGAAGACGATATCGCTCGATAAAAGCGGAGATTCCCAGACTGTTGAGCCAGTGGGCGACATCGACGCCCTCCGTGCCGACGTTGAGCGTCTGATTTCCCCCACCCGCGGCAAGGATCACTGCCATGCCATTGGCTTTGTCCGGCGGAGCGAGATGCAGCTCAATCGACGGATTGTGAATGTTCACCACCGACTGCACATTGCCGTTGCGCGAAAGGTTGAATTTTTCTGCCTCATCGTACCCCTTAAGCGTCTTGAGCATCGGCGACCCCGCCGGCCAAAGCGTCACCACCTTCGCCCCGGGAACCAGCGGCTTTGGCTCCAAAAAAGCCGGCGCCTTCTGCTCCTGCGCATCGACGACCGATTTGCTCATCGGCAGCACGATCAGAAGAAACATCATCGATGCTGCTGTGATGACGAATTTCGCGCGACCAACCATGGCACCCCTCCGCAATGAATCGATCCATCAGTCCATTACTTCGCCTTTACGTCATAGCAAAGCAGAACATCATCGTCCCGCAAATACATCTTCCCGCCAAAGACCACCGGATGCGCCCAAGCATATTGCTTGCTGCGGTCCGGCTGCTCGAAGCGCCCATGCTCGTGATATCCACTTGGCGTGGCATCGACCAGCACGATGATGCTGGGTTTATTCGGCCCGCCTTCGCTGCGGACATACAGCATGCCGTCGGCATAGGCAGTCGATCCCTTGCTGCCAAACTTGTCGGCCCAGGCGACTTTGCCGGTCTTGATGTCCATGCACATGATTTCACCGCGGCGATAGTCGGTTACGCCATAGATGTAATTGTCGACTTCAACCACGCCGCCATGGTGCACTTGCATTTCGTTGTTTCGATAAAGCTGCCTGGCTTTGAGCTGTGACCCGGTACCGGTGACTTCGAAACAATTGCAGCCGACGCCGTAGCCGCTGGTGGTGAAAACGAGATTTCCATCGACGATTGGCGTCGGGCAGACCGCGGTGACACCATCGCGATTCGCCTGCCAGACAACCTTTCCATCCGTGCCGATGCCGGCCACATGCTTGCCGGTGAGCACGACGTACTGACGAATCCCGCCAATCTGCGCCGGCACCAGCGATGAATAAGCACAAGGATCAGTGAACTCCTTACTGCGCCAGACAACCTTCCCCGTGTTCTTGTCGAGGGCCGCGACGGTGCCATCCCTTCCGCCCGGCGTGCAGATGAGGTTCGGCCCATCAATCAGCACCGACTCGGCAAATCCCCAGCCGCTCATGACCTGTGCGTGCAGATCTTTGAGCATGTTGATGTGCCAGATTTGCTTGCCATCGGATGCATTGAAGCAGCCGAGGTTGCCCACTTCGTCGATCGCGTACACATGATCGCCATCAACCGTCGGCGTGGAGCGCGGCCCCGCGTGCGGCGCATCTCCCACGCGCCCATGTCCCACCAGCGACGACCACAACTTCTTCCCATTGGAATCCAGTGCGATCAGAAACGTCTCATCCGACTCCCCCTGGCTTCCAATCGTGTAGAGAGTGCCGTTGGAGATGGCGACGGTTGCATATCCCGCGCCCAGTCCCTTCGCTTCCCACAACATTTTCGGGCCGCCCTTGGGCCACTCTTTCAGCAAACCGGTGTCAGGAGAAATGTTGTCGCGCTTCGGCCCCCGCCACGTCGCCCAGTTCGTGGCGGCCTCGGCGCTTTTTAAGGAGCCGGTCCCGCTCTGCGGCACATCCGCACGCGCGACAAATGTCAAGCCAACGGCAAGGCATGCCGTCGCGAACGTTCCAACCCATCGACGCATGCCGAGCGAGCGCTTTGTCATGTCAATCCACTCCGTGAAATGTCGTTACAACTCATATCATCCGTAGCAAATAATGTTGGTTTCGCTGATGAACGAACTATTAATGGGCGGGCCGGAGATCCAGGCAAACCAGCTTGTCCTTGCTTCGCACGAACATCAGCCCCTCGGCCAGAGCCGGATACGCGCGAATTTCAAACGGCATCACCTGCGCTTGCGCAATTGGCTTGAATCCGTCCGGCGTCGCCGGCGCACAAATCAACTGCCCCTTTTCGCCCATGATCAGCAGATATTTGTCGGCCATCAGAATGCTGCCCGCCCCGAAAGATTCCTGCGTCCAGCGCACCTTGCCGGTCTTCAGCTCGACACATCGCAGGCTCGGCCCATATTCCTGGCGGCCGTCGAATCCATAGAGCATGCCATCGTGATAGACGCTGGTGGCATAATGATTGGAAAGAATGTTGTCGCCCGACCAGACTTTCGTCACCCCGCTCGCGCCGATCCGCAGCAGAGCCGCCCCGGTCTGATAGCTCGCCGAAATAAAAACCAGATCATCGATCACCAACGGCGTCGCCGCGTTCACCGATTCGCGAATCCGCGCCCGCCAGGGAAATTGAAACAGGATCTTTCCATCGCCTGGCCCAAGACCGACAAGGGCCGCGCGAGTGAAGACCAGCACATATCGCTGCCCCGCGATCGTCGCCGCCGTTGGCGAGGAGTAGCTGGCTTCATCATCCGTCGCTTTCCAGAGGACGTTGCCATTGGTTTTATCAAACGCGACGACCCCCGCGCCTTTCGCGCCGCCGATGTTGAGGATGACCGCGTTGCCTTCAATGAGTGGAGAGCAGGCCATGCCAAAAAATCCGCCTTCCGAGGCGTACTTCGCCTGCACATCCACCGACCAGGTTTTGTTGCCTGAATCCACATCCCAGCAGCCCAAAACACCCTGCGCCCCAAATGTATAAACTCTCTTCCCATCCACCGCCGGCGTCGCCCTCGGCCCCTCATCGAACCCAAAAGCATCCTGATAATGCGTCGGATAATCCCCGCTCCAAATCGTCTTCCCCGTCATCGGCTCCATGCACTCCAGCCGCTCCTTGTCCGCCACGCGATGAAACAGAAACAGCCGCCCACCACTCACTGCCGGCCCGGCAAAGCCTTGACCGACCGATTTGCTCCAAAGCTTGGGCGGCCCACCTGCGGGCCAATGCGTGTTAATCGAACCGGTGTAAACACCGTTTCGAGTGGGGCCCAAAAACTGCGGCCAGTCCAATGGCGCGGGAGCGCCGAATGAAGACGAGAGCGAAATAGAAAAGACAACAAGCGCGACCAATGGAATCGAAAATGTTCCGCGCCGCACAATCACGGTCGCATCATCCTCCCCGCACAAATCCATTGCAAGCGACGATCGCAATGCTTCGAGCGATCTGTTCCAGTCGCGATACCGACTTCGCGCCGCTGGAGGGCGTCACTCTTGTGACGCCGAACCTGCAAAAGCGGTGTTGGCGAAGCAGCCCCCTGCAGCCACCAGAAGTTATGGTGATGAGTACATTTTCTTCGCGATGCGGCGATACACTATTCGCCCTTGAGGAAGCTATGAAACTCGCGATTACTGATGTTTTACCGCCGCCTGAATTTCGAGAGGAGCTGCCAGAAAAAGGTGGTTGGGAGCGGGTGGAACGTGAGCTGGGAACCAAGTTGCCGACGGACTATAAGACGTTCATACAGACTTACGGCACCGGTTCGATCAGCAATTTCATGATGATCCTAAACCCGTTTTCCAAGAACCGCTACCTAAACTTGCTTTCCCGCGCCGAGATCGTGCTCGGCGCGTACCGCACATCGAGGGCGAATGCCCCTGAGTATTTCAAGGACAACGTGTTTCCCGAGGAACACGGAATACTTCCATTCGGATCTACTGATAATGGTGACGATCTATATTGGCGAACCTTGGGCGATCCCGATGACTGGACCGTGACATTGTATGAGTCTAGAGGCTCGGAGCCTTTTGACTATGACGGTAGTATGACGGAATTCTTAGTGGATTTGTTAACGGGCGGGATCGTTTGCCCCATATTACCTGTTAGTTTCGCAGAAAAGGAGCCTACGTTCACTGTCGTGCACATTCCTTAGGTGAACGAGACAGGAGCGCCGTCTGCGACCCCGTTTTGCTCTATTGGGGATCAATATAATCGATTTGCATCCCCTATTGAGGCTTTGTTTGTAGCGCCGCCGCGAGCTTCTCGGGCTCGTCGGAGGAGATGAGGTACCGTTTGCCCTTGCGGGTTTCGACGCGGACGCCGCGGTGGCCGCGGAAGATGTAGCCCCAGGTGCCGCGGGCGTAGCGGATGCCCCAGCCGCCGAAGTCGGCAAGCGGATTGAAGTTTTCGACGCGCACGCTTTGGACATCGGCGCGGCCGAGCCGCAAAAAACGGGCGCGAAGCAGGCCGCCGCGGAGAATCAGTTGCTCGCGATTCACTTCAACTTGAAGCGAGCCAAAGAGCATCGCCAGGAACAAAAACAGGAGCGGCAAAAGAATCGGCGCGAGATAGATGGGGGACCATCGATCTCTGGATGCGTACAGGAAAATGCCTTCGAGAATCAGACAGAAGCAGGCAATTGCAACCAGCAGCGCCGACATCCAGCGCGCTCTTTGGATCGAGTGATACGGAAGTGTCGCGGCGCTCATCGAAGCGGGCGTTATCTGGTCGGTCAGTGAAGAGTCATCACTCGCATCACCGATTTGGCTCATCGGCCGTCGCACCCACTCGAGCAGTCCCGTGACCACAGCATCAGCAACCGCAAATACAATCGCCCACACCCACGGATGCGGCGCGGCTGCCGACTCCGCAAGCCGATGGATATTCCACCACATCCAGCAACTGATCCCGCCGCTGAGTCCAAGGGCAGCGGCAATCAGCACGGCAATCCAGTTGAATCGCTTCCGCCCCTGCTCATATCGAACCCATACCGCGCTCAGCACGACGCTGATCCCCAGCGGCAGCAGCGCGATCAGCAGCATCACCATCAATTCCCAGGGCGACCCCCACCGATTCACCTGCCAATGCCCATCAAAATGCACCGGCACCACCGCCGGCCAAGGCCGCCGCATGATCGGCAGCACGATCATCACAACGAGCGTCGCAAAGCTCGGCGCGTTGATCCACCAGGAATTCCTTAAGCCGGATTTCATCGTCGCTATCAATGTTTTTCGTCCGCCCAGGCAGGCCACGCCATTATAAATGCGCGATGATTTCAGATGAGCACGCACACATTGCGTTAGAATGCCTTCGTGCGCCGTCGGCTCATCAAGATCCTCACCGGCCTGTCGCTGCTGCTGTGCGCGGCGGCCGTCGCACTATGGGTTCTCAGCCATGTCGCCCCGTTCCAATTGGAGTGGACCTCAACGAAGGGCCGCGAAGACCCGGCATGGTCGCGGGGTCAACTATGCGTGGGGCAGGGACGGATCGGGTACGTTACCCGGATACCACAACCTAAGGCCTGGCTGCGGTACGTAAAACCGCTCCATCGCTTCCACCGAATGACTCCGAATGAATTCAACTACGACCGCAAGCAGAAGCTGCAGCCCGCCTGCTTCTTCACCCTCGGCCTTTGCCTTGACGGGTTTTTGAGGTAACGCGCCACCGATGCGCGCCTCCTCGGCGGCGTCGCCACGGAGTTTGCGAAGGTGCTTGCACGTGCGGCGCTCGATCGCAATCGATTGATTTCTCCACGCGGGGCAGGAGCAGGAGTAGACACCGCCGGTGTTTTTCAGCACGTAGGGCTTGGCGCCCGAGCCTTTCATCTCCGTCGAATCGCCGTCGGCAAGGTCTGGCATGGCTCCCTCTTTTGAAAAATCGCAGCTACGTTTCGGCCGGCTGCTCTCTCGTGCAATCGATCGGTATCGCGCCTAGCGCGCAGCAAAAAGCGCCGATCGTGAAGAAGTAATAATTGCAAAATGCCTGCTTATTGAACGCGAAGAAGACCAGGAAGACCAGCCCGAGGGAGAGAGCAAAACCAGCAGCCGAGCGCGGGGCTTTACGGATCGCAAGAAAGACTGCTGGAATGAGCGCAACCGGCACCAGCCAGGTCCAGGTGATGTAATTGGAATCGTGGAGGCCGAGCATCACGAGGTAGCTGAGCGCGTCCCAGCGGAATGGCGCATATTTCTGGACGGATACCGTAGAAAACCAGAACTCGTGCCAGTTCCACAGAGCGAGTGGAAGCGAGACGATGGCTGCGACGATGGCGGATTTGATCAGCAGCCATCCCCATTTTTTCCAATTGGCAATTGGGTTTGCATTGAACGGTTCCAGAAGCAATAAGAATGTGAAGGGCACCGCGAGAGCCAGGTACTGCTTCGACGCGAGGAACAGTCCCAGTGCAATCGGCAACAATTTCCAAAGCCTCCGACAGCAGCAGAAAATCGTCGCCGCGAGCAGCATCACGACGAATGGCTCCGTCCATCCCCGCCCCAGCACGAACCAGAGTCTTGGCGTCATGAGGAACAATGCCGCCGCGAGTTTGGCGAATCGTCCGGGTCTCGCGTAGCCAATGAAAACTCCCGCAATCACGATGGCAATCGCTTGGGCATAACGATGGTCGCCTGCGAATCTATACCCAAGCGTCGCCAGCAGCAGGCTCAAAGGTGGATAGGGAAAACCAAATTGCAGGCGATCATTCTTGGAAAGGCCGGGACCGTAAACTTCCTGCCCACCGGGGCGTGTGCTGTGATAAATGTCGGGGAAATTGGCCTGCCGATAGTCGTATGGATTGTGCCCGTCGAGGAGCGTTTTCGGCCCCTGCTGCTGAAAGACCCATACATCGATGTGCGGCTCCGGCGAGGCGTGGATCATCCAGAACCCGGTCGCTAGATTCAGAATGAGGAGTACCGGGAACCACCATTGCCGTGCCCATTTCACGCCAGATATACCGACGGAAATGATAAGCGCAGATGTGCCAAGCAACGTCAGGAATTGCGCGTGGGCTGTTCCTCCAATTGCCTTTTGATCTACACTCAGCGGCCACTTTCGAAAAAGCGCTAGCACTTCGATCAGCAATCCGATGCCAATCGCAATGTTCACGCTGCGATCAGAAATCGCCTCCACCATTCGCCGCGGACGCAGGATCGCCAGTACTCCCGCGATCAACGCGACGGTGATCATCCCCATCGCAATTGGCGTGAATTCTCCATCGTGGTTCTGGATCGCCAGGCCGATGAAGACCGCGGCAACGCATGTGAAAAAAGCTGACGCGCGATCCGCCCCCACATTTCGAGATTGATCCAGCATCGGAGATGTTGAAGCGACGCCGCTCATGGCCCCATGTTTAAGAGCTCTAACTCTGTCCATTCCGACGCGCGATCATAATCCATTGGAAACCAAACAATCGCGGCGCGACCGCGAGAGCCGCGTGTTGGGTTTTGATCATCGCGCCAAAAAGCGATTTGCCCTCGCCGTTTTTCCAGATTTCATCGAGGGGCACTCCGGTCGCGCTGAATCGCTCGATCTTCAATCCCGCGCTTTCCAGCATCTCCCGCGCAGTATCCTTCGTGAAGAAATGCAGGTGCGTGCGATCCAGCGGCCCTCGTTCCATCTTGGGAAATCGCCCCGCCAGAAGCATCAGCCGAACCGCGAGATGCGCCACATTCGGCACCGAGATGATAAACGTCGCATCATCTGTCGCGGCTTCTTTAAGCTGATGCAGAACATTCAGCGGATCGGCCGTATGCTCCAGCACGTCGGCGCAAACGATCACGCGATATTCCTTCGGCGGCAGCTTCGCCCCTTCGATCGTCGATGAAAAAACCTGCCGATAGTGCGGCCGCGCAAGCTCGGCCCATTCGGGATTGGCTTCGACCGCATCCAGCACAATGCCTGATCCGGCCAGCGATTGAGCCAGCATCCCCTGCGCTGCGCCAACATCCAGCACGGGGCTCTGGCCCAGTTCGCGCACGATCCGGCTGATCTGCTGGTGGCTACTCCTGGGGTCGCGGTGCGAGCGATAATGAATCGCCATTCGGCACCCTCCAGCGATCGATCAGCGCGTACTTGAAGGTTTCCATGATGCAGTTCATCGCGTAGGGAATGCCGTTCACATAGCAGATTTCATCGCCGTAATAAGTGGGAATCGGCACTTCGCGAATTCGATACCCCTTCTTCAAGAATTCTAAAATGATTTGCGTATCGAAGTGCCAGTTATGCGTCATCGAATCGAGCGGAATGTTGCGCATCGCCTGCACGCGATACGCTCGATAGCCGGAATGGAATTCGGTAAACCGCGTGCCGGCCAGCGAATTTTCGATGCCGGTCAAAATCTTGTTGCCGACGAATTTATACATCGGCATCCGCCCGCGCCGTGCCGCTCCAGGCAGCATCATGCGCGAGCCCATCACCATTTCCGCGGAGCCATCTTCTAAGGGATTCAATAGATCCTGCATGATTTCCGGGGCATATTGCCCGTCGCCGTGCAGGAGCACGACGATATCCAGCCCGCGATCGATGGCGTATTGATATCCCTTGCGCTGGTTGCCGCCATACATCAGATTGACCGGGTTTCGGAACACCCGCAGCTTGTGGCCGAACGGCTCGCCCTTGCAGGCCTCGGCCGTCTCGAAAGTTCGGTCCTGGCTGGCATCGTCAAAAACGAAGACCTCTTCGATCTTCTCCCAGATCGCGCCGGGAATGCGTCCTAACACGCTGCGCAGCGTCGTCTGCGCGTTATACGCCACCACCAGAATCCCGATTCTCGGCTTCCCTGACATAAGTCTCACGGTTTTAACCGAATCCGAAACAAAAGGCGATTGCTCAGTGCGCCCGCATAAATATCGGTGTAAAAGTCAGCATTCGCGACAGATGGATGAGACAGCGGGGCGCGCGATGCGCACGCGCGCCCCGCCGGCCGCCAATTCCGCCTTCATCACAACTCCCGCACCATCAACCATATACGATAGTACGTCTCCGTACATGGAACAAAATGAGACAAAACGGGGCGCGCATTGACCTGTTTTTGACCCCAAAAACACCCTATTTTCTGATGCAAATCGCGTGTGAATAACAACTTATATATTTATCAATTTTTTGCTTGAGTCGCTACGCGCGCCCCGCTCGATTGTCAAGTTATTTTATTTTTTATCGTCCATTGCTGTGACCGGGATCGTTTGCATCTCCATTGCTTCAATTCACTTACACTAAGAGTGTATGTCGGGCATGCTATCCGATTGTTGCACTTGAGTGGCCGACGTGTTTTCCGGCGCGCCCCGCGATTGTCTCGGGAGCGCGGTGAGGTATGCCCCGAATGCAATCAAGGCGATTCCCAGCCAATTCATCCCAGAAGGTCGATCGCGGAGGATCAGAAATGCGAGAATCGCCGCGAGCGGCACACTCAGCTTGTCGATCGGCCCCACCTGCGTCACCTGCCCGCCGACGGCCAGCGCCTTGAACCCAAAAAGCCAGGACAGCGCCCCCGCGAGTCCCGACAGCGCGATCATGAGCAGCGCCTTGGAATGGATCGCGCTCAGGTTTCCCCAGAGCTCCTGCCCGAAGCAGACCGCCGCGAGAAACACCAGCATGATCGCGGCCCGCACGGTGGTCGCCAGCGTGGGGTCGATTCCCTCCATCCCCACCTTGGCAAAAATATTGACCAGCGAAGCCGACACCGCCGCGAAGATCGCGTACAGCAACCATTTTTGTTGAACCATGCGGTCATCTTAGTCTTCGAACCGCTCTGGATCAGTCCCCGAGCATGCGTTAGCTTCTCGAACGGATGTCGCAGTGAAGCGTTCGCTGCGTCGATCATTCACTGCGTAGAAGGCAATGTGCGACGTCGCCGATCCGCCGCCCACGTCGCTTGCGCGTTCGCGGACGGTAGCGCTGAAATCCGATCGCTGAACCGTCCGCGAAAGCGCAAGCGAGTATCCGAACTTCCCGGCGTTCTGGATGCGTCGACGTGTTCGAGCACGGCGCCTCGGTTGAGAAGCGGTCGCATCCTCTCTCGAACGCTCGCAGATTGGATTGCGTACAATAATGTTTCGCACCGAAGCGAAATCGAAATTGAAATGATAATCTCGTGCCCATTAGCACGGACGGTCGTGAAAGGCATCGCGATGAAGGAATTGGACGGGCTGGACAACAATATCGAGCAGTCGCAGGAGAGCAGTGAGCCGGCCCACGTGATCAGCCGGGAGGACCTGGGCGAGGTCCATGAGCTGGCGTCGAAGTTAATCGAAGAGCTGCGCGAAGTCCCTGAGGGGGATCTCGTCGGCGAGATCCTGGCCAACGCACTCAAGCTCCTCCGCGATCACACCAACCGTGGCGATGTCAAACTCATCGACAAATCCTTCAAAGAACTGCGCTACGCCCTCAAAATCTTCTCCCCCTATCGCGATGTGCGGAAGGTCAGCATCTTCGGCTCCGCGCGCACGCCTGAATCCAATCCCGATTACCGTCAGGCGGCGGACTTCGCCAAGGCGATGGTCGCCGCGGGATGGATGGTCATCACCGGCGCCGGCGGCGGGATCATGGCCGCGGGGCATGGCGGAGCCGGGGCCGATCCGTCGTTTGGCCTGGCGATTCGCCTGCCCTTCGAGCAGCTCACCAATCGCTTCATCGCCAACGATCCGAAGCTGATCAATTTCCGCTACTTCTTCACGCGAAAGTTGATGTTCGTCCGCTCGAGCCATGCCATCGCGCTTTTCCCCGGCGGCTTTGGAACGATGGATGAAGGCTTCGAAGTGCTCACGCTCGTACAGACCGGAAAATCGGTCCCCATGCCGATCGTCTTCATCGATGCCCCCGGCGGCGACTACTGGGCAAGCTGGCAGGATTACATCAAGAAGCAACTGCTGGCCCGCAAACTCATCAGTGAAAACGATCTTCGCCTCTACAAAATCACCGACGACGTCCAGGAAGCCATCCACGAAATCCAGAATTTTTATTCCAATTATCACAGTCTCCGCTACGTGCGCGATGATCTGGTCATGCGGCTCCTTCGCCGCCCCACCGATGCGCAGATGGCCCACATCGATCGCGAATATTCCGACATCAAAGCCCGCGGCTCCTTCACCCTCTCCGGCCCCCTGCCCGCCGAACGCGATGAACCGGCCCTCGCCGAGCTGACGCGATTGGTTTTCACCTTCAATCGCCGGGATCATGGGAGATTAAGGATGATGATCGATTATCTGAATGGGACGGCGGGGGTGTGAGGCGCCATGCACCTGTCCTGTTTTCGCGCTCGATCTTCCAGCCGCCTGTGGGCGGCTTTTTCACGCGCGGAAGGTAGAATGAGGTAATGAGAATGAGGGCTTTTTTGAAATTGCTTCTGTTCTTCGGGCTATATGAGGCGGTCGCAATTGTTATGCTTCAGCAGGGCATATCTATTTACCGAGAAACGCATTCAGGGATGATTCTTTTCGTTACGTGCTTCGCGGTCTTTATGGTGCTGGGGCCATTTTTGAGTATGGCAAAGTGGTGGCTGTTTCGTGCCCGCGCAACGCCGTCGAATGAAAAAAAGGGTAGCGGGTCAGTCTGAATTTCAGAATTTTGAAGGAACGCAACCGCACTCTGGGCAACGTTCTGGAGTGCCACGAAGGTCATAGCCAACGAAAGCGCACCTGTCCTTAATGGCATCAACTTAAGCGTTTCTTTCGAGGTTTTCTCGGCCTTTTCGTGAGACTCTCCTCAAGTAGCTTCGCCCGCAACTCCGCGCGGGGCTTGTTCATCAGGTCATACTGCTTGGGTCTTCTCT
>Ga0207695_10001129_pt1 | contig 46291 bp, 45 predicted proteins | sample KBSC54metaG_FD_184354 | JGI IMG/M metagenome (GOLD analysis project Ga0207695, IMG submission 184354) | Corn rhizosphere microbial communities from Kellogg Biological Station, Michigan, USA - KBS C5-4 metaG (SPAdes) (version 2) | ecosystem: Host-associated > Plants > Roots > Rhizosphere > Soil...
CTCGGATACGACCGCCAAAATCCTGCTCGAAGTGCAGGCGGTGCACTTCAACGCCGAAAAACCGTTCATCTTCACGTCCGGCTGGGCAAGCCCCGTCTATATCGACTGCCGCAAGCTGATCTCGTATCCGCGCGTGCGCCGTGCGCTGATGGAAATGGCGGAAACGACGATCACGCGCGACATCGGCTTCGAGCAGATCGACGCGGTGGCGGGCGGCGAGACGGCCGGCATCCCGTTCGCGGCATGGATCGCGGACCGGATGATGGTGCCGATGCAGTACGTGCGCAAGAAGCCGAAGGGTTTCGGCCGCAACGCGCAGATCGAAGGCCATCTGGAAGAAGGCTCGCGCGTGCTGCTGGTGGAAGACCTGACGACCGACAGCCGCAGCAAGATCAACTTCGTCAATGCGCTGCGTACCGCGGGCGCGACGGTGAACCACTGCTTCGTGCTGTTCCACTACGACATCTTCAAGGAAAGCGTGTCGGTCCTGAAGGACATCGACGTCGACCTGCACGCGCTGGCGACGTGGTGGGACGTGCTGCGCGTCGCGAAGGCATCGGGCTACTTCGAGACGAAGACGCTCGACGAAGTCGAGAAATTCCTGCACGCGCCGGCCGAGTGGTCGGCCGCGCACGGCGGCGCGACGGGCGCCCAGGAGTAACAGCGCGCCGGCATGCATGCCGGCGCACTGGCTGAACAAGCCGCCTGCTTCATCGCAGGCGGCTTTTTTTCGTCCGTCGTTCCGCGCAAGAACCGGTCGCGACCGCGGGTCGCGACCGCGGGTCGCGGTGTGCATCGCTCATCGAACCCTAATGCTAGACTTGATCCATCGCCGCCATCAGCGACGCGGGCAACGCACAACGCCAACAACGCCGGGAGCATCGGTCCGGCCCACGTGACGGGAGAAGCGCCATATGCGTGTGGATCGCCGGATCACTCCGCCTGCGCCATCGGGTCGCCCGTCTCCGTTCATCGCTCTCCTCGTTTGCACCGCCGTCTTCGCGGCGCTGCCCGTTCATGCGGAAGGCCCGTTCACCATGTCGAGCGACGACCTGACGCCCGGCGGGCGCGTCCGCGCCGCGAACGTGTTCGACCGCGGCGACTGCAAGGGCGCGAACCGCTCGCCGCAGCTCGCCTGGCACAACCCGCCGCCCGGCACGCGCAGCTACGCGGTCACGATCTTCGATCCCGACGCACCCGGGCGCGGCTGGTGGCACTGGGCCGTGGCAGGCATCCCGGCCACGGTCACGAGCCTGCCCACCGACGCGAGCGCGTCCGGCTTCCTGCGGCGCATCGGCGCGATCGAGGCGCGCAACGACTTCGGGATCGACGGCTACGGCGGCCCGTGCCCGCCGCCCGGCAAGCCGCACCGCTACGTGATCACCGTCTACGCGCTGAAGGGCAACGACCTGCGCATCGCGCAGGGCCGACCCGCGCCGATGTTCGAGCATGAGATCGGCACGCTCGCGATCGGCAGCGCGCAATTCACGGTCAGCTACGGGCAGTGACGGACGCCGGGCCGCGATTGCCGGCCGACGCGAATTTCAGTGCGCCGCATGCGCGCGTTTTCCCGTCATTTCGGCTTGCTAGACTCGTCGTCACCGGTCGCGGCCCCACACGCCGCGCATCGGTCGCGCCGCCCGCCGGCGACGCGTGACGCGGCAGGCCGCTGCGGCCGCCGTTCCCGTCCCTTTCCGGAGAACGCTTCATGTCGAACATCGTCATCGTCTATCACAGCGGCTACGGTCACACGCAGAAACTGGCCGAGGCCGTTCACGCGGGCGCGCAGGACGCCGGCGCGACCGTACGCCTGATCGCCGTCGGCGACCTCGACGACGCGGGCTGGGCCGCCCTCGACGCGGCCGACGCGATCGTCTTCGGCGCGCCGACCTACATGGGCGGCCCGTCGGCGCAGTTCAAGCAGTTTGCCGACGCGACGTCGAAAGCGTGGTTCACGCAGAAGTGGAAAGACAAGATCGCCGCGGGCTTCACGAACTCCGCGACGATGAACGGCGACAAGTTCTCGACGATTCAATATTTCGTCACGCTGTCGATGCAGCATGGGATGGTGTGGGTCGGCACGAGCCTGATGCCGGCCAACTCGAAGGCGGCCACGCGCAACGACATCAACTACCTCGGCGGCTCCACGGGCCTGCTCGCGCAGTCGCCGGCGGATGCGACGCCCGACGAGGGCCCGCTGCCGGGCGACCTCGAGACCGGGAAGGTATTTGGCCGGCGCATCGCCGAAGCGACGGCACGCTGGGTTGCCGGCAGCCGCTGAGCCGGCCCCGGGCGCCCGCGCCGGCGGGCGTCAAAGGGACACAAGACGGCCCGCCGGCCGTCTTTTTTTCGCCCCGCGCGGTGCAGGCCCGCCGGATGACGTCTTAAAATGGCGGTTTCCGGGCGCGGGCCCCCGTTTCATCCAGTGAGAGCGAAATGAGCACCAAAGTTTTTGTCGACGGCCAGGAAGGCACGACCGGCCTCAAGATCTTCGAATACCTGTCGGCACGCAACGACATCGAGATTCTGCGTATCGATGAAGCGAAGCGCAAGGACGTCGACGAGCGCCGCCGCCTCATCAACGCGTCGGACGTCACGTTCCTGTGCCTGCCGGACGCCGCGTCGCGCGAATCGGCCTCGCTCGTCGAGAACCCGAACACGACGCTGATCGACGCGAGCACCGCGTTCCGCACGAGCGCCGACTGGGCCTACGGCCTGCCCGAACTGACCCGCGCGCAGCGCGAGAAGATTCGCACGTCGAAGCGCATCGCGGTGCCGGGCTGCCACGCATCGGCCTTCGTGCTCGCGATGCGTCCGCTCGTCGATGCGGGCATCGTAGCGCCGACGTTCGCCGCGCACAGCTACTCGATCACCGGCTACAGCGGCGGCGGCAAGTCGATGATCGCCGACTACGAGAACGCGGCGCCGGGCGGCAAGCTCGCGAGCCCGCGCCCGTACGCACTCGGCCTCACGCACAAGCACCTGCCGGAAATGGCCGCGCACACGGGCCTCGCGAACCCGCCGATCTTCACGCCGATCGTCGGCCCGTTCCTGAAGGGTCTCGCAGTGACGACCTACTTCACGCCCGAACAGCTCGCGAAGCGTGCGACGCCGCAAGACGTGCAACGCGTGTTTGCCGAATACTACGCGGACGAAGCATTCGTGCGCGTCGCGCCATTCAACGCGGACGCGAACCTCGATGGCGGCTTCTTCGACGTGCAGGCGAACAACGACACGAACCGTGTCGACCTGTTCGTGTTCGGCAACGAAGAGCGCTTCGTCACGGTCGCGCGCCTCGACAACCTCGGCAAGGGTGCGTCGGGTGCCGCGATCCAGTGCATGAACCTCAACATCGGCGCGGCCGAGGATGCGGGCCTCACGCGCTGACCATCCTCTCGTGCGATGCAAAGCCGGCCGCTGGCCGGCTTTTTATTTACCCGCATCACGCAATAAATAAAATCCTGTTCGCGAATTTACAAATATTTACAAGCCTTCCATTGCGCGATTACCAGCGAATTAACTCCCCCCTTATTTCTCCAGTCAATCCCGAATAGGGATAAACCGGATACCACCGCTTTAAACACTGCCGTTGTGCGCGGGAAGGTTCTTCGACAGCCTTCCGCGCGTGGCACATCCCCCACTCCGGCAGCTTTTGCCAGCCCCTCGCACGTTTTAATTCTTACTGAATGCCGTGTCAGACAAGGATTTAAAACACGACATCCGTTTCAATCGCCTTTTTTAGACGGGTTCATCAATTGACAGCAAAAATCAAGGCGGCGACATTAGCTCGCACAATTAAACGATTGGAGACAGCGGCATGTCGCACGCCTTATCGAAGGGGGTGGCAACGGCCTTTGCCATTGCCCCTTTCCTGGTTGCATGTGGTGGGGGGGATTCCGGCGGCGCGCTCGCGCCGATCAATGCGCCCCAATGTTCCGGATCGAGCTGCGGCACGCAAGGGCCGCCGCCGTCGCAGCCCGTCAACGGTTCGTTGTGTCCGGCCAACGCCGACATCGTGAAGAACACGTATCTCGGCGGTGCCGGTAGCGGCGAGATCGTCAGCGTCAACATCGACGCAGTCGCAATGACGTACACGCTCAAGTGGCTCGAATCGCCGATTCCGCTGAAGACGGGCACCGTCACGCCCAGCCGCGTCGGCACGACGATCACCGGCAAGGTCATCCACCCGCCGACCGGCGCGCTGCCGACCGCCGAGCAGACGCGCTGCGCGTTCGTCCTCACGCCGGGCACGGGCCCCGCGCCGGACGGCTCGACCTATTCGACAGCCGCCGACTTCAACCAGGCGAACCCGCCGATGCTGCTCGTCGGCATGGGCGTCGCGGGCGGCGGCATTCCGGGCGCGACGATCCAGTACGACGGGCTGACGATCATCCCGGGCGTCGTGCAGAACGTCGGCCAGGTGCCGAACCGCCACTTCGATTTCTATCCGTTCCTCGGCTTCGCGAACACGACGACCGACCTGTCGAAGCTGCCGGGCACGTACAACGCGCTGATCTACCACCTCGTGCCGTCGGGCAACTACGCGACGAAGGGATCGAACTCGAGCGAGACGTTCGATGCGAACGGCGCGTGCACGTCGACCGGTTCGGGCGGCTGCCAGACGACCGGCGATCCGTGGAAGACGAGCGCGAACGGCGGCTACTTCGACAGCACGAAGGCACCGCAGACGCTGCCGCAAACGCAACTGCCGATCGTCGGCGCGACCGGCAAGTCGGCGACCGCGCACATGGTGATCGGCCAGCTCAACGGCGCGACGGTGCCGGTGATCGTGCGCACGGGCAACGTGAACCTCGGTACGCCGCCGCTGCACCTCGACGCGCAGGTCGACGACGAATCGGGCATCGCGGTGCTCGGCGCGGCGACGGCGATCACGTCGGGCTCGATCGACGGCGGCTACGCGGGCGCGGACTCGAACTTCAAGTACACGGCCGCCCTGATCCGCGGCAGCAACGCATCGTTCATCAACCCGACCACGCAGGCCGAGGAAGACGGCTTCACGCTCGACTACGGCCAGGCGACGCCGGGCCTGCTGAACGCGAAGACGACGCCGCCGAGCGGCGCGACCTACCCGTCCGCATCGGGCGTGGTGATCGCGACGGGCGGGCTGTACGCGGCACTCGTGCAGGGCACGGTGAACGGCGGCGTCACGTCGACGTCGGCGAACTCGACGACTTCGTCGACACCGTACTTCGGCGTGGGCGCGCAGATCAGCAAGTAGCGATCGAGGACGCGGCGGCGGCAGCACACCCGCCGCCGCGCGACGGACGAAGCGCGCGGCACCGCGCACGCAGGACGAGCACAAGCAACAGAAGCGGCCGACAGGGAGCTGGCCGCCACACAAGACAAATCTGGAGGAGCAACATGAAGCGCAACCTCATTCTGGCGGCGGCCTTTGCCGCCCCCCTTCTTTCCGCCTGCGGCGGCGGCAGCGACAACCCGCCCCCGCTCGTCGAAGACCGGCTCTGTCCCGCGTCGCTCGACTACAGCACCGTGTTTACCGGCGGCGCGGGCAGCGGCGAACTCGCCAAGGTCCAGCTCGACACGACCAAGATGACGTGGCAGGTCACGTATGTCGAATCGGCGGTACCGCGCACGACCGGCACCGTCACGCCGACCCGCGCGGGCACCGTCGACAGCGGCACGCTCACGCAGGAAACGCTGCTGCCGACCAACAAGCTGAACCAGTGCGCGTTCCGCCTGAACGGCGCGAGCCTCGACTCGACGCGCCCGGCACGGATCTTCGTCGGCTTCGGCGTCGCCGGCGGCACGATTCCGGGCAAGGAAATCCAGTTCGGCGGCGTGCTCGGCCAGGCCGCGGTGCCGGACACGAAATTCCCGTACTACCCGTTCATCGGCTTCTCGTCGATCGAGACCGACATCGCGAAAGTCGCGGGCACGTACAGCCATGTCGGCTTCGGCGAGGTGCCGTCGCAAAACTTCGCGCCCGCGTCGATCGACGCGAAGGTGACGATCAACGCGGACGGCTCGTGGACCAAGTGCGACACGACCGGCCAGTTCGCCGGCGGCGCATGCATGCAGCAGGGCACGAACTTCGTGCCGGCCGCGGACGGCAGCGGCGCGTTCCAGTCGAACAACTACCGGAGCCAGTTGAAGCCGACGCTGTCGGCCACGCCGCAGGGCAAGGGCTTCATGATCGTCGGCAAGCTGCGCAACCAGCTCGTGCCGATCCTCGTGCGCACGGGTGTCGCGAACCCGAACCCGACACCCGACAGCAACGGCGTGCCGGGCCTCACCGCCGACGACGAATCGAGCATCTCGATCCTCGCGCCGCAGACGGCGATCGCGGCCGGCTCGCAGAACGGCGAGTACATCGGCGTCGACAGCGAGTTCAACTACCGGACCACCGCGCTGATCAACACCCAGGCAACGCTGCTCGATCCGTTCCAGCCGTCCCAGGCGTCGCTCACGAGAGTGCTCGACCTCGACTACACGCAGAAGGTGCCGGGCACGGTCACGACGATCCACACGGGTTCGGGCAGCACGTCGCCGACCGGCAAGTTCATCTTCTCGGGTGGCGTGTTCGGTTTCCTCGACAACGCGGGATCGACGCCGTATTTCACGATCGGCGCGTTCGTCCAGTAAGCGGAGGGGAACGCCGTGATGAAGAAAACCCTTCTCTGCGCGGCGGCCGGCGCCGCCGCACTGGCGCCGCTCGCGGCGCACGCGCAGAGCGCCGGCAGCAACGTCGTCACGCTGGGCTGGTTCCACGTGATGCCGCAGCAGAGCAGCACGCCGATGACGACCAACGTCGCACCGACACCGATCAACACGCCGCTGCGGCTGCCGCCGTCGTTCACGTCGCCGGGCACCGGGCTGCGCACCAGCGGCGCCGACACCGTCGGCCTGACGGTCAGCCACTTCCTGACCGACCATATCGCGGTCACGTCGGTGGCAGGCGTGCCGCCGGTGTTCAAGGTGTCGGGCCAGGGCACGATCAAGCCGCCCGGCCCGGCCGGCGCGCTCGGCACGCAGAACATCGGGCTGGCGTCGGTCAACCCGATCGTGAAGAGCGTGCGGCAGTGGAGCCCGGCCGTGCTGCTGCAATACTACTTCGGGCAGGCGACCGCGAAGTTCCGGCCGTTCCTCGGCCTCGGCGTGTCGTACAACTGGTTCAGCGACCTGCAGCTCAACACGAACTTCATCAAGCAGACGCAGGACAACCTCGGCGCGATTCTCGCGGCGGGCGCGGGCAAGCCGGGTACGACATCGGTGGAGGCGAAGGCGTCGTCGTCATGGCAGCCGGTGTTCAACGCGGGCCTGCAGTACAACATGACGGAGCATTTCGGGCTGATCGCGTCGGTGACGTACATCCCGCTGAAGACGACGTCGACGGTGACGATCAAGGCGGCCGACGGTTCGGTGCTGGCCGAGTCGAAATCGGACCTGAAGGCCGACCCGATCATCAGCTACGTCGGGATGACGTACAAGTTCTGAGCCCGGCGACGGACGACGACTGGAACGCCGCGGCAAAATCGCAGGCAAAAAAAAAGCCCGCCTAAGAGGCGGGCTGAATCCATATCAGAGGAGACATGGAGGAGACAGGTGCCACTATAGCGAATCGGTTTCCGCAATGCAACATTTCCGTAGAGAAAATAAGGATTTTCCCTCGAATGCCGACTCTAAATCGCTTCGCTGGCTTCTGACCCCTTCCCGATCTCCCCGTCCAGCACCTCGGCCAGCGCGTCGCGCAGCAGCGCGACCGGCCGCACCAGCCGGCCCGGCAGCGCGCCGTGCACGATCCATACGTTGATCCGAGTCTCCAGCCCCGCCGTTTCCACCACCCTCAGCGCATCGCGATGCGCGCTGCGCGCCAGCGCGTTCGGCGCCGCGATCCCGATGCCGGCGCCGCGCGCGACGAGCGACAGCTGCAGCTCCGAGCCGAACGCCTCGACCGCGACGTCGAACGGCAGCCCGGCCGCGCCGAGCGCGCGGCTCAGCGCCGAGCGCATCCCGCAGCCGTCCTGGCTCAGCACCCACGGAAAACCCGACAGCGTGTCGAGCGACAGCGGACCATCCGGCAGCGGAAAGTCGCGCGCGGCGACGAGCACCGTCGGCTGCGTGGCGAGCAGCGTCGCGGTGAACGCGTCGGGCAGCGCCGCGCTCGCCGGCACCATCACGGCCGCGACGTCGAGCGTGCCGCGCTCGATGCCCTGCATCAGCGCCGGCGACCAGCCGGCCGTCACGCGCAGCGTCAGGCGCGGGAACGCGTCGCGCAGCCGGTCGATCGGCCGCTCGAGCGCCAGCTCGGACAGGAACGGCGGGACGCCGATGCGCAGCTCGCCCGACGGCTCGCTGTCCGGCGCGCCCGCCGCCATCAGTTCATCGACCGCGCCCAGCACGTTGCGCGCGAGCGCATAGACGTCGCGCCCGGCGGCGGTCGGCTTCAGCGGCTTGCTCTGCCGTTCGAGCAGCGGCATGCCGAGCAGCGTTTCGAGATTCTGCACGCGCCGCGTCAGGCCCGGCTGCGTCAGGTGGAGCTTTGCGGCCGCGGCGATCATCGACCCGCTGTCGACCACCGCGACGAACGCCAGGAGATCACGCGTATTCAAAACAAACTCGCATAATCATGTTAGACATATTTCAATTGTCGCATAAACATCGGCCGCCTACGATGGGAGTTCCTTCGACCCGCACCCCAGGCTTCCGATGAACTGCCCTGCCGACTCCTGTCCCGCCGCCGTTCGCACGCCCGCCGACGCGCCGCCCGCGCTGAGCGCGGGCATGACGCTGTTCTTCGCCGCGACGGTCGGTGTGATCGTGATGAACCTGTTCGCCGCGCAACCGCTGACCGGCCCGATCAGCACCGACCTGCACCTGCCGGCGGGCCTCGCCGGCCTCGTCGCGATGCTGCCGCAGCTCGGCTACGCGGCCGGGCTCGTGTTGCTCGTGCCGCTGGTCGACCTGCTCGAGAACCGCCGCCTGATCGTCGCGACGCTCGTCGCCTGCGCGGCTGCGCTCGCGCTGCCCGCATTCACGCGGTCGGGCGCCGTGTTCCTGCTGGCGACGCTCGCCGCCGGCGCCGCGTCGAGCGTGATCCAGATGCTGGTGCCGATGGCCGCGTCGATGGCGCCCGAAGCGCAGCGCGGCCGCGCGGTCGGCAACGTGATGAGCGGGCTGATGCTCGGCATCCTGCTGTCGCGGCCGCTCGCGAGCCTGATCGCGGGCTCGGCCGGCTGGCGCGCGTTCTACGCGTTGGCCGCGCTCGCGAACGCGGCGATCGCCGTCGTGCTCGCGCTGCGCCTGCCGTCGCGCACGCCGTCGATCACGGCCGGCTACCGCGCGCTGCTCGCATCGATGGGGCGCCTGCTCGCCGACGAACCGGTGTTGCGCCGTCATGCACTGTCGGCCGCGCTCGCGATGGCCGCGTTCAGCGCGTTCTGGACCGCCGTCGGGCTGCGGCTCGCGCAGCCGCCGTTCGGCCTCGACCTGCACGGGATCGCGCTGTTCGCGTTCGCCGGCGCCAGCGGCGCGATCGTCACGCCGCTCGCCGGCCGCGCCGGCGACCGCGGATACGGCCCGGCCGCGCAGCGGATCGCGCACGGCACGATGCTCGCGGCGCTCGTCGTGCTCGGGATTGCGGGTGCCGGCTGGTTCGGCTTCGACGCGCACGCGCATCGCGGCCTCGGCCTGGCGCTGCTTGCCGGCGGCGCGGCGCTACTCGACGCGGGGGTCATCGTCGACCAGACGATCGGCCGCCGCGAGATCAACCTGCTGAACCCGGCCGCGCGCGGGCGCCTGAACGGGCTGTTCGTCGGGCTGTTCTTCGTCGGCGGCGCGCTCGGCGCGGCGCTCGCGGGCAGCGCGTGGTCATCGGGCGGATGGAGTGCGGTGTGCGGCGTCGGGTTCGCGTTCGCCGGCGCGGCCACCGCATTCGGCCTCTCGGCCGGACGCCTGGCCGGCGTGGCGGCGTCGACTCGCCCGCGTGCATGAGCGAACGTGAAGCGGACGCAAAAAGACGAACGCCCCGCCCTCTCGCGAGGGGCGGGGCGTTCGGCGCGCCTGAATCAGTCCGGAATCAGTGACGGATCAGCGCCATCATCGCGCCGAAGCCGACGAACAACCCGCCCGTCAGCCGGTTGAAGATCTTCGCGACGCTCTGGCTCTTCAGCGTCGCGCCGATGCGCGTGCCGAACGATGCATAGACGAGATACCAGCTCACCTCGATCACCGCGAACGTGACGACGAGGATGCCGAACTGCGGCAGCGTCGGCTCGGCCGCGTTGATGAACTGCGGCAGCAGCGCGGCCGCGAACAGGATCGCCTTCGGGTTGCTGCCCGCGACCAGGAAGCCGTTGCGGAACAGCACCCAGCGCGACGCCGCCGCAGCCTGGCGCGACACGGTTTCGACGTCGGCGGCCGACGGCGCTTCGTCGACGCGCGCGCGCCACGCCTTCACGCCGAGATAGATCAGGTAGGCCGCGCCCGCGAAGCGCAGCGCGTTGAACATCGCCGGCCACGCTTCGAGAAACACGCCGAGACCCGCCGCCGATACCGACAGCATCAGCACCAGCGCGGTGAGGCAGCCGGCCATCGTCGACGACGAGCGCCGCAGCCCGTGCCGCGCGCCATGCGTCATCACGAGCAGCATGTTCGGGCCCGGAATCGCCGACACGACGAACACCGTCGCCACGAAAAGCCACCACGTATGCAAGTTCATGCCCGCCTCTGCGTGAAAGAAAGTAGAAAGACGAAACGCCGATTATGCCGTGCGCGCCGCGCTTCTGTCGCGCCCGGGGTCAGCGGCCCGCGCGACGCAGCGCGACTTCGCCGAGCACCGCGAAATCCTGCTCGCCGCCGCCGTGCGCGAGCGCATCGAGCAGGCTGTCGCGCACGACGCTCGCCACCGGTAGCGGCACCGACGTGGCGTCGCCGGCCTCCAGCGCGAGCCGGACGTCCTTCAGCCCGAGGCGTGCCTTGAAGCGCGCGGGCTCGTAACGCCGCTCGGCGATCATCGAGCCGTAGCCTTCGTAGACGGGCCCCGGAAACACGCTGCTCGTGATCACGTCGAGGAAGTCGCGCATCGCGACGCCGTGCGCGCCGAGCAGCGCGGACGCCTCGCCGAGCGTCTCGATCGCCGACGCGAGCGTGAAGTTCGCCGCGATCTTCGCGACGTTCGCATGCTGCGGCAGCGAACCGAACCGCCAGGTCTTCTGGCCGATCGCGTCGAACAGCGGCTGCACGCGGTCGATCGCCTCGGCCGGGCCGCCCGCCATGATCGTCAGGCGCGCGGCGGCCGCGACGTCGGGCCGCCCCATCACCGGCGCGGCGACGTAATCGATGCCGCGCGACGCGTGCGCATGCGCGAGCGATTCGGCGAGCGCAACCGACACCGTCGCCATGTTCACGTGGATCAGGCCGCGCGGCGCCTGCGCGAGCAGCGCGTCGTCGAACACGGCGCGCGCGGCCGCGTCGTCGCCGAGCATCGAGAACACGGCGTCGCCGCGAAATGCGTCGGCCGGCGTGTCGACGATCTGCGCGCCGAATGCCGCGAGCGGCTCGGCCCGCTCGCGCGACCGGTTCCAGACCCGCACCGTGTGCCCCGCCTTCAGCAGGTTCGTCGCGATCGCCTGCCCCATTTCGCCCAGCCCGATAAACCCGAGATCCATTGCCCGCTCCTTCGCTCCGTGAAGCCGCGAGTTAAACACAGATGCCGGCCGTCTGCAGCGCCTGCCGCCGGCCGGGCGCGGTGCGATACTGCACGGATGGCGACCGCGACCTTCCGCTTCCACGGCGAACTGAACGCCTTTCTTCCGCGCGCGCAGCGCGACCGCGCGTTCGGACACGCGTGTGCGCGCGATGCGACGGTGAAGCATGCGATCGAGGCGCTTGGCGTCCCGCATACCGAAATCGGCCGGCTCCGCGTGAACGACGCGCCGGCCGAGCTCGACCGGCCGCTCGACGACGGCGACCGTGTCGAGGCCTTTCCGGAGCGCGCGCAGCCGGCAGCCAACGGTGCAACCGCGCCGCAACCGGAACAATGGCGCTTCGTCGCCGACGCGCATCTCGGCGGCCTCGCGCAACTGCTGCGCCTCGCGGGCTTCGATACCTGCTACGACAACCACTACCGCGACGACGAGCTCGCGGCGCTCGCCGGCCGCGAGGGCCGGGTCGTGCTGACCCGCGACCGCGAGCTGCTCAAGCGGCGCGCGGTCGCGCGAGGCTGCTACCTGCACGCGGTGCAGCCGGCCGACCAGTTGCGCGAACTGTTCGAACGGCTCGATCTCGCCCCGCACATGCGGCCGTTCCGGCTGTGCCTGCGCTGCAATGCGCCGCTGCATCCGCTCGACGAGGCCGCCGCCGCGCCGCGCGTGCCGGACGGGGTCCGGCAGCGGCACCGGCGCTTTGCCGCGTGCGACGTCTGCCGGCGCGTGTTCTGGGAAGGCTCGCACTGGCGGCGCATGCGTTCGGTGGTCGACGAGATGCGCGCGCCGGCGCCGCCGGCCAGCCCCGGCGACGCCTGAAAAACAAAACCCCGGATGCCGAAGCATGCGGGGTTTTTCGACGGGTGGCCGGCAGCACCGGCCCCGGGCGAATCGCTTAGTTCTGCGTGCCCTTGTCGTTCGTGCCAGCAGCCGAAGCGGCGGCGGCCTTCGCCTTGCCCTTCGCCGAACCGTGGCTCTTCAGCTGGTGTTTCGGCTTGCTGTGATCCTTCTTCATCGGTGCCGAAGCGGGAGCCATCGCGTCAGCTGCCGGCGCGGACGCCTGTGCGAATGCCGAAACCGATGCGAGTGCGAATGCTGCGGTCATGATCGAAGCGAGCGTCTTCTTCATTGTTCTTCCTTTAGCGGAGAAAAAGTCAAACGTACCGGTAAGAGATGCGAGGCATTCGCATCGGAACGCCAGTCGCGCCGGGGTTTCCGGTCGCCGCCGGGCGGCCGGCTTGCGCCGTTTCGCCGCGACAAAGACTGACGTACTGGCTCCATAACGCGCCGCCTTCGCGGCAAGTTGACACGCAGCTTGCGCCTCGCGGGTTTTCCCCGACGACGCCGGTTTCCGGCCGCCCCGGCATGCCTATCCGGCATCGCGCGGCCCGTCCGCCGGCGGCCGCGCGGCCCGGCAAACCGGCTCTCGCGCGCTGCCCCGCAACGCTATACTGGGCGTCCATCCGTCCCTTTCCCCGGAAACCGGATCGCGGCCGGTCGCCAGACCGCCGCCGTCGCGAGGCGCTCAAATTGCCCGATCACAATCTGGACAAACTGAAAATCGACCGGCGTCCGATCGCGCCGGTGCCACGGCGGCGCCGGTGGGTCCGCTATGCGGTCGCCGCCGCGCTCGTCATCGTCGCGATCGTCGCCGGCGTCGCGCTCACCGGCCGGCCGACGGTCGAAACCACGTCCGTCACGTCCGCCTATCCGTACCAGAACGACACACAGCTCAATGCGACCGGCTACGTCGTGCCGCAGCGCAAGGCCGCGGTCGCGTCGAAGGGTCAGGGGCGCGTCGAATGGCTCGGCGTGCTCGAGGGCACGCGCGTGAAGAAGGACGAGATCATCGCGCGCCTCGAAAGCCGCGACGTCGAGGCGTCGCTGGCACAGGCGCTCGCGCAGGCGAAGGTCGCCCGCGCGAACCTCGGCGTGCAGCAGGCCGAGCTGAAGGACGCCGCAATCGCGTTGCGCCGCACCGCGGCGCTCGCGCCGAAGGGCGCCGTGCCGGCCGCGCAGCTCGACATCGACACGGCCCGCGTGAACAAGGCGCGCGCGTCGCTCAGCAGCGGCGAGGCCGCGATCGCGTCCGCCGACGCCAATGCGCAGGCCGCGCAGGTCGCGGTCGACCAGACGGTGATCCGCGCGCCGTTCGACGGCATCGTGCTCGCGAAGCATGCGAACGTCGGCGACAACATCACGCCGTTCTCGTCCGCGTCGGACAGCAAGGGTGCGGTCGTGACGATCGCCGACATGGACACGCTCGAAGTCGAGGCCGACGTCGCCGAATCGAACATCGCGAAGATCCGCGCCGAGCAGCCGTGCGAGATCCAGCTCGACGCGCTGCCCGACCTGCGCTTCGCGGGCCGCGTGTCGCGCATCGTGCCGACCGTCGACCGCTCGAAGGCCACCGTGCTCGTGAAGGTGCGCTTCGTCGACCGCGACGACCGCGTGCTGCCCGACATGAGCGCGAAGATCGCGTTCCTGTCGAAACCCGTGTCGGCGCAGGACCGGCAGCCCGTGACGGCCGTGCAGGCGAGCGCGGTCGTCGAGCGCGACGGCCGGCCGGTCGTGTTCGTCGTGACGGACGACACCGTGCGCGCAGCGGCCGTGACCACCGGCATGCGAATCGGCGAGCTGGTCGCGATCCGCGGCGTGAAACCCGGCGAGACGGTCGTGCTCGCGCCGGGCGCGAAGCTGAAGGACGGCGCGAAAGTGGCCGTCGCGAAGAAGTAGCACCAGCGTGAACGACGCGCCGCCGCCCCTCGTCGAGATCAGCCACGTCGCGAAGTCGTACCGGCGCGGCAGCCAGATCGTGCCCGTGCTGACCGACATCACGCTCGATATCGGCGAAGGCGACTTCGTCGCGCTGATGGGGCCGTCGGGTTCCGGCAAGAGCACGCTGCTGAACCTGGTGGCCGGCATCGACCGGCCAGACAGCGGCGAGCTGCGCGTGGGCGGCCTCGACATCTCGCAGCTCGCGGAGGCGCAGCTGGCCGAATGGCGCGCGGCGAACGTCGGCTTCATCTTCCAGTTCTACAACCTGATGCCCGTGCTCACCGCGTTCGAGAACGTCGAGCTGCCGCTGATGCTCACGCACCTGTCGCGCCGCGAGCGGCGCGAGCGCGTCGAGCTCGTGCTCGACATGGTGAACCTCGGCGACCGGATGACCCATTACCCGTCCGAGCTGTCGGGCGGCCAGCAGCAGCGCGTCGCGATCGCGCGCGCGCTGATCACCGATCCCGTGCTGATCGTCGCCGACGAGCCGACCGGCGACCTCGACCGCGTGTCGGCCACCGACGTGCTCGCGATGCTGCAGCGGATGAACGCCGAGCTCGGCAAGACGATCATCATGGTGACCCACGACGCGCACGCGGCCGGCGCCGCGCGGTCGGTCGTGCATCTGGAAAAAGGGGAGCTGATCGATGGGTACGCCGGCTGACCGGCTGCGGGAGCGCGCGCGATGTACGTGCTGAAGCTGATCGCGCGCAACGCGCTGCGGCACCGGCTGCGCACGCTGCTGACCGTGCTCGGGCTGACCATCGCGGTGCTGGCGTTCGGGCTGCTGCACACGGTCGTCGACGCGTGGTACGCGGGCGCGGCCGCCGCGTCCAGCGGACGGCTCGTCACGCGCAATGCGATCTCGCTCGTGTTTCCGCTGCCGGTCAGCTACGAGAACCGGATACGCGGCATCGAAGGCGTGACGGCGGTGGTCCGCTCGAACTGGTTCGGCGGCATCTACCGCGACCCGAAGAACTTCTTCGCGAGCTTCGCGGTGTCGGAGAACTATCTCGACCTGTATCCGGAATTCATCATCCCGGCGCAGCAGCGCGCCGACTATAACCGCGACCGCCGCGGCTGCCTGGTCGGGCGCCAGCTCGCGACGCAGTTCGGCTTCAAGGTCGGCGACGTGATCCCGCTGAAGGGCACGATCTATCCCGGTACGTGGGACTTCGTCGTGCGCGGGATCCTCGACGGCCGCGACGATTCGACGATCACGCGCCAGTTGGTGTTCCACTGGGACTACCTGAACGAGACGGTGCGACAGCGCACGCCGAAACAGGCCGACCAGGTCGGCGTATTCGTGCTCGGCGTCGCGAACCCCGACGACGGCGCGACGATCGCGCGCAACGTCGACGCGGTGTTCAAGAACTCGCTCGCCGAGACGCTGACCGAGACCGAGCAGGCGTTCCAGCTCGGCTTCGTCGCGATGTCGAACCAGATCATCGCGGCTATCCGCCTGGTGTCGTACGTGGTGATCCTGATCATCATGGCCGTGATGGCCAACGCGATGGCGATGAGCGCGCGCGAACGCACGGCCGAATACGCGACGCTGAAGGCGCTCGGCTTCGGCCCCGGCTTCCTCGCGCTGATCGTGTTCGGCGAATCGGTCGTGATCGCGGTGGCCGGCGGCGGGCTCGGGATCCTCGCGACGCCGCCCGCCGCGAGCCTGTTCAAGCAGGCGGCCGGCAGCATCTTCCCGGTGTTCAGGGTGTCGGCCGAGACGGTCGTGCTGCAGGCCGCGTGCTCGGTCGCGGTCGGCGTCGCGGCCGCGATCGTGCCGGCCTGGCAGGCGGCGCGCGTGCGCGTCGTCGAAGGCCTGCGGGCGATCGGGTAGACACGCGCATGGCAATCCCGCTCACCTACATCGCGCGCAACCTGTGGACCAGGCGGCTCACCACCGCGCTCACCGCAGGCGGGATGGCGCTCGTGATCTTCGTGTTCGCGGCGGTGCAGATGCTCGACGCGGGGCTCACGCAGACGCTCGTGTCGACCGGCGAACCCGACAACGCCGTGGTGATCCGCAAGGGCGCCGAAACCGAGATCCAGAGTTCGATCGACCACCAGCAGGCCAACGCGCTCGAGATGCACCCGGCCGTCGCGCTCGGCCCCGACGGCCGGCCGCTCGTGTCGAAGGAAGCCGTGGTGCTGATCTCGCTCGTGAAGACGTCGAGCGGCAAGCCGTCGAACGTCGTGATCCGCGGCGTGTCGCCGTCCGGCCTCGCGCTGCGGCCGCATGTGAAGCTGGTGGCCGGCCGCATGTTCGTGCCCGGCTCGTCGGAAATCATCGTCGGCAGCGCGATCGCGAAAGGCTTCAGCAGCACGCAGCTCGGCGACAGCCTGCATTTCGCGCAGCGCGACTGGACCATCGTCGGCATCTTCGACGCGGGCGGCAGCGGCTTCGATTCGGAGATCTGGGGCGACGTCGACCAGCTGATGCAGTCGTTCCGGCGCACGAGCTACTCGTCGATGGTGCTGCGCATCCCGAGCGCCGACGGCTTCGCGCGCTTCAAGGCCGACATCGACGTCGACCCGCGGCTGACCGACGAGGCGAAGCGCGAGCAGACCTTCTACGGCGACCAGTCGAAGGCGCTGTCGAAGTTCATCAACATCCTCGGCATCACGTTGTCGACGATCTTCTCGATCGCCGCGATGATCGGCGCGATGATCACGATGTATGCGTCGGTCGCGAACCGCGTCGCCGAGATCGGCACGCTGCGCGCGCTCGGCTTCAAGCGCATGAGCGTGCTCGCCGCGTTCCTGCTGGAAGCGTTGCTGCTCGGCTTCGTCGGCGGCGTCGCAGGGCTCGCGTGCGCGTCGCTGATGCAGTTCGCGTCGTTCTCGACGACCAACTTCCAGACTTTCGCGGACTTGTCGTTCCGTTTCGTGCTGACGCCCGCGATCGTCGTGAAGACGCTGCTGTTCTCGCTCGTGATGGGGCTCGTCGGCGGGTTCCTGCCGGCGATGCGCGCCGCGCGGCTGAAGATCGTCGACGCGCTGCGCGCGCAGTGACGCGCACGGCCGCTCAGCGCACGCGCGGCACCCACGCGCCGTGGAAGCCGGCCGGCACGCGGCGCGGCAGGTGCACGGTCGCGGCCGGCCCCGCATCGATCGCGCGCGCATCGAGGATCACGACGTCGCTCGTATCCGTCGCCGCGCGGTAGACCATCACCAGCAGCCAGCCGTCGTCCTCGTCGACGCCGCCCGGGCGCGGCGCGAACACGGGCTCGCCGTTCTGGTCGCCGGCCGGCACCGCGTAGCGCGTCGTCGTGCCGCGCACGTGGTCGAAGCGCATCACGCCGCGCATTTCCGTATTGTTCGGCTGCTCGGCCGCATACAAATAGCGGTAGCGGCGCCCGGTCCGGCTTTCGTTGATGCGCGGCAGCTCGATGCCGCCGTCGGCGAGCGGCCCTTCGTCGATCAGCCCGTTCGCCGTATCGATCACGTAGCGCCACGGCTCGCCGACCGGGTTGTCGGCAAAGCGGCCCGTGCGCGCGTCGAGCCGCAGGTACCACGGATAGCGCACCGCATCGAGCACGATGCACGATTCGTCGCAGTCGTACGCGTTCACGACGTGCTGGATGAAGCACGGCTCGATGCCGAACCAGCGCACGTCGCCGCCGTGGCGCGCGATCACGCCGATGCGCGCGGCCCGGTCGTCGTGCCAGCGCAGCGGCATCCGGTGACCCTGCTTCAGCATCGAGAAGTCGTAGCCGACGTTCAGGTCGAGCAGCAGGCTGCGGGTTGCCGTGATCGCGAGGTCGTGCATCATCGACGGCGCGGGCACGTCGAGCGCGAGGTCGACGCGCTGCACGCCCTGCGCGTCGACGACGCCGTAGCGCAGCCACGGCGCGCGCCAGTCCGCGCGAAACGCGATCAGTTCGCCCGTTTCCGGATCGACCTTCGGATGCGCGGTCATCCCGCCATCGAAACCCGCATGCCGCTCCGGCACGCCGAGCGAATCGAGCGCGGCGGTGATCGCGAACGGCGCGCCGCCCTCCGCCAGCGCGAGCAATTCGCCGGCGTGCTGCAGCACGTTCACGTTCGGATTGGTATCGGGCAGATGCGGCGCCTGCGCGGGCGCATGCACGGCGGCCCAGCGGCGCGTGCGCGCCCAGCGGTTCCGGTAGATGGCCGCGCGGCCGCGTTCGAACGCGATCGCGTGCAGCATCGCGGCTTCCGGCCACCACGACAGCACGTCGTTCCCTTCGAAGCGGCCGCCCGGCGGATTCGGGCCGTTGCGCAGCAGCGTGCCGTCGAGTTCGCGCGGGATGGCGCCGGTCACGCGCAGGTCGACGAGATCGACCTCGTCGGCGACCGGCGCGATCGCGCCGCGGTTCAGATCGAATGTGGTCATCGCGTCGCGCGTTCCGTCAACAGTCTTCGGTGGACGGCGGCAAGTCGCCGCGCGCCAGCGCGAGCGCATGGTCGCGTACGTCGTCCGGCCATCCGGCGACCAGCTCGGCCAGCCTTACCGCGTCGTTCGCGTACAGCGCCCGCGCGGCCTCCTCGAAACCGGGCAGGTCGCCCGCCATCGCCGACATGAAGTGGTACGCGCGCGCCTGCGCGTCGCGGCGCCGGTCGGCCGCCGCATGCGTGCGCCGCGCGTCCTCGACGAGCTTGCGCAGCGCGACGGACGCGCCGCCCGGCTGCGCGCCGAGCCATTCCCAGTGACGCGGCAGCAGCGTGACCTCGCGCGACACGACGCCGAGCTTCGGCCGGCCGCGGCCGCGTTGTTCGCCCGCGCCCACCGGCTCGCCGGCGGCACCGGACGCGTCGCCCGGCAGCGGCGCATAGCGCGCGCGGATATCGTCTGCCGTGCCGCGCAGGTCGAGGTCGATCGAGCGGCCCGTCGCGTCGTCGAAGATCAGGATCGTGCCGGACGTTGCATCGCCTGCTTGCCTGGCCGCGAGCGCGACCGTCGCGAGCGGGCCCGACGCGAGCCGCCGATGGCCGTCGAAGGCCGTGTACGAAGGAAGAAGCGTGGAAGTTGTCATCGTGGTCGCCCGCAGGCAGGAATCGGAATGGCGTTATTTTTATCCGGGTATAAATTGAATGTCAATATCACCCGGGTAAAAAATATCGTCCGCTCCCCTCCGTTTGGGCGACCGCGTTGCGCGGTCAGACCGTCCGGGCCGGAATCGCCAGGCCGCGCGCGCTTGCGAGCACGTCGTCGAGCGAGACATGGCCTTCGAACGCCGACGACGCCGGCAGCGGCAAGTTTTCCTCGACTGCGTGCGCGAAGTGCACGCCTGCGTCGTCGGCGAGCCGCGCACGCAGCGCGGCGATGCGCGGGAACGCATCCCGCTCGAACACCGCGTGATAGTCGGCCCAGCGGGCGATCCCGGCGAAGTACGCATCGGCCAGCGTGCGACGCGCGCCCAGCAGCCATGGGCCCTCGCCTCGCGCGAGCAGCGCCTCGAGCTGCCGGTGCGCCTTCAGCACCTTGCCGCGACCGTATGCCTGCAAGGCCGCTTTCTCGGCGCCTTCGCTGCCGTGTTCGTACACATGCCAGAGCGCGCCGAACGCGTTGAAGAACGTCGTGTTCAACCAGGCCAGCATCCGGTTCAGCCGGTCGAAATCCGCGCTGCCCTGGCGGAACGCGAGGCCGCTGTCGAGCGCCTGCGCGCCGACGTGGCCGAGAATCGCGAGGCTTTCGGTCAGCACGTCGCCGTTCGCGGTCACGAACGCCGGCGTCTCGGCGACGGGGTTCAGCGCGAGGAACGCGTCGCTCGTCACGAGGCCCGGCATCGTGATGCGCGACAGCCGGTACGGGTAGCCGGCCCATTCGAGCGCGACGATCGAGCCGAACGAGCAGCCGGCGGGAATGCCGTAGAGAAGGATCGGGGACATCGTGGTATTCCGCGGAAGTTGAACGAGCGATCATGCTCCCATGGCGAACGATGATGCGGTAGCCGCTAGAATCGAAACCCGTCGTTTCTTTTTGTGGACGCTGACAGTGAATCTGAACGATCTTTATCTGTTCGTGCAGGCGGTCGACGCAGGCAGCATGTCGGCGGCCGCGCGCCGTCTCGACCTGCCGAAATCGACGGTGAGCAAGCGCGTTGCCGAGCTCGAACGCACGCTCGGCGCGCGGCTCGTGCATCGGACGTCGCGCAGCTTCCGGCTGACACCGGTGGGCGCCGAATTCTTCGAGCATGCGCGCGCGGCCGTGATCGAGGCCGAAAGCGCGCGCGACGCGGTGCTGCGGCAGGCCGCCGAACCCGCCGGCATCGTGCGGATCACGAGTTCGGTGCCGATTGCGCAGCACATCCTCGCGCCATGCCTGCCGGCGCTGGCCATCGCGCACCCGAAGCTGCTGCTGCAGATTCATGCGAGCGATCGCCTCGTCGACATCGCGCAGGAAGGTTTCGACATCGCGGTGCGCAGCCATTTCGCCCCGCTCCCCGATTCCGCGCTCGTGCAACGGCCGCTCGCGACGTCGCCGATCATCATCGTTGCGTCGCCGGGCTATCTCGCGCGCGCCGGCGTACCGGACGAGCCGGCCGACCTCGCGCGGCACGACGGGCTCCACCCGGGTCAGCAGCCGTGGCGGCTACAGCGCGGCGGCGACACCGTCGAAGTGGCGCCGCGCATCCGACTGCAGGCCGACGAATCGACGCTGCTGCTGCAGGCTGCAACGGCCGGCCTCGGCATCGCTTGCCTGCCCGACTGGATCGCAGGCGATGCGCTTGCGTCCGGCACGCTCGCGCGCGTGCTGCCCGGCTGGCGGGCAGGCACCGTCACGACGACGCTGCTGATGCCGCACCGGCGCGGCCAGTTGCCCGGCGTGCGCACCACCGTCGAGTTTCTCGCGCGGCACGTGGCGCGCCATCATCGAGTCGGGGCGGACGACGCGCATGCCCGAGCGATCGAATGACTTGATCGATTCAAATGCTGAATCGATCAAGTCAGCAATTGGCATGAAAGCGCAAATATCGACATGACAGAATGGCCCGGACGCCTCGCCTGCATCGGCGTCCGGCGCCCGGCCCCCGGCCGGCGGCGCCTGAACACATAACGCGCGCACCCGATGCGCCTGCCGCACGACGGCAACCTTCCGCCTTTCGGAGGAGACAGTCATGAATCCGCTTCAAGCGCTGCCGGCGTCCGCGTCGGCAACGGCCCGGCGCACACGCGTGCGCTGGCTCGTGCTGGCCGTCCTGTTCGCAGTCACGACGATCAACTACGCGGATCGTGCGGCGATCGCGATCGCCGGCCCAAGCCTCGCCCGCGCGCTGCACCTGAGCCACGTGCAGATCGGCTTCATCTTCTCCGCGTTCGGCTGGTCGTACGTGGTCGCGCAACTGCCGGGCGGCTGGCTGCTCGACCGCTACGGGTCACGCATCGTCTATGCGTTCAGCATCTTCTTCTGGTCGCTGTTCACGCTGCTGCAGGGCGCGATCGGCTTCTTCGGCGGCGCGGCCGCGTTCGCGCTGCTGTTCGGGCTGCGCTTCCTGGTCGGCGCGGCCGAGGCGCCGTCGTTTCCGGCCAACAGCCGGATCGTGTCCGCGTGGTTCCCGGCCGCCGAGCGCGGCACCGCGTCGGCGATCTTCAACGCCGCGCAGTACGCGGCGACCGTCGTGTTCGCGCCGCTGATGGGCTGGCTCGTGCACGCGTTCGGCTGGCAGTCGGTGTTCGCGGTGATGGGCGTGCTCGGCTTCGCGTTCGTCGCGGTGTGGAACCGCACGATGTACGACCCGAAGGACCACCCGAACATCAACCGCGCGGAACTCGACTACCTCGCCGAAGGCGGCGCGCTCGTCAACATCGACCAGGCGACGGGCGCGCACGGCGGCGGCCCGTCGATGCGTCACGTGAAGGCGCTGCTGAAGAGCCGGATGCTGATCGGCGTGTACGTCGCGCAGTACTGCATCAACGCGCTCACCTATTTCTTCATCACGTGGTTTCCGGTCTATCTCGTGCAGGCGCGCGGGATGTCGATCCTCAACGCGGGGCTCGTCGCGTCGATCCCGGCCGTGTGCGGGTTCCTCGGCGGGATTCTCGGCGGCGTCGTATCCGACGCGCTGCTCAAGCAGGGCCGGTCGCTGTCGGTCGCGCGCAAGATGCCGATCGTGTTCGGCATGCTGCTGTCGATGTCGATGATCGTCTGCAACTACACCGATTCGCACGTGCTCGTCGTGCTGTTCATGGCGCTGTCGTTCTTCGGCAAGGGGCTCGGCGCGCTCGGCTGGGCCGTCAACGCGGACACCGCGCCGCGCCAGATCGCGGGGCTGAGCGGCGCGCTGCTCAACACGTGCGGCAATCTGTCGAGCATCACGACGCCGATCGCGATCGGCTATATCGTCGACCGCAGCGGCTCGTTCAACGGTGCGCTCGTCTATGTCGTCGCGCACGCGCTCGTCGCCGTGATCTGCTACCTGTTCGTCGTCGGCGAGATCCGCCGCGTCGAGCTTCATTGAACGGCGCGGGCCGCGCCGGCGCGTCCGGCGGCCCGCGCGCCACCGGAACCAGGAGCGAACCGATGTCCGAATCCCGCCGTGCCGGCACCCCGCGCGTCACGCGCATGCAGGTGATTCCCGTCGCCGGCCGCGACAGCATGCTGCTCAACCTGTGCGGCGCACACGCACCCTGCTTCACGCGCAACCTCGTGATCCTCGACGACAGCAGCGGGCATACCGGCGTCGGCGAGGTGCCGGGCGGCGAAGGGATCCGCCACGCGCTCGAGCGCATGACGGATCTCGTGGTCGGCCAGTCGATCGGACGCTACCAGGCGACGCTCAACGCAGTGCGCGCGGCGCTGTCCGGCGCGGGGGGAGGCGCGGGCCGCACGATCCGACACGAGGTGACGTCGGCCGGCGAAGCAGCCGTGCTGCGCCAGCCGCACGAGATCAACCTGCGGCTCGACAACGTGATCACCGCGATCGAGGCCGCGCTGCTCGACCTGCTCGGCCAGCATCTCGACGTGCCGGTCGCGGCGCTGCTCGGCGAAGGCCAGCAGCGCGACGCGGTGCCGATGCTCGCGTATCTGTTCTACATCGGCGACCGGCGCCGCACCGATCTGCCGTATCGCGACGAAACGCACGCATCGGACGCGTGGTTCCGGCTGCGCAACGAAGCGGCGCTCACGCCGGCCGCGATCGCGCGGCAGGCCGAGGCCGCGGTCGAGCGCTACGGCTTCGCCGACTTCAAGCTGAAGGGCGGCGTGATGGCCGGTGCCGACGAGATGGAAGCGATCGCGGCGATCAAGGCGCGTTTCCCGAACTCACGCACGACGCTCGACCCGAACGGCGCATGGTCGCTCGACGAGGCCGTCGCGCTGTGCCGCGGCCAGGGCCACCTGCTCGCGTACGCGGAGGATCCGTGCGGGCCGGAAGGCGGTTATTCGGGCCGCGAGGTGATGGCCGAATTCCGCCGCGCGACGGGCATCCCGACCGCGACCAACATGATCGCGACCGACTGGCGGCAGATGGATCACGCGGTGCGGCTGCAGGCGGTCGACATCCCGCTCGCCGACCCGCATTTCTGGACGATGCAGGGCTCGGTGCGGCTCGCGCAGCTGTGCCGCGACTGGGGGCTCACGTGGGGCTCGCACTCGAACAACCACTTCGACGTGTCGCTCGCGATGTTCACGCATGCGGCGGCCGCCGCGCCCGGCACGATCACCGCGATCGACACACATTGGATCTGGCAGGAAGGCGACGCGCGGCTCACGCGCGAGCCGCTCGCGATCGTCGGCGGCAAGGTGGCCGTGCCGGAGCGGCCGGGGCTCGGGATCGAGCTCGACATGGCGCAGGTCGAGGCCGCACACGCGCTGTACAACGAGGTGGGCGGCACGGCGCGCGATGACGCGGTTGCGATGCGCTATCTCGTGCCGGGGTGGACGTACGATCCGAAGCGGCCGAGTTTCGGGCGGGGGTGACGGCGGCCGGCGGAAGCAAGAGGCTCCCGCCGGCCCGGCAGACGGCCGATGCGCCGCTGACCCGCGTTATGCGGTCTCGGCGCCGCCCTCGCGCGAAGCAGCGGCGGCTGGTGCGGGGTGCGCCACCGGTACGGCGTGCGTCACCGGTACGGGACTCGCCGCCGGCTTGCTCGGATGGACAGCCGGCACCATTCCTTGCAGCGATCCGCCGGACAGGCCGATTTCGCCGAGCAGCGAATCGATCAGCGGTGCGTGGGCGCGATAGGACAACGCCGCGGACATCGCCTGCTCGGCCAGATTGCCCCCAGCCGCGGCCGGCGCGCCGCCGTCCGTTGCGCCGTTGCGATTGAGCCCGTCGACCTGGATGATCTTGATGCCGTCGATCGACTTCATCGGCTCGACGGTCTGCTGAATCACGCCCGGTAGAGCCTGCAGCAGCGCGAGCTTGAATTTGAGGCTCGTCTGATCCGACGACAGCGCGTTGATCGCGTCGTTCAGAGCACGCTGTGCCTCGGCCTCCGCGAGCCCCTTCTTGCGCGCCGCCTCGGCCAGCTCAACCATCGCGGCAGCCTGCATCTGGGCCGCGTCCCGTTCAGCCCGCGCCTGCGTCGTGATGTGAACCGCCTGCGTTTCCGCCTCCTGGGACGCTTCGATCAGCGCGACCTGTTTCGCGCGATCCGCCTCGGCGGTCTTGCGCGTCGTCTCGACCAGCTGCTCGGCACGCACCGCGTCCGCGAGCGATGCATTCGCACGAGCCTGCGCCTGCGATTGCGCCTCGGACTTCTCTGCGATCACGATCTCCTTCTCCTGCTGCGCAATTTCGGTCACTTTCGCCTGCTCGATCGCCGCCATCTGCGTAACCCGCGTCTGTTCGATCTCCTTCACGCGCACTTCGCGTTCCGCTTCCACCTTGCGGGTGCGCAACGCTTGCTCGCGCTGGATCTCGGATTCCTGGATCTGCCGCTCGGCGCCGATCCGGCTTTGTTCCGCCTCCTGGTGACGCTCGGCCTCGAACGCGGCAATACGGGCGTTCTGTTCGGCCGAGCGCGTCTTGACCTGCTGCTCCTGCTCGAGCTTCATGAACGCTTCTTGCTGCTCAATTTCGAGCTTGCGGGAGAGCGCGTCGCGGTTCTTTTCGCGCACGGCCACCTCAGTGTCCTGCTCGACCTCGTTGCGCTCCTTGCGGCGCCGCTCGGTTTCCTGGGTGAGCTTCGTCAGGCCTTCGGCATCGAACGCATTGTTCGGATCGAAGTACTCCTTCGACGTCTGGTTGAAATTGGTCAGCGACACGCTTTCCAGCTCCAGTCCGTTCTTCGTCAGATCTTCCGCGACCGTGTTCTGCACGCCCTGCACGAATTTTTCGCGAGCATCTTGCAGGTCCTGCATCGTCATCTGTGCAGCGGTCGAGCGCAGTGCATCGACGAACTTGTCGTCGACGAGGGCGCGCAGATTTTCCGGCGCGAGCGTGCGCTGGCCGAGCGTCTGCGCCGCGGTCGACACGCCTTCCTCGGTCGGTGCGACCCGCACAAAGAATGCGACGACCACGTCGACGCGCATCCGGTCCTTCGTGATGAGGCTGTCGCGCGTCGCCCGGCTCACTTCGAGCTTCAACGTGTTCATGTTGATCGGGATCACCTCGTGAAACACCGGCAGCACCACGGCGCCGCCGCTCATGATCACCTTCTGCCCGCCGAGACCGGTGCGGACGAAGGCTCGCTCCGCGGACGCGCGCACGTATAGACGCGCGAAAATCATGCCGATCACGCAGATACCCACCACCACTGCCAATGCGACAGCGCCCCAGAATGAGAGTGCATTCATCATGATGTTTGTTCGACTCCTATATACGGATGGTGACAGCGAGGTGCGCCAGCCCGCGCCGCCCGGAACGGCGGCTGCCTGGCGAAACGGGATTCAGAGCAGTTCGGGCCGGGGGTTTTCGATTGCGTGATAGCGCGAACCCGAAATACGCGACACGAGCAGGACCGTCGTGCCTTTCGCGAAGGCCCGGCCTGCCTCGTCAGGCTCCACCCGGACGTAGTGCTGCTGACCGTGTTCGTCGACGAGCCGCGCTTCGGCCGGATTGCCGAGCGACGCTTCGCCGGTGACGATCCGCGCGGTGCGGCCGATGAAATCGGCTTCGGAAACCGCCGTGGTTTCGCTTTGCGGGAGAAAGCGCGCGACGAACTTGCCGGTGTGACGTACGAACGGCAGTGCCGCGACTGTCGCCAGCCCCACGGCCAACGCGGTGGGCAGCATGAAGCCCGCCACGGCCTGCAGCGACGTCTGCAAGGCGAGCCCGAGAACCGAAAAGCCGAGCAGGAACAGGATCAGCAGAATCAGCAGCGGGACCCGGCCGACATGCAGCCAGCCGAGAAACTGGCCGACGACGCTGGCGTCGGGGCCGCCGTCGGCGTGGTCGAGACCGAAATGCAGGACGAGCAAGTTGCCCGCATGCTCAGTCAGGCTCAGCCCCAGCAGCATCGACACGCACTCCAGCACCCCGATGACGATCATTAGCGCAATCGCGACGACGAACGGTGCGTTGCCCGGCAGCATCAGTGAAGAAGTCATTGTCGTTTTGCTCTCAGGTTCGGAATCGAATCATCAGGACATGTCGTCCGGCAGCGTTCCGGGTTGCGACTTCAGGCGGGCGACGCGTTCCTCGATCCGCTGTTCCTTGTGCAGCGTTTCGAGACGATACAACAACGACGGATTGGCCGACGAAGGACTGGTGCCCATCCCCGCCGTCCCCGTCGCGCCGGCCATCGTCCGGTTGAAACCCTGTTCGAGCTGCTCCGCCCTCGGGTCGGCGCCCTCCGTACGGCGCTCGCCGTCGCCGGGCGCGGCGGCCCGCGCCGAGATCAACTCGCGCAGCCCCGCTTCCATCTCCGCCCGCTTCGCGCGCACTCCCAGCAGGTCGGCCTCGGCGACCTGCGCGCGCTCGCTTGCCTCGTGCAGCGACAGCTGGAGCACGCCGAGTTGGTCCTCCAGTTCGATCTGCCGTTCCGCACCGGCACGCACGGCCGCATCGTCGTTCCGGGCGAGCGCGGTGCCAAGCAGGTCATTCAGTCGCTCGATCTCGTTGTTGATGCGCGCGATCGCCTTGGCCGCCTGGTACCGCGCGGCTTCGTGCCGCCCCAGCACCACCCGCGCCTGTGCGATCACGTCGTCGAATTCGCGCAGGTACTGCTCGAGGATGGCCTGCGGCATGCGGCTTTCCAGCGAACCGATCAACGCATGCACGTTCGCGGTCAACAGCCTTTTGACCCGGATACCAAAATGTTCTGTCGTCACGACTTGTCACTCCTTCAGGGATTCAGGCGGGCCAGGTCGGCCCGGCCACCAGATGCCGGCTTCGCGGGCTGCTCACGGATTTGCCTGCGCCGGCTGAATGAGGTTCGCCAGTTCCTTGACCTCGTGCACGTATGAATCGAGCACGGCCGGTTGATAGACGGGGGGATTGCCGGTCACGGCAAGGCGCAGCATGCCGAGCAGCAAGCGCATGCTCTTCGCGGTCAGCCGCGCTTCAAGTTCGCCAGCAGCCTCGGCGATCGGCTTGCCCGGCGGCGCCGCCGTCACGAGGCTGGCCATAAGTTCAGGGAGTTGCGCCGCGAGCAGGGTCACGATTTCGGAGCGCTGGTGCGTGGCGTGTTCGTAAGCGTCGATCGCGTCGAGCACCGGCCGCACCTGCTCCCTGAACAGCGCCGCGCAACGGACGAAATCGTGTGCCCCCCTGCCCCGGCGGCGCGCGTCGGCAATCAGCGCGCGAATCTTGTCGCTCGGGCTCGTCGCATCCGGCAGTTGCAGTTCGACCAGCCACGCGAGATCGTCCTCTGGAATTCGTACCGATACGGTTTGCATGACGTTCAGCCCCTTCGAGTCGATTGCTCAAAGCATAGTGCGTCCGTATGCAAATGTATACGTTTGTATTTTGAGATAGATCCGAGGCGCCGGCGTCGCCAAAAACAAAAAGGGCCCGATCTTACGACCGAGCCCTTCGAATTCCGTTGGTGGAGCGGAGGAGGATCGAACTCCCGACCTTCGCATTGCGAACGCGACGCTCTCCCAGCTGAGCTACCGCCCCAACAGTCGACCATCATACACACGCATTTCCGCGCTTGGCAATAGGGGTTTCGCGTAGCCCCGAAGCGTCACTTTGACGGCGCGCCGGCCAGCACCCATTCGACCACCGAACGGACGTCGGCATCGCTCATCCGCGGGTGCGCAGGCATCGGAATTGCACCCCAGACGCCGGAGCCGCCTTCCTTCACCTTCTTCTGCAGCTTCGCCACGGCCTGCGGATCGGACTTGTAACGGGCGGCGATATCCTTGAACGACGGGCCGACCAACTTGCGGTCGACCGCGTGGCAGCCCATGCATGCGTTGCCGCGCGCCACCTTCAGGCCGTCGCCGACGTCCGCATGCGCGGCGCCCAGCATGCCGGCCACGAGCGCCGCGGCCGCGGCGCCCTGCACCATCCACTGTTTCATCTGCTTCATCTGCACGATCTTCATTGCGGCGGTGCCTTCGGGTTGCCCGGGTGCACGTTCGACGAATTCGAGATCGGCGCGGGCGGCTGCAGCGGCGTGGACTGCACCGACGCGTCGGGCACCGCGCCGACCGTCGCGGTGTCCGCCGGCGCGGCGGCAGCCTGCGTGCCGGATGTGTCGCTCGCGGGCGACGCGGCCTGCAGCGCCTGCGCGTCCTGCGGCTTGACGTACTGGAACACCTTCACGACCTTCTCGACGCCCGGCACCTGGCTCGCGGCCTCGGCGCCGCGATTGCCTTCGTCGACCGTTACGAGACCCATCAGGTAAAGGTTGCCGCGCTCGCTGACGACCTTGTAGTAGTTCGCCGAAATGCCCTTCGTCGCGATCAGCTCGGACTTCACGCGCCCTTCGAGGTACGAGTCGTTCGCACGCGACGACAGCGACGCCGCCGGCTCGACCGACAGCTCGTTGACGATGCCGTTCACGTTGTTGATGCCGCGCACGATTTCCTCGGCGCGCTGCTTCGACGCATTGTTCGGCACTTCGCCCGTCAGCAGCACGCGGCGGTTGAACACCGTCACGTTCACGTGCGACTGGTCGGGCAGCCCGTTGTTGATCTGCGAAAGCGCCTTGACCTGGATCTCGCGATCTTCCGTCTGCGCACCGAGCGTACGGCGATCGGTCGCGATCAGCGCGCCGCCGCCGGCAGCTGCACCCACGACCCCGAGCACACAGCCCTGCAGCGACACGGCGAGGCCCGCCGTCAGCGCGGCGAGCAGCGTGGTTCTGACGAGCGTCTGTTTGACGCGGCTTTGATTCATCGACGGCTCTCCTTCGTTCAATCCTCACCCAGCAGCATCGCGTCGATGCCGTCGCACAGGCAGTGGATGGTCAGCAGATGGACTTCATGGACGTGCGCCGCGCGAACGGCGGGCACACTGATCGGAATATCGGTGTCGGACAGCGCGGCCGCGACCGCGTGGCCGTTGCCGCCCGTCAGCGCGACGACGGTCATCTCGCGCTCGTGCGCTTCGCCGATGGCCGCCAGCACGCGCGGCGACGCGCCGGTCGGGTCGAGCACCAGCAGGATGTCGCCGGTCTGGCCGAGCACGCGCACCTGTTGCGCGAACAGTTGCTCCGCCGCCGCGCCCGCGAGGCCGGCCTGCGACGCATCGGTGGCCAGCGCGATCGCGGGCAGGCCCGGACGCAACTGTTCGAAGCCGCCGACGAGCGACACCGCGAGATAGTGTGCGGCGGCGGCCGACGGGCCGTCGCCGCACGCGACGATCTTGTTGCCGTTCGCCAGCGCGGCGAACATCGCGTCGACCGCGGCTGCGATCGGCAACGACAGCGCGTCGGCCGCTTCGGCATGAAGCGCGGCGCTGTCGCGAAATTGTTGCTGAATACGTTCGACTGACATCGATTCCTGGTGAACTGGGCGCGTGGCACGCATCGCGCGACATCGTGGGTGCGGCGAGTTTACCGTACTCCGGCACCCTCTCCAGCGGTCCGGCAAGAACTCTTTACATCTCGTCACAGCTCGCCGCTACGCATCGTCGGTACGAAATGCGTCGCGCAGCCACGCGAGCCGCCCGGCCTCGAACGCGACGACGTCGAAACGGCACGCGGCACCGGCACCGTGCCGCGCCCAGAACTGGAGCGCCGCCGCGACCAGGCGCCGCCGCTTGCGCCAGCCGACGCTCGCGGCCGCGCCGCCATGCCGGACACTGCGCCGCGCACGCACTTCGACGAACACGAGCATGCCGTCGGGCTCGCGCATCACGAGATCGAGCTCGCCGCCGCGCATCGTCACGTTCGCCGCCACGCACACGAGGCCGCGGCGTTCGAGAAACTGCCGTGCACGCTGCTCGAATGCCGCGCCGACCGGTTTGGATCGCGCCGCACCGGAAAAGTTGTCGCCCGCGCGCGGCAAACCGCGCACGCCATCCGGCCGCGCCGGCGCCGCGTGGCACAATGCCGTCCTTGTTCCGCCTGCGCCGCGATTGCGCGCATTGCCTGCCATGACTGCCCTCCTCGAACTCGCGCATACGCAGCACTACCCGAGCGCCGCACTCTACGTGGTCGCCACGCCGATCGGCAACACCGCCGACATCACGCTGCGCGCGCTGCACGTGCTCGGCCTCGTCGACCGCATCGCGGCCGAAGACACCCGCAACACGGGCCAGCTGCTCGCCCGCTACGGGATCTCGAAGCCGCTCGTCGCCGCGCACGAGCACAACGAACGCGAAGCCGCGCAGCGCGTGATCGAACTGCTGCGCGCCGGCGAACGCGTGGCATACGTATCGGACGCCGGCACACCCGGCATCTCGGACCCCGGCGCGCGGCTCGTCGACGCAGTGCGCGAGGCCGGCTTCGCGGTGATCCCGCTGCCGGGCGCGAGCGCGGCCGTGACCGCGCTGAGCGTGGCCGGCGGCTGGGCCGGCGCGTTCACGTTCGCGGGCTTCCTGCCGCCGAAGGCCAGGCAGCGCGCGACCGCGTTGCAGGCGCTGGTGTCGCATCCGTACGCGCTGGTGTTCTACGAAGCACCGCACCGGATCGCCGAAACCGTCGCCGCGCTCGCCGACGCGTTCGGCCCCGCGCGCCGGCTGCTGATCGCGCGCGAACTCACCAAGCTACACGAGCAACTGTTCCAGGGCACCCTGGCCGAAGGACAGACCTGGCTCGCCGGCGATGCGAACCGGCAGCGCGGCGAATTCGTGCTGGTCGTCGAAGGCGCGCCGGCGGCGAGCGGCGAAGCCGACGACACCGCGCACGATGCGCTGCTCAGGCTGCTGCTGGAAGAAGTGCCGGTGAAGAGCGCGGCCAAGCTCGCGGCCGCGCTGACGGGCGCGTCGCGCAACACGCTGTATGCGCGCGCGCTCGCGCTGAAGGAAGGTTGACGCGCGACGGCGCCGCGCGGAAACGACAAAGGGCTGCCGGAAGGCAGCCCTTTGTGCATGAGCGGACGATCCGCCGCGTTACTTCGCCGAGACCGACGCGAGCATTTCGTCGCGCGCGTCGCGCGCTTCCTGCGGCGACAGCCCTTCGATCTTCACGCGGCCCGTGCCGGCGTGCACGAGGCCGATCACCTTGGCGGCCGCGTACGACAGGTCGAGCACACGGCCGCGCTTGAACGGCCCGCGATCATTGACCTTCACGACGACCCACTTGCCGGTCGACGAATTCGTCACCTTGATGTACGACGACAGCGGCAGCGTGCGATGCGCGGCGGTGAGCGCGTTCATGTTGAAACGCTCGCCGTTCGCAGTGCGGCGGCCGTGGAAATCCCTCCCGTACCAAGAGGCGCGCCCCGTCTGGCGGAAGTCGGACACATCCTTGCCGTCGATCGGCTCGGCGTCCGCCAGCGACGGCTTCTTCGCGTCCTTGCTGTCCGCGGCCGGCATCGACGCCAGTGCGGAATCGAAATTCAGTTGCTGCTTGTTGTTGTCCGCCTTCGCGGCAGCGGCCGTCTTGTCGACCGCGTTCTTCTGGTTCGCGCTTCCGGTGGTCTGGCTGGGTGGCACCGCACAGCCCGTCAGCGCAAAAAATAATGCAATGGTCCCGAATCGACTCGGAAATCGTACGTTCATCGACGTGTCGCCTTCTGGTTCGGGCCGCTCCTTCACGACGCTGTTTCACAGCGCACATACGCGGCCCGGACGGCAAATGCGTGCACGCCCCGCTCGAATGCGAGCAGGCGGCTAGCATGGGCGCGGCTTTCGTCTATGCCGCAACCGTCCTGATTAGCTTTCACGTCTGGCGCAACCTGTCCCCAACAGCCTGACCAGACCCCACATGCCGCCATCGAACATGGCTTCACGTTCGCGCGCGTCGATACGACCAACGCACAGGAACGGCGGCACAGGCCTCATCCGGCGGCGCGGCAGCAGGGCCGCAGGCGGGCGCGCAGCACCCGGCCGGACAAGACGTGAGCACCGAATGCTCGGTGCTGGATACACCGCCGGACTCCCCGGCGGCTGATGCTTGACGGTGAATTCGACGCCTCTTTTAACGGGGTCGAAACACCAGCGAATTGCGTGAAATTCACGCGCAATGGGGCGCATTATACATAAATCAAAACGCCATCTCGAAAAGCGGCCCGGCCGGACCATTGATTCTCACTATGGCGGTAACAATCGACATGCTCCGGGATTGCCCGTAGACGCGCGTCGCGCGGTGCGCCGCATGGGCGGCAGGCAGCGCGCGCGACCGGTACAATCGCTCCTTTTAGCCGCCGGTGCCTCCATGAAAGTCACGCTCATTCCGGTCACGCCGTTCCAGCAGAACTGCTCGCTGCTCGTCTGCGAGAAGACGGGCCGCGCCGCCGTCGTCGATCCGGGCGGCGATCTCGACCGGATCGAACAGGAAGTCGCGCGGCAGAACGTGCAGGTCGAGAAGGTGCTGCTCACGCACGGGCACATCGATCACTGCGCGGGCGCGAAGACGCTCGCGACGCGCTACGGCGTGCCGATCGAGGGGCCGCAGGAAGAAGAGCGTTTCTGGATCGAGAAGCTGCCGACGCAGAGCGAGCGCTTCGGTTTTCCGGCCGCCGAAGCCTTCGAACCGGACCGCTGGCTGAACGACGGCGACACCGTGCGGTTCGGCGACGAAACGCTCGAGGTCTATCACTGCCCGGGCCACACGCCCGGCCATGTCGTGTTCTTCAGCCGCGCGCATCGCGTCGCGATCGTCGGCGACGTGCTGTTTGCGGGCTCGATCGGCCGTACCGATTTTCCGCGCGGCAATCATGAAGACCTTGTCCGTTCGATCAAGGAAAAACTGTGGCCGCTCGGCGACGACGTCACGTTCGTGCCGGGCCACGGCCCCGTGTCGACGTTCGGCGACGAGCGCCGCACGAACCCGTTCGTGTCCGACAAGGTATTCGGATGAACCAGACCGCCATTCAGGAAATCTACGTCAGCACCGACGTCGAGGCCGACGGCCCGATTCCGGGCCCGCACTCGATGCTGAGCTTCGCATCGGCCGCCTATACCGAGGACAAGCAGTTGATCGCGACGTTCTCGGCGAACCTCGAGACGCTGCCGGGTGCACAGGCGCATCCGGTGCAGGAAGCATGGTGGAAGACGGAGCCCGAAGCGTGGGCCGCGTGCCGGCGCGACCTGCAGGCGCCAGAGGCGGCGCTGGTCGCATATGTCGACTGGGTCGAGGCGCTGCCCGGCAAGCCCGTGTTCGTCGCGATGCCGGCCGGTTTCGATTTCACGTTCATGTTCTGGTACATGATGCGCTTCGCGGGGCGCTGCCCGTTCTCGTGGTCGGCGCTCGACATCAAGACGCTCGCGTTCGCGATGACGGGCCTGCCGTACCGCAAGGCGATCAAGCCGCGCTTTCCGAAGCACTGGTTCGACGACCATCCGCATACGCACGTCGCGCTCGACGACGCGATCGAGCAAGGCGCGCTGTTCTGCAACATGCTCGCCGACCTGCGCCGGCAGCAAGCCGCGCTCGCGGGCCTCGCCGTGTCGGATACCGATCGGTCGGAAAACGCGGGGACGGGACAAAACCCCACGGATCCGCGAGCAAATTAGCGAATCCCGCTCAACAGCGCCACGCCAGATTGCCTTTCCTTTCCCGGCCCTCTAACATTCAGCGTGTTGTAGCTGCCGCATGGAGGCGCAGGTGACGCTCGATTCCTTTTCGCAAAAAATCCTTCGCCTGTTGCAGCTCGACGCGCGCCGTTCCGTACAGGAAATCTCCGACCAGGTCGGGCTGTCGAGCACGCCGTGCTGGCGCCGCATCAAGGACATGGAACAGTCGGGCGTGATCCAGCGCTATACGGCGCTGCTCGATCGCGAGAAGCTCGGCCTGCACGTGTGCGCGCTCGCGCACGTGCACCTGACCCGCCACAACGAAGGCGGCGTCGAGCAGTTCGAGCGCGAGATCGCGACCTGCCCGGAAGTCACCGAGTGCTACAGCACGACCGGCGAAGCCGATTACATCCTCAAGATCGTCGCGCCCGACATCAAGGCCTACGACGTGTTCCTGCACGAACGCATCTTCAAGATCCCGGCCGTGTCGCAGGTGCGCACGAGCGTCGTGCTGCGCGAAATCAAGTTCGACACGCAACTGCCGCTGTAACGCGCGGCCCCGTGCGGACGGCCCGCGCTCGCAGGCATCGCGTCACGCCTGCGTGGGCATCGCGCGCGTGAAGTCGATCCGGCGCGCGCCGAACTCGCGCTTGAGCGCGTCGGCGTCGAGCCGGCCGGCCAGCGCCGCATCGGTGTCGCCCGGATCGCTCGCGAGCGTCACATCGATCTCGAGCCCGGTACTCAGGTAATGCAGGTTGATCGCCGTCGCGCGCAGCCCACGCTGCGCGAGCGCGGCTTCGAGCCGCGCCGCGATCTCGCCGCGCGGCGGCAGCGCGAGCGCCGGACGGCGCGCCGCGTCGTTCTCGGGGTCGACATGGATCAGCGCGTCGAGCACGCGCGGGTCGGTCAGCACGCGTGCGCGTGCGGTCTCGGCGATGTAATGCCCTTCGGACACGGAGATCTTCGGATCGACGAGGATGTGCGCGTCGACGAGCGCGGCATCGCCCATCTTGCGCGTGCGCAGGTCGTGCACGTCGCGCACGCCGGGCGTCGCCTCGAGCAGCGCGCGGATCTCGGCCGTGTCGGCCGTGTCGAGCGCGCGGTCGGACAGATCCTGCAGCGCGTCATAGCCGAACGTCCAGCCCATCCGCGCAACCATGAAGCCGACGATCGCCGCCGCGATCGGGTCGAGCAGCCGCACGCCGGCCAGGCTGCCGACGATGCCGATCGCGACGACGAGCGACGACGCGGCGTCCGAACGCGCATGCCATGCGTTCGCGACGAGCATCGCCGAGCGCACGCGCCGCGCCTCGCGCAGCATGTAGCGAAACAGCGCTTCTTTCGACACGAGCACCGTCAGCGCGACGACCAGTGCGGAAAAATGCACGGCCGGGATGTTTTCGAGATTAACGAGGCGGTCGCCGGCGCGCCAGAGCATGCCGATTCCGACCGCAATCAGGATAGCGCCGAGAAACAGCGACGCGACCGTCTCGTAGCGGCTGTGTCCGTAATTGTGGTCGGCGTCCGGCGATGCGCCGCTATGCCGATTCGCAACCAACACGACGAAATCCGAGATCAAATCGGAAATCGAATGCACACCGTCGGCAATCAACGCCTGCGAATGCGCAATCGTGCCGACGACGATCTGAAATGTCGCAAGCACGACATTCAGCACAATACTGACGAGCGTGCTCTTGCGCGCAACTGCGTGCTTATCTGCGCTTTGCGCGTCGCCGGAAAACGTGGACATGAAATATGAGATATCGGTGTGCGATACGCAATTCTATCAAAAGCGCCCCGCGAGACTCGCCAATATCAACAAATTTCTCATTCAAATCAATCGCTTATACGAACGTGTCGCATTTTCATTCACGCTGGATTGTTACATTTTCATGACAAATCCCAGCGCACCGACGAGTGTCGGGAAACAAAAAAGCCGCGCTCCTGAACGGACACGCGGCTCTTTTGAGGCAGACGACTTAAACGGACGTTTAAATCGCAAACTGTTCGCGGTTCTTGCCGGCGATCCAGCGCGGCGGCTTGCCGCGGCCCGACCACGTCGCGCCCGTTTCCGGATCGCGGTATTTCGCGGCCACGCCAGCGCGCGGACGGCCAACCTTACCTGCCTTCGCGCGGTTGAGGCCGAGTTCGGCGAGCGAAAAGCCGTAGTCGGCAATTTTCTGCTTCACGTCATTCAGCACTTCAGCGTATTCACGCGACTTCGCTTCTTCGATTTGCTTCTCCAGCTTCTCCCGCTGGGCCAGCAGGTCCTTGTAAGAAGACATAGTTTCCCTTTCTATCTGACTAATGGCGCCGGTCTGCAGCCAGCTCACCATTCATGAAATATATGTGCCTCGGATTTTCGAAGGCAGAGATTAGCACAAAAAAGATTTGATAGAAGCGAGATTCATGAAAATCCCGAGATCAATTGTAATTCGCACATGTCATTTTGACCGGCCGCGGCCTTTTCTCAAATTTTTACGTTCCTACACAGAGATTAGGACATTAGCGATTGCCGATTAGATCTATCAATATACGCAATTACCCTGCATACAAAAAATCAAAGCTTTCATAGGACGACAGCTTTGTGAAAATCGGATGGTGCGACTTGCCAAATGGACAAACCGGCAATCCGCGACGTCACGCCACATCCCGCGCGCATGCGATCAGCCGGTCGCGCAGTTCGCCGGCATCGGCCAGCGGCGCGTCGAACGGCGTGCGTACGCGGCGGCCGTCGCACCGCCAGTCGGCGCCGTGGCGATCGACGCCGAGCAGGTCGAGCCCGTCGCGGCGCGCATCGCCGGCATCATATGCGTCCCACAGTGCCTGCTCCTCGTCGAACCCGAGCGGCGGCAGCGCATCGAGATGCGTGCCGTCGACCCAGCCCATGCGCCCGAAGCCGCCGATATAGCGCAGCCGCTCGATATCGAGCGCCCGGAACGTGAAATCGCCGAGCGCGAGATAACGCGCGGCGTCCGGCTCGTAGCGCAGGTATCGCGCGGTGACGTGCGGATCGTCGCCGAGCGGCACGAAGCGGCCGAGCAGCGTCGCGCGTTCGGCGTTCAGCACGTCGCCGTCGGGCGCATCGACGACGAGGAAGCCCGCGCGGGGATCGGCGGCGAGATTGCGCGTGTGTTCGGCCAGGCCGCTCACGAGAATCACGGGCCGATGGCTTGCATCGGGTGCAAACGGGACGACCGTCGGATACGGGAAGCCCTGCGGATCGCGCGCATGGGTGGCAAGCGTGCCGAGCGCGCAGCGGTGCAGCAGATGCAGGGCGAAGGCGGGATCGATGTTCAAGAGGACTCCTGCGGTCGAAGGGCGGCGCTTCGGGCACGCCGCGTGCGCTTCGATGTTACTCGCGGGCGCCGCGCGCCGCGTATCGGCCGAACGGCCGATACGGCGCCGGGCACCGGACGGACGGTGCGCTTCCGCGACGTGACCGGATCGCCGGATCGCCGGATCATCCACCGAACGGGCAGCGCCCGGCAGGATCGTAAGCGGTTCGATAGAATCGGACGATTCCGACGGACGCCGCGTGCGTCCGCGCATCCTTTGACGAGCCTTCCGTGTCCGAATCCGCCTCCCCCGAATCGTCGTCCCCGTTCGCCGCGCCGCCCGACGCGCATCGTGTGCTGCCGCTCCCGGCCCGCCAGCGTGCGCGCACGGCGTCGATGGCGCTGTTCTTCGTCGCTGGCATGATGTACGCGTCGTGGGGCGTACACGTGCCGACCGTGCGCGACAAGTTCGCGCTGAGCCCCGGGCTGCTGTCGATCGCGCTGTTCGCGGTCGCCGGCGGCTCGATCGCCGCGATGCTGACCATCGCGCGCTGGATCGCGCGCGTCGGCTCGCGCACCGCGTGCCTCGCCGGCGGGCTCGTGATGTCCGCGTGCGCGGCGCTGATCCTCGTCGTGCCCGACTACTGGATGCTGCTCGGCGTGCTCGCGCTGTTCGGCTTCTCGATGGCGACGCTCGACGTCGCGATGAACGCCGAGGCCAGCGCGGTCGAGATCGCGCTCGGCAAGCCGATCATGTCGTCGCTGCACGGGATGTTCAGCATCGGCGGGATGTCGGGCGCGGCGGCCGGCGGCGCGTTGCTGTCGGCCGGCATGGCGCCGGCCGTGCATCTCGCGCTCGCGGCGGCGGCGAGCGCCGCGGTGCTCGTGGCCGCGAGCCCGGCCGTGCTGCCGCATGTGCCGCACCACGAACACGCGCACGGCGGCGGCAACCGCTGGCGCTCGCCCGCGCTGTGGATGCTCGGCGGCATCGCGCTCGTCGCGCTGATCGCCGAAGGCGCGATGTACGACTGGGCGACGGTCTACATGCGCGACGTCGTCGCGGCGAGCCCCGCGCTCGCGAGCGCCGCGTACGCGGCGTTCTCGGGCGGGATGGCCATCGCGCGCTTCGCGGGCGACGCCGTGCGCGCCCGCTTCGGCGCGCCGCAGCTCGTGTTCGCGAGCGCGTCGCTCGCGTGCGCGGGGATGATCGGCGCGCTGCTGCTGCCCTATCCGGTCACCGTGCTGACCGGCTTCACGCTGATGGGCCTCGGCCTCGCGAACATGATGCCCGTCCTGTTCGCGGCCGCCGCGCGCGTGAAAGGCATCCACGCGGCCGAAGGGCTCGCGCATGTGGCCGGGCTTGCGTATTTCGGACTGCTGTTCGGCCCGGTCGTGATCGGCGCGGTCGCCCAGGCCGCGAACCTGACGATCGGCCTGTCGGTCGTCGCGCTGTGCGCGGCGCTCGTCGCGGCCGTCGCGCCGAAGGTGCTCGCGCACCTGAAGATCTGACGGCATCGCGCCCGTCGGCCAAAAAGAAAGCGCGCATGCGTTGCCGCATGCGCGCTTTCACCCCTACTGTCGACCGCCTGTTGCGTTACATCTTCACTTCGTCGAGCAGCGACTTCTTGCCGCCCTTGTAGTTGTACAGCGAGATCACGCCGTGCTGCAGGTCGCCCTTCGAGTCGAAGGTCGTCGTGCCGATCACGCCCGTGTAGTTCGTCGCCGGCATCGCCGCGAGAATCTTCGCCGGGTCCGCCGAGTTCGCGCGCTTCATCGCGTCGGCGACGATGTACACGGCGTCATACGTGAACGGTGCGTAGATCTGGATCGGCTGGCCGAAGCGCTTCTCGTACTTCGCCTTGAACGCGCCGCCGCCCGGCATCTTCTCGAGCGAAGCGCCGGCTTCCGAGCACACGACGTTGTCGGTCGCGTCGCCGGCCAGGTCGGCCAGCTTTTCCGTGCACACGCCGTCGCCCGCGAGGATCTTCGCGCGCAGGCCGAGCTGCTTCGCCTGTTTCGCGAACGGGCCGCCGGTGGCGTCCATGCCGCCGTACATGATCGCGTCCGGATTCTCACCCTTGATCTTGGTCAGAATCGCGCGGAAGTCGACCGCCTTGTCGTTCGTCGCGTCGTGCGACATCACCTTCAGGCCGAGCGCCTTCGCCTTCTTCTCGAACTCGTTCGCGAGACCCTGGCCGTATGCGGTCGAATCGTCGACCACCGCCACGCTCTTGATGCCCTTCGAGTGCGCGTAGTTCGCGAGTGCCGGGCCCTGCTGAGCATCGGTTGCCACCACGCGGTACGTGGTCTTGAAGCCTTGCTGCGTGTAGGCCGGGTTCGTGGCCGACGGCGAGATCTGCACGATGCCCGCATCGCTGTAGATCTTCGAGGCCGGGATCGACGTGCCCGAGTTCAGGTGGCCGATGACGGCGACGACCTTGTCGTCGACGAGCTTCTGCGCAACCTGCGTGGCCTGCCGCGGGTCGGCCGCGTCATCCTGCGGGTCGAGTTGCAGCGTGATTTTCTGGCCGCCGACCGTGAGACCCTTCGCGTTGATCTCCTCGACTGCGAGACGCGCACCGTTTTCGTTGTCCTTGCCCAGGTGTGCTATGCCGCCCGTCAAGGGCGCGACGTGGCCGATCTTGACGACTTGATCGGCGGCAGCGTTGCTTGCAGCTGCAACGCACAGCATCGCCGCTGCGGTGATCGGCAACAGCTTCTGCATTTTGATATTCATGTAAGTCTCCAGTTTCGGTCCCAATAAACGCCATCGCCCGGTGCCCCGCTGCCATCCCTGTGTTTGCAATCACTGGACGATTCGCCGGTTGCATCGTTCATGCACTTGGCCTCAAGCACGTGTAAACAGCCGCTTTTAGCAACCGCCCGTCCGTACTTGCGCGCAAGTGTAGGTGATCAAATTAATTTGTGGGACTTTTTTGGGGTAGTGGTAACACTACCGATATGCGCACTTCGGAATGATGACTCGAAAGTCGCCGCAAGCCCCGCCGGATAAGGGTTTCCGCTAATTTTCGGCGGCTCGCCGAAAGGTCGCTTCAAAGGATTCCCGGGGCATTTCGATTCGGTATTTTGTGCCCGTGATCATTGAATGAAACGCGCGTGACAACACGCGCGTTTCGTCGTTCGATACGAATGGTTCAGACGGTCGATGAAACGCCCCGTTCAGGCCGTCGACGCGCGCCATTCGGCGTCGAGCGCAGCGACGAGCTGCGACGTCGTCAGCGCATCGCCGCGCCGCCGTGCAAGCGGCGCGCCCTGCCCGGCCCACAGCGACAGGTAGTCGCCGTCGTTCGCGCGCGCGGCGGCCTGGCGCAGCGGCTGCGTCAGCGCGTTCTGCACCGGGTACGGCGCGGCGTCGGCCACGCGTTCGCCGAGCCGCGCCATCAGCGTGTTGCGCAACCCGCGCGCATGGCGGCCGGTGATCGCGCGCGTGACCTGCGTCGACGTATCCGCGCTCGCCAGCAAGCGTGCCTTCCAGTCCGCCGCGATCGCGCTTTCCGTGCAGGCGAGGAACGCGGTGCCGAGTTGCGCGCCCTGTGCGCCGAGCGCGAGCGCGGCCGCGATCCCGCGGCCGTCCATGATGCCGCCCGCGGCGAGTACGGGCAGGCCCGTCGCGTCGACGAGCTGCGGCACGAGCGCGAACGTGCCGATCAGCGCGTCTTCGGCGGCGCCGATGAACGTGCCGCGATGACCGCCCGCCTCGGCGCCCTGCGCGGACAGCGCGTCGGCGCCGGCCGCCTGCCACGCGAGCCCTTCGGCCACGTGCGTCGCGGTGCCGATCACGTAGGTGCCGGCGGCCTTCAGGCGTGCGACGTCGGCCGCGTCGAGCACGCCGAACGTGAAGCTCGCGACCGGCACGCGCAGCGACACGAGCGCATCGAGCTGCGCGCGGAAGTCGGGCGCGTAGCGCGCGGGCGCGGCGCCCGGCGGCAGCCCGAGCGTCGCGTTCAGCGGGTCGATCGCTGCGAGTGCGCGCGCGACGGTCGCCGCGTCGGGCGCGGCGTCCGGCAGCACGAACAGGTTGACCGCGAACGGGCGATCGGTCGCCGCGCGGATCGCCGCGACTTCGGTCGCGAGACGATCCGGCTCGAACGCGCCGGCGCCGAGGCTGCCGAGCGCACCGGCGTTCGATGCGGCGGCGACCATCGCGGCCGTGGTCGCACCGACCATCGGCGCCTGCACGAGCGGCAGGCGCAGGCCGAAGCGTTCGGAAAAGGGTGTGGAATACGGACGGGCAGGCATGACGAATCCTTCGATGACGATGCGCGAAAGCGCTTTGTAAAAGCCGGCATATCGACTCTATCGAAGCGGCTCGCCGCCGAAAAATGAATAATCGAGATCGAAACGATCGCTGCGCGAGAAGCGGGCGCGCGCAGCAGGCGCGCGCGTTGCGCGTGCGCTGCAACACCAGACGATTGGTGGCACACTAGGCCGCCCTATTCCACCCGGGGCGCGCGCGGCGCACCCCGTTCGCCAGGAGTTCAAAACGTGACTGCCCAATGGATCGACATCCCGACCGGTAACGACAGCTTCGGCGGCTATCTCGCGCTGCCCAAGCGCGGCAAGGGCCCTGCCGTCATCATCATCCAGGAGATCTTCGGCGTGAACTCGCACATCCGCGCGGTCGCCGACCAGTACGCGGCCGACGGCTACGTCGCGCTCGCGCCGGACGTGTTCTGGCGCACGCAGCCGCGTGTCGAGCTGACCTATGAAGGCGCGGATCGCGACAAGGGCATCGAATTGTTGAAAAAGACCGACGTCGGTCTCGCGGTCGCGGACATCGGCGCGGCGGCCGACGCGTTGCGCGCGCGCCCCGAAGTGGCCGGCAAGCTCGCCGCGATCGGCTACTGCTTCGGCGGCCAGCTCGCGTACCGTGCGGCTGCGGCCGGCAAGCTCGACGCGGCGGTCGCCTATTACGGCGGCGGCATCCAGAACGCGCTCGACCTGGCCGGCAAGGTCACGCAGCCGATCCTGTTCCACTACGCGGAAAACGACCACGGGATCCCGCTCGCGGCCGTCGATCAGGTGAAGGCCGCGTTCGCCGGCCGCGGCCACGCATCGTTCCACGTGTATCCGGGCGCCGAGCACGGCTTCAATTGCACCGATCGCGCGTCGTACAACCAGCGCGCGGCGGCGCTCGCGCACGGCCGTACGCTGACGTTCCTCGCCGAGCACCTGTAAAAACGCCCCGCCGCGGGCCCATCGCGCCGGGCCCGCGTTATTCTCCCTTCATCGCCACGAGTCACAACGGGGGTGACAGCGATGCACTCGGACTATCTCGCGCATGACGCGATCGGCCTCGCCGCGCTCGTGCGCGACCGCAAGGCCAGCCCGCGCGAACTGCTCGATGCCGCGATCGGCCAGGCCGAAGCGGTCAATGGCGCGATCAACGCGATCGTGCTGCAGGATTACGAAGCCGCGCGCCAGCGTGCGGCCTGCGCGCCCGAACCCGGCGCCGGCGCGCCGTTCGCGGGCGTTCCGTATCTCGTCAAGGATCTCGGTGCGGCGGTCGCCGGGCTGCCGCTGTCGATGGGCAGCCGGCACTACCGGTACTACGTGCCCGGCGACGATTCGCCGGTGATCGCGCGCAGCCGCGCGGCGGGCCTCAACGTGTTCGGCAAGACCAACACGTCGGAGATCGGCCAGATGCCGTACACGGAACCCGAACTGTTCGGCGCATGCCGCAACCCGTGGAATCTCGACCATACGCCCGGCGGCTCGAGCGGCGGTGCGGCGGCGGCCGTCGCGGCCGGCATCGTGCCGCTCGCGCATGCGTCCGACGGCGGCGGCTCGATCCGCATTCCGGCATCGTGCTGCGGGCTGTTCGGCCTGAAGCCGAGCCGCAACCCGATGCTCGTCGACCAGCCGTCGAACGGCGAGCTCGTCGTCCAGCATGCGGTCTCGCGCAGCGTGCGCGACAGCGCGCTGCTGCTCGACGTGACGACCGGCCAGACGCGGCCGCACGGCGCGCCCGGCACGTTCCTCGGCGAACTCGATACGCCGCCCGGCCCGCTGCGGATCGGCCTCGTCGTCGATCCGATGCTCGCGCCGGCGCTCGCCGACGACACGCGCGCGGCGCTCGACGACGCGGCCGCGCTGCTCGAATCGCTCGGCCACCATGTCGAGCCGGCGACGCTGCACGTCGACTACGCGCGCGCGGCCGAAACCTTTCTCACGCTGTGGGCGACGATCGCCGAGGAGATGGTGCTCGGTGCGCGCGCGCTGACCGGCCGCGCGCCGCGGCGCGGCGAATTCGAAGCGGCGACGTGGGCGATGGCCGTGGTCGGCCGGCGCCTCGCGCGCACGCGCCTGCCGGACGTGCTCGAATGGCAGCGCCAGCTGACCGTGCAGGTGGCCGGCCTCGTGTCGCGCTACGACGCGATCCTGTGCGCATCGCTCGCGGGGCCGCCGGTGAAGATCGGCGAACTGCAGCCGACGCCGTTCGAATCGGCGCAGATGAAGCTGCTCGCCGCGCTGCCGGTGAAGCCGCTGCTGAAGGAAATGCTCGCGAAGTCGTCGGAGAAGGCGTTCGCGTGGGCCGGCTGCACCGAGCTGTTCAACCTGACCGGTCAGCCGGCGATGTCGGTGCCGCTCTACTGGAACGCGCGCGGGCTGCCGATCGGCGTGCAGTTCGCCGCGCGCCACACCGACGACGCGCTGCTGCTCAGGCTCGCGCGACAGCTCGAACAGGCGCGGCCGTGGTTCGACCGCCGCCCGCCGCTGATGCAGGCGCAGCGCTGACGCAAGCATCGAAAAAAAGCCCCGCCGGCAAGACCGGCGGGGCTTTTGCGCATGCAAAACGCGCGGCGGCGCTTACACGGCGAGCCGTTCGCAGATCGTCCGCGTCGCGGTCGCTGCGTTCAGCGTGTAGAAATGCAGCCCCGGCACGCCCGCGTCGATCAGGCGCCGGCACAGATCGGTGACGACATCCGCGCCGAACGCGCGGATCGCGTCGCGATCGTCGCCGAAGCTCTCGAGCCGGCGCGCGATCCAGCGCGGCACTTCGGCGCCGCACATCTCGGAGAAGCGCATCAGCTGCGAGAAGTTCGTGATCGGCATGATGCCCGGCACGATCGGCACGTCCACGCCCAGCTTGCGCACATCGTCGACGAAGCGGAAATACGCGTCGGCGTTGAAGAAGTACTGCGTGATCGCGGAATTCGCGCCGGCTTTCACCTTGCGCGCGAAATTCTCGAGATCGGCCTTCGGCGAGCGCGATTGCGGGTGGTACTCGGGGTAGCCTGCGACCTCGATGTGGAACCAGTCGCCATGCTCGGCGCGGATGAAGCTGACGAGCTCGGACGCATAGCGCAGCTCGCCCACCGCGCCCATCCCCGACGGCAGGTCGCCGCGCAGCGCGACGATATGCCGGATGCCGTGCGAGCGGTACTGGTCGAGGATCGCGCGCAGGCTGTCGCGCGACGAGCCGATGCACGACAGGTGCGGCGCGGCCTCGAGGCCGTCCTTCTGCATGTCGAGCACGGTATCGAGCGTGCCCTGCTGCGTCGAGCCGCCGGCGCCGAACGTCACGGAGACGAATTTCGGCTTCAGCGGCAGCAGCTGCGCACGGGTTGCGCGCAGCTTTTCGACGCCGTCCGCCGTCTTCGGCGGGAAGAATTCAAACGAGAGTTCGATCGGTTTCATGATTCGAAAGGAGTCAGCCGATGTCGCGCTGGCCGAAGATCAGCGCGGACAGCAGCCAGGACACGATGCTGTACAGGATCGAACCGAAGAACGCGGACCAGAACCCCGACACCTCGAAGCCCTTCAGCAGCGACGACGCGAACCAGAAGCACAGCGCGTTCACGACGAGGATGAACACCCCGAGCGTGACGATCGTGACGGGCAGCGTCAGCAGGATCAGCACCGGGCGGATCACCGTGTTGATCAGGCCGAGCACGACCGCGACGATCAGCGCGGTGCCGAAGCTCTTGATGTGGATCGACGGCACGAGGTACGTGATGATCAGCAGCGCGAGCGCGTTGATGACCCAGGTGAGGATGACGCTCATGGAGTGCTCCGGTTCTGTTGTCGATCTTCTGTACGGTCAGCGGCCGCCGCCCCGCGTGCGCCGCATCGTCGGCGACGCGGCGCGCACGGCACGGCGGCGGCGCATCAGTAGCGGTAGTGGTTCGGCTTGAACGGGCCGTCCTTCTGCACGCCGATGTACGAAGCCTGCTCGTCCGACAGCACGGACAGGTTCGCGCCGATGCGCGCGAGGTGCAGGCGCGCGACCTTTTCATCGAGATGCTTCGGCAGCACGTACACCTTGTTCTCGTACTCGCCGCCGCGCACGAACAGCTCGATCTGCGCGAGCGTCTGGTTCGCGAACGAGTTCGACATCACGAACGACGGGTGGCCGGTCGCGCAGCCGAGGTTCACGAGGCGGCCTTCCGCCAGCAGGATCACGCGCTTGCCGTCCGGGAAGATGATGTGGTCGACCTGCGGCTTGATGTTTTCCCACTGGTACTGGCGGGTCGACGCGACGTCGATTTCCGAGTCGAAGTGGCCGATGTTGCAGACGATCGCGTTGTGGCGCATCGCCTTCATGTGATCGTGGTTGATCACGTGGTAGTTGCCGGTCGCCGTCACGAAGATGTCGGCCTTG
>Ga0207695_10001130_pt1 | contig 46252 bp, 35 predicted proteins | sample KBSC54metaG_FD_184354 | JGI IMG/M metagenome (GOLD analysis project Ga0207695, IMG submission 184354) | Corn rhizosphere microbial communities from Kellogg Biological Station, Michigan, USA - KBS C5-4 metaG (SPAdes) (version 2) | ecosystem: Host-associated > Plants > Roots > Rhizosphere > Soil...
GCAAGCCGGCGATCGTGCTCGACGTCGCGCACAACCCGCACGCGGCGGCCGTGCTCGAGCAGAATCTCGGCAACATGGGCTTTTTCCCGTACACGTACGCGGTGTTCGGCGCGATGCACGACAAGGACATCGACGGCGTGCTGCGGCACCTGAAAGGCGAGATCGACCACTGGTGCGTGACCGACCTGCCGCTGCCGCGCGCGGCCTCCTCGGAGCAGCTCGAAGCCGCGCTGCGCAAGGCCGGCGTGGGGGACGGGGCCGATTCGAGCGTGGCGCGTTACGCGTCGCCCGCCGATTCGTTTCGCGATGCACGGAAGCGAGCGTCCGCGCATGACAGGATTATCGTCTTCGGAAGTTTTTATACCGTCGCCGGCGTCATGAACACAGGCGGTGACTGTTCTATCGACGGTTGGGCCATGCGACAGGGACGATTCTCGGGTGGAGCGAACGATGCGCCGACGCATGGTCTTATGTAACGAGCACCGCGTGGACGGGACATGAAATCCACTTCGCGAGATGGCGTTCGATGCACGGATCGTCCGCTGTAGACGACGGTGCTCGCTTGCCGGCATGACATGCCGGAAGCGAGCGCCCGATGCGATTCGGGGCGATGCGGACCGAGTGTCGTGACGTCGATTCGCGCGCGTATCAATTTGTCCGAGGCACGATCGGGGTGTTGGCGGTTGTCGCGTCGCGCGCCCAATCGATGAACTCGTTGTCGTAGCGATCGCCGATATACGCAATATGGCGTTCATAACCGTCATAGTCGCCGGCGCGGAAGCGCGACACGATCGCATCGACATCCGAGCGATGGCGTTCGAACATGAAGCGTGCCGCCATGTAACCCCAGCGATATGCCAGCGTGACGTAATCGTGCGACGTGTAGCGGGTTCTGAACACGTCTGACAGTCGGTAGGTGCCCGTGCTTGTCGCGTCGATCCCCTCGGGATTGTCGTTGCGTTTCGATAGATACTCGGCGATACCTTCGATCCACCACACCGTCGGCTTTGCGGTACTCGCCGCGAAGTCGCCCGCCATGTCGTAACGACCATCGAGATAATGCGTGAATTCGTGTTCGAGGTTCCAGATCGCGAACCGTGGACGCAGCCACGACGCTTCGTGCAAGACGATGCGTGCCCGATTGTCGGGCGCGGACGGATCGCCCTCAAGGTACATGCCGCCGTTGTCCGTGTTGATGCCGTAAATGACCGACGCGTACTTGCGATAATTCTTGTAATCCTCGAACACGACGAGATCGATCAGGTCATTGCGGTCACCGGTGACCGGTCGACGTCCGGTCTTCATCATTCGATGAAAATAGTCGTCCTGCGCGGCGATCGCCGCGCAGACCGATCGTAGCCGAACAGGCTGAATGGCTTGTGCGAGAACGCGCACGTGCGCGTTGCAGACCAAACGGTTGGGCAGGACTGTGTCGACCAGGCGATTCTTGTAGTCGCATATCCCATAGTCGGCACAGCGGCCCGGGTCGCCGTAGTCGACGGCTTCCGCCGCCGCCAGCCACAGCTCGTTGCCGTCGCCCGTCATGCTGGTGGTGGCCAACATCTGGTGGATCATCTGCTGCACGCGCGGCTTCTGGGCCGGATATCGGAGAAAACGATAGGTTTCTCGTGCCGCATCCGCCAGGAGATGCATATCACGTGCGTTCGACAGGCTGGAACGATTCGCGACAACGAAGCGATCGAGCATTTCCGGGAAAGACGCATCCGTTCCGAGCGACGCCTGCGCATCGCGGCGATGGTGCGCATAGAAGAATACGGTGAGCAATCCTGTGAAGGCTCCTGCCGCGCCCGGTTGCCGCAGCGGTTCGGCAGCCTGCGGATTCGCGACGCTTGCCGTATAACGTTCGACGCGATCCTTCAGCGCGGGCAAGTAGTACGCCTCGTCCTTCATGTTCGTGATCAGTTTCATCAGTTCGTTCGCGGTGTTCGGCGCTCGCGGGTTGTCGCGATACAGCGCTTCGCTCATGATGCTGCGCCGGATGTATGGCCGCAGCGTCACGGCAAGACTCGGGACAGGATCACGCAGGCCGGACACTTCGTATTGATAGTACGCGGCACGTAAGTAGATCAGGAGGTTTGCCAGCTCCAGATTGCTCGCGTCGTACCGCGAAAGCTCGTGGGCAAACCTGCTGGCCACTGCCCGGATGTTCGACGCACTGAAGATCCGCGTTGCGAGCGGAGAATCGAGGGAAAACAGCCCGTAGTGACACTCGTAGTCAGGCAGATTGGCGATGTAGTCGGCTAGGGCTTGCGTGTGGTATTGCGCGATCGCGGACATGTCGCGGCAGGCGGGATTTGCCATGCTGCGCTTGTGGCGCGTCGACTGCCCGCGCGATTGTGCACTGTCCAGCAGCGATGTTCGATCCTGCCTGCTGAGCGGCAGGTTGTATTCAGTCTGCGCCGGCGAGGGCGGAACGTCTTGCGGCAGGCGCGGCATTCGCATCTGCTTGCCACGATCGGCCGACGACTCGGCGTATGCGGCATCGGGCGCCAGCATCGAAAGTGCAATTGCGGTGGTGGCCATCAAATAATGCCAAAAATGGAACATCGGTTTCGTTGCCGTGCTGGATTTCATCGAAATGATCGTCGCGTGTTGAGAAAGTACGGAGGTTTGGATTTGGATTGATCGACGTGGAACCGCAATGTCGTGCAACGTGATGCGGCGTGGATTACATGTTGAGGATAAAGGTATGCGGGCGACTGTTGGGAGCATGCACGGGCCGAATGCGTTGTAGCGACGGGGACGTCTCGATTTCGTTTCCGGACACGATGAGTGCATCCGACTTGTTTGCCATCGCGGATCGTCAGCGTCAGGGCCGAAACGAAGCGCCGCGCTTGTCGAAGAAATGACCCATCAGCTCGAGCAGTGGCCGGCGGCGCTTGGTCACCGCGAACGACCATTCGTGGGTTTGGTCTGACGGAGCGATAGATTGCAGCGCATCGACGAGTCGTTGCGCGCGAGGTAGCGCGTGCCACGGCAGCCACGGATAGGCGTGGTGAACGACGTGGAGGTTGAAGTTCAGGATCATCCAGCGGGACCAGATGGGCAGATGCGCGCAACTGTGCGATACAGCGTCTTGTTCCCAGAGTGGCGGGCGTGCCGCGTCGTGCGGGAGGAGTGGAACCTCGGCGTGATGCGGAAGGTTGACGAGTTCGACCGCCACGAGCAGCGCAATCCACAGGATCGCCACAAACGCAACGAGATTGCCGAACACGCCTGCACAATAGGCCAGCGTGCCGACTGCTGCGTAACCGATCAGATAGAGTGCACTGAATGCGAGCTCGGTGTTCGATTTCGAGCGTTGCGCACGCGTACCGTCGCGCTGGAACGGGGAAATCCAATGACTGACGAAATGATTGAACGCCATCATCGGGATCCAGTGGCGCCAGATGAATTCGAGCATGCGCGCTTCCCGCTCCGTCATCACGGAGAATTTACTGATCATCTTCCGGTTTTCGGGATCTCTGGATGGATGAGCAGTCCATGCATGATGTGCCAAGTGGTTTCGTCGTCGTGGCAAGAATGGCAGCCCGATGATCCAGCCGCAAATATGGCCGACGACTTCGTTATAGAAAGGCGTGTTCGAGACAGAGTAGTGCAGTGCTTCATGCATGATCAGATAAAGATGAAGCAACGCGAGCATGGCGAGTACGAGCGCGGCGAGTCGTGCGAACCCGCCGGAGAGCCATAGCGGCCACGCGGCGGCCAGCAACGCGAGATCGAAAAGCCATATAGCGATCGTTTCGCCTCCCGTTGGCCCGTTGGGCAGTTGTTCCTTGATCGAGCGCCATTCGTCTTTTGTCATTTTTACCCTTGGCTGAGTGATAAGTGTGGAAAGAGTGCGGCACGTCATGGAGAGCCGTACATCAGGTGGCCAGAATGTGCTTCCCGATGTCGCGATAGGCCGTGTCGAATGCGTCGATGTCCGCATCGAGACCGTTCTTGTTCGCACAGTCGCGGCCGCGCCGGGCGAGCAGCACGCAGTCGTAGCGAGCGCCACGGCTCCAGTGCCACGCCGGTAGATAGGCGGTGATGTGAAATCCGGCCTCGAGCATCGCTTTGATCACCGTCAGTTTGTCGGCCAGCACGATCGCGCCGATATACGTGGTCACGCAGTGCCGGCTCAAGAATCGAAGAAGGTCCGCTGTGACATCGCGCTCGGTAGTGAAGGGTCCGCCGATATGCTGGCAAAGATAGACTGCATCGACCAGATTATCTCGACGAAACGTGAACCCGTCCGAATAATCGTCCCCATGGCCCCAGAAGCAGGTATCGGGGTACTGCTCCGGCGTTCCGGCGAGGCCAAGCGGCCCCAGAATCTCTCGATCAAGGAAGCCCGAATCCCGGAAAGCGGAGGAAAGGGGCAGGCAATGCCTGAACTTCGGCGACCGGAATCTTTCCATCGCGACAACATGGTGTTCGTGCACACCGTGCACCATGTTCGGCGCCCCGTCGTGCCCAACTACCACTGAATCGATGTGGCCTTGCATGGCTCGTAAAGCGATATCGTTACGCGCAATCGCAAATACGAGGTCATGCTCAGAAACGGGCATTGCATCGATGGCAGATCTCATCAGTGACCCGAGAACCCCCGTCTTCCGATGGTGTTGGGAGATCATCGCCCGACCGAATTCCCACGAGCGATTCTGGGCGTTGTAGCTGACGCTCATGCAACCGATGGCGGCTTCTGTCTTTTGCTCGGCGACAAACCACAACTCCGATTTGTTCACTACGGCATTGCGGACATAACGCTCATTCAGACACGGGTGCGATGATTCACCATATTCTCGCTCAAAAAGTGAGCGGATGCGGTCGATATCTGAAACCGTTCCGCGACGTATCGTGAATTGGGGATGGCTTGCGCTTTCTTGTTTCATAAGATTTTCGAATGAGATGCATCTGAAATTTGAATTTATAGAGTGGTTACTGTTATCCAGGTCTGTATGGGTCTGCGTAATTCTGGCGGCTATCTATGGCGATTAATCTAATTGGCGTTTGCTTGGTGTGTCAAATAATTTGCGTGGAAAATTCATTGTTGATGTCTATTGAATTATCTTGATGATGATTATCGGAATGTGAAATTCTGATGACGGAAATGAATCGTCGAGTCTCTTACGCATATCCTCCGGTACCGTGCCGTCTGAATGAAGGGCTGCGGGGTGTGCTGCTGCTGATCGGCGCACGGTGCGGAATCGGAGCGCAGCGGATCGGTCCTGACGGACGAATAATTTATTGGAATGATAGAATAATTGAAAATGCAATCGCGTGATATCGGTTCCATCGAAAAGTTTGAAGAATTATTCTATTTTATTTTGAGATCCATCGGTGGGATGCCGTTAATCTCGCGTTTCTCGCGATGGTTCGTGAATCACGGGTTCGCATTGGCGCGATATGCTGCGTATCGTGATATGTGAGAGACGGCTACATATTGCAAAGTAGTGCTGGTGTGATCTCGGCATTTCAGCTGCGAGCTTGGTCGCCGTTCCAGGCCAATATCCGCTCGCAATTTCAGACGACGAAACAGATGTGTTCATGGTGATGGAGATGGATGATTTTTGTCTCGTTAATTTGCCTGTTATCGAGGATTGGCCGCAGTTCATTTTCGAAACGCCGAACCTGCGCTTTCCTGGGAACCTTAACTGCTCCGCGGCATTGCTGGATGCCGCGGTCGACGAGCGCAACTGGGGGGATCGTGTTGCAATCAAGACCGGATCGGGCGCGACGTGGACGTATCGGGCATTGCGCGATGCCAGTAACCGGATCGCCAACATGCTGGTTCGGGATGGCGGCTTCATGCAAGGCAACCGGGTATTGCTGCACGGAACCAATCATCCAATTCTGGCGGCAGCGTGGTTTGGCGTGGTCAAGGCCGGCGGCGTGGCCGTCACGACAATGCCGTTGCTGCGCGCTGGGGAGTTGTCCACCATTGTCGACCGTGCGAAGGTGTCACATGTTTTCTGCGAGGCTGCGCTTTCTTCGGCGCTGGAAATCGCATTGGATACGCAGCGCGATATCCGTTATGTGCGGTTCTATGAAACCGACGGTCCGGGTCTGCCTGACCGATGGGTACGCGAGTATTCCGACCGATTCAAGGCCGTCGCGACGCGCGCATACGATCCGTGCATGATCGCGTTCACGTCGGGGACGACGGGAAAACCGAAGGCGACCATTCATTTTCATCGAGACGTGATGGCCATCTGCCGGTGTTTTCCGGAACACGTGCTCAAGCCGACGGCGGATGACGTCTTCTGTGGTTCGTCGCCGCTCGGGTTCACCTTTGGCCTTGGGGCGTTGCTGCTGTTTCCGGTCAGTGTCGGCGCAAGCGTCGTATTGCTGCCCAAGGCCAACCCGTCGAGCTTGCTGACCGCTGTTGCCGAGCACCGGGTCAGCATTCTGTTCAGCGTGCCGACCGCGTATCGGACGATGCTCGAGCAGATCGACGACTACGACGTGTCGAGCCTGCGCAAGTGCGTCTCCGCTGGCGAGGCGCTGCCGTCGGTAACACGGGACGCATGGCACTGGCGCACCGGCATTCGGTTGATCGACGGAATCGGCTCCACGGAAATGCTGCATATCTTTGCGTCGACCGATGATGGCCCGTCGAAAGAAGGCGCGATCGGGAAGGCGGTCCCCGGTTATCGCCTGGCCATTCTCGACGACAACGGACGGCGTCTGCCGCCGTACCAGGTCGGCAATCTCGCCGTTCAGGGGCCTACCGGATGTCGATACCTGAACGATCCCCGGCAGCGTCAATATGTGAAACGTGGTTGGAACCTGACGGGAGACGCGGCGTACCTGGACGACGAGGGCTACCTGTTCTACCAGGCACGCGCCGACGAGATGATCACCAGTGCCGGCTACACGATCTCTCCAGCGGAAGTGGAGCAGGCGTTGCTTCTGCATCCCGATGTCAGCGAGTGCTGCGTGCTTGGCGAGTCGGACGACCGAGATGGCAGGCTGATCTGCGCGCATGTTGTATTGCGATCCGGTGTTGACGGAACGGAAGCATTGACCGCCGAGCTGATGCACCACGTGAAGGGGTTGATCGCACCATACAAATGTCCGCGCAGAATCACTTACCACGCTGGTGATCTGCCGCGCAACGAGTCCGGAAAAATCCGGCGTGTCGCGCTGCGGCAGCTCGGGAACAACGTCATGACCGCTGTCTGAATAGCGCCGCCCAACCCGACACAATCGAGGTCATATGAAAATTCTTGGGGCCGCGGTGGAGATTCCGAACGATTCGCAATCCTATTCATCGGCATACGCGGTGGGCGCAGCCAGGCTGGCGCTCGAGCAAGCCGGTTGCCTGCCGTCGGAACTGGATCTCATCGTCAGCTTGTCCATTTCTCCCAACCGAATCGTGGATGACCCAGCGATTGCCGGGCCTCGGCTTGCACATCCGGTGCAGCGCGATTTAGGCGCCCGGCATGCGACCGTATTCGATCTGCTCGACGCGGACTGGACGATTGCGCTCGACTTCGCGCAAAGCCATTGTCGTTGGCTCGGCTACCAGCGTGCGCTCGTCGTTCGAGCCGAGGCGCTTGCGGACGTCGAGTGCGTGGACGCCAGCGGATTTGCCGACGGGGCGGGTGCAATCGTGTTGACGTCGGGCGGGCAGGACCGGCGCCATATCAGCGGTTATGCCGACATTGGCGGGGAGACGTTCGTGAGCCTTGACGCAATTGCGGCGCACTGCCGCGACGCGAATGGCCCCGTGGCGCGATTCGAGAGCCGCTTCGACGTCGCGACGGGGCGGTTCGATGCCGAACGGGACGCGTTATCCACCGCGGTTCGCACCGTGATGGACGAGATGCGCAGCCGCGTGCCCAGTCCGGTTGATGTGCTGTTCCATGAGTCGTGGCTGGGTGCTCCGACATCGGTCGACGACGGCGTCGAAGTCGTCGGAGGTGCGCCTGCCATCCCGAGTCCTTTCCAGCTTCCGGCGTGGCTTGCCGGTTGCGTGGCCGAGTCCCGTCGCGCGTGCAGTGCAAATTGCAGCGTGGCGGCCCTGACACTGGACGTGTTCAGGCAGCGTGTCGCCTGCAGCACGATGGAGGTTTGACTGTGCACAACGTCCGAATCGCGAGTCTTGCGTGTCGTTTGCCGACACGATGCGTTCGCAACGACGATCCTGTCTTCGCGCAGGTCGAGCCCATCCCGGCGGAATGGTGGCGATTCTGGGGCATCGAATCGCGCTACATGATTGACCAGGATGCGGGCGAAACAGAACTGACGCTGGCGGAGGACGCCGCGCGCGAGGCGCTTGGGCTTGCGGAAGTGGACGCAGGCGATTTCGATCTGGTGCTGTTCAACATGACCTCGCCGTTCGTCATGTACGCCGACGGCCAGCGCCGGTTCGCGCCTCGGCTCTCGCGTATGCTGCGTGACCGGCTGGGTGCGAAGCGGGCTCTCGATGCCGACGTCGACATGGCCTGCGCGAGCTTCGTTCTGCAATTGCAACTGGCGGCCAACCTGATCAAGGACGGCAGAGTGAAGCGCGCGTTGGTGTGCTCGTCGGAGCGCATGTCCGACGTGTTCGACTATACGAGCAAATCGTCGACCAATTTCGGCGATGGGGCAGCCGCTGCCGTGCTGGTCGCGGAGCCACCCGATCCGCAGGGCGCCAACTGGCTGAAGGCGGTCTACCACAGCGACGCTACGCATTATGACCTCGTGACGATGCGCTGGCGCGATGCGTCGGGCCTGGGTGAGCATGCTGACAGCCGCCCCGGTGTTTATTTCACGCTCAAGCCCGATGCGCAGGAAGCGATCGCGCGCTTCATGCCCGTTGCGATCCCCGGTGTCGTCTCGAGTCTCCTGCATCAGAGCGGCATTGGCACCGCGGATATCGACGCGTTCGTATTCCACCAGCCGTCGGCATTGCTCGTCCGAGCCTGGGCGCAACGACTGGCGCTCGCCCGACATCAGTATGTGATCCGCGTCGCCGATTGTGCGTGCCTCGTTTCGGCGGCCGTGCCGTTTGCCCTGCACGAGTCGATCCGGCAGGGAATCATCCAGCCCGGATCGCTGGTCGTCATCGCGGGCGCGGGTGCCGGCTGGGGCTTCGGCGCCCAGTTGTGGCGCTGGGGAGACACGGCTATCGACCGTGTCGGAACAGGCAGCGTGAATGCGGAGGTCGGGCATGGCCGCTAGCCTCTTCATCGCGGGGATCGGTTATGCGTTGCCCGAGCGGGTCGTCGACAATCATGAAGTCGCGACGATGATCGAGACAAGCGACACATTTATTCGAGAGCGGACCGGCGTGGTGTCGCGACGCTATCTGGCCCCTGGCCAGCATCTGGCGGATCTGGCGTGCCCGGCCGCCCAACGGGCGATGGCGGATGCCGGCGTGAGCGCACAGGCTGTCGATCTGCTGATCGTCAATACGCTGTCGCCCGATCATCACGACCCGTCGCAGGCGTGTTACCTGCAGCCGCGACTGGGCTTGCGGGAGATTCCGTGCTTCGACATTCGTGCTCAGTGTTGCGGCGGACTCTACGGAATCGAGATTGCCCGGCATTTCGTCGCCAGCGGCGTGTATCGCAACGTACTGCTGGTTTGTGCCGAGGCGTTGTCGCGCCGCGTCGACACCAGCCTCGCTGGCCGCAATCTTTCGGTCCTCCTGGGCGATGGAGCAGCCGCGTTGCTGCTGCGTCCTTCTTCCGACCCGGCTGCCGGGTTGCTGGATCTGATATTGGGTGCAGACGGCACGCAATTCGACCTGCTGTGCACCGAGGCGCCCGGTGCGCGGCGTCCGCATTTCATCGACGCCACCGATGTGGCCGACGGCCTGCATCAGTTCCGGATGCGTGGCGCGGCGATGTTCGACGACGCAACGCGCCGAATCGTCAACGCGTGCCGACAGATGCTCGAGCGGCACGCGCTGACGATCTCGGATATCGGCCTCGTTGTTCCTCATCAACCGAATCTTCGCATCCTCGACCACGTGATCGCGCAACTCGGGCTGCCTCGCGAGCGATGCGTCGTGACGGTCGATCAGTTGGGCAATATGGCAAGCGCGGCCTTTCCGGTCGCACTGGCCATCGCGCGCGAGCAACGACGCCTGACGGCCGGGCAACTCAATCTTTTCGTGACTTACGGTGCGGGTGCGACTTGGGCCTGTGCGCTCTACCGGAGCTGAACGGCATGCTCAACGACAAGCCCGGCTGGATCGATTCGCGGCTAGCCCTGGTCGGGACACCCGACATCCCGCTGTACGTGATCGTCAACGACGAGGCTGCCACGTTGATCGAAGGTGGCCTGAGCGGCATGACGGAACTCGTCTGGCGGCAGCTTCACGCATTGCTGCGCAATTATGGCGGAATCCGGCACTTGCGTTACTGGATGATCACCCACGCTCACTACGACCATTGTGGCTTGCTGCTGACTCTCAAGTCGCGCATGCCGTGGATCCATGTATCGGGCTCCCCCGACGCCTTCGATGCGTTCCAGAGTCCGTCGGCCTGTCGGACGATACGTCAGCTCGACGCGCTTGCGTCGCGGGCCTGGACGCAGCCACGCGCCGATGACGGCTTCACGGAATTGTCGGAATTGCCGTTCTACCCTGTCAATCCGGGCAGGCAGCTCGACATTGGCGACGGGATGCAGATACAGGCCGTGGCGCTGCCGGGGCACAGCCGTTGCCAGTTCGGCTACTACTGCCCGCAACTCGACGTTGCATTCGTATCGGATGCCATCGGTGAGTTCCACGACGCAACCGACTGGTTGCCACTGGTTTTTCACGACCCGTTTGCATATCGGCACTCGCTCGATGTTATTGAGCAACTCGATGCCCGACGGCTGGCATTGGGTCACCACGGCGTCCTGTCGGGCGGTCTCGCCCGGCAGGCGGTACGGCATGCGCGCGCGTGTCTCGACGCATGCGAGGCCAGTGCGCGCGCCGTGCGCGGCGATGCGCACGCTGCGCGGGCGCTGGCGCACGACTGGACGGCACGTTACGCGGCCCGCAGCGCAAGAGTGGTACCGCCCGATCTACACCTGAAGAGCATGGCCCGCATGATCGACCTGTTCCATCGAGCGGAATAGGTGTATCCGGAGCACCGACCGCGCCGATGGCAGGCACGGTCGCAACACCTGCACCCATGCCCCGCCGGACTGCAGTATCCGTTCCGGCCGGCGCTCGTTGTTTCCACTCATTCACTAACTACATCATGACCAACGAGACCCTTCCGATGACCCTCAACGAACTGCTCAGACATCGAGCAAGCACGATGGAAGACCGGGCCGCGTATGTCTTCCTGAGCGGCCCGCCAGATCGCGAGCAGGTGGATTCAATGACGTTCGCGGACGTCGACGAACGCGCGTGCCGAATTGCTGCGCTGCTGAAACAGCATGCGGTCGGAATCGGCGACCGCGTCTTGCTGATGTGTCGCCCCGGACTCGACTACATTGGCGGCTTCATGGGGTGCCTGTATGCGGGTGCGATCGCAGTTCCGGTGTACCCGCCCCGTAACCGGCAACATATGGCGAGGATCGCCGGCATTGTCCGCAACGCGGGCGCCGGCACGATCCTGTGTTCGACGGAAGACCTCACGCGCTGCACCACATGGCTAGCCGACACGGAGGCTTCCGGCTGCACGCCGCTCGATGTCGAGCTTGCCAGCGCGATGGATCCGACGTGTCCGCCGGTCAACGTGCCGCCGTCCCACGTCGCCTTTCTCCAGTACACATCCGGCACGACCGGCACGCCGAAGGGGGTGATGGTCTCGCACGCCAATCTGTTGCACAACCTGGGGCAGATTTGCGCATGGCTGGGATCGGACGAGCAGAGCACGATGGTGAGCTGGCTTCCGCCGTATCACGACATGGGGTTGATCGGCGTGATCCTGACCTCGTTGTACGGTGGTTTCCGGTGTGTCCTGATGGCGCCGGAGCGTTTCATCCAGCATCCGTTCCTGTGGTTGCGAGCGATCAGCCAGTATCGGGCCGATCTGACGGGGGCACCCGATTTCGCGTATCGAATGTGCGCCCGACGAATCTCCGACGAGCAACGCGCCGCGCTTGACCTGACCTGTATCAAAGCGGCGTACAGCGGCGCCGAGTCAGTGCGGGCGAGCACCTTGTCGGAATTTGTGGAACGTTTCGGTGCGACGGGTTTCGCCGCGTCGAGTTTCCGCCCGTGCTATGGATTGGCGGAAGGAACGCTGTTCGTTACTGGTCGACACGAGCAGCAGCCCATTCGAACCGTTTGCGTCGAGCAGGCCGCGCTTCAACAGCAATCGGTCGTGATTCGGGGCGAGTTCCTTGGGGTGTCGCCCGAGTCGCTGGACCGTCCGGGCGAGCGTGTCCTGGTGAGCGTAGGCACCCCTGGTGGCGGGCAGCAGGTCGTCGTGTGCGATCCGCACACGACGGAGCGCTGCGGCGACCGGACGATCGGCGAAATCTGGGTGTCCGGCGGCAGTGTCGCTGCGGGTTACTGGGATCTGGACGAGCACACGGCTTCGACCTTTCGGTGCGACTCGAAGGGCGCCGAGCCGCAGACGTACCTGAGGACCGGCGACCTCGGTTTTCTTCGCGGCGACGAGCTCTACGTAACGGGGCGGCTGAAAGACTTGATAATTCTGTCCGGTCGCAACTACTACTCGGAAGACATCGAGTATGCAGTAATCGCCGGCGCACAGGAACTGGTGCCCAATGGCTGCGCAGCCTTCACGGACGACGAGGTCGACGCGGAGCGCCTGATCGTGGTCGCGGAGGTCGAGCGGACACGGCGCAAGAGTAATCTAAATGACGTCATCAATACGATTCGAAAGGCAATCTGGAACCACCTCGGCATCAGTGCGAGTGCGATTGCCCTGGTATCGCCCGGGAGCGTGCCGAAAACGTCGAGTGGAAAAGTACGACGACGCGCATGCCGGGTCCGGCTGCGCGAAGGTGCGCTGACGGTCCTGGCGCGCTGGGATGTCGAGTCCGGCGCGCAACCTTCCGGTCACGATCGCCTCGCGGTCAATTCGCCTGCGCCCGAGCTCGATGCATCATCGGCAATCCGTCGTGAGGGACATGATGCGCCGTCGGCCCCCGACGTGATCGACTGGCTCAGGCAGTACGCGCGAACGCGAATCGATTCACGCTCCATCGACGAGCGCCGCACGATTCCGCCGCACATCGTGCTGGATCTTGGCAACCGGGGCGTCCTCGGCATGCAGGTCGACCGTTCATGCGGCGGGCTCGGGCTTGGTCATCGCGACATGTTGCGCGTGATATCGCAGTTGGCGACGATCGATTCGACCCTGGCGTTCTTTGCCGGCCTGAACAACACACTCGGCATTTTGCCGATCATGCGGCACGCTCAACCCGCATTGCGTGATGAATTGCTGCCGCAACTCGCAACCGGCCGAATGCTGGCCGCGTTCGCTATCACCGAACCTGGCGCGGGCTCCCATCCGCGCGCGATGACGTCGCGCGCACGGCGGATCGAGGGCGGCGACTGGCTGGTGTCCGGCCACAAGTGCTGGAGCGGATCGTCAGCGTGGGCGGGCATCATCAACGTGTTCTCCCGCCGAGCAGACGGCGCGGGGATGGTCGGGCTGGCCGTCCGCCCCGGTACGCCAGGCGTGCGGATCGGTGCGGAGGAACTGACCATGGGCGTGCGCGGCATGATCCAGAATTCGATCCATCTGGACCGCGCCAGGATCAGCGACGCATGCCGGTTGGGCGAACTCGGGCAGGGGATGACCGTCGCACAGGAAGCGATGAATTCCGCACGTCTCGGCATTGCGGCCATCTGTACCGGCGTGATGAAACGCTGTGCGCAGCTGATGCATCGCTATGGCGCGCGCCGTGAAATCGCCACAGGCCTGCTGCTGGACAACCCGCTGAGCCGTCAACGCCTCGGCGATCTTCGCCATCGCATCGCCGGATTGAATGCTCTCGTCGACCATCTGGCGAACGACTTGGACAATGGAGGCGATGTCCCCGAAGACGCCTTGCTGATAGCCAAGATCCTCGGCTCGGAATTGCTGTCGCAATCGGTCGACGAGATGATGCAGTTCCTGGGTGGTCGCGGTTACATCGAAACCAACCTTGCGCCGCAGATTTTTCGAGATGCACGCCTGACCCGCATTTTCGAAGGGCCGACCGAGACGCTCCTGGTTCACCTCGGAAGCCGGCTGCTGAACGGCAGCGACGATCTGCCGGACTATCTGGAACGCAACCTGGGTGCTGCGGTGTTGGCGCGTGAGCTGCGTGAGCTCGGCGAGCAAATGATGGACGACGGATTGACGAACGCGGCCCATCTCGGCGGCGCTGCGCATGCCTCCATCTGGGTCGCCTACTGGTTCGGTGCTGTCGCGCAATGGGCCCTGCTGCTGGCCGTGGTTGAACGGGCGGCGGCGCTGCGACGCGTCGACGATGCGACGCTTGGCTGGGCGCAGTGCCAGCACGAACTGGCGATCGAAGCGGCTCAGCGGCAGATGCGCTTGCGGTCCGCTTTGCCGACTTCCGTCCAATTGAGCGACTGGGCGTTAAGCAACGAACTCGACATTGGCTCGATCGAGCAGACCGTGCCAGGCGCCAACCAACAGCTCGATCCTCTGCTCCGTGTCGCGGATGCGGTTCGTGCGGACAACAACGAACGCGCAGTGCATGCCAGGGAAAATCTCGATGCTGCGCCGCCCCAGGTCACGCCCGAACCGGTGCGGCTGATCGAGCGCGAACTGGGTTACTCGATCGAGCGCTGGTTGATGGAGTGGCTGAACGAGCGGCTCAAGGCCCGCGGGCTTTGTCTGAGGCCCGCTACGACGTTTGCCGAAATTGGGCTCGATTCGATCCTGGCGATCGAGTTGACGATGGAATTCAACGAAACCTTCAGTGTGGCCGTCGATGCATCCGCAGTGTGGGATTACCCGTCGATCAGTACGCTGGCGGCATATCTCTCCACCCAGATCTGGCGCACTCAATCCGTTTGCGATGAGGTGAACGCCCATCTGAACCGCCCCGACCGCGCGTCGTCCTTGTGAGATATGCCCATCATGTTTGCTCGATTCGATTTTGCGGTTACTCCCGGTGCCCTGGCCCAACAGCTCGAGCACTATCTCGCCGCGCATCCCGATGAGACACGCAAATTGCTCGGCTTGTCGACCGATACGACGCTCGGCGTGGAGGTCCTTCAGACGGAATCGCCAGTGCGGATTCAGTGGAACTTCAACAGGGCTACGCTGCACATCGGTCAGCGTGACGCGCAGCGCGTGATGGCATATACCCGCAGTTGCAACTGGGCGAACGGAATCGTACTGGTGCCGACGCTGGTGCGCCTGGTGTTGGCGGGCACGTTCCGGGGCCTCAGCGCCGGGATGCCGCGCGCGATTCGTTCGTTGATACTCATTCGCCAGCCGCACCCCACGCGAAATCTCGGCGTCATGTGGGGAGCGTTGAATCTATTGAGCCTGGCCGGCTGGCTCAGGCTCAGCGGTGGTGACGAGCAGGCTGAATTCGAACTGACGCCGGCGGGTGAATACGTGGTGCAATGTGTCGAACACGCTCGGCCGCAGTTCAAGTTGCTGGCCAATTCGACGTCGATGCTTCAGCACCTACATGCACTGTGTCATCAAATCCGCATTGATAGTGCCGAAAGCGTGCTCTATGCGCAACTCGCGCGGATCTGCATGGCGGGGTGGACGTTGCCGACGCCGGCCAACGAGGTGGAGTGGCAGGCGGACGAGCAGCTACGCATGGCAATGGACGGTCTGCTGCTCGGTCCCACATGGGTCGCGCTCGACATGCCGGTATTCAGGAAGCAACCGGACGGGCGATATTGTCAGACAGCGCCGAGCATTCTCGACCAGCTCGACCGCCGACCCGATGGCATGGCGGTTAGCGCCTGGGGTAGTGCGAACCACGTCGTGCTGCGCGCCGCGTGGTCGCTGATGCACGAGTTCGGCATGGCCGACATCGTGCAGGAGAAGGTACGATTGACCGAGTCCGGCAGGATTCATCGACCGATCGTGGCCCCCTATGCTGGGTTGCCCGCGTCCTATTTGCGGTCATATGCGGTGCTTGACGAGATACTGTTCGGCAATCCAGATCCGCTCGACATCGACAATGATGGCCATATCGATCGCGTGATGAACGTCTATGCCTCGAGCGGCGCCGGATCGGGGCCAGCGACGCAGGACATCACCACGAAAATCCTGCGCAAGCTGTTCGACGAGACGCCACTGGACAAGCAACCGGCGGGCATTGCCGACATGGGGTGCGGCGACGGTAGCGCGGTGAAGCGCCTGGCGGAATACATCATCGGCTCGACGCGGCGAGGGCGACACCTCGATGACTATCCACTGATCGTAATCGGCGCGGACTACAACGAATCGGCCCGTGGCAGGGCGATGGCCACCCTGTCGTCCCTTCACCACGTGCGCGGCGTTCATCCGTACGTGATGGCAGCCGACATCTCGCAACCCGATCGCTATGACGATGCTGTTGCCAAGAGCGGTTTGACGGTTCGGCGTTCTGACGGCAGCGTCCGGCCGGTTCAGCTAGGTGACCTGCTGCATACGTTCATGTTCCTGGTTCACAACCGCCGGTTGAGCGTCAGGCGAAAAGAGCAGGCTGAAGCTATATTGGAGCGTCATCTCCGAACCGTGGACCGGTCACGGCTGAACACGGTCGTGGCTCAATACTTTTCTGGAAGCCTGAGGGTGTCCACGCTGTCCGGCCTGCCGATGACGGTCGACGAGCTCAAGTGTGCATTTCGGGTTGCCTATAGCGATGCGGAAGGGCTCGTTCCGGGATACGTGGTCGCGGCGGACCTGATCCAGTTCATTTCGCGGTGGAAACGCTATGCGAAGCACGGGTTTTTGATCGTCGAAGGGCATAGCCCGTGGGCCTCCAGTTTGTGTACGGATGCACCGAATGCGGCCAGTCGATGGAGGCGCACCGAGCAGTTGCCGTCGGTGTTCAATTGGGGGATGCATTTCGTGTCGCGTCAGTTCATGACACCGTTTAATGAATTCATGCTCGCGCTAACGCTTGCCGGCCTGCGGCCGAGTACACCGATCTATGGGCGAATTTATCCCGAAGGATTTCCCGCCCCCGACCTGTTGAGCGACTATCGGTTTTTCAGTATCGCGAATTACGTAAGCGACTTGGGCGAGCGTAGCGAGGTTGGGGACGATTGACAGGTCGGCGGCGCTCGCAGCCCGGGAGGCGATCCTGGCGATGCGGCAACGCATCTGCATTGCGCCCCCGGTTCAATCGCGAAGCAGCCCCGCACAGGGCGGGGCGCCTGGCGCGGGCGATGTCAGCGCACGGGCAGGCGCATGATCTGCGATGTCGTCATGACACTGCCGAACGAGTCTTCGATTTCCGCGAGTGCCGCGCGTTGCAGCATGTCCTTGTCGACCTTTTCGCCGTTGGCCCGCACGATGCCGCGCGTGGCCGACGCGTCCGACGCGACGATGACATGGTAGCCGAGCGGGATCGCGTCGCGCGCCGCTCCGGCGACGGAGGCATGCGTCGTCAAGCCGGCGATGATGACTGTCCTGATGTGGGCTGCTTTGAGTCGTTGGTCCAGGTCGGTGCTGGCGAACACGCTGACCGTGCTCTTCTGCAGGATCGTGTCCCGACGACGCGGCTTGATTCCGGGCTGGAATTGCACAGCTTCACTATCGATCGCAAATACGGCGGAATCCGCTGGCGCGACATGCCGGATAATGAATACGGGCATGTGCCTTAAGGACGCCAGATGGAGGAGCCGTCGCGCATTTTTCATCGCTATCTTGCCGTCAGGAATGGGCAATCTGCCGCTGAAGAATTCTTTCTGGAAATCGATGATCACGACGGCTGTCGCTTTCGGGTCGAGGTGATCGGGCGGCCGATGACCGGATAACGCGCGGATCGTCTGCTGCGGATCCGCGCCCGCTGCGCGGGTGAACGGAATCGAGACAGCCGCCAGCGAAATACCGATTGCGACATGTCTAATCAGATAGGAAAAATGGAAGATCATTATGGTCTCTTGCAATATTGTTGTTCCGGCATTTGATCTGTTTCCGCAGTGTCAATCCGTGCAATCCGATGACATTGCATTGCCTCCGACGTGATCGCTCGGTGGGGTTCCGCGAGATTGCATCGTTCGCGGAGCGAGATGAACGGCCGCGTCCGCTAGTTGGCAGCATCGAAATCAATCGGGGCGTTTCGTGGAGTCCTCGCGACCCCGCATTCCTCCCGAGTGATAACGTGGATGAGGCGCTGTGTATCGGGGCGATACACGTCCCCTGGACATCACGCACTGGACGAATGATTCCGCTTGAGAAGGCATACCACGCACGCCGTCGTACTTCGGCATCGTCTAATCCTGGCGATCGCCGGCACATGGCAGCCTTGATTGCCGTTTGCACGGACTGTCCTGACACGTGTGTCAGCCATACCGAACATGTGTCGCATGCTGGCTGGGGAAGTATGTCGGTGCCGGCAACCTGCACCGAACGACACGGTCGACGGTGCGCTTGTGACGATGCTTCTGCCGCAGAATGTGCAAGCTGAACCACGTTGATCGACGGCACTACGGACTGAACAGGCTCGCCTTGCAACGTGGTCTTCGTATCCGCCGAATGCCAACTACGATGGGGCTCGCACGGAGCTGTCTTGGCACGATTGGGCTAGTGCAGCACAGGCAGACGCGATCGCGCTAGCGGACAGTCTGGTCACGAGCGGTCAAATTCAGTCAAGGGGCTTCAGCCAATTTCACGAATATTTCCGTAGCTGGGGTTTTCTTGGACAATCAAAGCCGTACGAGAACACCTCATGATGCAAATTCCTACTACTACTACCGACTAGCCATTAGCGCGCGTAATTTTTGCAATCCCTGAAGATGGATTGAAGTCGGAGAACGAGTAATCCGGGTCGCCTTGGAAATATCCTACGACCTGATCGTAGTGCTTCAGGGCGACAGACGTTTTGTCTATTCCGATGCGGAGAATTAGCGTCACGCTTTCATCGGATAGTAGTGTTCCCGGCGGGATGGTTCTGCCATTCATTGCGACATTGATCGAAAAATTGGCGGCAATCTCTGTCGTAATCGAACCAACCATTCGCGGCGCGAGCGGGGTCTCATTCGAATCGTAGGAGATATCCGAGCATACCACCTTGACGGCAGACAGTTTGCTGTCCCCGGAAATCGTAAAGGTACCGGATGCCTTGAGGAAAATAGCTCGTTCTTGCGCATCATCGAACGGATTGGCCAGATCCGGAGGCGCCGACTTCACACGCTTTGCGCGTTCTCGATCATGTTCGAGAATTAGACCGGCGATTGCATTGTAGGAATTTTGTTTATCGCTGAGATTACCCTGCGGCTTGATAGGCATTTTATGGCTCCATACGGCGGTGAAGGAAGGAGAAGCTGCTGCTCGGTCAGTCGAGCGAGATCCAGCGTATACCTTGATAAATAATTTATCAATATGATTTTTCTTGAATTATTCAATCAAATATTCATAAAAATTATAATTTCATGCTTGTTGTTTTGGTTGTTTTTAATTAATGTTTTTTGTGAGTAATGATGTTCTGTATTCCATTTTCAATGAAAGATTGGATGGATTTTATAATGAAAATAAACGCGTGGAATTAGTGTTGGAATGACCGGGTCGGGCCCGTCGAGGAAGGTGGCAAAATACAGGCGTACGGTTGCGTTAAACTGGCAACGCGTTCATGCGACTCATCCCTCGTGCCAAGCATGGGCGCTTTGCTCCCCGGGCACAGTCTGTTTGTGGCCGGGTTTTTAGGACGGAACCGCGATCCTGCCAAGGGTTTGCAGCACTTGTTATCGACGCGAGCCCTTGGGTTGAACGATTTCGATCATGGCGCTTTTGCCCAATTGTCGAGCAAGCAGTGTCAGGTGTGTAGCAAGCCAATTCTCGATCGTGGTGGCAAGCACGGCGAGTGACCGGCAGAGTACAGGCAGATCCGCCATTGCGGGATGATCTGCGCGGTCTGAGAACTTACTCGAACTGCCGCGACAGTCGCGGTGTGATTGCTGGTTCGAGTGACCGGGTGTTGGGAGCGTCGGCGAAGTTGCGAAACTTGGCGGGTCTGCGCTTGGGCGCGACCAGCACACCATGGAGCGGTTCGCCCACACATACGAGAGGTTAGTGTGTGCCGCCAGCGTCCACTTTGGTGCAGGTCAAATTCATCGAGTGTCATGTGGGGCGGCCGCCATTTGAATAATTCACTGACGTGTCTTATAACTTTGAAGCTGGTCAAGATGGGGCGGCATCTACACCGGATAGGCTCAATTCATGCGTCTAGTAATTTAACTGTAACAAATGAGAAAGAAAAATGATGGGATTTCGAAACATGCGGCATCGGGGTGAATTCCGATTTGCAGCGTGGGACGGAACGGAATATTGAAGCAAAAAAATTCTTCGCCACGTGCATTGTTGATCTGTAGTCCACCGAAGTTATCGGGCGCTGGTACCCGGCGGCTCCGCGGCAGTTTAATCGGCAATTTTCAGCGGATATCGATCATGGTCGTGAGCGTGTGGCGGCAGATGGTGTTGGTGAAATCGGCGACTTGGCCTCGTGGATTTCTGCTTGTGCTGATAGCCATGCTTGGAGCATGCGGCGACCACCATGTATCACGGAACGGGGCAGGCGTCGCGCCTGTTCCCGACCTGCCGACGGCCCAGATCGTGTCGATCGATCCGCACGAGCCGGCGGCGGCCGAACCGATAAGTTTTCATGGTGCAGGAACAGGCGTTGGCATCCGGTACGGCTGGCAGTTCGGGGACGGCGCGACGGCATCTGGTCCACAGGTGACTCACGCCTACGCGTCGGCAGGCACATTCGAGGCCACGCTTGCAGTCGTTGACGTTCATGGGGCCGTTGCCACCTCAACGACCGTTGTCACGGTTTCCGCACAGGCGTCTCCGCCTTCTCCGCCAGCCATTCTGACGCTCAGCGGGGCTTCTCCGATTCCCGGCAATGCATTGTCGTTCCTCGCTATCTCGACCAGTGACGATGGTGGGCCGCTGACTTATGCATGGAGCTTCGGCGATGGACAAGCTGAAACCGGAGCGCATGCGCAACACGCTTACGGCGCGGCGGGACGTTACGTGGTGTCGGTGACGGCGACCAATGCTGCCGGCCGGAATGCCACAAGCACGACCACCGTCACGATTGCCGCAGGGCCGATCAATCCGCCTGTCCCCCCGCTTCTGCCGACGATCGTTGCGCCGGATGACGTTCGTGCGCAGAGCACGGTCTCGTTCTCGGGCGATGCGCAACCGCCATCGAATGGCAGCGTGATTTCGTACACGTGGGACTTTGGCGATGGTTCGAGCGATGCAACGGGGCAGGATGTCGTACACACGTACGCGACAGCTGGCCCCAGAATCGTTACGTTGACCGTCACGGACAGCATCGGCCGAACCGAAACGGCAACAGCGGCCATCGAGGTCCTGCCGGTGCTACCGCCGCACGGTGTCGTGATTCACGGGCCGCTGGAAGTTTCGTTGGGCGACGTGGCCGATTTTACGGCCAGCTTCGAGAATCCGGGAGGAGGTGCTGTCACTTACGCCTGGGACTTCGGCGATGGGGCGATGAGCAACGATGTTTCTCCCTCGCATGCATATGCTGCGGCGGGCCAATACACTGTCAGGCTGACGGTGACCAATCCCGTAACGGGATCCTCCGGCGCGTCGATGACTCTGGAGGTCGTTGAAAAGGACGAAATGATCGACCTGCCGTGTGCGGGTGACTCGGCCGGCAGCGGCTGGTGCGTCGCTCCAAGCCTGCCGATTGAACCGACAGCGCTAAATGCGGTTTCGTTTGGCGACGCACGGTCCGGATGGATCGGCGGCGAGAGCGGTACGCTCATTCACTCCACGGATGGCGGATTGACGTGGACGATACAGATTGCGTCCGGCAATGCGATCCGGAGCATATCGTCGGTGGATAACAATCATGTCTGGGCACTGGACAGCCAGCGCAACGTGTTATCGTCGACCGACGCGGGGGCAACGTGGCAGACTGCGGCAACCGGCTCGACGTCGACGCTGGTAGCCATCAAATTCGCCGACCAACGCCATGGTTGGGCCGTCGGCCCGAGCGAAAACATCTGGGCAACCGCCGACGGTGGTCGATCCTGGATGCTGCAACACAGCAATACGAGCAATCCCACATTGAATGCCATCGACGCCACCGACGCCGATGTCGCATTCGCCGTTAGCGATAACGGATCGATCCTGCGAACCACCAATGGCGGCCAAAGCTGGAATTCGGTTTTGACAGGCAGCGGTACTGCTTTCAAGGGCATCTCGTTTGGAGGCGCGTCGACAGGGTTCGCCGTCGGTCGAGGTGCAACGCGGATTTATAAAACGACCGATGGCGGGGCGACCTGGGCTGCCGTGGCTTCACCGACTAGCGAAGCGCTGCTGTCCGTCAAGTTCGTCACACCGTCGATTGGATGGGTTGTGAGCGAATCAGGCCAGATTTTCCGTACCGACGATCGCGGCAGCAGTTGGCGCTCGCAGAACTTGCCTTCGCAGGCATTGGGCTTGCCTGCGATGGATGCCGCCAATGCGACGAACGCCTGGCTCGTAACGGCAGGCGGAGCCTACTTCATTACCGGGACGGGAGGAGTGGGGGAATGATTGGGGAGTGGGCAAGAGCATTCTGGTCTGTTGTCCGCATTAGCGAGCGTCGAGGCAATATGCTTTGTCCCCCTCTGCATACAACGGCGTCGGAGAAATCAATCGAAAGCAGTGCCGCGTTGCGGGCGCGAATCTGTCATGTCGCTCCGTTTTGGGACTGCAACAAACAATGGGGCTAGATTGGAAATATCAATCCAGCCCCTGACGCTGAATATCGGTGGTTTCTGAATTGCTTATCGCTGATCGACCCACCAGACCAACGGTTTCATCGAGGCCATCAACGATTTGTTTTCAGGCTGCCAAGCGCAAGGCCCGCGGTTATACGTGCTTCGCGACGATGCGCACCATCCTGTTCCTCATCGCTGGCATGCTCGCTTTCTCTAGCTTCAACCCGCATGCCTCGTGAGCCGCGTTACCCACTGCATTTTCAAAAGAGTCAAAGTTCATGATCCGTTCTAGGATTGCGGACATTCCGTTGACCGAACCAGCGATCGAAGCGCCGCGTGTAGTTCAGGTCGACGCCCTGGAACGTGCCGCCGTACGCGGACACCGACCAGAAGCGCGTCAGGTTGATCGTCGCCTTGAACGCGTTGCTGGCCGACTGCAGCCCCTGCTCGTAGCCGAGCACGAAGCGCTCGTTGATCGCCTTCGACACCTGCACGACCTGCGGATCGGTCAGGCCGACGTCGCTGCGGCCGATCGAGAATTCGTCGAGGCCGATGGTCTGCGCGACGCGCTTGCCGGTCGCGCTGCCGAGCAGCGCGAGCGCGGCCGTCATCGCGCCCTGCTGGCCGACGTTGTTGCCCTGGTCGGTGCCGTGCCCGAACAGCAGCCACGACAGCTTCTCGTTGTCGGTGACGTTCGGCTCGGACACGAGCTTGACCGTCGACGACTGGATCATGCCCGTCACCTGCACGCCGGCCTCGACCTCCTGGTTGCGCCGCATCGCGAGAATGTTGACGCCCGGGTTCGACACGGGCCCGTTGAACGTGAAGAAGCCGTTCTCGATTGCGAGCTTGCGGCCGAACGCCGTGTACGTCGATCCTTCGGTCACGCGCACGTTGCCGACCGCACGCAGCGGCACGCCCGGCGCGCTCATCACGGTGATCGTGCCGCGCAGCCCGAGATCCGCGCCGTGGCCCTTGAAGCGGAAGTTGTTGCCGAGGCCGATGTCGATGTTCGCGCGCGGCGCGACCGACGGCGCCGGCTTGTCCGTGGCCGGCGGCGGCTTCGCGACCGCGGTGCCGGTCGGCGTCTCGCCGCGCACCGTGCCGTCCGGCCGCACGATCACGACATCGTCGGACAGGTGCGGCGCCGTTTCCTCGGGCAGGTCGAACAACGCGCGGTCGACGACGAACTTGCCGTCGATCGACAGCGCGCCGCGCGGCCCGTCGTTCGCGACCGTCGCCTTGCCCGACAGCGACAGCTTGCGGTCCGGCGCAGCGAACAGTTCGAGCTTGTCCGCGACGATGCTCGCGGTCAGGTCGGGCGCCTCGCCGTCGAGGCGCACGCGGCCGAGCGCGCGCAGCGTGCCGTCGCCGCCGTGGAACTCGACCTGCTGGAATTCGACGAGGTTTTCCGAGAGCTTCACGCGCACGATGCCGTCCTTCAACTGCACGCCCTGGTCGACGAGCGTCGCGGACAGGTCGTCGCCCGTCAGCATCCCCGACAGGTTCGGCTTCACCGGCGTGCCGGCGACCGTCAGCTTCAGCGCCGCGCGCCCGCCAAGCAGGTAGCTCGGCCCGAACAGGTTGCCGGTCGCTTTCAGCGACGGGATATCGGCGTCGATGCGGCCCGACAGCGGGCCGTCGTCGACGACCCCGAACACGCCGTCGCGCAGCGCGAACGGCACCGCGACGTTCGCATCGAGCGAGCCGATCCGGTTCGCCTTCGCGAGCGCCGTCACGTTGAGCCGGTTGCCGGGCGCGAAGCTCGCGCGTGCGGACAGGTCGGTCAGCCCGAGCGACGCGATGCCGCGCCCGCTCTCGATCGTCACGTCGCCGCCGCGGCGCTTCACCTGCACGTAACCCGTCGCGTTCGCGCCGAGCGAGAAATCCCAGTCGGCATCGAGCACGACGTCGGTGCGCACCGGCGGCCGCTGGCCCGTCAGCTCCTGGCGGACCTCGAGGAAGCGTGCGACCGATGCGCCTCTCACCGAGCCCGCCGAGCGCATCTGGCCGTGATCGAACACGAACGACTTCAGGTCGATCGCCGCACCTTCCAGCGTGAGCCGCGTCGCGCCGAGCGCCACGCGGCCGGCGCCGGCCGACACGGTGAGCGGCGCCTGCAGCGCGACGGCCGGCGTGCCGCGGTTCGCGAGGCGCGTGACGGTGCCGTCCCAGCGCATCCCGTCGCGGTTCTCGACCACGCCGCCGTTCGCCGCGAGCGTCACGTCGATCACGCGGCCGCCGGTCGTCCCGAGCGCCGATGCGTCGAGCGTGTGCTTCGCGCGCGTGCCGTTCAGATTCGCGCGCAGCGATTTCAGCTTCAGCGAGCCGAGCGCGATGTCGGTCGCGTCGGCCGTGAACACGAGTGCGCCGTGCGCGCCGTCGCGGATGTCCGCGCGGCCCTGTGCGGCGCCGATCCGGTTCGATCCGACGATAACGCGCTCGGCCTTGTAGATGGCCGTCACGTTCGGGTGCGCGAAGCTGCCGGTCAGGTCGCCCTGCGCCTGCACGAGCCCTTCCACGCCGAAGCCGAGCCGGTCGAGCTGCGGCGCGTCGACGACGAAGCGCAGCCGGTCGCCGGGCGCGCCGAAGCTGCCGCGCAAATCGACGTGGTTGCCCGCGATCGACAGGTTCGCGTTGCTCGGCAGGATTCGCGAGCCGGCGAGCTGCACGACGCCGGCACCGGTCAGCGGCACGCCGTCGTACAGGCTGTCGCCGAGCTTGAAGGTCGCCTTCGTCGACACCTGCGGCGCAAACGCGCCCGACGCGGTCAGCGTGCCCGACACGCGCGTCTCGCCGCGCCTGGCCGGCGCCTTTGCGTTGGCGGCCGCCTTGCCGCCGCCGGCCTTCGGCGCGCTCATCGCGGCGAGCAGCAGCGGATCGAACGCCGTCAGCGTCGCCTTCGCGTCGTAGCTCGAGTGCGCGTCGTGGCGAAACACGCCCGTCAGGTCGATACGGCCCTTCCCCGCAGTCACGCGTGCGTCGGTCAGCACGGTCTGCTGCGGCGTCAGCGCGACCTTCGCGCGCGCGCCGAGCGCGAGCTTCGGGTCGTTCAGGTCGAAATCGACGGTCGTCACGTCGCCCGCGAGCGTCACGCCGAGCGGGCCGCCCAGGCGCATCGGCCGCAACTCGGCGACGAATGCGTTCAGGTCGAGGTTCGCGACCTTCAGGTCGAAGCGGCCCTTGCCGCCCGTCAACGTGCCGTTGCCCGTCACGCTGCCGTCGCGGATCAGCTTCAGCGCGAGATCGTCGATCCGCTGCGCGTGCGCGTCGAGATGCACGTTCGCGTGCGCGTCGATCACCGGCAGCAGGTGATCGCCGAGCGTGCCGGGCTTCGCGTTGACGATCGACACGGGGCCCGTCACCGCGAAACCCTTCGCGGGTGCGGTGCCGGCAGGCGCGGTCACGGGCGCGAGCTCCGCGCGCACCGCGAGATCGGCGGCCGGCGCGCCGGGTGCGAGCGCCTGCGGATTCACGTGATCGAATGCGAGCGATGCGCGCGTGAGCGGCACTGCGCCGAACGGCGCGGCCTCGACGTGCGCGCGCCCGCTCAGCTTCATCCCGCTCGCATCGACGTCCGCGACGAGCGCCTCGAGCGAACCCGACACGCGGGCCCGCGCGTCGACCGGCTCGTCGGACAGCTTGCCCGCGTAGGTGGCTTCGCCCGTCAGCGCGAACGGCTTCACGCCGTCGAGCTTCGCGCGCGCGGTCAGCGCGCCGTACGGCGTATCGATGCTATCGAGCACGAGTTCATGATGACGGCCGTCGCTGCGGCCGTTCAGCGCGAGATGGTCGAGCTGCGTCGTCGAACCGCCGTCGTGAATCGCGAGGCGATCGACGCGCAGATCGTCGATCCGCAACTGCAGCGGCAGGCTGAGATCCTGCGGCGTCGTGCTCGGCGTCGACGGCCCCGGCGCGATCCGCACGTCGATCGTGCCCGCGCGAAGATAGGCGATGGATAGCCGCCACGGCGCGCGGGTCAATGCCCAGCGGCCGTCGAGCCGGTCGATGCGGACCTCGGTGCCGGTGCCGTCGGGGCTCGTCCACGCGAAGCCGCGCAACCGCACGCCGGTCGCAAGCGAGCCGCCTTCGAGCGTGCCCGCGAGCCGTGCGCCGAGCACGCGCCCGGCCACCTGCCATGCGAGCCGCGTGCCGCGCTCGGTCGTCGCCGCGGCCAGCACGAGCCCGGCAGCCAGCACGACGAGCAGCACGGCCGTGGCGAGCGTCCACGCGACGACGCGCACCGCGCGTCCGCGGCGCGGCGGCGCGTCGGGCGAGTCCGGATCGTGAGGCGGCGGCGTGTCGTTCGGGTCCTTCGTCATGCGGTTCGTCGTGGATGAAACGGTACGTTCAGAAAGCGATGCCGAGCGTCAGGTACGGGCGCACGCTATGGTTGCGCAACCCGTACGCGACGTCGACGTTGATCGGGCCGACGGGGCTTCGCCAGCGCGCACCGATGCCGACGCCCGGATAAAACACCTTCTCGCCCCACGCATCGGTCGCGGTGCCGATGTCGAAGAACGTCGCGGCGCCCCAGTCGCGGTTGAACCAGTGCTGGTATTCGGCGGTGCCCGTCATCAGGTACTTGGTCGGCAACACGGAGCCGGCGACGCTGTTGCCGATGCTCTGGTAACCGTAACCGCGCACCGAGTTCGAGCCGCCCGCGCGGAACAGCAGCGACGCCGGCACGCCGGTCGAGCTGCCGCTCGTGAACACGCCGCCGAGCTCCGCGCGGAACACCAACAGGTCGCGCTTGCCGATCGGCAGGTACTGCTGGCCGCGCGCGTAGCCGCGGATGAAGGTCTGGTCGGTTGCCACGCCCTTGATCGCGAAGCCGGCCTCCGCGTGGATCAGGTTGCCCGAGCGCGGAAACAGCGGATCGTCGATGTTGCGGCGCGTCCAGGCCCATTGCGGTACGAGCGCGCGGCTCGTGGTCGGCCCCGCGCCGTTCTGGTCGAGCCGGTCCTGGTAGAACATCAGCGAATACGCATAGTCGATGAACTGGCCGGTGCGCGTGCGCTGCACGCCGACCCGCGCGCTGTAGATGCGCGTGTCCGACACGTTGGTGTTCGTATACGACGCGAGCACGCTGTTGGTCCACCCTTTCTCGCCCGGCGGCATCGACAGCTGGACCTGCCCGTACTGCTGGATCTGGTCGAGCCGGCCCGACACGGTCAGCGGCCATGCGGCGCCGAACGTGTCGAGATACGTATAGGAGCCCTGCACATGCGGGCCCGTGTCGGTTGCATAGCCGACGCCGCCGCGGATGTTGTTGTACGGGAACTCGCTGACCTTCACGTGCACGGGCGTGCGCTCGGGCTTCGTCGTATCGTCGCCGACGTCGATCGCGACGCTCGCGTAGTACGGCGTGTTCTGCAACTGCCGCTGCAATTCGGTGATCCGCTGCGCGTCGTAGATCTCGCCTTCCGACAGCGGATTGACGTTCGTGACGATCTTCTCCGGATAGCGGCGCACGCCGTCGACATCGACCTTGCCGATCGTAAACGTCGGGCCGCTGTCGAACGCGACCGCGAGCGTCGCGCGCTGCGTGCGCGGGTCGACGCGCGCCTCGGACGACACGATCTTCGCGCCGAGATAGCGGCGCGACTGCAGTTGCTTGAGCGCCGCGCCCTTCGCGCCGTCCCAGTCGGACTGCGTGAACGGGTCGCCCGGCTTCAGCGAGAACGCGAAGCGGGTCGCGGCCTCCTGCTTCGGATCTTCGGTGTCGACGGGGCCCTTGAACGTCAGGTCGACCGTCGACACGACGGTCTGCGGCCCCGGATCGACCGCGATGCGCACGTCGCGCTTGCCGTCGCGCATACGCACGTCGGTGCGCACGACCGGCGAGAAATAACCGGCCGTCGCGGTCAGGTCGCGCACCTGCTGCGGCGTGGCGGTCACGAGGAAGTCGAACTGGTCTTCGCTGATGTCGTCGCGCTTCGCGAAGCGCGCAATATCGAGATGCGACTTGAGCAGCTTGCGGACCGAGCGCGGCGCGTCGATGTCGACGTCGTACTTCGCGTGGGCCGGCAGCGCGAAGAACGCGGCGACGCACCCCGCGAGGGCCGCCCGCGCGGCGCGGGCCGCGGCGCCGGCGCGCTTGCGTGCCGCGCGCGGGCCCGGGTCATGCGCCATGTGTGCTTGCTGGTTCGACTGCCCCGCCAAATATGACCTCGCCCTCGGTTGTCACGGTTTCGTGGAAACCCTGTATTTGACCACAGGGCAGCGGCCATGCCCGCACGCGCAAGGCTTTGACGCTTGCGCGCAACGGCGCGCGCACCGGCCGGGGCCGCTTCGCCGCAGGTGCGGGCCCGCGGATTCGACGCGCGATTGGCGCCGGCCGTTCCCGCGATGCGGTAAAATCCCGCCAACGCGAATCCGGCGCATCGTGCGCCGCCCGAAACGGAAAATCCAGCCATGCCGTACCAGTCCGACGTCACGCAGTTCCTGAACCAGCTCAAGCAGCAGAAGCCGACGCTCGAGGAAGAGCAGCGCAAGGGCCGTTCGCTGCTGTGGGACAAGCAGCCGATCGACCTCGAAGAGCGCGCCGACCAGCAGGAATCGCGCGTGAAGCAAACGTCGTACGTCTACTACCAGAACTTCTGACGACGTGAGCGCCGCCGACGAGGCCAGCGCCGCCCGGCAGGACGACGCGATCGCCGCGCCCGCGGGCGCCGATTCGACGCCCGACACGGTCGACGGTGTCGCGGCGTTCGCGCGCCTGTACGGCGAGCCGCTCTTCAAGCTGCCGCAGGATCTCTACATCCCGCCCGACGCGCTCGAGATCTTCCTCGAGACGTTCGAAGGCCCGCTCGACCTGCTGCTGTACCTGATCCGCAAGCAGAACTTCAACGTGCTCGACATCCCGATGGCGCAGGTCACCGCGCAATACCTGGGCTATGTCGACCAGATCCGCACGTCGAACCTCGAACTGGCGGCCGAATACCTGCTGATGGCCGCGATGCTGATCGAGATCAAGTCGCGGATGCTGCTGCCGGTCAAGAAGGCCGACACCGGCGACGAAGCGGAGGATCCGCGTGCCGAACTCGTGCGCCGCCTGCTCGAATACGAGCAGATGAAGCTCGCCGCGCAGCGCCTCGACCAGTTGCCGCAACTCGGCCGCGACTTCCTGCGCGCCGAGGTCTACATCGAGCAAAGCATCACGCCGCGCTTTCCCGACGTGAACTCCGACGACCTGCGCGCCGCGTGGGCCGACGTGCTCAAGCGCGCGAAGCTCGTCCAGCACCACAAGATCTCCCGCGAGGAGCTGTCGGTACGCGAACACATGAGCCTGATCCTGCGCCGGCTGCAAAACGCGCGCTTCATGGAGTTCGCCGACCTGTTCGACACGTCGCGCGGCGTGCCGGTCGTCGTCGTGAACTTCATCGCGATGCTCGAACTCGCGCGCGAATCGCTCGTCGAGATCACGCAGCCGGAGCCGTTCGCGCCGATCTACGTGCGCCTCGCGTACCTCCCCGCTTAAGGCCCGCGCCCGCCCTTCCCGTTCTCCCGATTCACGCCGACGCTCGCCGCTTCGCCGCGGCGGGTGGCCGCGCCCCCCAGTCGCCGCTCGTTTTTCGGCACGCCCGATTAAAAAGTGAACGATCGTTCTCTTTTCGATGCGTTTGGCGGCCAAATCCTCTACAATCCGCCGACGCCCGATGCGCCGCCCGCGCGCCGGCGTTCTCCGCTTCGACCCCGACGCCGCTGCCGCGGCGCCAACGCGCGCATGCGCGAGGAACCCGCTACCCGATCATGAAAGTCATCAGCTCGATCCATGAACTGCGCGACCAGCTGCGCGGCCAGAACCGCACGGCGTTCGTGCCGACGATGGGCAACCTGCACGAAGGGCACCTGTCGCTGATGCGCCTCGCGCGCCAGCACGGCGACCCGGTCGTGGCGAGCATCTTCGTCAACCGGCTGCAGTTCGGCCCGAACGAGGATTTCGACAAATACCCGCGCACGCTGCAGGACGATATCGAGAAGCTGCAGAAGGAAAACGTCTACGTGCTGTTCGCGCCGACCGAGCGCGACATGTACCCGGAACCGCAGGAATACCGCGTGCTGCCGCCGGACGATCTCGGCGGGATCCTCGAAGGGGAATTCCGGCCCGGCTTCTTCACCGGCGTGTGCACGGTCGTGTCGAAGCTGATGGCCTGCGTGCAGCCGCGCGTCGCCGTGTTCGGCAAGAAGGACTACCAGCAGTTGATGATCGTGCGCCGCATGTGCCAGCAGCTCGCGCTGCCGGTCGACATCATCGCGGCCGAAACCGTGCGCGACGAGGATGGCCTCGCGCTGTCGTCGCGCAACCGCTACCTGTCGGCCGACGAGCGCCGGGAAGCGCCGGAACTCGCGAAGACGCTGCAGCGCATGCGCGAAAGCGTGCTCGGCGGCGAGCGCGATCTCGGCAAGCTCGAGCAGCAGGCGCGCACGCACCTGGCCGAGCGCGGCTGGGCGCCCGACTACCTGTCGATCCGCCGCCGCGCGAACCTGATCGCGCCGAGCGCCGCCGAACTCGAAGCCGGCGAGCCGCTCGTCGTGCTCGCGGCCGCGAAGCTCGGCGCGACGCGCCTCATCGACAACCTGGAAATCTGACGGGCCGCCCGCCCGCGCCTCTCACGACGCATCACGGAGACACCATGCAGCGCCACATGCTCAAATCGAAGATCCACCGCGCGGCAGTCACGCACTGCGAGCTGCATTACGAAGGCTCGTGCGCGATCGACGAAGACCTGCTCGAGGCGTCGAACATCGTCGAAAACGAACGGATCGACATCTGGAACATCAACAACGGCGAGCGCTTCTCGACGTACGCGATCAAGGGCGAGCGCGGCAGCGGGATGATCTCGCTGAACGGCTCGGCCGCGCGCCGTGCGCAGCTCGGCGACCTCGTGATCATCGCGGCGTTCGCGATGGTCGACGAAGCCGAACTGCAGGCCGGCTGGAAACCGAAGCTCGTGTTCATCGACGACGGCAACAAGATCAAGGGCCACCGCGATCACGTGCCGACGCAGAACTGGACCTAACCTGACTGACCGCCCGCCCGCGTGCCGTGGCGCGCGGGAGCGGCTGCGCCGCCTGCGGTTGAAGGGCCGGATCCCGTGCGACACGGGATCCGGCCCTTTCTCATTTCGCCGCGCACCGGCCTCACGGCCGCGCGCCCGGATCAGGACGCCTTGGCGGCCTTCTCCGCTTTCTCCGCCTTCGTCGCGCGGCGCTCGGCCCATTCGACGATCGGCCGCCACTGTTCGAGATCCTTTTCGACCCGGCTCTTCGCGACGTCCCACAGCGTGAGGCCGTGCGCGGCGATCTGCACGTAGTTCTGCGTGTCGCGCACGTAGCCGAGCACCGGCAGGCCGAGCCCTTCGACGAAGCGGTGCAGCTGGTCCGACGAGCGCGTGCGCGCATCGACCCGCATCCCGACGATCCCGACCTCGACGCTGCCCTTGCGCATGGCCTTCTCGCCGGCGAGGCGCTCCAGAAACTGCTGGGTCGCGAGGATATCGAACATCGACGGCTGCAGCGGCACGATCACCTTGTCGGCCAGTTGCAGCGCGACGCCGAGCCGGTTGCCGTGCAGGCCGGCCGGCGTATCGATCACCGCATATTCGAGGCCGCGCGGCGGCTTCGACGGCGCGTCCGGATCGAGATCCCACGACTCGATCGCCGGCAAGCCGGCCGGCCGCAGGTCGAGCCACGCATGCGCGGACTGCTGCCGGTCCAGGTCGGCGAGCGCGACCCACGCGCCCTGCGCCGCGAAATAGCCGGCAAGATTGGTGGACAGCGTGCTTTTCCCCACGCCGCCCTTCGGATTCGCCACCACGATCACCGTCATGAATTCCCCCGAAAAAGCCACGCGGCGCCGGCCGCATGGCTGGCGCCGCTCGATTGCGGATACAGGGAGCGATGATATCGGCAAACGGGGGATCACCGGAACGGGTCGCGCCGAACCGCGCGCCCCTGATACTTCCTTACACGCGCTGAACCGCGGCCTCCCGGGCGCCGATCGCGAACGCGCCGCCGCCCAGCAGCGCCTGCACGGCAAGCGTGACGGCCCAGAAGGCCGGATATTCCCAGCCGCCGTTCGGCGACGAGAAGCTCCAGCCGTTCGGCAGATGCGCGGCCGTCGCGCCGAGCATGAACGGCAGCAGCGCGAGCGCGGCAACCCGCACGCGGAAACCCGCGAGCAGCGCCAGGCCGCCGGCCAGTTCGACGAACGTCGTCAGGTATGCGAGCCAGCCCGGCAGGCCGATCGACGCGAAGAACTGCGCGGTGCCGGGCAGCGTGAAGACGAACACCTTCTGCGCGACGTGCGCGAGGTACAGCACGCCGAGCGCGACGCGCAGCAGCATCGCGGCGAAATCGTTCAGGCGATTGGGGTTCATGGCGGATTCCTTCGTGAGTGGATGAGAATGGGCCCCACTCTATTCGAACCGATTTGGCCGATAAACATGCCAATCCGCTTTAACTGATTCCCAACAGGAACGAATAAGATTCAAAAAAAGGGGCACGACCGATCATGCCCCGATCCCCACTTCAGTACCCGCTCTTGCCTTGTGTGGCGTCGCCGGAACCAGACTGGCCGCCGCCCGGTGTGTACGAATCGCACGCGTGCGCAACCGCCGATGCGCCCAGCAGCGCCGCGAGCAGCACGCTCCACCACCATCGAACCTTCATCATCGGACTCCTTCAGGCGGACCTCCGCCCTCCTTGTGTTGTACGCGATCCGGCGGAAAAAGCGAGGGCGGCCCGGCGCCGCTTCAGCGAAACTCGGCGTACAGCGCGTCCAGGTCGAGATGTTCGGCGAACGTGTCGGCCAGCCGTTCCAGCGATGCCTCGCGCAGCGCCGGATAGTCGATGCGCTCCGCGCCGTCGAGCCCGGCCCACGCGAGCAGCGCCGCGCACGCGTCGGGCGCGTCGAACAGCCCGTGCACGTAGGTCGCGAGGATCTGGCCGTCGGCCGAAACCGCGCCGTCCCGGCGCGCGCCGTCCTGCGCGGTGTCGGCTGCCAGCGCCAGCGCGGGCGCGGCGAGCGCGGGCCCGCGCGTGTCGCCCATGTGGATCTCGTAGCCGCGCACGGCGGCCCCGCCTGGCAGCGCGAGATGACCGGTCACGTTCTTCAGCGTCTTGTCGGGCTGCAGCGTCGTGTCGAAATCGAGCAGCGCGAGCCCCGGCACGCTGCCGGGCGCGCCTTCGAGGCCGAGCGGATCGTCGAGCGTGCGGCCGAGCATCTGCATCCCGCCGCAGATGCCGATCACCTTGCCGCCGTAGCGCAGATGGCGACGGATCACCGCGTCCCAGCCCGCGTCGCGCAGCCATTCGAGATCGCGCTGCACGCTCTTCGAGCCGGGCAGGATCAGCAGGTCGGCATCCGGCACCGGGCCACTCTTCCAGTACGTGAACTCGACCTGCGGATGCGCGCGCAGCGGATCGAAATCGGTGTGGTTGCTGATGCGCGGCAGCGCGGGCACGACGACGCGCAGTACGCCGGCGGCGCCACGTGCGGCGGCGCTGCGCGCCTGCGCGGGCAGCATGTCCTCCGCATCGAGCAGCAGCCCGTGCAAGTACGGCAGCACGCCGAACACGGGCTTGCCGGTCTGCGCGCGCAGCCAGTCGAGCCCCGGTTCGAGCAGCTTGAAGTCGCCGCGGAAACGGTTGATCACGAAGCCGCGCACGCGCGCGCGCTCGCTGTCCGACAGGCACGCGAGCGTGCCGACCAGATGCGCGAACACGCCGCCGCGGTCGATGTCGGCGACGAGCACGACCGGGCAGTCGACGCGTTCGGCAAAGCCCATGTTCGCGATGTCGCCGTCGCGCAGGTTGATCTCGGCCGGGCTGCCTGCGCCCTCGACGATCACCGTGTCGTAACCGGCACGCAGGCGCGCGTACGACTCGAGCACCGCGTCGAACGCGACCGGCTTGTAGCCGTGATACGCCCGCGCGTCGAGGTTCGTGCGCGCCTTGCCGTGAATGATCACCTGCGCGCCGCGGTCGCTCGTCGGCTTCAGCAGCACGGGGTTGAAATCCGTATGCGGCGCGACGCCCGCGGCCAGCGCCTGCAGCGCCTGCGCGCGGCCGATCTCGCCGCCGTCGGCCGTCACCGCGCTGTTGAGCGCCATGTTCTGCGGCTTGAACGGCGCAACGCGCGCGCCGGCACGGCACGCCAGGCGGCACAGGCCCGCGACGAGCGTGCTCTTGCCCGCGTCGGAGGTCGTGCCCTGGATCATCAGCGTACCGCGCGGCCGCGGCTCGGGTGCATTCATCGTGTTAAAGGTCGTCGCGAAGCAAAGGCCGCATTATCGCCCGCACCGGTACGCCTGCGCCGTTACAATCACGCGATGATTCCGCACGACCTCACCTTCGTCCTCGGCGGCGCGCGCTCGGGCAAGAGCGCGCATGCCGAGCGGCTCGCGGCCGACAGCGGCCGCCCCGTCACCTACATCGCGACCGCGACCGCCGCCGATGCCGAATTCGCGCAGCGCATCGCGCATCATCGCGCGCGCCGGCCGGCCGACTGGGGGTTCGCCGATGCACCCGTCGACCTCGCCGGCACGCTCGCGCGGCTCGACGATCCGCATGCATGCCTGCTGGTCGACTGCCTGACGCTGTGGCTCACGAACCTGCTGTGCCCGGCCGACGGCGAACCGCTCGACGATGCGCAGTACGCCGCGCAGGTCGAGCGGCTCGAACACGCATTGCGCGGCACGCGTGCGAAGGTGATCGTCGTCAGCAACGAGATCGGGCTCGGCGTCGTGCCGCTCGGGGCGGCCACGCGCCGCTACGTCGACGAACTCGGGCGCCTGAACCAGCGCGTCGCCGCGCTCGCGACGCGCGTGACGCTGCTCGTCGCCGGGCTGCCGCTCGACCTCAAGACGGGAGCGCCGTCATGCTGATGCTGTCGCTGCCCGTCGTCGCGATGCTCGCGGTCGCGGCCGCGATCGTCGACCGCGCGATCGGCGAACCCGCCGGCTGGCATCCGCTCGTCGCGTTCGGCCGGCTCGCCGCGCACATCGAAGGCGCATTGAACACGGGCCGGCGCGGCCGCGCGGTCGGTGTCGCCGCGTGGGCCGCGGCCGTCGTGCCGCCAGTGGCCGTCGCCGCATGGCTCGTGGCCGTGCTGCCGTGGCCGCTCGCGGCCGCGCTGCACGTCGCGCTGCTGTGGTTCGCGCTCGGCGCGAAAAGCCTCTCCGACCATGTCGCGCCGATCGCCGCGGCGCTGCTGCGGCGCGATCTCGACGCCGCGCGTAAGCTGACCGCGCGCATCGTGTCGCGCGACACGAGCGACGCCGACGAAGGCGCGTTGTCGCGCGCGGCCGTCGAATCGGCGCTCGAAAACGGCAACGACGCGATCTTCGGCGCACTCTTCTGGTTCGTCGTCGCGGGCGGCCCCGGCGCGCTGCTGTTCCGGCTCGCGAACACGCTCGACGCGATGTGGGGCTACCGCACGCCGCGCTTCCTGACCTTCGGCTGGGCCGCCGCGCGCCTCGACGACGCGCTGAACTGGATTCCCGCGCGCCTCACGGCAGCAAGCTACGCGCTGCTCGGCGACACGGCCGCCGCATGGCGCTGCTGGCGCACGCAGGCGCGCCACTGGGACAGCCCGAACGCGGGCCCGGTAATGGCCGCGGGCGCCGGCAGCCTGAACGTCCAGCTCGGCGGCCCGGCCGTCTATCACGGCGAAATCGAGGATCGGCCGGCGCTCGGCACCGGTGCAACGGCGACCGCCGTCCACATCGTCGCCGCGCTATCGCTCGTCACACGCACGCTCGCACTGTGGCTCGCGCTGCTTGTCGCGAGCGGCGCTCTCGTCATGGCCACCCATCATGTCTGACACACGCATCGCGCACGGCGGCAACCTGCATGAAGCCGCACGCCGCCACGGCATTCCGTACGACGCGTGGCTCGACCTGTCGACCGGCATCAATCCGGTCGGCTATCCGGTGCCGCCCGTCCCGGCCGACGCGTGGCGCCGGCTGCCCGACGACGGCGACGGCCTCGCGGCCTGTGCCGCGCAGTACTACCACGCGCCCGATCCCGCGCACGTGCTGCCGGTCGCCGGCAGCCAGGCCGCGATCCGCGCATTGCCTGCGTTGCTGCCGACCGGCGACGCCGGCGTCGCGTCGCTCGCGTACGGCGAATACGCGCCCGCGTTCGCGCGTCACGGCCATCGCGTCGTTCCGCTCGACATCGGCACGGATACGCTGCCGGCGACGCTGCGCCACGTCATCGTCGGGAATCCGAACAACCCGACCGCCGAATTCGTGCCGGCCGAGCGCCTGCTCGGCTGGCATGCGCAGTTGTCGGCCCGCGGCGGCACGCTGATCGTCGACGAGGCGTTCGCCGATACGGGCGCGACGCAATCGCTCGCACCGCAGGTTGATCGGCCGGGGCTCGTCGTGCTGCGCTCGGTCGGCAAGTTCTTCGGTCTCGCCGGTATCCGCGCGGGCTTCGTGCTCGCATGCCCCGAACGGATCGTCGCGCTGCGCGACGTGCTCGGCGCATGGACGGTCGGCGGCCCCGCGCGTCACGCGGTCGCCGCGGCATTCGCGGATCGCGCATGGCAGGCCGCCGCCCGCGAACGGCTCACGGCCGACGGCGAGCGGCTGGCCGCACTGCTGCGCGCGCACGGCTTCACGGTTCGCGCGACACCGCTGTTCAGCTGGACCGACGACCCGCGCGCCGCGGCGCTGCATGCGGCGCTCGCGGCACGCGGGATCTGGACGCGGTACTTCGCGAAGCCGTCGAGCGTGCGCATCGGCCTGCCGGGCAGCGAAGCCGAATGGCAGCGCCTCGGTGTTGCGCTCGCGCACTGCGTGCCGACGCTGCAACAGGAATCCGCATGAACCCGCGCATGTTCCGCCGACTAGCGCCGGCTGCGACGCTGACCGCGCTCGCTCACGCGCCGTTCGTTCATGCCGATGTCACGACGCGCGACGACGCCGGCAATACGGTTACGCTGCCTGCACCCGCGCAGCGCGTGATCAGCCTCGCGCCGCACGCGACCGAGCAGATCTACGCGGCCGGCGGTGGTACGAAGCTCGTCGGCACCGTCACGTACAGCGACTATCCGCCCGCCGCGCAAGCGGTGCCGCGTGTCGGCGACAACAAGGCGCTAGACCTCGAACGAATCGCAGCGCTGAAGCCGGACCTGATCGTCGTCTGGCGGCACGGCAACGCCGAGCGGCAGACCGACGCGCTGCGCGCGCTGCATATCCCGCTGTTCTTCAGTGAACCGAAACATCTCGACGACGTGTCGTCGTCGCTGCGTCGGCTCGGCACGCTGCTCGGCACTCAGCCGGCAGCCGATGCGGCCGCGGCGTCCTTTGCGCACGACATCGCGACGCTGCGCACACGCTACGCCGCGCGGCCGCCCGTCACGATGTTCTTCCAGGTCTGGGACCGCCCGCTGACGACGCTCAACGGCGCGCACCTGATCAACGACGTGATCGCGCTGTGCGGCGGCCGCAACGTGTTCGCGTCGCTCAAGCCGCTCGTGCCAAGCGTTACCGACGAGGCCGTGCTCGCCGCGAATCCGGAAGCGATCGTGACGACGAGCGCCGGCGCGACGCGCTCGGACGAACCGCTGCCGAGCCTTGCACGCTGGCGCGCGTGGCCCGCGCTGACGGCCGTGGCGCGCAACAACCTGTTCGCGATCGACGGCGATCTGCTGACGCGGCCGTCGCCGCGGATCGCGCAGGGCGCGGCCGCGCTATGCGAGGATCTCGATGCCGCGCGTGCGCGGCGGCCGGCGCGCTGATTTCCGCTGACTTGCGCGTTTGCCGCGCACCTACTGATGCGTTCGTGCTTGAGGTGGTTCGATCGCGCGTTGTGTCGTTCACATGCTGACTCAGGCGAGCCTATTCGTCCCAGTGCACGACTTCCCATGTTCGCGCCGCGTCGTCCGCACGCAGCCAGACGACACCGCCCGTCGGCACCGGCCGCGACAGCAGCGTATCGAGCGGCACACGCAACACATGCGATACGAACGCGCGGATCACGCCCGCATGCGTGACCGCCCATTGCGTCCGATCGACCTGCGCAACCGCGTCAGCCTGCCGCGCAACCCGCGCGGCGAACCGCGCGACGCTTTCGCCGCCATGCGCGCACGCATGCATCAGGTCGGCCGCCCACGCATCGAGCGCTGCACGGTCGATATCGTCCCAGCGCCGCATTTCCCACGCGCCGAAATCCATTTCCTGCCAGCCGGCATCGCGCTGCAGCGGCACATCGAATGCGTGCGCGAGCCGTTCGGCAACCGAAGCGCATCGCGTCAGCGGGCTCGTCCGGAGCTGTTCGGGCGGCGGCGCGCCGAGAGCCGACAGATGCGCACGCACGGCATGCGCGCCGACGTCGGCCGACGCGGCGAGCGGCACGTCGCTGCGTCCGTAACACATGCCCGGCTCGACGCCGACGGCCGGATGACGGATCAGGACGACGTCCATCCGAGCACCACGAGATAGATCGCCAGTTCGCTCAGTTGCTGCGCGAAGCCGAGACAGTCGCCCGTATAACCGCCGATCCGTTTCACGAAGTAGCGGGCCACCCACACGCGCACGAGCACGAGCGCGACGCCCGCGGCGACACCCGTGCGCCAGTCCGGCCAGAACAGCCACGGCAACCCGAATACCGCCGCGACGCACGCCGCGCGTGCGCCCATCCGTTGCGCGACCGGCTTCGCCTTGCCTTCGGGCCGCACATAGTCGAGCGACATCAGCAGGCTGACGGCCGCCGCACGGCTCGCCGCATGCGCGGCGATCATCGTCCACGCGGCGCGCAGCGGCGGCATGGCCGCGAGCGCCTGCCATTTCAGGCCGAGCGCGATCACGAGCGCGACCGCGCCGAACGTGCCGATCCGCGAGTCGTGCATGATGCGCAGCACGTCGTCGCGCGTATAGCCGCCGCCGAATGCATCGCAACTGTCGGCGAGGCCGTCCTCGTGGAATGCGCCGGTCGCGAGCAGCGTCGCAGCCATCGACAGCCCGACCGCGATCGACGCGGGCAGCACGCGCAGCGCGGCGAGATAGACGAGCGCACCCCACGCGCCGACGCATGCGCCGACGAGCGGGAAATAGCGCGCGGCCTGGTCGAGATCGCCGGCCGCGTAGCCGATCGCGCGCGGCACGGGCACGCGCGTGAAATAGCCGAGCGCGACGAAGAAGTAGCGCAGTTCGGCACGCATGCCGCTTGCGCGATCAGGCGTCACGATTGTCGACGCCGGCGGACTCGAAGCTCGCCATCTCGCTGAGGAACGCAGCAGCCGCGCGCACGAGCGGCAGCGCGAGCGCCGCGCCCGTGCCTTCGCCGAGCCGCAGGTCGAGCGCGAGCAGCGGCTTCGCACCGAAATGCTCTAGCATGCGCCGGTGCCCGGCCTCGTGCGACGTATGCGAGAACACGCAGTAGTCGCGCACGCCGGGCGCGATGCGCTCGGCGACGAGCAGCGCGGCCGTCGCGATGAAACCGTCGACGAGGATCGTCATCCGCTCGCTCGCGGCCGCGAGATACGCGCCTGTCATCATCGCGATCTCGAAGCCGCCGAACGTCGCGAGCACGTCGAGCGGCGCGATCGCGTGCGAGTGCTTGACGAGCGCGCGGCCGAGCACCGCGCGCTTGTGCGCGAGGCCCTGGTCGTCGAGGCCCGTGCCGCGCCCGACGCACGCGTCGATCGGCACGTCGAGCAGGCGGCTCATCAGGCACGCGGCCGACGACGTGTTCGCGATCCCCATCTCGCCGAAGCCGATCACGTTCGTGCCGAGCGTTGCATGCAGGCGCACGCGTGCCGCACCGGCCGCGAGCGCCGTCATCGCCTCGTCGTGCGTCATCGCCGGCTCCGTCGCGAAGTTGCGCGTGCCGCGCGCGACCGGCAGCGACACCAGCCGGTCGGACAGCGGAAGCGGCGACGCGACGCCCGCATCGACGATCTCGAGCGTGCTCTGCGCGACGCCCGAGAACGCGTTGATCGCCGCGCCGCCGGCCAGGAAGTTCGCGACCATCTGCGCGGTCACCGCTTGCGGATAAGGACTCACGCCTTCGGCCGCGATCCCGTGGTCGCCGGCGAACACGATCGTCACCGGGCGCTGCACGGTCGGCCGCTCGGTGTGCTGGATCAGGCCGATCTGCAGCGCGACCGCCTCGAGCTGGCCGAGGCTGCCGGGCGGCTTGGTCTTGTGGTCGATCACATGCTGCAGGCGCTTGCGCAGCGCGTCGTCGAGCGGCGCGATCGCGGGTGGGAAGTGGGTCGGAGTCGTCATCGGGAAGCCGTGTCGTTGGCGCGGCCTGCGCCGCGCATCGGAAAGGAAAAGGTCATTGTCGCTCGGGCCACGCAGGCAATAGCGCGTCGCGGCCATGCTCGCGGATCAGCACGAGCGGATAGCCGAACGCATCACTCGCACGCTCGGGCGTCAGCACGTCGTGCACGGGGCCGGCCCACGCATGACCGCGGCCGTCGAGCAACAGCGCATGCGTCGCGAAACGCCGCGCGAGATTCAGGTCGTGGCACGAGAACAGCACCGTGCGCGGGCCTGCGTCAAGCCACGCTGCCAGCGCCGTCAGGCAGTCGATCTGGTGATGCAGGTCGAGATGCGCGAGCGGCTCGTCGAGCAGCATCAACGGCGCATCCTGGCACAGCGTCGCGGCCAGCGCGACGCGCTGCCGCTCGCCGCCCGACAGCGACAGCACGTCGCGCGACGCGAGCGCGGTCAGGTCGAACGTCGCGAGCGCGTCGCGCGCGGCCGCGCGATCGCCGTCGCGCTCCCAGCCCCAGCCGCCGAGATACGGAAAGCGGTTGAGCAGCACCGTGTCGAACACGGTCGCGCTGAATGCATCGTGCAGTTGCTGCGGCATCAGCGCGCGACGCTGCGCGAGCTGCGCGGGCGGCCATGCGGCGAGCGGCCGGCCGTCGACCTCGACCCGGCCGCCGGCCGGCGGGTGCAGCCCCGCGAGCGTCGCGAGCAGCGTCGTCTTGCCCGCGCCGTTCGGCCCCGCGACGCACCAGATTTCGCCGGGACGGAAGGCCTGCGTGAAGCCATCGAGCAGCGTGCGCGCGCCGGCCTTCAGCGTCAGGTCGACGGTCGCGCAGGCCATGTCGTTGACGGAAGCAGCGGCGTGCCGCGCAGTACCTGTCATCGCATCGGCCTCCTCAGCAACATCCACAGGAACACCGGCACGCCGATCAACGCGGTCATCACGCCGACCGGCAGTTGCGCGGGGGCGATCGCGGTGCGCGCGAGCAGGTCGGCCGCCATCACGCCGCCGCCGCCCGCGAGCATCGCGGCCGGCAGCAGCATGCGCTGGTCGTTGCCGAATGCGAGCCGCAGCGCGTGCGGCACGACGAGGCCGACGAAGCCGATCGTGCCCGCCGTCGTCACCGCGGCCGCCGCGGCCAGCGACGCGACGAGATAGATCCGCACGCGCAGGCGCGCGACGGGTACGCCGAGCGCAAGCGCGGTCGCGTCGCCACGCAGCAGCACGTTCAATTGCGGCGCGGCCGGCAGCGCGACACATGCGGCCAATAGCAGCGCGCCCCACGCGAACCACGGTGCGGTCACGCCGTTCAAGTCGCCCGTCAGCCAGAAGATGATCCCGCGCAACCGCGCATCGGGCGCGAGCGACAGCAGCAGCGTAACGAGCGCGCCCCACCCTGCCGCGATCACGACACCGGTGAGCAGCAGCCGCGGCGACGCGTCGCGCGCATCGCCGCGCCACAGCTCGCGGCGCGCGAGGCCGAGCACGAGCGCAACCGACACGAGCGCGCCGGCGAACGCCGACGCATCGACGAGCCACCACGCACCGCCCGCGATCATCGCGACCAGCGCGAACCCCGCCGCGCCGCCGGACACGCCGAGCACGTACGGTTCCGCGAGCGGGTTGCGCAGCAGCACCTGCAGCAGTGCACCGGCAAGCGCGAGCAGCGCGCCGCACGCGAAGCCCGCGAGCGCGCGCGGCAGGCGCAGCGTGCGGACGATGTCGGCGAACAGCGCATCGCCGCCATGCGGCGCGAGCGACGCGAGCGCCTGCCACGGCGACATCGGCACGCTGCCGATCGACAGCGACGCGACGAACAGCAACGCGACCGCGGCGGCCAGCGCGGCCCAGATCGCGGCGGCGCGCGCGGCGCTCATGCCGCGCACGGCGCTGCGCACGACGCGCGGCGCATCCGCTTACTGCTGCTGCCAGCCGAGCGTGACATAGGCGCCGCGCTTCGGCGTGTTGTAGGCGTATGCAAGCTCGTAGTCCTTGTCGAGAAGGTTGTCGATGCGCGCGCTGACGTACCACGACTTCGTGATGTTGTAGCGTGCGGACAGGTTGACGATCCCGTAGCCGCCGAGCCGCCCGCCGCCCGAATCGTTGCGCGCGCCGCTCACGAGCCATTCGCCGCCGACGCGCCACGCGCCGAATGCGCGGTTCACGGCCATCGAAGCGAAACGCCGCGCGCGGCGGTCGAGATCCTGATTCTGCGTTTCGTTTACCGGGTTCTGCAACGTGGCGGCAACCCGTACGTCGGTCGCGCCGACATGCCCCTGCCACGACCCTTCAAGCCCCTGCACCTTCGCGCTGCCGACGTTCTGCGCAATATAGTAGAAACCGCTCCCGTCGGGCCGATAGTTGATCAGGTTCGCGTAGCGCGTCTGGAACGCGGTTAGCCGCATCACACCCACTGTGTCGGACGCGTACTGCAGCGCGGCCTCGATCGAATGGCTGTGCTCCGGCTGGATCGACGGGTTGCCGGCCATCGGGTAATAGAGGTCGTTGAAGCTCGGCGCGCGAAACGCGTCCGAATAGCTCGCGGTCACCTTCCAGCGATCGGTCAGTTCGAGGCCGTAGCCGAGATAGTACGAGTTGGCACCGCCGAAGTCCGAGTACTGGTCACGGCGCAGGTTCGCCTGGAACTGCTGGCGGCCGAAGCGCCCCGAATAACCGATCCAGCCGGAATTCACGTGACGCTGCGGCGCGGCATACGCATTCGACATGAACTGCTGGTCGAGCCGCTCGTAGCCGGCCTGGATCAGGTGATCCGGTGCGATCCGGAAATCGTTCTGCCACGTGTACTGGCGGTTGTCGGTATTGAAGTGATCGGTATAGACGCCGTTCAGCGCCGACTGGCTGCGATCGTTGCCGGTCGACACGCTCAGGCGAGCGGTCCACCAGTCGGTCAGCTTGCCGTTCGCGAACGCACGCACCTGCTGCACGCGCGAATAGAGGTTGTTCAGGTCGGTCGGCACGCCCCACGCATTGTCGTAGCTGTTGTTGCCGTTCGACTGGAAATAGCTGACGCCCGCATCCCAGCGATCGTTGAAGCGGTGGCGCAGCGCCGCGGTGATGCTCTCGTTCAGGTAGCCGTTCGCATTCGGGTTCGCGTTCGGCTTCTTCGCCGGGTCGAGCGCGGAAAAACCGTTGTCCTTGTCGCGTGCGATCGACACGCTGAACGTCGTCTTCCCGTCGCTGTCGAGCCGGCCCGCTACGCCGGCCTGCTGCGTCTGCGTGCCGTAGCTGCCGACGCCGACCGCGAAGTTGAAGCGCGGCGGATGATTGCCGCCGTCCTTCGTGAACACCTGCACGACGCCGCCGATCGCGCCCGAGCCGTACAGCGACGACACGTTGCCATTCACGATCTCGACGCGCTCGATCTGATCGAGCGGCAGCTGGCTCAGTTGCGCGGCACCGAGACTCGCGGAATCGACCCGCACGCCGTCGATCAGCACGAGCGACTGCGTCGACTCCGCGCCGCGCAGAAACATCGTCGTGCTCGCGCCGGGGCCACCGTTACGCACGATCTGCGCGCCCGGTGCGAACGCGAGCAGCGTCGGCAGGTCGGCGCCCGGATGCGCGGCGATATCCTGCGCGTCGAATACGGTGGTTTGCGGAATCGTGTCGGCCAGCGCCTGCGGCGCCCGCTGCGCGGTGACGACGACCGGTTCGAGCATGGTCGCAGCGGCAGGCCGGGCCGTTGGCGCGGCGGATGTTGCCGCGGGTACGGCGGGCGCCGCGGCATCGGCATTCGCCGCGGTCTGCGCGGCGGCGGCAAGCGGCAATCCGCAGAGCGCGCCGAGCGCCGTGCGGACGATTGGGGTCAGCATGAAGATAAATCCCGTGAAGCACTGCGCACCCCGCCTCCCCGCAGGCCGCGCGTCACGAAGCCCGTGCGGGCTCCCCGCCTCGGCCGGTATCCGGGCTGGCGGCGTACCGGCTCGCCTTCCCGCGCGATGACGCGCAGTGGCCCGCGCCCGCGTGCGAAACCTGCACGCGGAACGCGCCTGAGCCGGCCTGCGTCACTGGACGCGGCCGCTTACCGTTGCGGGGGCAGCGCAGGTTGGCGGCCTCCCGGCGGAGCCCACGCCCTGCTTCCCGTTTAACCGCGCGTTTCACGCGCGAGCACCGAGGCGGCGCCAGTTTAGGAGCCGCTCGCGCGAGCGTCAAGGAAGCGTCCGGACCCGCACGTGGCGCGCCTATTCGCGGCAAGAAGCGGGGGTGTTACGACTGGAAACGTTACAGATGTCGGATTGCGCGTTATTCCGCGCTAAAATGCTGGGTCTTTAGAGGACGCAGCAAATGCTCAACGAACTCGAAACCCTATCTCAAAATATTGGCCGTCTGATTTCGCTGAACAAGCGCTATCACTCGGAACGGCTCGCGCTCGAGGAGCAGGTCGCGCAATTGCGCGCGGAAGCGGACACGGTCCGCGCGGAACTCGCGCAACTGCGCGATGAACGCAATGCGCTCGCGGCCGAGCGCGACACGCTGTCGGCAAAGATCGACGACGCGCAGGTGAAACTGAACGCGATTCTCGAAAAGCTGCCGCGCTCGAAAAGCGCGGAGCAAGCCGACAACCAGCTCGACCTGCTGGATGCGCAGGCGCGTACGGATGGCGATGACGCGGCCAGCCACGGAGAACATGCATGAGCACCAAGCAGATCGAAGTCTCGATTCTCGGTCAGGCCTATCGTCTCGCCTGTTCGGCCGAGACCGAAGCGGCACTGCTCGAGGCGGTCGCGCGCGTCGACGCCGAAATGTCGAAAATCCGCTCGAACAGCTCGGTACGCGGCACCGATCGCATCGCGGTCATGGCGGCACTGTCGCTCGCATCGGAATTGCTGCGGCTGCAAACGAGCGTGCGGCACGGTGAAGCATTTCCGGCGGAGGAAATCCGTCGTACAATGCACCAGATGAACGAACAGCTCGGCGCTGTGCTCGCACAGCACGAGACGCAGTAACGTTTTAATCGATGCGTCGATTCCCCTTGATCTCGGCGATCAACGGTGGTCAAATTGGCGCATCGAAACACAGTTCAGTCAGCTTCCCTGCCTGGTTCGCCAAGGTCATATATTCCTTGAACCAATGCCATGTGCACGGTTGCGGAAATTTGTAGCACGGGCGCGCGCGTCACTCTGTCTGATGTACCCGAAGTGCTGCTAACTGCGACCAATTCTGAACCTCAGGTTCAGGATGCCGGCCTAGCGGCCAAGG
>Ga0207695_10001132_pt1 | contig 46243 bp, 70 predicted proteins | sample KBSC54metaG_FD_184354 | JGI IMG/M metagenome (GOLD analysis project Ga0207695, IMG submission 184354) | Corn rhizosphere microbial communities from Kellogg Biological Station, Michigan, USA - KBS C5-4 metaG (SPAdes) (version 2) | ecosystem: Host-associated > Plants > Roots > Rhizosphere > Soil...
TCATTTCCTTGTGGGGAAAAGGAGAAAAACCGCCGTTAGCTCCCCTGACTGCCCGGCGGGGTTCGAATTTCCTCGTTGCTTGGAACCTTTTTCTGGTTCCAGAAGCGTGCGAGAAAAAGCAGCACGAACAGCAGAGGCCCGATCCATGCCGGGATACTGTCATGCAAAAATGGCGGCAATGCGTCTAGCGCGTCCTTCATGGCATTCGGAACAGCCGTCAAATAAGCGACGAGACCAGCGAATACGGCAGCGAGCCGCATGGACCAAAGCCGCCACCAAACGCGCCATGCCGGCACGAAACGTCCGTCAGCCCATTCCTTAAATTTTCTCAACATGGTCAGGCCCTTTGAATACTGTTATGCCCTGTCTTTCTTTTACGCTCACTTCCGACTGCACACGCTGCACCTCGTTGGCGATCGTGCCTTCGCTTTCCGCGAGACGACGCATCCGGTTAAGAAATGCACGCGCATTGCGTTCAGCGTTTTCCCGTTCGTCAGGTGATGACGCCGACAAAAGCGCGTCGAGGTGATCGAGCGCTTGTTGAAAATGGAAAAAATGCCGTTCAAGCTTGCGCAGGGTATTAGTTTCCTTGCGCATGTCGTCCAATTCGCTGCGAAGAACGGCCATCTCGGCGCGAGCGCTTTGCAGCAGCTCGAACGTCAATTCGTCGCGGTGAATTTCAAGGCGATCGTGCTTATCGGCCTGCTTCTCTTTCTGACTGACCCGATAGCGATAGGCCGCGCTGCCCCAAGTGATCGCATTCGTTACGGCCACAAAAGGAACAAGCTTGATCAAGTCCAGAAGGATGTTCATCGCGGGCTGTCCACTGCGCAAGGCGATTGATGAGCATCGTCCACGCGCAGCACCCCGCCAAAACTAAGGCGATAAGACAGGCAGCGAATAATATTGGATGCCTGTCCACACCCGTTACTCCCAGCGAATAAGCACGCAACTTCGACTATAAAGGTAGCGTCTAACCATCCGCTATAGAGAGGATAGTCGAAAATCCCTACTTCATAAGTCGCATGCAGGACGATTTGTACGATATAGAGAATGACAAGACTGATACCCCACATACGATCATGGGCTTTTGTAAATACGTAGATCGCTGTAATAGCGTCTCCCGCACCCCAAAGCTCGATCGGATCGACCTGCACTTGAAACAAGTCGAATATGAGTTGTGCCGGCTTGAACTGCCCCCAAAACGCAGATTGGAACCAAATCCAATTCAACGCAAGAGCTATTGATGAAGGCAATACGCGCCTACGTTCATCAACAACGTCGCGTGCCGCAAAAAACAGCACAACAGCGCAAGCTATAAAGGCTGTCCAAGCCGGCATCATTTCTTAGTGGCCTCCCGGCGTGCCGGTCGTCGGCGGCTTATCTCCACCACCGCCACCAGACTGTGGCTCGACAGTGCCGCTCTTCGGACAGGCTGTGTCGTGGATCTCCTGCAGGGATGCAGCAATTTCCGGCGTTGGCGCCTGCTGAATAGCTGCGGCGATCAGTGCGCAAAAATTCATTTCAAATCCTTTCTTATCCGGCCACGTTCGGGACATAGCCCTGCGTTTCAGCCGGTAGCGCACTCATAACAAGATTTCCGTTGGCGTCGAGCGCCCGATTCACGGCACCTTCGCCGGCATTATACGCCGCTGCGGCCTTTTGCGTATCGCCACCATATCGATTGAGCAGATGGGCGACATGCACGGTCCCGAGCAGCTTATTATATGCCGGGTCATATTGCAGGGCAATTGGGTCGTAAGGGACGCCAGCGCGCGCCGCTGCTTCCTTCGCGGTGTCCGGCGTCATTTGCATGATCCCGATCGCGCCGGCTTTCGACGTCAGAGGCTTGCCGTTTTTGTCGAATTGTTTTCCGCCGCTTTCCTGCTGTTGATGCTTGTTGACGAAATCCAGAAACTGAGGATCGTCGTTGTCGTAAATATGCTGCAGAGCGGGCATATACTGCGACTGTGACGGATCGACGGCACCCGGCTGCGACATGAGCGTGTAGCCGCTCGCGGGCTGGATTTCCTGAGGCGTTTGAGCCGGTGCTGGCGCCTGTTGAGTATCAACCATTTGCGGCGGAATTCCGGGCGTTTGAGCCGGTGCTGGCGCCTGTTGCGAATCATCCTGTTGAGGCGTCGCTGCCGGAGCAACCTGCGGCGCCAGAATATTGCCGACATTGAGCGACTGCAAAAGCCCTTTGCCCTGGTCAGTACGATTGAGCAGATTGACGGCAAGCTGCGTCTGGCGGGGATCTTGCGAAAAAAGCATATCCGCGAGTTGACGTGCCTTGGCTTCCGGAAGAATTGTTGCCTGCGCAATATTCTTGAGAAATTTCGCCTTCGTCGTCGCAAAGGTGTGTGGGCTCAAGGCCAGGAGGCCACCGGCAAGATCCTCCGGAGAAAGCGCGTTCCCTTGGCTGCTCTGCGCTGAGCGCATAGCCGACGACAAGGCTTCCGCGCTATTGGCTTGTGCGCCGGCCGCCTGAGAAATCTGGTCGGCTGCATTTTGTCCGAGATTTTCAGCAAGGGCAGGCTGTCCGCCGCGCGCAATATCGATCGTAGTGGCAAGCGCTTTAGTGGGCGTCGTGGAAAAATCCGAACCCAATGCATTTGCCTGACCTACCTGACGGCCGGCAACGCCTTCCTCACTGTCGAACGCATTGCGGACAAGCTGCCCTTGGCGCTGATTTGTGCCTACCTGAATGTCATCGCGCAGTGTGCCTTTGTTGCCGGCCTGCATGCCTTCGATCATCCTCGATCGAGACGCGAAAGCATCCCGCATCCGGGCAGCCGCATCGGCCGCGTCCGGCACATTCTGCTGCAAAACGCCCGTCAAATGATCGATGGCATTGGCCGCGTTCCGTCCGTCAATGCCGCCTTTCGCAGCATCGTCGCCTAGGTCGGAAATCATATTCGTCACGTCCTGCACGGTAATCGGCTGGCCGTCCTGCAGGCGCCGACGCAGCGAGCCGCTCACCGAACGAATAGCAGCCGAAACTTCCGGATCACTTTCGGTCATCGAATATGTCGTCTGACCCGGAATTGTCCTCATGACAGGCTGATTATTCTGGTCGAGCAAAGGCTGTCCGGTTTCCGGATTGGTGACAGGAACCTGTCGGGCTGGTGAGGTATTGGCGACAGGGTGCTGCGGCAAAAGATCGTCGAGATTATCAACCACGGGCGCATTGTCGTGCGGAGCCATGATCAAATTCGCTTCGGTGCGACGGAACGTCTGCATATCGGTCGGACTGTTCGAGGCACGGTAGGCCAAGGCAGCGTCGCCAGGAGCGCCCACATGCTGAGCATTTGCTCCACCACGCGCATTGGCAAGATCCCGCACCATCTGACGTTGCGTCAAAATCTTTTGCGGACCTGTTGCAGCGTTGACGACATCCTGCATTTCAGGCCCGACATTAGCTCCGCGCGCTTTGATCGCGTTCGAGACTTGATCGACGATCGGGTCTCGGCCGGCAACTGTATTCTGGATCAGCTTGTTACGATCGGCAAGCGGCAGCAGCTCGAACAATGTCGGCTCCGCGCCCGTCTGCTGGCGAAAAGTGTCCAGGCGAGCTTGCATGTCGCCTACCGTGGCCTTCGTAAAGCGCTTAAGATAGCTTCCGGCGTTGGTGAGGCCAAGGATATCGGCGGCAGGCTGCGCAATGAATTTCTTGGCGGCGGTTCCGAGCCCCTGCAGGCCTCCGCCCGCGACTGCGCCCGTCACGGCCCCGACAGTCGGGCTTTCGCCCTGCCCTGCGGCCTGAGCTGCACCTGTAGCGCCGCCGACAACGGCAGCACGCCCGACATTCTTGACTGCTTGTCCGCGCTTAAAATCGGTGAGCGCCTGCAGGACGTTGCCGGTTCCTCGGATAATCTTGCTGCCAGATGCAGCGAGACGCGTTCCTGCAGCACGCAAACCGGCCGCTTCGGCATTTCCCGACGCCACGGAAGACGCGATCGTGCCGAGGACATTTCCCGATACGCTCCGGCCGGCCTGTGCGTCGGTTGCAGCACGCTCACGGGCAAGCTGATCTTGGTAGCTCGAACCTTTTCCGAACTGTTCGGTGCCATAGCCTTGGCGCGCCATTTCAGGCGTGACACCAACTTTCGGCCCATAATAATCCAGGGCCGCTTTCACGCGATCGGGAATACCGTAGAGCGCCTTGCTGGCGCCGGCTTCCGCCGACGCTGCAAAATCCTTGAGGCCATCGAAGAAACCGCCACCGGACGCCGGGGCTTTCGCCGCGACTGCAGCCTTGGCGGCATTCTGTACGCCTTGCTGCCGCGTCTGCGTCGGAACGCCTGTCCGGCCGCCGTCGATATTGCGAATGCTCTGACCCGGAAAATCCTTGTTGGCACGCGCAATAACTGTCCCCGGCGTGGCATTGTCGGGAACATTGTTATAGACGTGCGTCGTGCCGTCAGCGAAAGTGAGCGTGACATTGCGCGGCATTTTTCCACCTCACCAATTCGAAACGGATGGCTGCGAGGCTTTTCGGCCTGCCCCGGCCGGCGCCTTGATCGTGCGCGATGCAGCTTGCCCTGGCACGGCCTGCGGCTTTTCTCCCGATTGCAGTGCAACGTTATAGGCATCCCGATATTGCTGAATAGCCTGCTTCGCAGTATCATAGGTCATCGTCATAGGGTCGGGCAGACGTTTACGCTGGATTTCCTGCTCGAAACGGGTGCGTGTCGCAGCACCGGGCAAACTCGAAAGCAAATCCGACTGCAACGTACCAAGATTTTTTTCGAGCAGCACACGTTCTTGCGCAGCGGCATTGCCGAAATGCGCGCCAATTGTCTGACCAAGCACAGTTCTGCCAAGCCCAAGACCGTCTTCTCCCGCCAAAGCATTCATATGATGCAGGCGGTCAAAGCTTTGCTCAATATTCCCTAACGTCGACAACGCAGCTTGAGCGCTAGCAGCTTGCGGACCTTTTCCCGCCGCTTTCGCGGCGAGAGCATCAGTTTGAGCTTTATTTTTATCAATTTCGGTCTGAACTTTTTGCTGATTGAGCGCGCCTGCCGATCCGGGAAGCGCCGCAACCTTCGTTGGCGTGCCGTTGGCGTCTGTTCCGGTCGCAACTTCGTCGGTGCCGAGTTTGCCCTGAATGACGCGGCTGGTAATCGGCTGCGCACTGTGAACGCCCCGCGTAACAAGCACGTTGCCGTAATTGTCCGTCTTGATCGTGTCAGCCGGCGCGAGGCCACCGCTATCGACCTGCTTGAAATTTCCCTTGTTGGAAACCTGCCCGAGAACCTGCTTCCCGGTTGCCGGATCGGTAAACCAAATCGGCTGCGTCCCGTAAATTTCCTTGTTCGGGTCTGTGGCCGAAAAGGCATCCAGAATTGCCGGATTTTTATCGTATTGCGAACCGAACAAGGCGGCGATATTCGGCGGCACATTCAAGGCCTGCGCGGTCGCCGCGATTGCCTGATGCGGATCGGCGCCCCCAGCGATTGCCGCCTTTACGCCATTGGCGAATTGCCCGACGATGCCGTTTTGAGCGACATTGGTCGCGACACCTGTTTGGCGGATATCCGCTTGCTTTGCCTGATTGTCGAGCGCGTTAGCCTGCTGATTTTGCGCAGTAGCTACGCGCTGGTCCAGATAAGGCTGGTATTGTGCCGGAGCGCCTCCGACATTCGCCAGGACATCCGAAATACGGCCAATCGTATCGACAAGCGACATACGCTTGCGAGGCATATTGCCGCCGGGCGCACTTTCGTCGGGAAGCTGCTGCGGCTGCAGATAATTGCCTGGACTGGCATCGGGGGCAGGAACGGCGGATGAAGGCTGCATATTGCCCATATCGGCGCCAAGCGTCTGCAGCACGTTGGTCGTGTTCTGCTGTTGTGGCATGCCGAGCGAATAGTTGCCTTGCGTCGGATCATAAGGCGCTGCGCCGAGATTTCCCGGATTGGTGAGCGACGGAAAAAGCTGATCGAAGCTGCTAGCCATCTTACAGCGCTCCGTAATTGACAGTCGCGTAGCCGTTGACGGTCGGGCCAAGAGCCCACGGACGCAGCTTCTCGACTTCGTCAGCCATCACACCGGTATAGCGAGGGCCGCCCGCCTTGTAGCGGAACGAATATTTTCCAAGGCCATCGGAGAATTCTCCGATTTTGCGAATTGCCGTCTTCAAGCGACGATCCGAGAAAATTGACGCAATGCCGCCGACTGTCGACGCGATCGAGCCGAGCGTGCTGGGAGAACCTCCCGTGCTGGTGCTGGACGACGTATTGCCGGTATTGGCGATAAGGCCACCAGCCTGCAACCCGAGGCCAGACAAGCCGGAAAGCTGCTGCAGGTAATTGTTGTAATATTGGCTGTTGAGCTGCGTCCCGTAATTTCCGAGTGCCTTGGTCGTCGAGCCGGAATTGAGCAGCCCGGATGCCGCCCCTTGGCCCGTCAGGTTCTGCGACAACTGTTTCATGGCGCCTGCATAGCCGGCCCTCTGCAGATAATTGCTATAGGCATCATTCGCCGCGCCCGTATTTCCCGAGCCCGTCAGGAGCGACGACAGGATATTATTCGCTCCGGTTCCCTGTCCTACCTGCCCGCCGTAATCCGACGTGATCAGTGCATTGTTGACGTTACCTGACGTCGAGGTGGACTTTGCAGGCTTTGGGGACAGAAAGCTCATTGGATTTTACCTTCCCACATTTCACGGGACATGACGAACAATTCGCAATCGCCATGCTCTGTTGATCGGATGCCGCCGCTCCGGCCGCCGACAAGACGGGCATGCATGCGGGCGTGGCGGAGATGAACGGGGGTGAGGCCGAAAATCAAATCGGCCATGCGATCCTTGAACATCGCAGCGAAAGCCGCGCGCGACGCCTCAACGGCTCGCCGGCCTCTCGACTTGTAGAGAAAATGGACTTCATACGCCGTTCCGCCGTCACCGACGAACAGCGAAATATCCTCGCCGTCGACAATGACGTGATTTTCCGGATCGGCGAGAATGGCAGCGCCTGACATGCCGCGATTGAGCGGACTATTGTCGATTGCTGAAATGATGAAATCCCGCCCCTGCATGGCCTTTGAACCCTGGATGCCCTGCATTCCCGGCGGGGCTATAGGATCGGCGCACGAAGGCGGCGGGAGCTAGGCGAAGGTCTATGGGAAATCCCATGGACATGTCAAGACTTATACGGCTGTTCCAGTCAGCGAAAAATAAGGGCATGACCCTACAAGATTAGGCGTGCCGGAACGATTATAGCCGAAAAATATACCAACCCTGTTTGGCGGATTTGCAAGAAACGCAGTAATCGATTCAGAGCCGAACAGCGCCCATTGCTTACCGTCTGCACTGAGATAGTAGAATATCGTCGGTCCAGTTTTCACAAGTCGGAACCAATGAACGGTTCGATTAAATAACTGGAACCCGACTGTTGCACCGCCGGAAAAACTATTCAGTGAATTAAATCGATCGTTTGTTACGGCTTGAGTATTGTCTTGTTTAAAGGTGACAATACGGCCGCCAATACCGTCATGAATGTATAGGCCGAAATAAGAGAAATTGGCCGTTGTCAAGAGGACATCAAGCTTTACCTTGAAATCCCAATCGCCTGTTGGTGTTGTAAGCGTACGATATGCTCCGCGAATATTATCGCTGCCCGATGCCGCACCGCCATCGATCAGCAAACCCGCATCTGTGTCATCAACAAGCCCAAGCTGCGTGGCGACGCCGCTTTCCAGTGTCAGACTTGCGGCAGTCGGAGGTTGCAGCCACCAGGGCGCGCCGCCTCCGCCACCGGAGCCATTCGCCGCGACAGTCACGCGACCAAACTCGTCAACGGTAATATCCGCGTTAGTGTAACTTCCCGGAACAACGCCGCTATCCGCAAGGCCAATAGTCAAGTCGGATGAAAAATTTCCGCCGCCTGTCAGCTCTCCGGCGTCTGTATTGATATTGCGTTGCGCTGCCCAATCATCAATAAGCTGCTGCGCTTGTGCTGTTGTAATACCGGCGCTGATATCAATCGAGCGCTCTTGCGCCCAACGCATCATAAACAGCGTCGGCGTGCCGTCAGGATTGACAATCCGCTGATTACTCGGCAGCGGCGATATGTTGGAGCGATCGTCACTCATCGTTCATCTGCAAACTATCAATGCGGGTCAGAATTCCATTATCGACAATCCGGAATAGCCTGCCTGGATTGGTAATCTGCCCCAGCGAATACCAGCGATAGTCGAAATCGTGAGTGTCCGGCTGAGCAGTGATCGTATCGGCACTATCGAACGTCTGGCCTTGATCGTCCGAATAATCGAGGCGAACGAAAGGCGTAAAATCATTCGCGGAAAATCCGTAATTATCGCCACTCAGAAACAGGACATAGCAGGGAAATGCCTCGCGACCGTTTGCCAGAACCTGACCCATAACAATCCGTTCGAAATCCAGCTGTTGCGCTGCATTCAGATAGTCAGGGCTATCGTCGAAAGGCTGTTCCGGATTGAGGAAATACAAAAGGCCCCATACGTCATCGCCAACGACAACGTCCGATCCATATTGATAAGCGAGCTGCTGCGCGCCTACCCAATTGCAGCCGGTATTGGCGCGCCAGAACGGAAGATCCTTCGACGTCCATTCAATCCATTGCTGCGAATAAACGTCGTAGATCAGCGTTTCCGTGTCGCCGAGACGAATAACGTAAAAATCATGTCCATGCAGCGTGAACGTAAAAACCCGTATATTCGGGTTCTGCGTGCGTCCCTTGCAAACGACAAACTGCGAAATTTGCGTAGCCCGAACGGAATGGATCGAGCGCACCGTCATTGAAAAAGCAGCCTGCGTTGCGGCTACATTCTTCGATGGCACATTGAACGGTGCAAGCGCAAAAAACTGTCCGACATGCGCATGCTCTGCCGACTGGTGAACGGTCGCAAGGATAAATCCTTGATCCGCATTGATACCTACGGAAGCCGCCATTTCACGTCGTCCTATTGATTTGCATATTCGCAGCGTTCACAGCGCTCGGAAGCCACGGGGCATTCGTTTTCGGGTCCGTCTCGAAAATATCGTGCCAATAGGTTTGCGCAACCGTGATCGGGCGATTCGCACCCATAACGGTTGCCGGCGCAGCAAGAGGCGAGGAAATAATCCCCGTCTGCAAGCTGGCATCCCCGCCGTCGAGCTTCTGCGCACGCACCATCGTCATAATCGCCTTGACGCTGGTGACGTCGGCGGAAAGATCCGACATCGAGGCGACATAGGCGGCTGGCGGCGGGTTGGGCGCGTCGATATACTGGACGCCGTCCTGCGGCGGAATGTTCGAGAGGATCTGCGCGCCTGTGCTGCCGCCGGGCGTCGGCGTCCAGTTAAGCGCTACATCGGCGACAGGATTGAGAAGGGCGACGATCACCGTTCCGAGGAAATCGGTGTTCTGCGTCCCGTCACCATTCCAGCGCACGAAATCCTTGATATAAACATCCCAGCCGCCTCCGCCGCCGATTTGCTCGAACGCCGTCTGCGCAACGGGATTGGCACCGAAATTCTCTCCCGTTCCGGAAAGAACCGGCAAGCCTTCGACACGGACTTCGTAAGAACCGTCCGAAATATCGATCATCGCTTCGATATGCCACCATCCGTTTGCCGAAATCACCGGTCCGACAGTCGTATAGGTCGTGTTGGTGCCGACGTTGGTAAACATGAGCTGTCCGGTCGTCGAAACGCTGACGAAGGCGATACGATTGTTGGACGCATCGCGCCAGGACATCGGCGCCGGCCTCACGCCGCTGAAAGGCAGTTGCGAAAGCCATTGGCGAAGCGCCATGCCGACTTTCTCGTGAGGTGCCGGCAGCACGCAGCGGCAAAACACATTCACGCCGTTATCGGTCGGGCTCTGCCAGTGCAGCACTCGGCCACCCGACAAGCCGTCAGGATCGACGCTCAGGGCGAAAACGACGGTTGCCTGCTCGACGGCGGACGCATACATGCCGTTCGTGAGAAATGCGGTGTTACCGCCATAAACGGTAAAATTGTCGCAAAAATCGATCGACATGATATTTCCCCTAAAACTGGTTTCGGAAAGACTGATAGGCGATGGCTTTTTGAATGCGTTCCTCGATCGACGGATTTGAAATCCTGTTAAGGCCTCCGGCAATCTGAAAAACCCCGCCGTCGCTGTCGACGATTATCATACTTTCCTTGACCTGAATTGCCGTCCCTTCCCATGTGCCGCGATCGAACGCGACGCCCTGCAGGCGCTGTACAGGTGCATCAATATTTCCCGTGAAATACCACACTTCTGTCGTGTTCGAGCCCGGCAACCAGAATTGATCGCCGAACACGACGACGGCAAAAACCGGATCGGGCGCACGCTCCGCCGTCGCGAAATCGAGAGGATCTACTGTCGTCTCGCCGGGCTCGATCCAATAAAAGCGTCCGTTGAAATCCGTCACCTGTGCCGGGATCACGACCACATAAGACGCAATATATCCGACAGAGATTGCGCCAACGTCGTTCGGCATCTCGACCTGCGTCACCTGAGGCGTGCCGCCGCCTGTCAAGGTCGCATTCGTCCAGGCGATATTGGCGCCTGTGCTGGTCGACGGGATGTCGCCGATCATGCCTGCCGTATTGGCCCGCACAGAAACCGAAGTCGTTCCGATAGCGATTTTCTGTGCGTCGGGATTTGCGGCAAGCGCAGTCGAATAATCCGTTCCGCCTACACCTGTCGCAGAAACAGCATTACCGAAATTCGTCCATGCTGCTGCAGCATTCGCGCCCAAGGCAACAAGCCAAGGATGTGCGGCAGTGCCGTCCGGCGTACCTGCGTCAACGCTCGTATTCGTGAACTGATAATGTGTCGTGCCAAGCGTGATCGTATAGCCGTTGGCTGGCGTGCCGGATATGGTGCCGATCGCGTAAGAATTTTCCATGTACAGATAAAGCTCGCGCCCGTCCGCCATGAAAAGATATTCAGGCGTGGCATTGGCTCCATCACCAATAGTCCCTGTCGCCGCCATGGATGGCGTCCCTGACGGGTTGAGGCCACCGATAAGGAGCGTCACGGTTCCGTCGACATCGACGCGATACCATTCGGTGCCGCTTACGACGAAAAGCGCTTCGGAAAAATCTCCCGGCTGCGAATAGACAGCACGGATAGGGCCGTCGCCAACATACAGATATCGCTTCAAGCCGGGGCGCGAAATAAGCGCAGTCAGATTTCCGGTCAGAACAGGGTTCTGCTCGAAAAAACGATTTCTCGTCTGGATGCGGGCTTCCTTGGCTACGCGGCGATCATAGTCGGCACGCCCGAGAGGAATATCAACCACTGAAAGGGTCCCCTCGATTGAAAGCCGGCGTCGACGTGAAGGCACGCTCCATATCGTAGCCTTGGCGGCTCATGAACGGCCATGCGATATCCTGGTCGCGTTCCAGCGGCTGATAATTGAGATAACGAGCCTTAAAATCGCGGCTGAGTACTGCAAGCGCCTCGCGCGTTTCATCGGAAAGCGTGCGTCCATAGCGCGGATTGAGCCGCAATGCCAAGCGGCACCAGATGAGTTGATCGAATTCCGCCGGAAACGGATTTTCATCCGTCAAGGCGAGTTGAGAAATTTTCATCCAGTCACCGAGATCCGCGCGATACATCCAAGTCGTGCGCTGACTGTCAGTATTGACGAGCTGCGTCGGCGCTCCCTCGATCGTCCGTCCGTTGCCGTTGAGCGTCACGGGGACACTCGCCAGCCGGCCGTAGGGATCGATGATCGCCATGCGTGCGCCGTCTTGCGCTCGCGACGGGAAATCGACAGACATCGCCGCCGTATTGGTCGCAATGAGGCGTGAATTGATATGCGGCCCTTGCACGCAACGATAATCGAAAAGCGGATAATAGGATGTCAGAGGATTTTCGGGATCGAGGCCGAAATCGCCAAGCGGCCAATCCTGCAAATGTTCGCCGACGTCGGTTCCATAAAAACTGTTGAGATTGGCATTGTACAGGAGAAGAGCTTCCGTGTTTTGCGCATCCGTTGGGGTTTTTCCGAGAGGAAAAATATTACTCTCGCGGAAACCTTGAACGATGATATCGGATACCAGCACGGAAGCTCTCCCTTCGATCGGCGCTTAGAGGTCGTAGCCTTCGGCCGGCGCCGGGCGCGTCTTGCCGGGCAGCAGCTTCCAAAAACCCTTGGACGTCTTGCCGCGATCGGGCGTGTTGATGTCAGCGTTCCACGTCACGCCGAAAAGGTCGACTTCCTCGCCGGCTTCGTTGGTCGTCGGCTTTTCCAACGCTTCCTTGCCGACATTGTCGGGATGATCGACCCAACCTTCCGGAACGTCTTCCTCGCGCTGGAAAATATCGCTCTGCCCGTTCGGGCCGTAGCGCCATGCCGGCCAATCCTTGTCGGCCTTGGGGTCGGCAAGCGTCTTGTCTTCCATGATCAGTCTCCTTTTCAGCCAAATACTTCAATATGGATCCACGTTGCCCCGACAGATGCCGGCACTGCCAGGATCGTCAAGCCGAGCAACGATACCACGGTTTGTTGGGTCCGCGTTACTCGAAACTTCGCCTGCGTATTCGTCGGCTGTCCGTCCATCTGAGCATTGATGACATCCGTCGAACCTGCAGGCGCTTCGGCAATTGCTGAAATTCTCGGAATATATCCTGCCGGATAAGCGAGAGGATAAACCCAAGTCAACGTCCCGTCTGCGGCAGTTTGAACCCTAACTTTCTGCGCACTAAACGGAATGCTTTTCCATGCCGTGCCGTCACTCCACATGAGACCTTGCCCGACGCCGGGAATGTCAGTCACTTCGATAAATTTATTATCGAATTGCGCCGGATCGGGCAAAGTCGCGTTCGTGTAGGTCCCTGTAATTGGTGGGCTGTGCCAAGCCATCGATAAAGCTCCCCAGCACCCGCGAGGATGCCCCCTTCCGCTCTATCTCCTGCTTCATCAGCCGAGGCCGGCTAATTCCTCCTGGCGCAGATTGGCGATATCAGCCGCTCGATCCGGTGCAGCCGCAAGCAGCGCGTCATATTTCGCGTTGATGGCGTCTTTTGCCTGCTGCAGAGGATCGGGCGGATTGAGCAGAGCGTCGATTTCCGCATTGGCTGCGGCAGCCGCCTGCTCCTGCTCGATTCGAGCAGCATAATTGGGCGTGCCAGTATATTCGGCCGTCACGCCGTCACCGAGGCTTGCCGCCTTCTGATCGGCGAGGGTCGTCGAAAATCCGTCCTCGCCGGGAATGAGAGCAAGCCCGTCATCGAAGCTGCTGACGTCTTCGCCATTTTCCTGCCAGGAAAAACCGGCGCCGTCCTTGAGAAAATGCCACAAGGCCATGATCGTTTCTCCTGTTAGGCCGCGAACACGGCAAAAGCCGTTACAGCGGCGGCTGCAGCGCCTGTCGTACCGGCAGCGTCGGTCGTAAAGGCGTAAGAAATGCCGTTCGCAAGATAGAGACCGCCGGGAATGTTATCCGAAAAAGCTGCATTGGCAGGGATCGGAAAAGTTGCGATGGGGGTGTCGGTGCCGACGACCGGAGCGCTCGCCTTATCGTAAATCTGCAGATATGTAATCGCGGCGCCGTTCTGACCCCAAAATTTCACCAGATCACCCGCCGTCGTTTTGACGTTCGTCGGAGACCCTCCGGCTGCGGTCGACGTGATGCGTGATTTGACGTTTGGCTTACGGGCGCGATCCCAAGTCGTTCCATTGTACATTTTATTGTAAGAAGCGACAACGATACCCAAACGCGCATTCGATACGCCGTCTACAAAACCGTTTTCAGCTGTAATAGCTGATGCTGAATCTTGGGCAAGCAACGTAACATTCAATGAACCTTGCTGACCTAATTGAAGGTCGCTGCGCTGTCCCGAGACAAGAGTAGGACGGCCAGTGTTATAAATCCCGCCAACCTTCACCGGATTGCCGCTGTCCGTCATGGCGCTGCCGACATTGCCGACAACCTGCTGCACCGCCGCGCCACCGCCCGAGCCTCCGCCTGCCGGAGAAATCGTGCCGTCAGCATTCAAGACGCCAGCGACGAAAACCGCAAGCGCCTTGGCCTCCTGGCCTGTCTGTGTGGGATCGTTCGGGTCCGCGCGCTGGACATCGATCGGAATATAGCCGCGCTCATTGTTCGTGGCGCGGGTCGGAAGAACCGGCGTGTTGGGATTTACGGCCATGGAAAATTCCTTCCTGCGAAAATGAAAGCGCCCCACCCGGCGCGGGTGAACCGGATGAGGCGCCCTTCAACCCACGGCCGGAGATTAGAGCCGTGTCCTGGCGGTTGACTGCTTTAGGCGTCCAGTCCGACGACCAGACTTGCCTGCGCCGATCCCATTCCGCCGCCAGTCGCGGAAACCGCGATCGAGGTAGCTTCGGCGGGAATACGAAATTCCGCGTCGTCATAGACGAAGAAATCGACAATCACGCCAGAAGGACCATTGAAGGTCAATTCCGTCTGCCCGACTTTGTTCGTAAAAACTCGCAATACGCGATTATTCACGTCCAATCCGCTTCCGATCAGCAAAGATGCTGCGCCAGCTGTTACGGAGACAGAAGGTCCAGTCGGACAGAACATAGAATTTTCCTTTCGCTGAAAAATTAAACGCCGTTGACGCGGCTCAGGCGACGGCGCTCGCGGACGTTCACATTCAGAGCGACGTCGAACCGGACGCCATGCACGCCCGTGTTGAAGTCCGAGTGCTGCCACATGCGCACCGTCAGCGGGATCTTCGACAGCTTGCGCCGCATGGACGTGTCCGACGCCGGAAGGATGAGCGGCACGGTGTTGACCACCATGGCTTCCTTCTGGATGATCAGACGCGGCCCGTAGCTAGTCGACGCGGCGCCGACGAAGGTCATGAGCGCGCCGGCCGCCGGAGCGGCGTTCACGGTCGCGTGCGCAGTGTTGATATTGACGTTGTCGCCGGTTCCCGAGCCTGGAACGATCATGGCCGGGAAAATCGTCAAGGTTGCCGCGCCCGTGCCATCCGCCGTCGCCGCGCTGACGACGGTGAACTGCTGCAGACGGGCCGGATTGACGAGAGCCTGCTTGCGCTGGTCATAGGCAAAAACGCCCGCCATCGTGAAAACCGCGCCGGCCTCCACGGTCGCGTTAGCGCCGAGATTGCCGACGACGAGCGTCTGCGTGAGGCGCAGGCCGTTGACGGTGCCGGCCTTAGCGACGGCGGCATAATTGACGTTGGAATTGGCGTTGGTGACGGTACCGGCCGTCGCCGAACGCGAACCCGTGGTCAGAACCGGAAGCTGCTGCGTGAACAGCGTATTGATGCCGCCGATTTCGCCCTGGAAGCCACGGCGATAGGTGCCGGCCGGCATCGGCTGGCCGCCCGTGATATTGTAAATCACGTTGCTGCCGAGCTTCTGCTTGTCGAAGAAATTGAAGACGTAAGCAAGATCGCTATCGTCCACGCCCTCTTCCTTGAGGCGCGTGTAGCCGCTTGCCGCATCGTCATAGGTGACGACCGGATTGCCCGGAGTACCGGTCCAGTTGTTCGAGGCATAGACGCAGGCGGCGAGAATATAGGCGTCGATTTTTTCCGCCATCGACGTAGCGGCGCCGAGCAGCGCCTTGCTCTCGCGCGCATCGCCGATCGTCTGGATCTTGACGAAATCGCCCCAGCCCATGTTGGCGTTGAAAGTGCCGGTGACGGCGAAAAGCTCGGAACCGAAAACCAGGCCGTCCGTGCCGCCGGACAGATCCTTGACGCCCTGTTCGGTGCGCGTGATGTTGAAGCGCGGCGTGACCTGCTCGAGAACCTGCAGGCCATTGCGGTCATCCATCTCGCCGTCCATTTCGTTCCACGAAACGACTTGGGCGGAAACGAGATTGTTCTGCAGCACCATTGCGAAGGCGTTGAGAACGAGCTTCTGTTGTTCGGCTGTGACGGCACCCATGGGATTTCCCCTTCCTTGCAAAAAGCCGGTTGGGGAAATCCCTCGCGGCGGAAATTATCCGGCTTGGTTCCAAGCTTTCTCGAAATCATCGAGATTTTCGGTAGCCGGGTTGATGCGATGGCTGGAATTCGCGCCGCGCGTGTTGGTTTTCGGCGGCGCACCAGCTCCGGGCTTCGTGCGGGCCTTGCGGCCGGCGGACAATTCCGCATCGCGTTTGCTCACAAAGAGCGCCTGCTGATAGGGAGAAAGCTTGGCAACGCGTGTCGCCTCTTTCTTGTCCTGCGAAAGCTCACGGAGAATTTCAGCGCCATTTTCGGCTTCAGCACAGGCTTCGAAGGTCGGTTGGGAAAGATCCCATTCGCCTCGCATGCCTGTCTCGACGACATCTTCTCGGAAATCGTCGAACAGCTCTTCGCCTTTGGTGGACAGGTCGACAACCTGCTGCTGCAGACGCTGTGTCTGCTGCTCTTGACTTTGCTGCTGGCGCTGTTCCTGCTGACGTTGCAGGGCCGCGTCGGCTTGATCGATTGCCGCTTTCTTGACGCGGTAGTCGATCGCATCTTCGACGTATTTCTCGTCGAGATGCCCGAGGGGGTATTTCGCCTGATCGTTGGGATCGGGCGCCTTACCGATAGCAGCATATTTATCCTGCTTTTCCGGCTGCTGTCCAGAGGGATTTTTCAACGAATTGAGTTGCGCTTCCATCGCCTCGAAACGCCGCTCATATTCGCGGTTCCGACGCGTCAATTCCTTGATGCGATCGGATGGCGTCTTGCGCTTCGGTTCGTTCTGATCGCCGTTGTCATCGCCTTCGTCGGACTGATCGCTGCCATCGTCCTGGCCGTCTTGTTCGTCGGCATTGGCAGCAGCTTCGCGCGCCTGCTTGGCTTCGTGAGCCGCCTTGGCTGCGCCCGTCAGAGGCTTTTTCGCCGGCTCCGGCTGTTCTTCCGTGCCGGCCGCCGACGCAAGGTTGGTATCGCCAACCTCGACGTCTCCGGAACCGGCCATATCCGCGAAATTCGCCTCGAAATCGCTGCGATCATCACCAATATTCATTCCGTATCTCCTTCACTATTCCCAGGCTCTTGAGGTTGAGGCGGCGGAGTATCCTGAATTTGCTTCGCCTTTGCGAAATTCAGTGCCGTATTCGATGCCTTGAGGGCATTATCGGCTATGGCTGTCTGTTCGGCGACAGGCAACGCATGGCCCATATCCTTGTCATGTTCGTGATCGGCATCGATCACTTTATTGTGTTGATCGAGGATACCCATGGCATTTTTGATGCCACGTTCGCGGTTCTTGCCTTCGACGTCATCCGTCCGGGCCTGCGCATCCATGATCGCCTTGTAGGCCTGCGCGATCGAGAGATGCGCGCGGCTCTCGGCTTCGGCGGCCTTCTGCGCCTTGAGCGAGATATCCGCTTGAGCGCTCGCGGCGGCAATCTGCTGCTGAGCTGCGTCCTGCTGCGCCTTCTGCTGCTGCATCGCCAATTCTTGGGGCGTAAGCTGATCCTGCGGAATAATGCCAGGGGGCAGCATCATGCGGAAGCGCCGGACGAATTCGACCGACTGCGGCCAATCCTGCGCCTCTGCGATGAGATCCATGACGATTTGTGCGGTTTCCGGCGCCGCATTGACAAACGTCAGCATGGCCTCAAGAGCGCGCGTGCGCTTAGTCGCCGACGCCGGGCCAACCGTCACCGTAACCTGATATTTTCCGATTGTGACGTCGGAATTCTGGTCGGATGGATCATTGATCGTGATTTGGATAACTTCGTCGTCGCGACCCATGACAGCAGTCAGGCGCTTCGTGTCGAAAATATGCGGAATAAGCTCGTTGCAATTTTCCGCACACCGCTCGTCCGCCATGCGGAGCCGATCTTCGTAAATATACGTACCGACGTCCGTCACCATCTGACGATTTTGGATCGCAACGCCAGAAACTTCGTTCGACGGCGCACCCAAGGCGGCTTCGTGGATATTTGAAATATCCTTCAAATCCTGCGTCGACGAACCGGCTTCGGCAATCAACGCTTGATCGAGAGCCGGCGGCGGAATATGGGTCGGCGGTGTCTCGCCGTCATTGTAATAGAGAAACGGACTGTCGTCGACAGGGGCTCGACGCCACCGGGCTTCGTGGCCCTTCACGGCGTCGGGCGTCGTCACCCATTTGTTGCGAGGTGCCGCCACAAGCTGTTCGGCGATCGTCGAGCGCCAATAATTGTGAAGGCGCTGCGGATCTTTCAGGAAGCGGATGAGGCCCCAGCGATGAATGCGCTCGCCGTCATTCACTTCCCAGCCGGCTACTCGATAAATCGGGATCGAGGAAATCGGATAATCGAAAGGCCCTTCAAGAATTTCCGCGCCTGAGCAGACGTAAAGCCGGGCAAAGCGGTTCGGAACGTCGCGCGTGTAGAAAGAGCCATCGCTGCGCGTTTCCGCGAACGGCGCATATTCATATTCTTCCATGTCGGAGACGTCGTGGACACTGCCGTCCTGATAAAGGCACAGCGTCTTGTAGCCTTCCGTCACCATGCGCCAATAGCGCACGATACGTACCGTGTCGTCGCTCAACCAAAAGCCGGATTGGTTCCATGTCCGGGTATCCATGAAGCTCGTTTCCGAAGCCCACGGATAGCGATGCTTATATTCCTGCTGCGGAATATCGTCGCCGACAAAACCCCACTGGCAATCCTTGCCAGAAGGCTCGATGCCGAGCGGATCAAACACGGCGGCATAGGGGTCCGTAATCGCTGACAGGGTGATATCCTGCTCGAATACGTCATCATTCGTGTAGTCGATATTGAGCGTGTACGCGCCCTGTCCGCCGATCACCTGATATTTGTAAGCCTCGTCACGCGCAAAATTCGCGTTCGAGTGCTGAAAAATCATGCGGATGATACCTTCGCGGATATTCGCGATGGCCTTGGTGCCGCCCTTGTTGGGAAGCACGCGAATTTCCGTCTCATTCATAAGACGGTTGCCGACAATCTGCGCCAGGAAGGCCACCAGTCGGTTGAAGGTCAATGTCGGCTTGCGCTGGTTTTTGCGGGCTTGCTCGACAACCGGGTCCCATTGCTTGCCGACGACGAATTTCGCGTCATCGCGGCCGGCAACGATATTATGCTCGTTGAAACTGTAACCCCATTCATATTTCTGCCGCATGTCCTGCAGAAAATCCTGGATACTGTCGAAACCAGAAGGGACTTTCGTCACCTTTTTCTTGGCTTCATAATCCAGCGCCATCGTGTCCCGAAAACCGGCCATCTCGCACCCCTTAAATTACGCCATCCAGCCCGTGTCGCTGCCGCTCACGTTCACTTCCCAAAACCCGTCATTATCACCGATACCGGGCGAATGCACGCGAACCATTTCAGGCGATGAACCCTGGCCCCAACTCGTTGGCTTGCGGGCCTTATTCCACGTCTCGAAATGCTTCTCAACGGCAAAAGTCAGTGCACAAGCGTCTGATAGATCAGAGCTACGAATGCCACGGTCCTTCATCTGCTGCTTGCTTTCAAGCAACCAGTCATTGTTCGGTCGGTACTTCGTTTTCGGACCGCTGCAATCGGAGGCTAGGTCATCATCGTCCGGGATCTTGCCGCCGTCGACCATGAATTGTCGGAATTTCTGATAAATCTCCGCTCGAACATTGAATGGTCCGGCGCGCTTGGGGTGCGCTTGCTTGAATTTCGATGTGCCGCCGAAGTCAATGCCCTTGATGACTTCGCGATAATGCGGACTAAGCGCACGAAGAGATGAAATAATGTTCGCGCCAATATTGCCGCGATCGATACACATGAGATCGGGATTGTATTCATCGATTATGCCGGCCAAATAGGCGACTGCTTCGTCATGCTCAAGCTTGAGCCTGTACTTTACCTTCGTAATCATGTCTCCACGACGGAAGGCCACGGAAAAGCGGTCGCCGCCGGCGCCTGCCGGATCGACGCCGATGATCAGAGGTGCGTCAGGCTCGTCCATCTTGCGCTTCCTGGCGCGCAGGACGATCGCCGGCTTGATATACACGCCCTCGATATCGGCCGCCGCAAAAGCTTCGGTGACGTCGATTGGATATTCTTGGCGGAACATGCTGACAGAGCCAAGTTCATGGATCTTTGCTCGACGCCAAAGCATTTGACCATTCGAAAGTCCGTGCAATTCCTGATATTCGGCTTCGGAAAGTTCGCCTTCCTCTTCGGCTTCCTGAAACGGCACGAAATCGCCGCCCTCATAATATTCTTTCTGTACGGTCCATGGCACGAACACGGCGCGATAGCGGCCGATCCCCTTCATGGCGTCGTTATAGCGCTTATAGAATTCGCCAACGGGGCCGGCGGACGTTGTTTCAAGCCAAATTTCAGAAGGCGGCTTTACCCAACCTTCGATCGTGCCAATCCCTTTCTCGAATGGCAGAGGCTTCGCAGGCTCGCGCCATAGAACGCCCCATACGCCCTTAACTTCGTCGACGGACTGCACAGACGATGCGAAATGGTCGGGCGCATTGGTCCACCACGCGACTTCCGAGCCATGAAAGAAGCTGACAGCGCCGCCGCGTCCGCCGGCTTTCTGTCCCGCCGTCGCCACGCTGTAGCTCGAACCGCGCTTGGGAAAATCCAGCTCTTTGGCGTTGTCGGTGCCGACTTGCGGAGGAAACGGATGCTTTTCCTGCATGAGCGCCGTCATGTCGAACAGCTTGCCCGACGCATCCATCTCATGGGAGAGAATGTAAATGTTTTGCCGGTCCCACAAAGTTGCCCGCCAGTATCCACGTGCAGCGACGTAGGTAGAAAATCCCTGCCGTCGACCTTTGAGGCCAGCGAGACGCACCCAAAGATCCTCACGTGCCATTTTCTCGGCAGCGTTGTGCAGGATCGTTTGTGCTTCGTTGAGAATAAGCGGCTCAAGATCGCCGGCCTTGGTGCGGATGCGGACGGCATCCCTGGCAAAACGTCGGAAATCCGATTTCCAGCGTGCAGCCGTCAAAACCAGATATCGAGCGCGGACTTCGTCAACCGATATCTGATAGTCAGCGGCGATTTGCTGCAGATTGAAATCCATCATTTTGCCCCAAGTGTCATGTTCACGCCTCGTCGTGCTTTTTCGCGAATGATTTCATAATCAAAATCTGCATTCGCGTAATTCCTGCACGATTGCATAGCCGCCTTATGCGCCTCTCGCTCTCCGTCTCGCTGTGAAGCATCATCTGTGCCGACACGTACAGTTTCGTCAGCAAAGAAATGTTTATAGCGACCCTCCCGTCTCGGCATAATTATTCGGAAAGAATGAGATGCTGATAGCGAGGGCAAGACGCCATGTGGCCGGCGAAATTCGCGTCGTTGGCGTCATCGCAGATGCATGTGCCGGCCGTCGCAGGCTTCGCCTCCAGATTGAAGCCTGTCAGCGCATTCGGCAGTTCGGGGAGCTTCGACGTTTCCTGAATATCCGTCTCGAAATTCGGGATCGCGGGCGCCGTGTTGGTCTTTTTCTCCGGCGGCGGCGGTGTGAGCCCTCCGAACGTGCAAAGCGCCCAAATGATGAATTCGATATTGTCATTGAACAGCGCGCCAAGCTCGATCGAGCGAAGCGTGATTTCCTCTGGATCGTTGCCGGCCGTTACCATCGCGTTATAGCGCTTTTTAAGCTCAAGGCCGATACGCTTGGCGGCTTCCTTCCGGTCACGGGAAATGCTCATAGGTCAAACTCCATATTTGCGGCAGGAACTGCGCTCTGCGCTCGAACAAGGAAATCCTGGTTTGGCATCCAGGCGTCGGCATATTGCGTCGTGCCGGTCGTGAGCGGCTTGCGCCAGCCCCAATTTTCGCCCTTGTCGTCGCAGCCCCATTGCGCATAGGCCACGCGCACGACGCCGTCCGGCTTATTGTGTTCACGGAATTTCACACGCACGATATCGCCGTTGCGCGGCGCTTGCTCCATTGGGAGCCATCCGTCCGCCGGGATCATGATTTTTTCTCCTGCAAAAATTTCGCAAGAGCAATCGTGGCTCTATGCTTGAAATTATTTGTCATCGCATTCAGCATCGTATCGATTGCTGCGTCAATGACGACTGGATTTGAAACATCTGCTTTTTCAATCAGGACGTGAAAAGTATTTTGTCCGTTGGTAGCAGAAATTTCTATGCAAGATCCTCTATGCGTGATTGTCACGCCCTTATGCTCTATTTTCACCCGCTTATCTCCCTTACAAATCAAATTCCTGCGGCGGAATATCCTCAAATTCCGCAAAATCGGCCTCTGGCACGTCGCGCTGCGCCTCAAGCCGGTTGATCGCATCGTCAATCGTCAGCGTGCCGGAAATATCGACATGCTGCGAACGGCTGATCATCTTGGGAAAGATCTTGGTATAGAAATCGGTAGGATTATGGTCTGCCCAGGCAGCGAACCGTGCTGCCCCGCCAATCGTCTCATGAACGTGCATGACCGTGGCACCGGCATAGCGGCCAACGTGCTGATATTGCTCTGCGCTGATCATGGGAATCTTCGCAAGTTTTGACGCAATTTCAGCCGGGATAACCGGTACCAAATCCTTGCTGTCCGACATCGATCACATTCCCATTCGTATCAGTGCGTGAGACAGGAGGCCACGGATCGTGAACAGGTCGACGCGCGGGCCGATGCCGAACATCTCATGCTCGGCATGAAAACTGTCCACTTCCGGATTATCTTTCGTCGGCTTATCGTATGTGTGGCCGAGGATGACGATAGCCGTCGTGACGACTTCCATCTTTTCTCCGCGCTCGATTTCATCCGCGATGCGGCGCAGCGTTTCCGGAATATCCGTCGCAGGCTTGCTCTTGTGAAGCTGCACGACGCCAGCGGTGTCCGACTTGGGCCTGATGCTGCTGACTATCGTACCTTGCGGTTCCGGCGCTACGAGGCGGTCGACCAAAGTCAGGCCCGGCTTTTCCTCGATTGATTTTTTACAGTCGCAAACGCGCTGGCTATCTGGCCGCCAACATTCGCAATCTGGACATTGCCTTGACATAAAAATACCCGCTTTCTGACCGTGAAGTTATTTCTTTTTGCCGCCTTTTCCGCCGCCCAGGATGCGGTCGGCCTTGGCGTCGATCTTGGCTTTTGAGGACGGAGAAAGATTTCCGGCCTTGACCTGTTGCGTCGCTCGCGCTTTCGCATTGGCGGCGTGACTTTTATCCGGCATGGGATATTTCCGCTCGCCAGGAAGCCCGAACGTCGATTTGGAGAGGCCCTTGCGGCCGGATGTCGTCAGCTTCGCCATGGTCAAAATCCTTCCGTGGTTTTCACCGTTCGCGTGGTCGTCGCGGCGGGATGCTTGGTGGGCATGACGTGAGGACTGTCGGCGGCGGCCTGGATCTTGGCGCCTGCAACCTTCTGGCCGCTCGCGAGCAGGGATCGCACGTGCGTCGCATCGCCAGGGACGCCGCCCGTGATCTTGCCCGGCTTGGGCATATTGCGGCTTCCAAGGAAATTACCAGGCTTCGCCATGATCAATGCTCCAAAAACGCGACGTTCTTTGTCGTCGCCCAGCACGCCCCGCATGTGGCGCAGCATTGTGTCTTACCAGTTTGTTCGGGACAAATGAAGCTGCCTGCCGGCTTGGCGTCCTCGCTGGCGATCGTGATGGCGCAGAGCTGCTTGCCGTCGAAATTCGAGAAGCGGATCAGCCAGCGTTTCGCATAGACTTCGTTCATCCAGTTTACGACGTTGCCAATCGTGCTGTCCGGTGCGTGGGCTGTATAGCCGTAGACGGCGAGGTTCGGATGGCGATCGAGCATCTTGCGCCAGAAGTGCACGTATTGGCTGGAATAGAAATCGCCCAATTGATGAAGTCGAAGCAACACGCCGTATTTCTTTTGACACAATAGATCAATCTGCTTTTCCAGCGTCGGCAGGAATTCGGGATCGTCGTGCTTGACGCGTTTAGCGAAAGGCATATTATTGCCGTAGCACGATTGCCAATTCGCGCATGATGACGGGCAGGTTTTACGCTCTTCCAGCGAGAGATAGTAAATCCAGTATCCCCGGTGAAGGCCCTTGAAGCGGACGTCGCGGCCGATCTTCACGTTTGAATGACCAGATGTCAGGAGGACGGATCGCTGATCGGATACCGCCAGGACGCGGGAGGGGAATTTGGTGCGGCCTTGAGCGACGAACGCCGGCACGCCGATGCCATCCAGTCGGGGCTGGAATTTTCGTGGGTGCTTCGGGCTGTCCGTGGACTTGTTTTTGACAAACCGGGTAAGGGTCGTGTCATCGCCCAATGAAGCGAAAGTCTTGCGGGTGCTGGACAGGCGATTGCTCATGCCTTGTCCCCTTCGCCGGCTTTATCCAATTCCTCATCGGATATCGGGCGCTGTTCCAGTCTGGCGATTTCCTTGCGGATTTCCCGGCACCGGACGGCGAGGCCCGGTTTTCCCGAAGACGCGGTCAATTTCTTCCGCAACAGCTCTAGCCGCGTCATCGTCTTTCCTTTTGGCTTCTAAGTAGCTCATGCGCCAATCCTGTATCAAAGCAATCAACAGCGCAAGACAAAAAGAAAGGCCCGCTGTCCCAGCGCGGAACAACGAGCCTTCCCTGCTTTTCCCCTTGGGAGGAATTCCCGATTAGCTCAGGAGGCCACCAGCGTCAACCCTTGACGTCGGGATGCTCTTCGACGTCTTCGGCCGGGATCTGCTTTTGTCCGTCGACGGGGTTCGAGCCGGCGGCAGCGTTGACCTTGGCCTGACCCTTCGCGTCGTTGTCGCGGGCGCCGAGGATCTTGGTTTTCTCGTCGTCCTTCACGCCGCCTTCGTCCTTGGTGGGTTTCATGATCGTCGCTCCATAGAAAAACCCCGCGACCGCCTAAACGATCACGGGGTTTCCAGGGTTCCGCCAATGCGCGCAGTGCGGACCAACTCTGCTTTTTCAATTATTGTCGATCAGTCGTCGAAAGTCAAGGGCTTGTCGGGGTCGTTGCGCGGCGAATGCACTTCACCGATTTCATGTTCGATCGGAGTGCCGTGATCGTCTCGCCGGATTTTCGGCCCGACGTTGGCTCGGACTGCCGCGTCCTTCGCTTCCAGCAGCTTGCGTAGAGCGACCGTGCGTTCCGGATTTCGCGGCAGGGTGTCGACGATGAAGCGGGCCATGCCGCAGAACCGGGAGGACGTGGCCTGCAGCGTCGGAGGCAGATGCGAGTAATGGAAAAAATGCAGGATATTGTCCTGCGCGATTTCAGCCGGCGTGAATTCACCGGGCGCGGGATGGATTTCGTTTTTCACAGGTTTTCCTCCTTCGTCTACGTCAACAATTTTTCGAACCTGAGTGTAAGGAAATTCCACAGGAACACGGCTATCCTTGCTGGTGTAGGTTGCGCCATCCGGTTCGCGGAAAATTATTCCGTCAATATCGTAAACACCCGAATGGTCTTTGAACACAGAGCTTAGTCGTTTGTGCTGAAACATACCGGCGCCATGATCGACCCATTGATCCGGTTCGTCCGTAATCGGAGTGAGAATTCCATAACCTGCCAACTTCATAAAAATTTGGCTGACGACCATGGCGGAACCGCCTGAATGGTGCTGCCCGTCGAAAATACGGACTAGCTCCATCACGGCTTTGCCGGTGTCCTCGCCATAAAGGCCTTCCGAACCGTATAGCGCAAGCTCCCGTTCTGCATGTTCAATGAAATGGCTCATCCCGCTATCTCCTAGGTTGAAGGAATTTGCAGGCTTCCTTCCGCTGCATAGCTGGCGGGTACAAGGACATTACCGCTATCTTGGCCTGCAACATCACTTTACCGATTTAGAGGCCACCCGACAAGCCGGCAAAGTGGATGTCGAGCGCCGCAGGCCCATAATGGGACGTGCTAATCTTTCGGCAGCTCGGAAAAGTCGTAATGCTTGGCGATATGCTGGTGGAGATAGGAGCCCTGGCTTTCGGCGGCGATGATCCCGTTGCCGTGTTTTTCGGGAACGTCGTGATAGCGATAGGTTCGGCCGTTGTGGAAAGTGATGTCGAGGTTTCGTTTATCGGGATCGTAGACAGCAGAGGTGACGTTCGAGCGTCGTGCGGGTTTCGGTTTTTTCATTTCAATAATCCTCCGAAAAATAATCTTCCATGTAACAGAAGACAGCGGCGTCGATTTTATCGCGGATGTCCTTCGAAAGGTTGGGGCCGCCGCATGCGTCATCGCCTTCGATGTTCCAGATGGGAATGCTTCCGTCCATTTCCCATTCGATCTTATAGACGGTCCCGTCGATTTCGAATTCGCTCTCATGGATCGTCATGGTCGGGTCCTCCAAATCAGGCGAAGGCGATGTTCCCAGCGCAAATCCCTCAGGATGCGTTGTCCGAGTGCGGAGCCTTTGGGTTCTCTGTGCCATCTAAACATTGGCAGGTGGCTATCATGGATCGGGATTGCTGTCAAAGCTTCCTCGGACTTGACGTTAGGGTAGGTCTGTAGAAATTTGGGAATTATAAAGCGTGTGCCGGAGGCCCGGCCTCGCCTGTCCGAAAAGAACCATGCCCCGGGTCCTGCTGAGATCCTAAAAGGTACCGGACCATGCTTTTTATTTTTTAAGGTTTTCTATTCCGCGAAAATATCTCAATACTTAACGTAACGGCAGATGCATTTGACCGTCCAAGGTCCGTCACCTGTTGAGATATCTCTTAAAGGAAAATCGGATCGACCGTCAAGCCTTTTTCCACGCGTTCCAGCAATTCTTTTTCGTCCTGGCGCTTGGCGGACCAGAAGGATCGAGACCAATCCAGGGATTTCTGATCGCGTCGACGGGCGGGGAGGATGATTTCGCGCATTTAAAAGGCTTTCCAGGAATTTTGATGGGTTTGAATGGTGTTTCGGGGCGCGGGTGGATGTTGAAAGGCCACCGACACATTCCCTGGTAGCGCAGGATAGTGAAAAATCGGTAAAAATAAAAGAGCGTTCAAATATTTTTGTCAGTCTTTAAAGAGTGCGTCGGGATGGTTAGGCAAGCGCAGGAGCGGGACGCGAGCGCACAGCGAGCGCAGGAGCGACGAAGCGCAGCTAGGCGTTCAGCTAATACGCGCCCGCGCATGTCTTACCCCTAATCAGCAGTCCCATGGACCTGTGGACTTTTTCAAATCTCCACAGAAGCTCGCATTTACGTCATTTTTAAGCGACGCAATTTTTCCTGTTGACAATGTGAAACTGTGGAGATATGCATACTTCCACAGCAACGCTTTCGATGGAGCGAACGAAATGGCAAAATATAATGTGTATCTTCCTGCTGGACGTGCGCCGCATTGCTTGGCGCTCGACGTGGAAGCTAATTCCTCGCTTGAAGCTCGCAAGATTGTGGCATCTCGTCACGTTGCAATGCAGGTTTCTGATATCTACGCAAAGCTTTCCGCCGATGATAAAACGGATCGCATGGCACGTTGATTTCTGTTGCGCTGGCGTGCGATGCCAGCTCGACAATAAGTCAACCGCTTTCAATGGAGCGAAATATCATGGTCACGATCTTCCCTGATAGTTTTATATATCTCAACCGGTGCGCCGTTTCACATTGCTGGAATGTCGAGGAAAAAGCTGGCAGCTATCGTGGATGGTGGATCAAAGAATTTCATGAGGCTGTCGCATTCGCCGCAACCATCGCTGCGCAGCATGGCGTTTGCTCGCTACTGATTGATCGGGAGGCTTGACATGGACATCCTCGTTTTTATCACGGTCTATGCGCTGATCATGGTGCCGGGCTTGGGCATCCTCGAAATGATCGAGCGCGGCGAGATTTCCCGCAAGCGTGTCGGCGGCCTGACATTCGTCAAGCTTGGCCGCTTTGGCTTTTCCTATTATGTGAGTGCTGCGAAATGAAAGTTTTTGTGATGCATGACGGGCCGCGCTATCGCCTCACGTCGCACGGAAATGGGCTTGCCTATTTGTTCGTGCGTCTCGGCGAGGCGGAGAATGCGGAAGCTTTTGTCCAAGGTGATGACGCCATTGCTTTCGATACGGACAAAGAAAATTGCGAGCGAGCGCATCTCGATTGGTCTGACGATGAAGTGTTGCATTATCTTTGGACGCATTGCGGTTACGCAGAAATAGCGGAGGCTTGAGCAATGATCCTGCTGCTAATTCTCATCGGCGCCGTTGGATGGTATTTCGGCGGCTTTTGGGGCGCTGTCGCCCTGGTCGGCGGCTTCCTGTTGCTCGGCACGCTCAACGATATCACGGAAGGGAATTGACAATGTACGATGCGCCAAAAATTCTCGACCAAAGGCAATTCGACGCGCTGCAAAAAGCCATTCGCGCCAGCGGATATAATATGGAATTCAAGCCGACGAAATATGTTCGCGGATGGCCGCAAGCTTCACTGCGTCCTTATTTGCTGCAACATGGCGACGGATCACATATTGCAGCATTCTCGACAATCGGTAAATTGGAGCTGAATTGGCGAGGCCGTTGCGCTTGCTGATTTCTGATCGGGCTTGCGTGCGATCGAGCCCCTTCACAAATCAATGGAGAAATTTGAGATGCCTTCTCAAAAAGCAAAAACCATATTCAATGCAGCGCTTAACAGTGACACAATGTTTAAGAAACTCACGGAAATAACGATCGATGATCGTTGGCAACGTGGGCAAGAGCGCATGAACGCTGAAATTGCCGATTGGGCTTTTCAGTGGGCAAAAAGCGCGTTCAAATATGAAAACGAGTTTAGACCATCGCGCAATGACGCTAAAACCGTCATCGAAATTGCTTTACTCGTTTTGCAGTGGAGAAAATAATATGGACATCCACGAAATTCACGACGCCAGCGGCATTGGCATCCGATCGCTGCGTAAGTTGGAAAAGCTTGGCGTGCTGAAAGTCAGCAAGTCGTCGGCGCATCCTGAGCTGTCTCGCATTCGCGCAGCGCTTCGTCGCGGCAATCCGTTGACAGCTTATCAGCTCGTCACGCTGTACCGCTATCCTGCAATGCTCGAACAAGTCGGCGATGCACGTGCAAAAACGCGCGCCGAAATCGCTGTGGAAGCTTTGGGCGACGTGAAGGGCGAGGCATGTCCGTGGTCGATTGCCGCTGACATCCCTGGCGCTGCGATCAAGGAAAAAGAAGCCATTCGCTCGCTGGCGACATGGATCGTTCGCCATATCGATGCGCATGCAGCGGATTATGAGCGAGGACAATTCCACGCCTATCTCGCCGTGCGTTTGCTGTATGAGGTTCCTGAAAATCTCATGCAGCAAAATTATCCCGTCCTAGCGCCGGCATTGCTGCAAATCCGCAAGCATCCGGTCATGTGGGGATATTCCGCGACGAACGAAAAAGGTCATACGGTTTACAGAAAACCGCTTGACTTGTAACCTTACGCTGCGTAAGGTTGCTCAATCGAAACGCTTTCAATGGAGCGATAAAAATGACGAACGCAGAACATATTTTCGAATGGGGCATGAGCGACGCTCTGTCCTATCAGGAAGCCAAAGACTTCCACGAAAATGTTAACATGAGTGGCATGCGCGCTGTCCGTGCCACCGATTGGGCAAAGCGAGTTTTTTATCGTGCTATCACTGCCCGTGACATTCGTCAGCAATATAATCCGATCGATATTCTCGATGCGGCCAAGCTGCTTGTTCTGTGGGAGGGGCCGCAATGACCGTCACGCCTCGCCATCACATGGGTCCGGATTGGAAATTCGCCATGGAGGTGATTATCATGGCCTTCGACCAAGGGACGCCAACCGGCAAGCAGCTCGCTCGCGAGGAATTGCGGGATCTGGCAAAGCGCCTGGACGCATTGAATGTGGAGGAAGCGTGATGAATGAAACTTTCGCTCGTAGGCTTGGCGCTCAAATGTATCGGCAAGGGCGCGACCGTCACCAAAACCCTTATAAAAAAGGGACAACATCCTATCGCGAATGGCTGCGCGGTTGGAGTGAAGGAGCAAACAGTTAATGGCTCAGGAATTTCGCAAGGAACGCATTACCAAGCGCGAATGGTATGAGCTTGGCGGGTTCGAGAATTCGAACCTGTTTCGCAAGCAATCGCGCGGCGGTGCTTGGCGATATTACCGTTTGTTGGCATAAGAGCCGCGAAAGGATTGCCTCATGTTCAATGCCGCGCAGCTTAACCGCATTGCCTCGATCATTCGCAAACTGTCCGTCGTCCCGCTGGATCGCGAGCGTATTGCGATGCACTTTGCCGATGAGATGCGTGAGGAAAACCCGCGCATGGATCGGGAGCGCTTTATCGGCGCTGCGACGGGCAAGCCGCTCAACAATCGAGATCGAGGATGACGCAAGGCCAAGGGCTCATGCTCACAATCGTCACGGTTTTGGGCGTGATTGCAATCGTGGCCGCGTTGCGGTAGGTCTTACCATCTTGCGGGCTTGGGGTGTGGCGCTCCGGTCCATCACTGCACAAGCAAAAACCCCGCCGGCTTTGGGAGCTGACGGGGTTTCGGCGGGGTGTGTTCGGGAGTGTGGCGGGGATGTCTCTAGCAATGTTTCAGGTTGAGCGCAAGTGCTAACGCTCCCAGACATCCTCAAGGGTGCTAAGATATTCCCGATCGTTCCGGGCACGAAAGATCCTGCCACAAAGCACGGCTGGCATGAGGCCACCAATGATCCCGAACAGCTCGCCCGCTGGCATCGCGTTAATCCGGATTTCAATTGGGCCGTCGCAACTGGAATGTCCGGTCTTTTCGTTTTCGATATTGATCCGGCCGGCCTTGATTGGTGGGCGAAACTGCTTGAGCGCGATCCGCAAATTAAATCGGCAGTCAATAACGCATTTCAGGTTCGCACCCCAAAAGGAGGACTGCATGTCTATTTCAGAGGGGAAGGCCCTAGCACTGCCAGCCGGATTGCAGAAGGCATTGACACGCGCGGCGGCATACAACGCAATGGCAAAATCGTCTCGGGAGGTTATGTTCTATTACCGGGATCAAAGACAAAAGCCGGTCCTGGACGGGTTGACGGTTCTTATTCTGAATTACCGGGCGGCACACTCGAACGATTGCCTGATTTCATGGCGGCAATCGTTCCCCAGCGAAAAAAGACAGACACCTTAGGCCTCGATCGCAATCCCGAACATGATCAGCCTCGCAACATCGCTTGGGCGAAGGATTTGCTTGAAGGCTATGTGAAGTCGGGTCGAATCTCGATCGAAGGCAAGGGCGGAAATAATCTCGCGTTTCAGGTCGCGGCGTCGATCCTCGACAAGGCCATATCGCCCGGCATGGCCTTTGATATGCTGTGGGAAATCTGGAACCCGCATTGCCAACCGCCGTTCGATGAATGGGAATTGGAGACGCTTGTCCGCAATGCCTCAAATTATGCGGAGGACGCAGGCGGCGTAAAAGGTTTTCAGAGCAACGCGGATGCTTTCTCGCATTTCGTCGGCATGGAAACGCCGGAGCTGACAGCACCTGTCGCCGAACGCAATCGACGCAGCAAGGTCCAAGCTCTATCCGTCTATGCTGAAAACGCTCGTGATCCCGAATGGCTGTTGCCTGGATATATTCCCGCAAATGGCATCGGTATGCTGTACGGGGCGTCGGGCAGCTATAAATCCTTTATTGTTCTCGATTGGGCTTTGTGCCTTGCAAATGGCATAGCCGGGCAATGGGGTGCGCCGCCGGTCAAGAATGACGTGCTGTTCTTTGCGGGTGAAGGTCCGAATGCCACGGCAAAGAAACGTTGGCCGGCATGGAATGAATGGCAGAATGTCGAATTCGTACAGGACAACAGATTTTTCATTCTTCCGTTCGTGCCATCATTCAATGATATTCAGGAATGGGAAAATATCAAAGCGGATCTGGCAGAGTTGAAGGTTCGGCCTGCACTGATCGCGATCGATACCGCTACGCGATTGAATACCGGACTGGATGAAAATTCAGCCAACGATATGACAAAGATTACCAATTTCATGGAACAGCTTTCGCGCTATTACGAATGCACAGTGCTAGTGATTCATCATACCGGCAAGGATGAAAGCAAGGGTGCGCGCGGTTCGTCGGCTCTGTTCGCCAATATGGATTTCGCTATCTCGACAAAGAAGGTTCAAGATGGCACAATGCTGACTGTACGTAAGCAAAAAGATGCTGACGTCGGCGACGATAACCGTTATCTTAAGGTGAAGGAGGTTGGTCAATCGATCGTCCTGGCTCACAGTGACGAGAAGCCAAACAACGATCGGCGCGAGGAAAAGAAGCCTCGCTACGATTGGGCAAGCCGCGAAGAGCTGACAGCATTGCTCAACCAGCATGGCGGCGAAATGTCTCATAGCGTGCTGGTGCAGGAATTGATGCGCGTTCACGGGCTCGATAGGGCTGTGGTGCAAAAGCAGCTCAAGGCCCATGACCTTCATTGGCTGAGGCCATCCGATAATCACTGGCGGATACCGAAAACGGAATTTGATCTTTAACTTTGGGAGAATTGAAATGACTAAGGAAGAAGTTGCAAAGCTCGCGTTCAACGCCGGATATAATCGGGCGCCTCAGGTGCCGATTTATGGCACTATGATCAGTGAACGTGCGCGAGCTTTTGAGGAATGGCGTTGCTCTGTGAAATTGTGGGATACGGAGCCTGTTTCTGTCGAAGCTCAGAAGAACGCCTATCAGCAAGGTTTCATGGCGGCCATGCTGCTATGCAATGCCCGTCCGTCCCCTGGCGTTCTGGACGAGGCTTGGGAAACCTTCAAGCTGATTCAAGGCTTGAAGGAGGAAAAGGCTTCGCCCGAAAAACCGAAGGATATCCAGCGCCCATTGCTTTTCGACGGCGATGCTTTCGCCGAATTGACGGCGATGATGCGCGATCCCAGCTATGCGTGGACTTGGCATTGCAATATCGCCGTGCCGATCATGGACAGCATCGGCGTCTCGCATGAACAGGCCAATCGCGCCGCGAAGTCCATCATGGCGTTAGTTTTCGGGATCGACGTCACGCAATTCGAGCAATGGTGGTCCCTAGAAAAACATTGGGCCGATGCTCGCGCCGAATATGCGAAAAAGTCCAGCGATCTTTATGCGGACGAACCGAAAGCTAAGGGGCTTGGATTTCCTCCGGATGGAGTGCCTCTTTGCAGTGATAGGACGGTGTCCGATATTTATGCCGCTGAAAATGCAGCGCGTTTTAAGAAAGAATTACTCACATCCGATGACAGGATCATGCATACGCCTTTCACTCAACTTGTGAAGGATGCCCTCATCCTCCTGTTGGAGCGCGTGAAGTGAGCGGCGCCGGTTTCTGGAACAGCCCTACGGCGCATATCGTGCGGCGGATGAAGGAAACCGGCAACCGTCCTGGGATCGTGCGCGTCTGGAAAGACGGCATGGAGGAATGGGCGAAGGCGTTGCCGGACAATATCCATAAGCAGGCAGTGCGCGCATGGCTTCCCAACTGGATCGTCCGGCCGTTTTATTCAGCGGAAGAACTGGCGCCGATCATTCCGGCACTGTCGCTGTTGTTCGGGCATGAGGATCGATGGGGCGGCCAGAAGTCACCAAACCGGCTTGCCAATGAGCTGGAATTCGCAGGATTGCCCCTGCTGGAAAATGCCAGCGGGGGTTTCGTGTTCCTGCATCCCGGTTCGGGACGGCTGACGAAATTTTTCGTTGTCGAGCAATTGCATCACTGGCGGGATCATCCGTTGACGCAATCGCAGTTTGAGGAATTTTTCCGATGAGCAGCCTTCACAACGATCTTGATACTTGGTCGGCTCACGCCAATGCACGCGGAAAGGATCAAATCGTAATCAGCACCGAAACCGCAAGAAATATTGCAGAAGCGCTGCGAGCAGGCGGCGAGCTGAATTATGCACAGATGCTCGAATATGAACGTCGCATTCTTGACCGTGAAGTAGCTGTCGAAAAGCTTAAAAGGCTGATCGTTGAGCCCTCTGAAAACGGTTCCTATGTCGGTGACACATACTATCCGGTCGGCGGCACGCTTGCTTCGCATCGTTGGAACGGCACCGCATGGGAATGGCTTCCCGAATTTGCGCAGGACAAGGAATAAGCAATGACTGACACGCCGCACTCGATCAAGGATATCGCGATTGCCGGCTGCACGTCGGAACGAGGCATCCGTCTGTGGGAAGAAAAAGGCCTGTTCGGTGAAGTTGCCAGGACATCCGGCGACATACGCCGATTCACGGCTGATCAAATGGCGATGGCGCGGATAATCGCAGCCGCATCGTTCGGCGGATGGAAGCTTGACGAAATATTCAATATGCTGAGTGAGTGGGGTCCGGATGTTCGAGAGGCCATCCTCGATCGGCTCACGTTGCAATTGCAGGTCGGCGCCCGACTGGCAGAAAGTTTGCCGCGCGTCGTGATGCCTGAAAAGCCCAAGCAGGATTTCGACCTGTAAGTGATTATGGTCCGCCCTCAATCATCCAAGTGGCAGCAGAGTTATATCAATGGCCTGCAAAACGCTTACGCAGAAGGCTTAGTTGCAGCCACATCGCCAAACGACGCCCGCAACCCATATAAGCGGTGGGAATATCGCAAATCGTGGTTCGATGGATTTCAATATGGCTGCAGCAAACAGCCTCGCTTATCGTCAAAGGAAAAGTCTGTGAACACGAAAGTCTATCAGGGCAAGGACGGGCTTTTCGTGCTGGAAATGCCGCCGAAGGATAAGAAGGAAATCCTTCGTCAGATGGCTTATCGCGGCTTGGTATACTCGACGGCGGCAAGCAACAAAGAACGCGCCGTGCTGTTCACGAACAACCCTTATGGCGTCTGCGACTTGGGCGACGGCTCCGAACCCCTACTTGTCGGCTTTCGGCGACGGATCGAGGCCAGTCGCGCACTCGACGGGATCGGCACCAAGCGCTTGCCGCCGGGCAAAGAGTTGTGGCCCTATCAACGCGGTACGCTCGATTATCTGATAGCCAATGGCGGCGGGATCGATGCCGATCAGCCCGGCTTGGGAAAAACTCCAACCTCGATTGCCTTCTGCAACCATTTCGAGGCGACGCGCGTGCTGGTGATCGTGCCGGCGTCGGTGCGGCTGCAATGGGGCGAACGCATTCGGGAATGGTCGACGATCCCGAACGTCAAGGCGTCCGTCATGCTCAAGGTGAAGGACGGAATTCACCCGACTGCACATTATCAGGTGATCAGCTACGAGGCCGCGCGCAATCCCGCGATTATCAAGGCCATCGCGAAATATCCATGGGACGTGCTAATTTGCGACGAAGCCCACAAGATGAAAAACGCCGACGCGATCGTGACACGCGCCATCTTGGGCAACAGCCGAAAAGAATTTCAGCATGGCGAAGACAAGATCCCGTGCATCGCGACCTATTGCAAGCGGCAAGTTGCGCTGACTGGCACGCCGCTGCTCAATCGTCCTAGCGAATGCTATGTCCTTTTCCGTCACTTCGATTGGGAAGCGATCGACTATGCGACGGAAGATCAATTCAAGGAAAAATATAACAAGCAGGGCGAAGGCGAGACGATCGAGGGCAAGCGTTTCAAGATGGAAAGCACGTCCCTCGAATCAGAGCTGCAGAACCGGCTGCGCGTGCATATTATGGCCCGTCATCTCAAAGCCGACGTGATGACGCAGATGGATCTTCCGCGCTTCCAACTTGTTACCGTCGCAGAAACGGGCGCCATCGCCAGCGCGATCGAGGCGGAAGGCATGCTAGGCCTGACGATCGAGGAAGTGCAGACGAAGAAAGATATCGTCACGCTCGGGCATATCGCTGAGGCGCGCCGGCTCATGGGACAGGCCATGGCACCTCAAATTATCGATTATGTGGCGGATTTGCTGGAAGGAGGCGAACAGAAATATGTCCTGTTTGGCTGGCATCTCAACGTCCTGAATTTGTATGAAGCAGGCTTGGCCCGTTTCGGGACGGTGATGCTTCACGGCGGAAAAAATGCCATGCAAAGGCAAGCCGCTGTTGATAAATTCGTAAGAGACGATAATGTACGTGTGTTCATCGCCAATTTGCAAGCGGGCGGTGAGGGTATTGACGGTTTGCAGCACGTTGCGTCCCGGTGCGGTTTGGGGGAGCCTGATTGGGTCCCTTCGAAGAATGAGCAGGGAGTTGCCCGGCTCGATCGCATCGGACAGCGCAATGGCGTGATGGCAGATATTTTCGTGGCTCCAGGGTCGATCAGCGAAAAAATCTTCGTCAAGTCACTGCAGAAGCTCAATACAATTCACAAGGTGCTTGACGAGAAGGAGATACGGAAATGACCTACCCACTTGAAACCGCGATCGTCGTGCAGAACGCCGATCAGCTTCGTGCCGTCTATGCCTTGCTCGGCGGTGTGTCGGGAAACGCCACGGCGATTTCGCAGGCATCACGCCCAGCGGCCTCCGGCTCCGATGGTGGAACCCCGACGAAGCAGCCCGAAGCGGCCTCGCCGTCCCCTTCGACGTCGGGCTCCGTGCACGCCAATCCGGACGGCGTCACGCATGACGCGGCAGGCACCCCTTTCGATCCGGCCCGTCATACGGGTTCGATCGTCAAGAGCGGCCTGTGGCGGATGAAGGCCGGCATTCCGCGCGGGCCGGGCGAGGGCGAGGACGCCATTCCGGCGTCGGGCACTGGCACTTCTGCGACTGCGACGGGTTCGAACGCTGGCAGCACTGCACCGGCCCCTGCGGCGGACGATGACGACGAATTCGCGGCGTTCGCTCGCGCGGCCGGCAATTCGCCGACGACCGCTCCGGCGCGCAAGTGGACCGTCGAGGATCTGTCGAAGCTGACCAATCAGGCGGCGCAGAAGCTTGGCGATCCGGCGCCCGTCAAGGAACTGATCGGCCAGTATGTGCCGGCCGGCGAGGTGCCGCATTCGCGCAACATCCCCGAGGACAAGCGCGAGGCGTTCGCCAAGGCCCTGGAAGCGCGGGCCGGGATCACTTTCGAGGGGTGATCGTTTTCGGCGCGGTGGCGTCGAACCTCTGTTGATTGATCAGAGCGAATTCAATCCGCCCGCCGGGAGCGATATCCCGGCACCTTTACGTAACTATTATGTCTTGGGAGGGCTGACATGGATCAGCTAGAACATTCGCCGCTTGGTGGATCGGGCGCAAAGCGCTTTCTGAATTGTGGCGGCTCTTTCCTGCTGCATCGCCGGGAAATCGAGCAAGGCACATTCGAGAATATCACAACGGAATGGGCGCAGCGCGGAAACGCGGCGCATCTGCTCGGCTCGACGTGTCTATCGTCTGGTCGCGAGCCTTACGAATATATCGGCGTCGAATTCGAGGGCCTTATCGCCGGCTGGCCGGATGGCATCGATCTCGATCCTGTCAGCGTCTACGTGACGCACTGCCAGAAAATCCGCGATGCCAACCCGGACGGCGAAACGATGATAGAGCAGACAATTCATCTGCCGCATCTGCATCCGCTGCTGAAAGGCACCGTAGATTTCGGCCATTGGGTTTTCGACAATCACACCGCCAGGGCGTGGTTGGTCGATTATAAAAATGGCGAAGGCGTCGGCGTCTATGTGCTGGATAACGAGCAGCTCCTTTATTACAGTTTCCTGCTCGTCATGCATGTCCCTGCGCTCATGGAAGCGCCCGACGATGCCGTAATGACGCTGGCGATCGTGCAGCCCAATTTCTTCGGCATATTCGAGGCACCGGAAGAATGGGAAGTCACGTTCGGCGATATCCGTAAATGGGGTCACGAAACGCTGCTGCCGCGCATGTGGGAACTGTATCGTCGTGATCCGAACGGATATCTTGAAGAAGATTTCGAGACTGGCGATCACTGTCAGTTTTGCCCGGTGCTGCTCGACTGCCCAAAGATGCAGGCGGCGTTTGAGAATTTCGTCGAAGGCGAAGAGGATTTTATCATGATGCTCACCAACGCAGAGCTTGACGCTTATTATGCGCAGCGGGACAGCGCACGTCGGTTCATGAACGCGCTCGACAACGTGATTCATGCTCGCCTTACGACCGGAAATCCGTCCGACTTCAAGCACGCGAAGCTTGTCGAGAAAAAGGTCAACCGCGTGTGGCGTCCAGGCGCCGACGCTGTGTTGAAGGAAGCTTTCAAGGAAAAAGCCTACGCACCGCCCAAAATCATTTCCCCGGCTCAGGCGGAAAAGCTTTCGTCGCGCGGCAAGGAACTGGCGCTGGAATGGGGCTACAAGCCCGAGAGCTTCGGCCTGTCCGTGGCACCGATGAGTGATCCGAGGCCAGCGGCAACGCGCAAAGGCAATGCTCACGTTTTCCAGGCGTTCGAGCAGTCGACGGAAGAGCAGGGTTGGTGAGATGGACGCGGAATGCGATATGTGCGGAAATCCGGTGACGGAAGAAAACCGCGTCGAAGATCACGACAAACAGCTTCAATTCTGTAGCGATCATTGCAAGCATGAATGGTGGCAGGAAGAATGTGCAAGGCTCGATAGAGAGGGTTGGTGAGATGCCTAATCCGAAAAATCATCCGAAGTGCCCTCGCTGCAAGGGTGAGGGATTTTATCTCCGGGCAATCGGTCGTGGATATTACCGGGACGGAAGTTTCGGGCATAACGATTGGCAAGACTGCGATTGTTATCCGGAAATGCCGGAAAATCATCTGCCACAAGCGATAGTGCCGAAGGAACGGTGAGATGAACAATATTTTGTACGGCACATTGATCGGCATTGCGGTCGGTTCGGTTGTGTATCTTTTTTCATTGATACCGCCGACCAAGCCTTCGTGTTTTGGGGATTTCCCTTTGCGGTTTCCTCATATTCAGGCTGAACGCGATTGCATAACCTGTCCTGTATTTGCGCAGTGCCTGCAGAAAACGCCACGATTTGATCTTTGACATTTGCGCGGCGCGTGATAGATCGAAATTCTTACGTCAACTTTTATGTGAAAGAAGGGAAATAAACATGGCCGAGACTTTCCGTTATGTGTGCCAGAAGCCGGCACGCACGCTTTATTCGTCGATCGCAGTCAAGTCGTCGCCGCGCCTCGACGACGGTTCGCAAGCAGAGCCCCGTTTTGGCGGCACGTTCGGCCTGGACAAGGTCGACTTCGACGCCCTCATTCCGGTCATGGTCAATGCGATCAAGTCGGAGACGGGCGGTTTCACTTCGCCGGCCGATTATTATCTCGCTTGCATGTCGGGCAAGACTGCCGGTGAGCGTGCAATCGCCACGGCGGAATTCAAGTGCCAGAACCCGGCCCTGTCCGAGGACCAGCGCTTCAAGATCCGAGAGAAGGCCACACAGCGCGCGGATCTTTACAAGGATTACGCTGGCATTCTGATCGCGAATTCCAAATTCCCGATCGAGCTGGCACGCTTGGAAGCGGGCAAGGTGATCGACATCCCCGACGAAGAGCATGCCCGGGCTGTCGCCGGCAAGGAGCTGTTTTTCCCCGGTGCCTGGGTCGTGCCGTCCGTCGCGATCAAGGGTTTCCGTCGCAAGAAGCTCGACGATAAGGATGGCTGCACGGCCTATCTGCAAAATTGCCTTTTCATCAAAAAGGACGCCAAGCTCGGCGGCTCCGGCCCGTCGAATAACGACGTGTTCGGCAGCTTCGCAGCAGGATATTCGGATTTCGATCCGACCGGCGGCGCTCCGACTGCTGAGGATGTGCAGGCGGCATTCTAATCCCGCAAGGGATCGGCGGCGAGGAAATCTCTTTGGGGATTGTCGGAAGCTTCGCCGCCGTTATTTCCTTGGGAGGGAAATATGCAGCCAATGAAGCACAAGCTGATAATCGGTCGTTCCACGGTCGGTTCCGGGCGCGGAATGGCAAGAGCCTTTCGTCTACTTTACGAAAACGTCGATCGTCTGCTAGAAGTCGGTACGGCGAGGATCGAGCGCGAGGATGGTTTTGTTATCTGCCGCGTCAATCTTGACTACGGCGTCGCTCCGACGATCGGGGAAAAGCAATGAACCTGGAAATCATTCCGGCTCGGAATAATCCGAAAACCGAAGGACGCTATCTGTGCTTCGTGTCGCATGACGTGAAGGCGGAAATCGCCAAGCCGATCGTTCTGCTGTGGTGGAAAGGCGGTTGGCATTTCGATGAAAGCAATGTCCGCTTTCCGCGTCCGCCCTACGGCTATGCCGGGCCTCTGCCGACTGGCAAACTTGCAGATCTTTTTCCGCAGTGCGTGAGCGAGACGCATTTCACAGGCAAGGTTCCGGATGACGATGCAATCGATGAAGCTGCGGACAAGCTCCGTGCGCATCCCGAGTGGAAGCATCCGAATTCGGAAGAGCAGGAGTATGACCTGTGATCGAGGCAATGCGAAAGCATTGGTTGCCTATGGAAAGTCGCAGCCATGAGGAAGCGACTTTGCAGCACCAAATGCGTGAATTGCGTTTCACCCATGCTCAATATCTCCCGGCACTGCGTGCGGCCAACGAACGGCGTTCGCTTTATGCTGAATGGACAAAGCTCCCTTGGACGGACCCGGTGCTATGATCATTAACAAAATGGAAGAACCGCCGTGCGATGGCCTCTATGTGGGCTATATGGCGTATCTCGCCCGTCCAGGCGAATATTTCCCGATGGTGCTGGTTTTTGCTGGCGGCAAATGGACCTACCATCTTTCGGGCCAGCGTACGGGCCTGGAAGTCGTCGGCTGGATCGGGCCTCTTCCGGCTTGGGATGCCACGCATGCGGCTCGCAACGAGGAATGGTTGCGGGATGCTGGTTTTTCTGCCAAACCATCAGCAACCAAGAAATATCGGCCTCTGCCGAAAGAGGCGCCGGCGCAGGAGTATGACCTATGAGCCGTTTCAAGCTCGACGGATGGTCATGGTATTTGCACGTTGGTCGGAGAATCGTCGCACTCAAATCTCCAAAATTCCCTAGTCTCTTTTCGGAACGGGAAGCCGTGACCGTCAAGACAATTCCGCTGGGCTTCGGCTGGCGCATAACGATAAGGAAAATCCTATGACAAAATCGCTCTTCGGTCCTGCACAGCAGCCTTGGGTGCTGGAAATCCCAATCATGCAGCAATCAGTGCTGTTTGCAGCTATTCGTGCACCGGATGGAATTCGCAAAGATCATCCCGTAAAGGTACTTATGCGTTGGTATCGACGCTGTATCCTTTTCAGTGCTTTCGACCGCAAGGCGCTGACAAATCCATTTGTCGAAGGCGGTGGAAGTTTTACAGGGCCGTTTACGCTTGAACATGCATTGGCGATTTTTCCTACATCTATGCATGATGCTGCTCGGTTTTCGCTTTTCTGGAACGAACAGCCTTGGAATGTATTTAATCTTATGCGGAAAGAATATCTCCGCTACGTTGATGAGCTTCCACACCATTTCCAACTTCACTTCATGCACGCGGCGCAAATCGTCGGTGTGCATCACGGCTCGATCGATATTCGGAAATGGTGGAAAGATTTCTACCTCATGATCGTCAACGATGCTCGTTTGCAGCCGGAAAGCGATCATGACATGAACATGCGTCTTTCGGACAACTCCGATGCTTGGCGCGCTCGCGAGGAAGTGGTTGCCCGGTAATGCGCTACGTCGTCGCCGACTACGAAACAGCTTCACGCGCTGACCTGCGAAAGGAAGGCGCATGGAAATATTCGGCTGACCTGTCGACCTTCATGCTGTCGCTGCAAATCAAGGTTGTGACGGATGGCAAGCCGGCGCCGACGCGTGTTCTGACGGAAAAACAAATCCACGCGCTCGATCCTGAAATTATGGAGCTGGCGCAAGATCCGGACGTAATTTGGGTATGCCACAATGGTGGGTTCGAGCAGGGCATGTGGCATCACCACATGGTCCCGATCGGCTATCCTGCCCTGCCGCCAGAGCGTTGGCATGACACTATGGCCGTTTGCGCCATGAAAGGCCTCCCCCTTGGCCTCGACGCTGTCGTAACTGCCCTGGACCTTCCTATCCAAAAGGATATGGAAGGCCACGCGCACATGCTCAAAATGTGCAAGCCGGATCGGCTCGGTGGATGGTCGCAGCACAATGAATTCAATCTGCAGCGTCTTTATTCCTATGGTGCGACTGACGCCGATGCCCAATATGGGCTTTATACCGCGACGCTCGGCTTAGGGCCTTCCGAACGCGACACTTGGATTTTGGATCAGTACACGCAGCAGCGTGGGCTCAGGATCGATACGGAATTTGTGCATGCCTGCATGCATATTCTGGATCAGGTCCGCATTCCAATGACGAAACGCTTCCGGGAAATTACCGGAGGCCTCAATCCGACGCAGCGCGAAAAGATCCTTGATTGGGTGAATGAGCAAGGCGTGCGCCTGTCGAATATGACGAAGGCCACGCTTAATGCGATCCTCGATCCCGATGACGAATTCGACGTCGATATTCTCGACGCACCTTTGCCGGAGCATGTCTATGAAGCTCTCTCCCTTCGCCGTGCGCTCGCTTCTTCGTCGGTTGCGAAATTACAACGAATGCTCGATTGCGCTTCACCAATCGACGGTCGGGTTAGATATTCAACGCAATATCACGGCGCTCGTACTGGTCGAGATGCTGGACGGCTCATTCAGATACAAAACTATCCGCGTGGCGAAATATCTGATCGACAGGAAGCTATTGCTGCGAAAGGGCGAAACGTCAACCTGACAGCCGAGACGCTTGCAGAAGCGATCATGACGCGCGATATCGAAGAAGTCCGTTGGTTGTGGTGTCTCGATCCTGGCGGCAAGGATTGGCACTATGAGATTTTCTCCGCGATCATTTCTTCTCTGCGTTCCTGCATCGTGCCGGAACCGGGCAAGATCCTTGTCAGCGGCGATTTCCAAGGCGTTGAAGCAAAGAACCTTTGGAGCTTCGCCGGACAGCATGACCGTGCCGAACAGATGCATATGGGCGTGGATGTCTATTCCGAAAACGCTTCGCTCATCTTTAAAAAGCCTGTCAACAAAAAACTGGTGTTTGAGCGCACGATCGGAAAATGCTCGACGCTCGGCAATGGCTACGGGCTTGGCGCCATAGGTTTTCGCGCTCGATTCGCGCCCAAGCACAGTGTTGAATTCGCCGAAACCGCCGTGAAGTCCTACAGGACGGAATTCGCGCCACAGGTTCCGAAATTCTGGTACGGACTTTATCAGGCCAGTGTTGACGCTGTTTGGGATGATCACAAGCGCACGCATTCCTACGAAGGAATTGAATTCCGTCTGGAAGGCGATTTCCTGACGATGCGCCTGCCGTCCGGCCGAAAAATCTGGTATCATCGGCCTCGCCGCGAAAACAACTGGCACCCGATCAAGCAATGCGAAGTCCCCGGCTGGTCCTTCATGTCCTACCAGGGCAAGAAATTCCGCCGCATTCTCGCATGGCATGGTATGATCACGGCCGATTGCATCCAAGGCTCGGCACGGTGCCTCATGATCGAGGCGGCCAAGAGGGCGCGCAAGGAAGGCCTGTTGCCGATTTTCAAGGTCCATGACGAATTGGTTTTCGAGGAAATCAATCGTCCGGATCTTGTCATGCAGGTCAAGCAAATCATGGAGGATAGCTCAGAATGGGCTCGCGAGCGGAAACTAAGGGTCAAAGCAGAGGTGGAGAGCATGCATCGATACCGCAAATAAATTTCTCCAAGGTTCCGCATCACCAGCGAAACGGCAAGACGCCCCTACAACGGTTTGCCGAAAAATGCGCTTTCGATCCTCTCACAGGCTGTGTCATGTGGGTAGGCGGCCGAACGACAGGTCACGGGCATTCCGAGCCTTACGGCCGGTTCTATGACAGCGAAACGGGCGAAATGTGCCTAGCGCACCGCTGGTCAGCGAAGAATATCCATGGCTTCGAAATCGACGGCCTGCAAGTTGACCACAATTGCCCGTGCGGCCCGACGACGCTCTGCGTGCAGCACGTCAAGCCCGAAACGGCACAAGTCAATCGTTACCTGCAGAATGCTCGCCCTGGACGGGCTTTCCAAAGCCTAGAAACCAAGCGATATTGGCTGTTCGTGCAGAAGGGCTTGTCGCAGATGCCACCGCGTCCGGCGATCGAAATTGACGTACCTTTCTATGTCGCGCCGGCTTGGCTGGCGCCGTTCCTTTTGCGGGAGAATTCAGGTGACTGTCCTTTCTAACGTCATCGCGCCGTCGATTATTTTTATCGCCGCAATGGCTGTGATTGTTCGGGAGATGACGAAATGACCGTCGCGGCTATCGATCCCGGAAAAACCGGCGGCCTCGCGATCATCTATGACGATGGCCTCGCAATCACGCTGGAAGTGCCTATCGCCGGCAAAAAACCCGCCTGGACACAATGGGCGCGCACCTGGGGCTTTGCGCTGTCCGAGGCCATGCCGACGCGGATCGGGATCGAGGCCGTCAGCTCCATGCCGAAGCAGGGCGTAACATCCATGTTCAATTTCGGCGAGACGCTCGGCTTTGTGCACGGCATCTGTCTGTTGGCCTGCCCTAAAGCCGTGATCGAATGGCCGACGCCGGCACTGTGGAAGCGCAAGCTTGGACTATCAGCCGACAAAACTGAAAGCCATGAGGAAGCGCGCCGATTATTCCCCGGCTGTTCGAGTGAGCTTGCACGCGTAAAAGACAACGGGCGAGCAGAGGCTTTACTGATCGCCCATTATCTGAGGAAATTCGGATGATTTATTTAATCATCGTTCCGGCGGCGATGGCGCTGCTGTGGGGCTCATATCATTTGGGCTATTCGACGGGCTGGCACGATCATCGGACTGGTCGCTTGCGCTAACCTGCCTTGTCCACCAATCTTGCCAGCCCGTTGCCATCACATAGGCTTGGGTGCAGGCGTCGACGTCGGCTGCAGGAACGACGGTTTCGGAAGTGGCGCCGTCAGTGCTGCCGGCGGCGTCGGGAGCGGCGGGCAGATCCGATGCCCTGCCAGGGCTGTGATCGTCTGCGGCTGAGGATGGCTGCATGCGATGAGAAGCGACGTAGCGAGCAGCAATAGCCCGAGCGTCCGACAATTTCTTGCCTTGGTCATTTTGCGTCTCCGTTGAAATTTTGTCTTGGGAGGCTTTTACGGCGTCGGCATGCTGCTGGTCCTGCAATTGTGCCGTCGCCGTTGCTGCTGCCCACGACTTGATATCGGCTTGGTGCGCAGCCTGTTCGGCATGCAGCTCAAGCGTTCGAGAATGCAACGTCGTTCGTGTCGCGACAAGGCCGATGCCGAGGGCGATCGTGGTAACGAGCAGGAAGCCGGCGAGGCCAGCGGCGATCTTGTCGGTTAGCCAGGATATCCCGAACATCACTTCACTCCTTGCAGGCATTGGGCAATTTCGCGTTGCCGGCGATCATGCAGCCCACGGATTTCGGAAAAATAGCGCCCGTCTTTCAGACGCCGCACGGACATGGCGCCTTTGATCGGCGTCTTGCCAATCACGCCGTCCCAGCCCGCAAAAGCTTGGCATCCGAGCTTGAATTGCGAGGCCCGGAAAAACCGCGCCGAACCGCTGGTGCAGTAATTCGCTTCGCCGATGTTGAACGTCAGGCGTGTCGCTCCGGCGAGCATATAGGGATTGTCGGCAATCTGCGGCGTGCAGCGCATGACAGCCTGTTCCTTTGCCTTTGCGTCCGTCGTCAAAAGAGCGTCGCATTCCTTGTCGGAATGGAAAGTGCCGACTTTCGCTTTTCGGTCCATATGGCCGTAGCAGTAAGTCGGCAGATTGGCGATATCGAGATAAGTGACGTTACGTTTGCCTTCGTCTGGCTTCAAGCCGGTAACGGCGAGCGCGAGGGCAATGACAGCGGCTGCAGCGCCACCGCCGGCAACATGCTTGATACTGGCAGGCTTATTTGCCGTGACGACGATTTCCGGATTATCGCTCATAAATCACCCGCTTTAAAAATCCCCGCCCGCCGAAACGAGCGGGGAATTGGAGGTTAGCCGATCACCCAATTCGTGCCGTTGTTCCAGACAGGCACCGTATTGGCGCCGCCGCCCGCGACAGTCGCGCCGACATTCGCCGACGTATAGGCCGCATTGGCATCCGAAACGGTCGCACGAACACCGACAGGCGTCGTGGCAGCGGCCGGAAGCTGAGCAACCGTGCAGGTCGTGGGAGACGAAGACAGAGCCTGTCCCGGCGCACCGCCGACAACGAGCTGACCTGCCGCACCGCTCGACGACGTCACGGTGCCGACGCCCGGTTCGGTCATATTGGCGCTCAGAGGAACCGAAATCGCATTATAGCCGGCCGTAGGGATCGGCACGACTTGGGTCACGCCATCCGGCCGAACGACCGAAAGCTGACCCGGTGCCGTGGCGATAAAGCCATCGATCGAATTGCCCGTGACCTTGACGGTCGCGCCGCTGGCGATCGGGATATTCTGTGTGAAAGAAGACATGTCATTTCCTTGTGGGGAAGGGGAGAAAAACCGCCGTTAGCTCCCCTGACTGCCCGGCGGGGTTCGAATTTCCTCGTTGCTTGGAACCTTTTTCTGGTTCCAGAAGCGTGCGAGAAAAAGCAGCACGAACAGCAGAGGCCCGATCCA